>Ga0075419_10002954_pt1 | contig 10900 bp, 8 predicted proteins | sample SoiMetdeltSBSDD3_FD_76900 | JGI IMG/M metagenome (GOLD analysis project Ga0075419, IMG submission 76900) | Bulk soil microbial communities from a Populus tree surrounding site in Tennessee, USA - Soil MetaG P. deltoides SBSDD3 | ecosystem: Environmental > Terrestrial > Soil > Tree plantation... | reverse complement strand
AATTTACCATCTAGATGATTCTGGTCGCTTGAGACAGAATCACAGCTATGGAATTAATTGCGATTCCTCCCTTTTGATTTTCGCTCCTGATTTCTTCTCCTTTCTGATTGTTTTGCTAAAACAATCCTCAAACGATTAATCGGTCTCAGTATTTTTTCTGTAAAGAACGTATGATGCAAACGTCATCAACGCGCTGTCCAACCCCCATCAATGAGCAATGTATCTCCTGTGATTAAAGAGGCAGCCGGGGAAGCCAGGAATACAACTACGCTTGCCACTTCCATGGGCTCACCAATACGTCCGAGCGCAATTCTCGACAAAACATCAGCGCGGAAGGCATCGTCTTCCAGTGCCTCAGCCGTTCCAGGTGTGTTGATGAACGTCGGTGCAACCGCATTGACAGTAATGTTGTATTGACCCCACTCAATGGCCAGACATTTGGTGAGATGCGAAATCGCTGCTTTGGTCATGCAATATATTGATTCCGTTGGTAAGGCGACCAGACCTGCCTGTGAACCCAAGTTGATGATGCGGCCATAATTTTGTTTGATCATCACCCTGCCTGCAGCCTGGCTGACAAAAAACGTGCCTTTTAAGTTGACAGCCACAGTAAAATCAAAATCTTCTTCGCGTACATCTTCAGCGAGATTACTTGGACCGAGTCCGGCATTGTTTACCAAAATATCCAGCCGCGCAAAATGAGATACGGTCGAGTCGATCGCTGCTTGGATCTCATCGAGTCGAGTGACATCCATTTGTAAGGGCAATACGCGCCGTCCCATGGACTCAATTTGACTTGCCAGTTCACCGCCAGTATTTATATCTCGTAATCCCAGGGCAACATCTGCACCTGCATGGGCTAATGCTAGTGCACATGCATTCCCAATGCCCCGCGCCGCGCCTGTGACTAAGGCTACTTGACCCTGCAGATCAAACCGTAGGAAATGGTTATTCATGGTGAAACGTCCTTCGATACTGGAATGAGAGTTACTTCGTTGAAACCTAGTCGTACTTTCCCATGCCGTTGAATGAGCGTGAGTCGCTGACTGCCACTCACGTCTGCGCGGAACTCACGGCCTGCCACATCCACACGTAATTGCGCCGTCGCACCTTCGAAGATCACTCGGTCAATGACTCCCTCAATAACGTTTTCGTAGCCTGAACTCTCCGAATCATTTAGGATAATAATGTTCTCAGGACGGATGTAGGCCAACACTGCGTCACCTTCTTTAAACGATATATGTCCATTGGAATAAAGTGTGAGTCCATCTGTTACGACTGCAACTCGTGATGTCTCGTCTGTTCCTTCTACCTGGGTGACTTTTCCCACGAGACTATTGTTTGCGCCGATGAACTCGGCCACAAACGGAGTCTGCGGGTGGAGGTATATATCGGTCTGATTGCCGATTTGTTCAATACGACCTGCATTCATGACCACAATGCGATCGGAAATTGCAAATGCTTCAGATTGATCATGAGTCACATAGACGGCAGTCTTATGAGTCTTACGTTGAAGGTCAAGGATGGAATACTTGAGGGTATCACGCAGGTTTTTATCAAGCGCAGAAAGCGGTTCATCAAAAAGTAGCACGCGCGGGTCAGTGGCCAGAACACGGGCAAGAGACACACGCTGTTGTTGTCCGCCAGAAAGTTGAGCCGGCATCCGTTTGCCATAATCACGCAAGTTAACTAGCGTAAGCATCTCGTCAATCCGTTTTTGAATCATTTCTTTTTTCTGCCCTTTCACTGACAGGCCAAAGGCGATATTGTCTGCAACAGAGAGATGCGGGAAGAGGGCCGGCGTTTGAAAAACAAATCCGATGTTACGCGCGGGTGGTGGCAGATAAGTGACCTCCTGATCATCGAAGTAGATATGACCACTCGTTGGTTCAATCAAACCGGCGATCATACGCAAAGTAGTAGTCTTGCCGCACCCAGAAGGGCCGAGCAAAGTCACGAATTCGCCATCGGGCACATCGAGGTTGAACTCGTGTACGGCTATCGTTTGTCCATAGTGTTTGGTAATGGAGGAGAGATTGACGCGAGACATGGAATATTTTCGTTGAAGTGATTTAGATTAGATAGGTACCTTTCAAATAACGCGTCCCAAAAATTCGAAAGAATGCGAGCACGGCGAAAAATGAGATAAGTTGCATCGTCACTGCCAATGCGGCTGTCGTAGGCAGCAGGCCGGCGGTACGGACCAGGTTAAACACTCGCAGCGGAGCAGTTGTGACTCCCGGCGGATGGACGAACAGGGTAACAAGATACTCGTTGAAGACAATAATGAAAGAGAGTAATAGACCTGCGCTGACGCCCGGACCAATCAGCGGGAATACTACCCTCCAATAGGTCTGCCACTTCGTTGCTCCTAAACACTGAGCTGCCTCCTCAAAGGTGATCGGCAGATCTTTGAGGGCAACGACAATGGGAGTCAGCATCAGAGGAAATGTACCAACGGTCATTGCGAATACCAATCCCCATATTGAAGTGATGATGTGATAGGTGAAATTGTAGGTCAACACCAGCGCAATACCAATCACCGCGCCGGGCACATAAAGGGGTAATGTGAGAGCTGAAAACAAAATTCTTTTGCCCCGGAATGGATAACGGACCAGAGCATAACCAGCTGGCAGGGCAATGATCAGGTCAAGCAATAGGGTAAGTACGGAGATCTTAAAGCTCCACCATAGGTTGTTTCCAAAACTGCCAAACACATATTGAAAGTTCTGGACGGCATAGGTTCCTTGTGGGCCCGTAAAAGAATAACCGAGCAGAGCCAGGAATGGTGTGACGAACAGGATCAGACAGAACCAAATATAGGCATGGCTCAGAATGTCGCCGAGCCGACGGGATGTGAGGATGTTTTTCATTCGACTAATGCTCCGCGCGAATACCTCAATGAGAAATAAGTAACAGTGAAAGCAAGAATCAGCAATACGACACCCATGGTTGTGGAGAGTCCATAGTCAGTCTGGACCACACCTCGTTGATAAAGGGTCCAGGCGAGTGACTTTTGTTCATCGATGGTACCAAGCAGGAGTGGTTCAGCGAATGTTCCTACGTTCCAGCCGAAGACCATTAGCGCGCCGGCAATTAGGCCGGAGCGCGTCAGTGGAAGAAGTACACGCGAAAATGTCTGCAAGGGACGCGCGCCCAGGCACGCAGCAGCTTCCTCCAGAACAGGATCCACATTACTTAGGGCGGTGCCGATGTTCATGACCATGAAGGGAAAAGTAAATATCGACATTGCAAATATAACTGAGGGCAGGCTGTAGAGTGCTTGTGTATTAGGAATCCCAAGTGCGTTGAGTAGTGGCGTTGCCATGCCACCGGGAAGAAGAATGAAACGCATCCCAAAGGCTACATATAAGGCGCCGAACATTGGGAAGACCATGAACCCGCGTACCAGGTCGCGATAGCGCACCTTGCGCACCAGAATATAAGCAAAGGGAAAACCGAAGATGAGGTTGACCAGCGTCGAAAGCCCGGCGAGTTTAATCGTTACCCATATATTGGAGAGGTAACGACCTGTCATGGCAACATAATTATCAAGGGTGAATACTGGACCGGCCGGTGAGAGAAATGAGTCAGCTACTGTGAAACTCATGCGGACGATGAAGATAAGTGGATAATAAAGGAAGAGGATCGTCAACAGAATCGACGGAAGAATGAGGGCCAGCATTGTTAGCCGCGCGTTCTGCTCGCGACGACGCACTTCAGGGGTGATCAGCGATTGCGAAATAGAGACTTGTTCTTGTGACATGAATGAATTCTTGCCCTCTCCTGACAATGAACGCAAACCGTCAGGAGAAGGCAATGCTAATCTTTATTGCCCAATCTTCTGAGCGTAGTAATCTTGCCATTCCTTTTGACTGGCATTGTATGCATTCCAGTCTACGGTTTTGAATTGTGTCTGGATCTGGTCCAGCGTTGGGAAGTAGGTAAAGTAATCTTTTGCGAACCAGTCAGGAACATGCGTCACATAGTCTGGACCGAGGAACCCCTCACTTAGTTCACTCCAAGGGCCATGCTCAATCGGCCAACTGTTTGGGAATTGCACATCAGGACTGAGCCGCCAGTTAATAAAGATTTGAGCAAGCACCGGATGCGGTGCACCTTTTGGAATCCACAGATAGCCATTGGCTGGATAGATAGACTTTGGGAGCAGCAGGGCAGTATCTGTGTATCCGTTGAAGAATTCCAGACGGGCCAGGCTGTTCCAAAATCCTACAGCGTCTGCTGCGCCCGAACGGAGCAGCTGCTGCATTTCTGAGGAATCGGTGGTGTATTTGAGCACATTCGGACCAATGTTTTCAACCGCCCAATCCACCACTTCCTTCATCTGAGCCGCGTCTTTGTAATCTTTACCCAGTTCGTCAGCCAGACCAAGGAAGAAGCCTCCAGCAGTGATATCGCCTGGGAGAGGTAGGGTCACTTTGCCCTTAAGACGTGGGTCAGCTAAATCTTTGAGTGAAGCGAGGAAAGGCGCGTTTTTCTTATTGTATACGATCGCCGGGAAGGCTGTAGATTGGAATGCAATGGTTGTTGGAGAATGCTTAAACAGGTCAAGGACGAGTTTTTCATTTGGAACCAAATCGGAAGGCAGGAAACTATCTACCGCATCGTTTGCCATCGCCTCGGCCCAATAGTTTTCTTCAATCGCCAGCACATCATAGGGTGCAGGGTTCCCAGCCTTCTGCGCAGCGTACAGGTTCGTCAGATACACGCTCGGCGCTTGCGAGCCTTCGTAGGTAAACTCAATGTCTGCCCCATAGGTGTCTTTGACATATTGCGTAAATTGTTTCACCAGTTCATCATTGGCGGTATACGTCCAGTTACCGACGATTAAGCTGCCTTCCTTTTCAATCTCTGCCTTGATCTCGGCATCTGTCATGTCTTTGTTCAAGATACCCACGTGCTTCGTGGCACCACCTTCACCACCAGTACTAGGCGTGGCCGGAACCGCGCCGCAAGCGCTCATCACCAGCGCCAGCACGATGATCAAAATCAACCAGCCAGTTTTATGTACAGTATGCATCGTTTCTTCTCCTTCTTGTGAATCGATTGAATTTTTCTATTCGCTGATTTTCAAGTGATTTTCTCGATGGTTCACCTCCTTCTTCTAGGACAACTTGTGAACAACATAAAAATTGGATGTGTTATGAAGCACAGTAATAATGGCTCCCATTACGGTTGCCCGCATTCCCAGGCTCGAGACCACCAACTTCGGAGGCGTTGGCACCAGTCCTTCAATATGTTGCAGGATGGGATCCACCAGCATGCTGGCAAAATTCGTTACACTCCCACCCAGGACGATCAGATCCGGGTCGAAAGACACAGATAGATTCGCGACTGCAATTGCAAGGTAGTCAACAATTTCATCAACAATGGAAGTTGCCCATTTTTGTCCGCCTTGAGCGGCCTCAAAAATATCTTCGACGAGGAGCTGATTGCGATCCCCTTCATCACGTCTGGGCTTCAAGACTGAACGCGCCCGTTCGATCATCCCTGTTCCTGAAGCGACGCTTTCCAAAGCGCCAAAATCACGATGACTCTTTCCTAGAAACTCGCGGCCAGGGATTGTATGACCGATCTCACCCGATGCCTCCCTCGAACCTCGATAAAGACTCCCGTTAATAATGACACCAGCGCCGATTCCCGCGCCGATGACAATTAAAACCATATGTTGAGTATGTTGCCCTGCGCCAAACCAGTGCTCCCCTAGAGCCGCCAAATTTACATCGTTATCTACAGTGATCGGTAGTTTGTAGCGCTTGCTTAACCTCTCCTTGAGCGGAAAGTCTTTCCAGTTCAAAGCGTATGCCCACTTGACAATACCTTCCTTATGATGCGTAATGCCCGGAGCGCCCACGCCAATTCCGCGCACACGTCTTCCTTTTAGTCCTGGGCTAGCCAGCAATGCATCTATCAGTTTCGTCAATAGATCATAACATTTTTCGCCTGACACACCATGGTGCTCTATCTCCACCTCATCAATAATGTTCCCGCCAATTTCTGAGATGGCGCCATACATTTTTTTCGCCCCACCCATGTCAACGCCCAGAACAACGTATCCATCTGCATTGAACTCCAGCAGGGGTCGACGTCTCCCGCCGCTCCATTCCGTTTCCCCATGCAAACGAACAAATCCGTCTTCGATCAGCCAATCGACAATACGCATGACAGTGGGGAGGCTGACGCCGAGGCGGCGGGCAATGGTCGAGCGCGCAATCGGGCTTTCCCGACGGATGAGTTCCAGGATGGCAGAACGGTTGATCCCGCGCATCTCGGCAGAAGTAATGGTCGGCTGGTGTGCCATATGTAGAGGTAATTATTTACGGCAAGTAACAATTACTTACATCAAGTTAATTACTATTGTATTGATTCCTGGGGAAAAGTCAATAAGGAAATTAGCAAACGGGAACATGTGTATCGAAGGTGATTAATTTCAAAGCATAAACGAAACAGGGCAGGCTCTGAGCCTGCCCTGTTTCGTTTTTTTCTTAAAAATGTGGGTCAGCAATGCTGATGAAATTTCCTATAGGATTTTATTTTATTTCTGAGGAGCAAGTAAAAAATCATACTGTCCAGTATTAAGTTTCCAAATTGCATCCCATCTTTCGAAGCTCCAAATGCTACCCCTTGTGATCAAGGCCAATTTTTCATAGTATTCTGCAATCCCACCGTCTTTTATTACATTTACACCTGATTCAAGAGTTTCTACATATCCATCTGGAACGGAACGCCTGAAATGACCGATCAGGAGATCCGTCTCGGATCTGACTGGCAGATGGGAAAGTAGCGGGTCAGCAATCGCAAAAATATCAATCACATGAACAGCAGGTCCTGCATTGAACCCCAAAAATCCAATGCCTTTGCCTACAAAAACTTTTACACCCTGCTCACGCAGATCTCCTCCATCGTAATACCACTGATGGTCTGGGAAACTGGTCGTGCGCTCGCGACTCAGCAACCCGGTCGCTGGGTAGTAGCCGGCTTGTTCATCGCCTACTCCAGTCAGGTTTTCAAATTCAGCATCCTGAGTTGTTAAGACGATAAAACTCGGTCGATCCGTCAAAAATCCAAGGAAGACTAGGACAATAAAAAGAAGCGTTTTTTGAATAAAAGAAAACCTGCTTAACAACCCCACGAGAATAATTACACTACTTAGCAGGGGAACCGAGAGGAAACGGCCTGTCATAAAATCCCCTCCAATCCATAATACATATGCCAGATATACGCCGACGCCAAGAGAGATCATTTTCTCCTGCCTGGTTCCCATAAGCATTGACAATAGGAAGGATGCTCCAATAGTAAATAAGGTGATTGGATCCCATACAATCGAATTGAACAAAAATAGCATGCCGTGTTTTAGCAGCAAATATTGTGAAATTCCCGTATTCAATTTTGCGTAATACGTATTGGGAAATGGGAAGCCGTAGTAAATCACTGAAAACAATTCCCAAAGGATAAAAGGCGTAAAACCGGCAAGGAGGAGTCGAGTGCGTCTTACAGGTTGTGCGGTAAGGACAACTTCCAAAAGAGCCGGCAGGCACAACAACAATAAATCCGGGCGGGTCAGTGTAAGCAGGCTAGTCAGCAGTGCAAGCACCAGAATCCGTTTTTGCGAAAGCTGGTCTCTCCATTTCAGGTATCCAAGGGTGAACAACAAAACCATCAGATGCGAGGCGGGATTTTCTAGGCCGGATGTTGAATAATCTATAAAGGCATTTGAAAGCATCAAAATTGTCCATCCAATAAGAACACTGTAAGCATCCTCGGATCCATACACCAGGAAGATGAACATTGTAGATATCGATGTGAATAAAGACAACCCGATCAGCGAGAGGTAAGCATCACTACTTACTCCATACACAATCGTGAGTAGAAACATCCAAAGAGGATGTGTAAACGTCTGGACGCGTTCATTTACATTCCAGGTAGGTCCATATCCATTTATGAAATTATCAACTGTGCGCATCGTGATGTACGAGTCATCTCCCACCCATGCAGTTCGTATCAGAACAATACCGAAAGCAATAAGTAAAAAAATGGCGAATGGCTTTCTGATTTTAATAACCATATCATTCCCGAATTGAAGCGTACATTTTACTATATTGTCCTATTGCACTTTTTTTGAACAACCGGGCCCTCGGCATTTATTAAATGAAAAAGGCAGGTTTGCGGCCTGCCCTTTATGCTTAATCAACAACCAGAATTAGATCATTGACTTCATATCCTTCCACCGTATCATTGCGGATGATATTAGGTCCGCTTTCGATTCGCAGCCCAGGGAGTTGTAATATTTTATGGATGAAGACATCCGTCTCTGTCAGGGCGAGATGTTCACCTGCACAACGGTGAGGCCCTGATCCAAACCCGATCAGCGAGCGATAGATTCCCTTTTCCAGCTTACGATGTGCATGGAGCTGAGTGGGCGACTCGCGCACAGCATTTGAATCCACATTGACGTCATATACATGAAATGTGATTTTTTCACCTTCCGGAATGGTGATTTCCTTCCCATCACTATTCACAGTAACAGGTTCGTGAGTCCGGCGATACAGTTTTCCGATCACAGGTTCGAGACGCAGGATTTCATTTAGAGCTTCATAGCGCGCGTTTGTATTGTCCGACGTCATAATTTTGCGGAACTTTTCATCTCGCAGGCAATGAAGCAGGACAATGCAAATGAATTCCTGTGTAGTAGCCATGCCTGCCGCAGCGTAGACAACACATTCCACCCAGATATCCAGCGGACGTTTCCCTTTTGAAAGCATGTAAGAAACCACATCGTTTTGAGGGGACTTGCGCCTCCGTGAAATCGCCGGCATCACATCGCCGACTAAGAATGCGAAGCGGAGATAATGTCCTTTCAGGATCTGCAGTTGTTTTACAATGGGGTTACTTGAAAATGCAGAGGTATGCAGCATATTGTCCAGACGGCGGATCATTCCTTTAGTAGGCTTCAAACCGATAACAGCTGATGCCACCACCGTTGCCATATGTCTGCTTAACATCCTGAGATTGGCGCGCTTCCTGGATTTCAGATCAGCCATGATTTCATCGGCTGTTCTCTCAATAAGTGGCATATGTGACTGCTGGACTGTTGTAGGGCTAAAGAATTTTGCAATGGCTGCGCGGGACTGCCGGTGAGGCTCACCATGTTGATAAAGGACTGCGTCGAAACCAGCCTTGCGAAGATCTTCCGCGTTAAACCCTTCCTGGATCATTTCCTCTTTTAGCAGGTCGCGAGCCTCTGAGTAGCCGCGTACATGCCAGGTCCCCGTAGAGTCTCGTTCGATGCGCGGATCGCTTTTGTAAGGAGCAGGGACTGTTCGTGAATGGTTTTCCAAAGACATTTAGATTTCTCTCCCGATCAAAATTTTGCCAATTATAGCCGCAATCAAATGAGAAACATGTTTTTTGATGGTATTTCTCTTTACAATTTTCTAATCACAAGTTGTCCGGCAATGGGTTACCTGAATATGTGTATCGAAGCTGATCAAGTAGGCGCATAAATGAACAATGCCATTGGTCTTTAAAGATAATTTCTATCAAAAGAGTGACTGATTCAGAGAATACCTTGACGCATTAACTTTTTCGCCGTAAGATTCAGTACATAGAACATTAATTCACTCACTGAAGCTTTGCCGCGAAGATTCACTTTTTTCCCTGGGGAAATTCCTTCCACTTTCAATCTTCGCGTCCTTAAGATTCTTTGGTGGATAGAAAAGGATTTCACATGGAACTTGGTTTAATTCGAAAAATAGATATTGATAATGAAATGCAGCAGGCGTATCTCGATTACGCCATGAGCGTAATCGTGGCCCGGGCCCTGCCTGATGCACGCGATGGACTCAAGCCTGTACAGCGTCGCATCTTATATGCAATGTACGATATGGGTATTCGCGCGGACTCTTCTTACAAGAAGTCTGCGAGAATCGTGGGTGAAGTGCTTGGTAAATATCACCCGCATGGTGACTCGGCAGTCTACGAAGCGATGGCGCGCATGGCGCAGGATTTTTCCATGCGCACGCTGCTCGTGGACGGACAGGGCAACTTTGGTTCAGTGGATGGCGACCCGCCTGCTGCGATGCGTTATACCGAGGCGCGGCTTACACCCGCCGCGCTCGATATTCTGTTTGATCTCAATAAGAATACGGTTGACTTCAACTCTAATTTCGATGACACGTTAACAGAGCCAGGTGTCCTCCCCGCCGCGTTGCCGAATCTTTTGGTCAATGGAGCGACAGGTATCGCGGTCGGCATGGCAACCTCCATTCCGCCGCATAATCTTGCCGAGGTGATTGACGCCATCGTCTATATGCTGGAGAAATACGAAAAGCTCGATGACGTTGACGTTGAAACATTGATGGAATTTGTGCAGGGACCTGATTTTCCCACAGGCGGGGTCATCATTGAAGAGCAGGGTGAAGGGGGAATCGAAGCCGCGTACGGATCGGGACGCGGACGCGTAATCGTGCAAGCAAAAGCACATGTGGAAGAGATGGAGCGTGGCAAGAACCGCATCATCGTCACCGAACTTCCTTACATGGTGAATAAGTCCAGCCTGATCGAGCGCATCGCAGATCTGGCGCGTGAAGGCTACCTCGAAGGACTCTCTGACCTGCGGGATGAATCGGACCGTCATGGGATGCGCATCGTTCTTGAAATGACGAAGAACGCGGATCCCGAAGTCGTCCTGCGCGACCTCTACAAGCGCACACCCATGCAAACCACATTCAGCATCAATCTGCTGGCGCTCGTGGATGGAGAGCCGCGCACGTTAACGCTGAAGCAGGCACTACGCGTCTATATCGAGCACAGGCTGACGGTTATCAAAAGACGCGCTGAATTCGATCTGGAAAGGGCCAGGCAACGCGCGCACATCCTT
>Ga0075419_10002952_pt1 | contig 10904 bp, 10 predicted proteins | sample SoiMetdeltSBSDD3_FD_76900 | JGI IMG/M metagenome (GOLD analysis project Ga0075419, IMG submission 76900) | Bulk soil microbial communities from a Populus tree surrounding site in Tennessee, USA - Soil MetaG P. deltoides SBSDD3 | ecosystem: Environmental > Terrestrial > Soil > Tree plantation... | reverse complement strand
GTGGCGGCCACTCCCTCGTAGAAATCGGGATCGGTCGACCCGGCGGCCAGCGCCCGCTCGAGGGAGTCCAGGACGGGTAAGAGGGGAAGCAGCGCCGCGCGCTGCCCGTCGCGGCGCGCGGCCTCCAGCTCGCGCGAAGCGCGCCGCCGAACGTTTTCGAAATCGGCGCGAAGGCGAAGATAGTGCTCTCGCTCCTCGTCGAGCGCACGACGCAGGCGTTCGACCTCGTCGTCTTGAACGCCTGGTCGGCTGGTGCCGTCTTCGAGATCGTCCATCCCATCATCGTCCTGCCGCATATGCCCTCATCGGAGGTCCCGGGCCGTCGTCACGGCTTCCGGTCGTCGACGTTCTTGAATTCCGCGTCCACGACGTCGTCCTTCGGCGGCCCGGTGCTCTGAGGGCCGTTGGAGCCGCTGCGGGCTTCGCGGTACGCCGCGTCGCTCAGCGTCTGGGACGCGCGCGTCAGGCTCTCCTGAGCCCTCCGGATGCGTTCGATGTCGTCTCCCTTCACCGCTTCCCGCGCTTCGGCGAGCGCCTGCTCGATCGCTGCGCGCTCGGCTTCCGCGAGCTTCGCGCCGTGCTCGGCGAGCGCGCGCTCGGTCGAGTACAGGAGCGCGTCCGTCTGGTTGCGGAGCTCGATCTCCTGCCGCCGGCGCGTGTCGTCGCTCGCGTTGGCCTCCGCTTCCCTCACCATTCGCTCGACTTCCGCCTTGCTGAGCCCCGACGACGCGGTGATCGTGATCTGCTGCTGCTTGCCGGAAGCCTTGTCCTGCGCGGAGACGTTCAGGATGCCGTTGGCGTCGATGTCGAACGTCACCTCGACTTGTGGCACGCCGCGCGGCGCGGGTGGAATGCCCTCCAGGCGGAACCGACCGAGGGTCCGGTTGTCCCTCGCCAGCGGCCGCTCCCCCTGCAGGACGTGGATGTCCACCGCGGTCTGGTTGTCGGCGGCGGTGCTGAAGATCTCGCTCTTCCTCGTGGGGAGCGTCGTGTTGCGCGGGATCAAGACGGTCATCGCGCCGCCGAGGGTCTCGACACCGAGGGACAGCGGCGTCACGTCGAGCAGCACGACGTCCTTGACGTCGCCGCCGAGGACCCCTCCCTGGATGGCGGCGCCGACGGCGACCACCTCGTCGGGGTTCACGCCCTTGTGAGCTTCCTTGCCGAAGAGTTGCTTGACGGTCTCCTGGACCTTCGGCATCCGTGTCTGCCCGCCGACCAGGACGACCTCGTCGTTGTCGGCGGCCGTCACGCCCGCGTCCTTCATCGCCTGGCGGCACGGCTCGACCGTCCGCTCGATGAGTTCGGCGACGAGCGACTCCAGCTTGGCGCGGGTCAACGTCATCACCAGATGCTTGGGACCGGTCTGGTCGGCGGTGATGAACGGCAGGTTGATCTCGGTCTGCAGGGTCGAGCTGAGCTCGATCTTCGCCTTCTCCGCGGCCTCCTTCAAGCGCTGCAGCGCCATGCGATCACGGCGAAGATCGACGCCGTTCTCTTTCTTGAACTCGTCCGCGATCCAATCGATCACCCTCTGGTCGAAGTCGTCACCACCCAGGTGGGTGTCGCCGTTGGTTGCCTTCACCTCGAAGACGCCTTGGCCGAGCTCGAGGATCGAGATGTCGAACGTTCCGCCGCCCAGGTCGTACACGGCGATCTGCTCGTCGGCCTTCTTGTCCAGCCCGTAGGCAAGCGCGGCCGCCGTCGGCTCGTTAATGATGCGGAGGACCTCGAGGCCCGCGATCTGCCCGGCATCCTTCGTGGCCTGGCGCTGACTGTCGTTGAAATAGGCGGGCACCGTGATGACGGCCTGGCTGACCTGGCCGCCCAGGTGCGCCTCCGCCGCCTCCTTCAGCTTCCTCAGAATCATGGCGGAGATCTCGGGCGGCGAGTATTGCTTGCCCCGAATATCGATGCGGACGTCGCCGTTGGGTGCCTTGACGACCTTGTAGGGAACCAGCTTGATCTCTTGCTGGACCTCGTCGTACCGGCGGCCCATGAAGCGCTTGATCGAGAACACGGTGTTCTCGGGATTCGTGACGGCCTGGCGCTTGGCCACCTGGCCGACGAGGATCTCGCCGTCCTTCGTGAAGGCCACCACGGAGGGAGTCAGGCGGCTCCCTTCCTGGTTGGGAATGACGGCGGGAGTGCCGCCTTCCATCACCGCGACGACCGAGTTGGTGGTGCCGAGATCGATACCGATCACTTTGGCCATAGCGTCCTCACGGTGACCGCTGAGCCGCGGCCGTCATTGGATATCCCGCCCTCTGCCAGGCCTCGACGCCGCCCTTGAGGGCCTTGGCGTTTGTGAAGCCTCGCGCCTGATACCTAGCCGCCTGACCGGCGGCTGTCTGCTCCGCCGGTCACGCGCAGTAGAAGATGATCTCCGTGTCCTTTGGCAGCGAGGGCAGCCGCGACTGCAGCTCCGACAGCGTGATGCTGCCCTCGAGCTCCAGCTGCTTGCACTTCACGTCGTCACCGTAGGCGCAGACGAGGAGCGCCTGGCCCGCCTCCACCTTGCGGCGAGCTTCGTCGACGTCGATGCGCGGGATCGGGATCGTGCCCATCTCCTCACCTGATCGGGACGCGGCGCATTCCGGGGCCCGTGTCCACCTTCGGAAATCTCACCGTCAGCATGCCGTCCTTCATACGCGCCTCGGCGCGGTCCACATCGATCCCCGCACGCGCTGCTGGGCATGGTTATCAGCAAGAGGGACGCCACGCTCCGGTGCACGAGATTCGCTGAAAATTCAGCGTGACCGGCGGCATTCGAGTCCCGTGTCGGGTGAAGAGACACCCAAGCGGCCGAGGAGGGCGGGCTGTGAACGGCGCTGATGAGCGTGCGCTTGGCGCGATTGGGGGGGGTGAGATCTCACCCAGGGGCCCGGTGCCCGGCGGGCCCCGCCGTCCGCGCGTGGGAGGATCGCCGGACGCCGCCTTGGCGACGTCGCCTCCCTCGTCGGCGGCGATCCCGGCAAGCGTGCCCCCGGTCAGCGAGGACGTTGGCGCCTCCACGGTGATGTCTCGGGCGGACGCGTCCGCGAACCGCCTAGATATACGTTGTACAGATAGACGGCGCTCTCGCTGCCACTCGTGGCCGGCACGGCTCGGCTGGGTGGGTGTTCACCCAATTTCGCGTCATCGCGCGAGCCCGGGCATCGGATCAGCCGCGAAATCGGGCGGTAGCGATCTGGCGTCGCCCTTGCTTAACCACCGGGCATCGGGCTGCACAAGTTGTAGCCCAACGAACGAAAGGGGATCGTTGCCATGGCAGAGACCGACATTCTCAAGCCCGGCGCGCGGGCTTCGGGATTCACGCTCCACACGACGCCGGATCAGACGGTATCGCTCTCGGACTTCCGCGGACAGCCGGTCGTGCTCGCGTTCTACCCGGCGGACTGGAGCCCCGTCTGCGGCGATCAGATGACGCTGTACAACGAGGTGCTGCCTGAGTTTCGCAAGCACCGCGCCGCGCTGGTCGGGATCTCGGTCGACGGCGTCTGGTGCCACGGCGCGTTTTCCGCCAACCGCCGTCTGCACTTTCCGCTGCTGGCCGATTTCGAGCCGAAGGGCGCTGTCGCCCGGACGTATGGCGCCTACCGCGCCAAGGAAGGCGTCAGCGAGCGCGCACTCTTCGTGATCGATGGCGAGGGCGTCATCCGCTGGAGCTATCTGTCGCCGATCGGCGTGAATCCCGGAGCCGACGGCATTCTCGAGGCCCTGGAGTCACTCGAGTCGGCGCCGTCAGCTACCTCGACGCAGCGCCGGCCCTGAAGGGAGCAGTCATGGCAACCGGTCAATCGCGTGTCGCGTGTCTGGTGCTACCCGTCGACGGCCGAGATCGCGTGCGGGGTCCTGCGGACGCGCCGGCCACCCTGGTCGAATACGGCGATTACGAGTGCCCGTATTGTGGACTCGCCCACCCGATCGTCCAGGAAGTGCAGCGGCGTCTCGGACGCCAGCTACGTTTCGCCTTTCGGCACTTTCCGCTCGCCGAGATCCATCCGCACGCACAGATGGCGGCCGAAGCCGCGGAAGCGGCGGGTGCCCAGGGCAGATTCTGGGAGATGCACGACCTGCTCTACAAGAACCAGCAGGCGCTGGACGACGCGAGCCTGCTGCGCTACGCGACCGCTCTGGGGCTCGATCTCACGCGCTTCGTGAATGAGCTGGCCGACCGAACCTGGGAATCCCGGGTGCGAGAAGATTTCATGAGCGGCGTCCGAAGCGGCGTGAACGGCACGCCGACGTTTTTCGTCAACGGCGTTCGCCACGATGGGCCATGGGATGCCGACTCGCTGATCGAGGCGCTCGTGGCGCCCGCTCGCGTCCACGTCTAATCGAGCCGCGTTTGCTCCGGCGTCGCCGCTCACGGCCGGCAGGGCAATGCGCTGTCAGCGCCTAAGCTACCGCTACGCGATGACAGTACGCTCGGGCCAGACGTGGCCGGTCGGTAACGCCTGGTCGAGCGATCGCCCCCGCCTTCTCGTCCAACCGTGGTCTCGTACGTGTCCGTATCCGGCCGCCACCACGACGACGGTGGGGATCACCGTGGACCTCACGGGTGTCGACGAGGATGATTTCGAGGTACAGCTTTTTGCGGACGCGCTCGTCATCGAAGGCCACCGGCGGCCACCTTACCCCGCCTCTGTGTGGTCAAGCCGGCTCGCTGGCGCCGGACAGCGTCTCACGCGCGCGCAGGTCGCCGAATCGCAGCAGCGCCCCGAGCACCAGGAGCAGGACGCTCAGTCCTAAGACCTGCTTCCAGTCCAGCTCGACCACCCCGCGCAGGACGATCTCGCGCAAAGTCGAGACGATCCCGAGCTCGACCATGAAGTCGACCGCGATCCGATGCTCTTGCAGATAGATGATGAGTAGCCGCACCACCTCGATCATGACCAGGACGAACAGCACCTCGGCGATCACCACCCGGAAATCGAGCGTGGGCGACAGCAACTCTCGAAACAGCCCGACGATCGTCCGCGCCATCAGCGCGAAGAGCGCCAGCCCGATCGCCAGCACCAGAAGATCCTGCGCGGGCTCGAGAAAGCGCCGGGCCAGTCGATGGACGCCGGTGTGGGAGACGCCGGCTTCGCTCGATCTGGCGATCACCACCGGGCGTCATCCGCCGGAGCCGGTGCGCCGAAGCAGTCGATGCATAGGTAGATCGCGCGCTGCCGTCGCTCGAAGAGCGCGACACGCCGACGAGCAAAACCGCCCACCCTCCGCAAGTGCGACGCCAGGCCTGCCGCGGGCCGCTTCGCGAGGTGTCCAACGCTTCTCATGTTCTGATCTCTGCGACGCTCAGCGAGCCGACGACGTGCGACTCGCCCGACGCGATGCTCCGGAGTCGGAACAGTGTGGCGAACCGGCGCGCCTCGAGGCCGTACCGCTTCAGCAGCTTGCCCAGATCGCGGCGCTCCTTGCCGGCTGCCTCGGCCGCACGGCTCACGTTGCCCTGATGCTCCGTCAGGAGCCGGACGAGATACTCACGGTCGAACGCTTCCACGACCTTTCGCTTCGCGATCTTGTAGGTGTGCGACACGTCGACGCCGACCGGCGGAGTGGAGACGTGGCCGCCCGAGACCGGAAGACCGAAATCCGCAGCCTCGATGACTCCGCCCCTCGCGACGAGGACGGCCCGGATGACGGCGCTCTCGAGCTCGCGGATATTCCCGGGCCACTCGAATGCGAGCAGTGCTTCTGTCGCGGCGATCGAGAGTCGCGGAGCCGGCCCGGCGCCCTGGTAATGCTTCGCCAGGAAGTGTGCCGCAAGCGGCAGAATGTCTTCACGGCGCTCCCGGAGTGGAGGCAACGTGATCGAGAACACGCACAGGCGATAGTAGAGATCCCTTCGGAACTGCCCCTCCTGGACCATGCGGTCCAGGCCGGCGTTGGTCGCGGCGACGAAGCGGCAGTCGACGCGCTGCTCCGATGCCGAACCCACCGGGCGGAAGGTCCGTTCCTGGATGACTCGGAGCAGCGCGACCTGGGCGCGTGGCGTGAGCGTCTCCGCTTCGTCCAGGAATAGCGTGCCTCCGCCGACGTGGGTGAGAAGACCCAAACGTCGCGCGTGCGCGTCGGTGAAGGCGCCGCGCTCGTGCCCGAAGAGCTCGCTCTCGAGCAGAGTGTCGACGAGTGAGCCGCAATTCACCGCGATGAACGGCGCCGACGCCCGCGCGCTCAGCTGGTGGATGGCTCGGGCGGCGAGCTCCTTGCCCGTCCCCGTCTCGCCGGTGATCAAAACCGTCTCGTCCGTCCGAGCGATCATCGGAAGCCTCGCCACGAGATCCGCAAAACACGGGGCGCTCCCGGTGAGCTGAGCCAGGATCCCGGGCTCCGGGCGTCCCGCCTCGCTCGTCCGGTTCCCGTTCGTGGTTACGCGATACTCCGTATTCATGTGCTACGCCTTCCGGGTGGAGTGCTACGCCTCTCCCGCGTGGACCAATGCTTTTTTCGTCACGTCTGCCCCGGTCCTCTCTCGCCGCGATCGAATCCTTCCTTGATGAACGGAAGGAGGACCCGATACTCGTCGTCCGGAGTGTGGAAGAAAGCGCACACGTGACGCTGGGCACTCAGGACGGGACCGGCGAAGCGAATAGACGAGTCAGCAGGATCTACGGTCAGGAGAGGTCCCCCAAGGATCAGGCCTACGTTGTGCCGCCGGCCTCTATTCAACTCCGGACCGGCTCCACTGCTAACAAGAACAAAGTATGCGCCGCCAGAAGCAGACTGTCTAGTGAGAGGATCCGCAAGGGTACGGAGACACGGCGGTCCGAGGACGGTGTGAGCGGGCGAGGCGTGAATCCCGGCCAAGTGGTCAGCGCGGAGCAAGAGCTCTTCACGGTCACCGACCTCAGCACCGTCTGGGCGATCGGCGATCTCTCCGAGAAGGATTCCCCGCGAGGCCTTGCGACCTCAGCCGTCGTGCCCCTGCATCACTGGCAGGGTGAAAGTAAACGTCGCGCCGCCGTCCTTGTTGTTCTCCGCCCGGAGCTGGCCGCCGTGGGTCTCTATTGACGACCGCGCGATCGACAACCCCATCCCTAATCCCGACGACTTCGTCGTGTAGAACGGATCGAAGATACGAGCGATGTCGCCGACGGGGATCCCGCAGCCAGAGTCCTTCACAGAGACATGGATAGCGGGGCCATCTTTGCGGGTCGTGACGGTGGTGCGGCGCTCAGTGGCGGTGCCCAGAGCATCGAACGCGTTCATCAGGAGGTTGACGAAGACCTGCTGGAGCTGCACGCGGTCGACGAGCACAGATGGCAGTCCAGAGTCGAGGTCGACCTCAACCGAGACGTGGCGGATGAGAGCGTCGTTTCGCAGGAGACTCACCACATCCTGGACGACGGCGTTGACGTCAACAGGACTGCGATGCGGTCCATCCTTCTTGATGAACCTCCGCACGTGCCGGATGACTTCACTCGCCCGCTGGTCGTCCGCCACGATGTCAGCCAAGATCTCGCGAAGGTCCTTGGGATCTTCGACGCCGCGGTCGAGCATTCGCCGGGCCGCCTGGGCGTTGCTGAGGATCGCGGTGAGCGGCTGACGCAGCTCGTGAGCCAAGGATGCCGTGAGCTCGGCCATTGCCGTCACCCGGCCGACATGGCTCAAGTTGTGGCGGAGCGCCTCAAGCTCGAGCTCGGTGCGACTGTGAAGCAAGGCGCTCGAGAAGATCCCAGCCACGAACTCCAGCCGTTGTACGAGATCATCGGACCACTCCTGCTCGCGACCCAGCAAGCTCAGGGTGAGCGCCCCGATCGTGCTGCCGTCCATGATGAGCGGAAGGGAGATGCTCGAGGTAATCCCCATGCGGGCAAGGGTTTCCCGATCGACGGCCGCGTCATCCGGTAAGTCGCGCAGTCGCGAGAAGCGCACGAACTGGCCACGCCCGATCCGCTCAACCGACCACGGAAGGTCCGCGTGCCGCATCGGGGGTGGCGGCGGTCCGCCGGATCTTCGCCAACCATGGACTGCCTGGACCGCACCGCTGTCATCGCTCTGCAGGATGGTCGCGCGATCCAGCCCGAGATGCTCCCCAACCCGCCGCAGGCTTTCCCCGATGCCGCGATTGATGTCGGCGCCCCGCAGTTTGGCGAACGTCGCCGAGAGACCCGATACTAATGTCTCAAAGTCGAGACGGTCCCGCAGCGCGGCCTCGAGCCGGTTCCGACGCCCGGTCTGCACGAGAAGACCGGCAAGGAGTAATGCCTGCAGCCCGATCACCGTTACCGCGCCGACGATGGACCACCAATAACGCCGCCAGACCGTCGGCTGCCCGAATTCGATCGTGCTGCCAGCCGGCAGGCGCTCCTCGCTGATATTCCACCGCTGCAGCTCGCGCCAGTCGTACCGCGGGCTCTGGGCCGAGACGGCCTGCGGAGTAAATTTGGAGATCGGTTCCCCACGCAGGATCCGAATGGCGATGCGAGCCGAAGCGGCTCCCGCGGCTTCGGCCGGATAAAGGCGGCCACCGACGATTCCCCGCCCCAGTTGATTCTGAAAGACACCGTTGATGGGCGCGTTCGCCGCTGCGTGCAACCGCTGGAGCACGTTGTCCTGATTGTGCGTCACGCCCGCCGCATCGCGGAGGAGCAACCCGAACAGAATGAAGGAGTGCGGAGGCAATGTGGCCACCTGGCGCAATGTCTCATCGAACGACAGGTCGTTGAACCAGGTGACGCGCACGCGCTTCGTGAACGGTTCGACAGCGTCGCGAAGGGCCTTCGTCCAGAACCGCTCGAGCGGGGAGGCGCCGATCACGACGGCAATGTGGTTCGTATCGGGCGCCAGCTGGAGAATGTCGTCGAAGAGGCCCGAGAGCTCGAACGAATCTCCGACGAAGGCGGCGTTGTTCTGAAGCGCGTCGGCCGGCAGCGTGCGCCGGTCCATGGCCGTGTAGATAATGGACGCCTGCGGAAACAGGCGATCTCGATACTTGACCACGAACTGGCCGGCCGGCGCGCCGACGGGAATCACGAGGTCGGGTTGCCATTTCGATAGGCGCGCGAGCATGAACTCGATGAACGGCCCTTCGAGGTCTGGCTGCCCGTAACTCGCCATGTCCAGCGAGACCTCGTCCATGTCAACGCTCTCCCCGAACTCCTTGGTCAGCGTGGTCTGGAAAGCGGTTGATTGAGTCGCGAACGGCGGAGTCGCGCGCCCAAAGGAGTGGACGATGAGAACGCGCTTGGCCTCGGCCCAGGCGGCCGAGTTGGCCATGAGAGCGAAAACGACGAGCGCTAGCGAGAACCGGCTCAAGGTCCGCATCGGGGCCACAGGATCGCACACTCGACCCAACCCCGAAAGGCGGCTGCCGCAGGTGCGTAAACCCTACGAAAATGTAGCGGCTCAGAAATGTAGCACGGCTGGAGATCGCCGCGTGACTGACCCGGGCTGTCGGGGATTCGGACCTCCTGAAGTCCCGTTTGCCTCGCCGGCCTGCCGTCGCCCGGGGGGGCGGCAGCCGCTGACAGTGCGTCCAGGTTACGGTGCTTGGCTCGAACCGCTTCCTGCTTCGAGACGTCAATCTGGCGGACCTGCGCGGGGAACGGCATGTTCGCGTTCTCGATAGACGAATTGAGCGACTGAACTCACGCCGCAGGGAGCCGAAGAATCGCCCTGACCTGGAAGGCTACGAAAGGCTCCCTCGCGCTACGGGTTGGGAAAATGTGCTCTAACTACTCGAGAAAAGTAATGGTGGAGGGTAAGGGATTCGTAGATTGCGCGGTCAGTCCTGACGCGAGGTTAGCGCGCACTGCTTAGTAAATCGTGGTAATCCGCGCCATCCCGTGCCCGTTTTACGCTCCGGGTCGGGAGGGGTTTAGGTGGGAGGCGGGGGTCTGAGGCTCCCCCGGGCTCCGGGCTTTGGTCCGACTAAAACGACAGGAGAGAATTTGCTGCCTGGCGCCCCGGAGGGCTAGCTTGTTATGCGTGAAGCGCCGGGCCTATTTACTCAGTTTCCTAATCGCCGTCCTGGCGGTCGTCGGCGGGTGTGCCTCCGAGTCGGAGGAATTGTGGCGAATCACTTCTCCGGACTCAAGAGTCGATGCTGTTTTTATTCAGGTTGGAGGCGGTGGCGCAACTGTCGGCTTCTCATACAAGCTTTTCATAGTGCCTCGTGGTGCAAAGCCGAATACGACCGGCGAACTCCTGTTGGCGGACAAGATAGGCAGCGTAAGCGCGGTGTGGTCCAAGCCAAGGAAATTAGAAATCCGCTATGATCAGGCGCGGATATTTTCCTTCGTGAATTTCTGGCAGAGCAAAGATGTGCACAACTTCAAGTATGTGGTCGAAGTGCAACTGGTTCCCTCGGGCGCGTCGCAGCTCGGCGACATATACAAATAGACCTACAAAATAGAGGGCGCGGCGCTGATGGGACGAATAGGAACGCGGCGCTCCGGCTTTCCTATTGCGGAATCGTCAGTAGTATCGATCCTCAAGCGTGAGGTGGACGACCCGCCCCGGGCAGGCTTGTTCGAGCTCAGCCACGAGCGCGGATGATCCCGCAAGATAGACCATTGGCTCGTCATCACGATGGTGCAAATACCAAGACGCCCCACGCGGGAAGATGCCGAATGTCCCAAAAGGTTGAGGCATTTCCAAAAAAGGATCTGGAAGCTCGTGGAAAAGGGCTCGATCAATTCTCCAGTTGTGGACCTCAACGTGATGGCAGCGAACAAAAATGGCGTCAGCGTTGCGGCTAAATCTGTCGAGCACGAACCTAGCGAGCGGCGGCAATTCTCTCGTGGTCTCCAACATTTTGAAGTCAGTTTTCCAGCTGTCCAAGGTAAGGGGGTGTGGGATGGGCATGCCGAGATACTCGTAGGCTTCGGCGATGCTCTCAAACGGTACATCGCGCACGCTTCGCCAACCTGAAGTCCCATCCAGATAGGCAT
>Ga0075419_10002951_pt1 | contig 10905 bp, 14 predicted proteins | sample SoiMetdeltSBSDD3_FD_76900 | JGI IMG/M metagenome (GOLD analysis project Ga0075419, IMG submission 76900) | Bulk soil microbial communities from a Populus tree surrounding site in Tennessee, USA - Soil MetaG P. deltoides SBSDD3 | ecosystem: Environmental > Terrestrial > Soil > Tree plantation... | reverse complement strand
CGTCTTCTAATTTCATGGGTAAGAAGAAATCCGCAGGGACCGAGAGAATCTCTTCGGGTTTCAAGCCGTTTAGTCCGTTAGCAAGGATGGAGGCGAGTCCACGAACGGTTGGGGACTGAGGCGGGATATCGAAGTGGAATTTGATCCCACCATCAGGTAGTTTTTCCCCAAAGAGACGCACAGGGGTCATACATTCTGGCACAGGTTCCATTTTGTCGCGTTCTTCCCGAAGCCAATCGGGCAGGGGCGGAAAAGACTCTGCGTACGCGATCAATGTTTCCAGCTTATCCTCGCGCGTCATGGTGGCGAAGTCATCTACGATTTCTTGAAGGTTGGGGGGTAAAGGCATATATATCTTTGTGCTCCATCGGGGTCTCAGACCCCGATGGAGCAAGATGGATCATTTCTCGATCGGTGCGTCGACTAGGTTGCCCCATTCCGTCCAGGAACCATCGTAGTTCTTGACGTTTGGATAACCCAGCAAATACTTTAACACGAACCACGTCAGTGACGAGCGTTCGCCGATGCGACAGTAGGCGATCACGTCGCCGTCTGACTTGATGCCTTTGCCCTCGTAAAGGGCGCGTAAATCATCGGAACTCTTGAACGTGCTATCTGCTTCATTGACTGCCTGTGACCATGGAATGCTGACAGCGCCAGGGATATGCCCACCGCGCTGTGCACCTTCCTGTGGATAGTTCGGCATGGAGATCAGTTCACCGGAGTATTCCTTCGGTGAGCGGACATCCACCAAAGGTTTCTTCGAGCTACTCTGTTCGAGGACTTCCTCGCGGAAGGCGCGGATGGATTTATCCGGATCTTTCGCCTTGTAACTGGTCTTCTCAAAAGTTGGAACATCCTTCACAAACGGGCGTCCCTCCTGCTCCCATTTGAGGCGACCGCCATTCATAATCCTAACATTTTGATGACCAAAATATTGGAAAATCCACAGTGCGTAACACGCGAACCAATTGGATTTATCTCCATAAAACACTATAGTTGTAGCATTGTTAATTCCCAGATTGGATGCCACTTCCTCGAACTTTTCCTTTGTAAGGAAATCGCGTCGAAGCGGATGCTGCAATGTGCTGAACCAATCCACCTGCACCGCACCGGGGATGTGCCCCATTGCATACAACAAGGGATCTTCATCCGATTCAATGATGCGGACGTCCGGGTCGTTCGAATGTGCGGCGACCCATTCAGTATCTACCAGGTATTCGGGGTGTACGTATGACATGATTGATTTTCCTTTTTGAAATGGATTTCCGTATCTTAAATCAAAAGCAGTCAACAAATAAACAAAAGGACAGTGAACAATCCTGCGCAGGCACATGAATGCGCGGGGGACATTCCACCATCCTGAGTCGTTGACTGCTTATCGGCAAGGATGTCTCAGGCTGTGGCGATGAACCCCGCTATAGACAGGAGCAATAATTGTAAGTGACCATGGGCTACGAACAATGACGCCGCTATTTTACAATTCTTACTTGTTTTGTCAAGTCAAAAATTCACTATGCACAGTAAGGGCGACCCGTCAGGATCGCGCAAGGTAATTCAAGCCCACTGTGCGGGTCGCCCCTACTTGACTTCACGGCGCAAGGATAACTCTATTCTTGCCGCTCATCTTGGCGAGCTGCAATCCCTTCTCCGCGGCTTCGAGAAGTTTATTTGCGGTATCGCCATGTTTTGGATAATACGAGATGCCAATCGATATCGTAGTGGGATAAAGCCATCCCATGGATGAAGATTCAACGGATGCGCAAAGCCGTTCTGCAACCATGCTTGCCTGTTCAACACTAGTCGAAGGCAAAATGATAATGAACTCATCCCCCATACGCCAACGTCCCAGGAAATCATTCGGACGTAGCACTGCGCTCAAGGTGTTGGTAATCTTGCGAATTACATCATCGCCGGCGTGATAACCATGCCTGTTGTATTGCTTGAGATTATCTCCGTCGATCATACACAGGCTGAGGTGTTTTTGCTCAACAACGGCTTCGCTGAGCGCGAGATCAAGCCTGCGCTGGATTGCAAGCATGTTTGGTGCATTGCTCACGGGATCTGTGTAGGCAAGTTTGAATGTATATTGAAGTGTACCGCCGAGAGTTTCGATTCTTTTTGCCATCAGGTCGATAGCACGCAAGGTGGCGACATCTGTTTCAGAGGTATCTGCATGAAAGACCTGAAAAGGCTCTTGAGCACTGGTGAGTTCCAGTTTTTCGTTGATATTTTTCCATACCACGGGTGGGTTCAGTGGTGCGCTGTCTGGGAAATGGATCACTGCCATGCGCGCCACAGGGGAATCTGCCTCCAGGTCTTTAGCTTCGCTGTTCAAACGGTCGAATAATTTTCGGGCTGTGGCTTCATGCGTTTTATGCTTTCCACCGATGAGTACAGCCACAAAATTATCTCCTGAAATTCGATAGACAGTGGACTCGGTTTCATCCTTGATCGCGATCCCAAGCCAACGCAGGAGTCTGTCTCCGTAGTCAAAGCCTTTTGCTTTATTGATGTCGCGAAGTTGATACAGGTCAACCACAAGGAGCGAGGATCGCTCAAAGATGGTGTTCTCGAAGTTATTCTCAAGAGACTTGGAAAAACTGACCAGGTTATTGCAGCCAGTCAGCATGTCCACCCGCAGAAATGGATTGCTCGAATCGAATTCTTTCATAGGCCCTCAACTTAATTTCATACCTCATTATAGGACAAAAACCCCACAGATAACGTGGGGTTTGGTTACAGCAAGCGAATTGTTATGATTTAGAGCATTAGCTACCATAGGGCTGAAGAAATATCCAAACTTTGCCCATAGAGTTGCGCTCTTACCATTTCCATCTCACCTGTATTAAGTGGAAGGATCCCATACGGATTGCACATGATCTTAATTTGGTGATGAACTGTAAGGGATCCCTGGAAAACAGCCATGACCGTCTCCACATCATCATCAGCCGCGATGCGATTAATGGAAATCGCGCTGCATTCCATGCATTCATGAATCAACATCAACTCGCCTCGCGACTCAAGCCGGTACTTGTTCCTACCCTTTTTCATGGTCAGCCCTATGGGTTTCATCTCCCCTTTACATGCGGACAGACGGTCACCCGCGGCGTATAGGTCAAGATGGCAAGACCAGAGACAATATGGACAGTGGTTGCGGTTATTGACGCCTGAAAGCTGGTGTGCGGAAGATACAAGTGCATGACAGCGTGTACACGTGAAATCTCCAAAGGAGGAAATGCGGTACATTAGAGTTCCTCCCGCAGGTGCAGATAGCTTTTATAGCGGTAGGGACTGATTTCATCAGCCATCACAGCTCTTCGAATGGCACAGCCTGGTTCCCGGTCATGATGGCAACTAAGTCCAAATTTGCATTGCCCAACGTAATCCGCCATCTCTGGGAAGAGATATGCCAGTTCCTCACCAGTGACATTCCATAGACCAAATTCGCGAACACCAGGGGTATCCACCAATGCGCTGCCGTCTAGGTCCAGTTTGAACATCTCCAGATGAGTCGTGGAGTGGCGTCCTTTGCCCAGCTCACCCTGGCTGACGGCTTCGACGCGCAGTCCCAGACCGGGCTGAATTGCATTCAGCACAGATGTCTTTCCCACGCCGGATTTTCCAACCAGCACGGAAAGCTTGCCTCCCAGAAAGTGTTTTAGTTCTTCAATCCCTTCGCCCGTGACCGCACTGACGGAAAGGACCGGGTAACCAATACGGCGATATACCTCGAGTTCTTCCTCCAGGCTGGGATTCTTCCATGTCAAATCAATTTTGTTGATCACGATCAGGGACGGCAGATCCGCTGCTTCCGCAGAAACAAGATATCGGTCGAGCAAGCCCCATTTAGGAGTTGGATTCGCTGCAGCAAACACCGGCACGATCAGGTCCACGTTGGAGACGATAACTTGTTCGAAGACGCGTTGACCAGGCACAGGCGCGGGCCGCGAGAGTTTCGAGCGCCTCGGCAGGACATCAGTGATCATGCCGCTCCCATCGCCTGCCTCCAGATAACGCACGCGGTCACCGATAGCAACCGGGTCTACATGATCGAGCTCGCGCACTTCCTGCACAGTGCGGCGCAGGGAGGTGGGATCCGCTGTAGGATAAATGAGTTGTTTATGTAATAAGGACGAGACGACGCAATCGATATCTCGCCCGTCCGCGTGGACGCTGTAACGCCCGAGTGTTTTCCGAAAGACGATACCGATGTCGTCTTCGTTGTCTGTATTCATTGTCAGAGTTTCCTGTAAACGCGTCCCACGCTGATCGATAGAGAAGAGAGGTAGGCGCGCGATTGTTCTTGAAAAGAATTTGCGATAACTGTCCGGCGGGTATGGCGCGGGCAGGAACTTGGTCATTTATGTGTCTGACTTGTGCAACTTGGGCTGACATACAACGCTCCTTTCTATAAAAGAAAAACCGGCTGCGGAAGTTTCCGTGGCCGGTGAAAAGTCTATAACAGCATCTACTGCTGCCTCCTCATATAGGTGCACAGCGAATAGGCGCGGCTGTTAAATAAAAACTGCCACGGACATGGGTACGTCCGTGGCAGTTTATCGATGTGAATCGTATAACTGGCTTAACTGCTACACAGAGACGCGCCCATAGGTTTGTTCGCTAACAAGCACCGATGATGTATTGAACATAAAACGCGTCTCCTTTCTCTGAGATGAATTAACTAACTGGTTGTAGTTTACCAATGGCAGAAATGAATGTCAAGGTATATCGAGATTGGATCTATGGTTTTAACAAACTCTAGGATTATGTCACTCTGAGGGAGCGTTTGCTGCGACCGAAGAGTCTCTGGCAATGTGTTGGAGATGCTTCGCTCCGCTCAGCATGACATACATTAGGATTGAAGGGTAAGCAGCCGGTTGAAGAAGGAGCGATAGCGTTTCATCGCAACGCGCAAATCTTCGGTCGAGACATCTCCGCTCTTCCATTGAGATTCAAGAGACATGCGTTTGTCTGCAAAACTGCGCGTGATGTTCTTGATGACATCTGCGACCAGATCATCCGCATCCTTGACCGAAACACTCGGGTCATCTACAAATCGACTTTGGATTTCGAGCCATTGCGCCCGGAATCCTTCAGCCTCATTATTCTCGAACAGGGGCGCGAAATCCTCTTCCTTGTTTGTATTTCTACTCTCATCTTTCAAGTTTCTATTTTTATCTCGATTCTTGTCGTCTGTTTCTTCTGTGATCTGCTCGTTTCTCATTCGCTCTTCGCCTGTATCGACTTCATCCACATCCATCTGTTTCTCTTTTTCGTTTTGCATCAGATTCTCTCCTTTTCATCTAGTTCTTCCACCTGGTGGGACTCTTTGTTCACGAGATTCTCGAACAAAGTCCGCCCGTGGACCATCGCCTGGCGCATTTCTTCCGTGCTGACTTCTTCATCATCCTCTTTCACTGCAATGAGGTGCAGCCCGCGATAGTCTGTTACTAATTCGGGATAGTCCACTGAAATATCTGCCACCCGCTGCTCAAAGTCTTCAACAGGATAGCCCTTGGCCTTCATGACCTCACGTATGATCTGATCCGCTTTTTGTAGCGCGGTAAGCGGCTCATCGACGAACTCTGCCTGCGTTACGCGCCATTCTTCTGTATAGCGTTGTGTCTCATCTTCGGACAACGGGCGAATATCCAGGGTCTTTACATGATCGAGGCGCACCTCCAGTTCATGTTCCGCCTGGCGCTTGTCTCCCAATTCATTCAAAGTACGTTCATATTCAGGACCGAATTTTTCCTGAAGCCGCTTTGTACGTCGCTGACGGCTTAACGCCATACCCAGCAAAGCCCCGATGATCAATGCGACTATGACAGCAAGGACAATCGTCGTGATATTGGTTGCGTCCATATTATTCTCCTTCCACAGCATCTTTACTCAATATGATCTTTCTATTATCTGTACAATCATAAGGAATAAATAAAATATTGCCAGCGGGAATAACCCCACCATAAGGTAGGGTATATGCGCTTTGTTGTGTTTGACTTGAACTGGATGAATCAAAACCCCGCAATGAACAAAGAACTTTTACGCAGGCTTCCTGCCGCTGACCATGCGCACAGGTGGGAACATCCAAAAGCTGAGTCCAGAACGTTGCACGCCTTTCCATCCCAATGATTCAAGTGCCGCAAGATATTCATCTGTGGCCATAAAGTCGAGCAAAGCGACTTTTCCACCGGGCTTTAACACACGATGGATTTCATGGATTGCTTTTATACGTCCCTCTTTACCCGGAACATTATGGATGGACAGGCTGGCGACAACTGTGTCAATGGACTGATCTGGCAAGGGTAATTCGCGCATATCACCTGTTTTGACTTCGACGCGTTCCGCGACTCCTTCGGCGCGGGCGTTCTCCAATGTGACTTCAGGCCGGTTCCCCGATTGGTCCACCGTTTGCCACAAGTCGACTCCGATAGCCTTTCCATTAGGAAGATGTTTTGCCGCTCCGATAAGGAGGAGTCCACGCCCACAGCCGACGTCCAGAAGGGTTTCATTCCCTGTCAGGTTCAATGAGTCGATTAACATCTTGCGCATTCGCAGCTTGCCTACCTTACTGCTCCAGATCATGAACAGGGACGTGAGCACCATACTGCCACCGGCAAAAATTCCCCAGTATCCGACGATTGAAGAAAGGAGCGGTGGAATGAACGTAAGCCTGAGAAAGATCATCCCCAGGATTACGAGCGCCGTGCCTCCAAGGGCAAGATTGCGAACGACAGGTGGTGCATCGATTCCGTAATCAGCGCGAGACATGAGTTTCGCTCTTTCCATGGTGGCTCTTTATCTTTTGGAATGCTCAAATTATAAACCCCGTCGTGAAAAACATAGACACCTCACCTAAAAGGAGAGGTGTTATTCGTGAGTTTAGTTTAGCTTACAAAGGGAATGCTCAGGGGATAGCGGATGGGCTTATCCGTCAGTGCGCGGACCGTATTCACAACAGCCTGGTACGTAGTGAATACGCCCAGGAGCAGGATCAATAGCGGAGGTAACCCTGCAAAAATGTTGCCCAATACAATTCCGGGATCGCGATCCGCACCCTGGACCATAAGGAAAACCGATGGCGCAGCGATCAATAGCAGGACAAATGCGGAGAGAACCAACATGATTGTGATCTGAAAGTTCAACACATCGCGTCCCTGCCGGTCGATTTTGTAGCTCTGGTCTTTCTTCCATGACCACAATAGCAGCGGGATAAAGACAAAGCAAAACACGCTGCTCATGTGTATGAGGGCGAGCCAGAAACTTTGATTATTTGTATTTTCCTTGCCAAAGTCAAAGTCGAGGATATTGCTGAGGCTGTTGCGCGTGAACGAGCGCGGCTCCACTTCACCGCTTTCGATGCGCTGGATCGTGCGGGTACTGACATCGCAATATTCCGCCAGCTTTTCCTGTGTGAGGCCTTTTTGTTGCCTGAGTTCAGTAATTTTGAGTCCGAGATCCGGTTGGTTCATGAGGTTCTCCTTTTTGCCGAAAGGCAGTTATGCCCCATTATAGAAAAGCAAGTAAAAATCACAATGTCATAAGCACGACATTGGCACGACATTTACTTTTTATACCAAACTCTGCCTAAACCACTCATCTTGCTTCAAGAATATGTTTGAGCATTGCCAGGTTTTCTTTGAGTTGTTTTTTCATCTTTTTTTCGATAACAACGTCATTGAGCCTGATCAGGTTAACCGCACTTGCCTCCAGAGATATCGTGACCTTCGTGCAACTTTTTGCGATCTCCAGAGTATATGTGGTGAAGGATTGTAATGGTCCAGAAGTTGACCTGAATCCGTATTTCTTGTCCGGTTCATATTCAGTGACTTCGAAGGTGCTTTGAATCCTGTGGTCCATAAAATTACTGATGGTTTGAAAGCAGGCACCCAGCCCGATAATTCCCCCGGGAAGCCGCGTTGAGGCCAGGGTCGCATATTGCCATTGAAAATCATTTTCGGGCATGCTGATAAAAGCAAAGACCTGTTTGATGGGGCGGTAGATGAGCGTACTTAAAATGATATGCATCACTTGCCTCACTTCTTCAGTGGTGTTTCTCTTTAATGCCGTTGATCTCAGCTGTATCTATTTAAGACTAAGCCGCCAACCCAGTGCTGAGTTGGCGGCTAAAACACACATCCAGTTATTATTCTCAACTGTATATTCAGTGTACCACAATATGAACTGACGGATATTTCACATCATCCATGTTTTGTTCCAATTTTGAGAAGCGTGCTGCAAATAGCAGGGATTTATTAGTATGATATACTCTAGTTATCTTATAAAAGGTCGAATGTGCTAATGTCGCCGTCAACCCAGTTATGGGTTGGCGGCTTTTCTTAACACGCGACTGTAAAGGAGTCTGACGTGGAAGCGAAACTGTATGTTGGAAATTTGTCCTATGAGACCACTGAGCAAGGTTTGCGCGAACTCTTTATGCAAGCCGGGAACGTGGTGTCTGTTGCCCTGATCAAGGAGCCTGGAACCAACCGCTCCAAGGGCTTTGGTTTTGTGGAAATGGGTTCACAGAGTGAGGTGCAAAAGGCGATCAGCATGTTCAATGGTTACACACTGAACGACCGCCAGTTGAAGGTGAATCCAGCCAAGCCGCGTGAAGAGCGTGGTGGCTTTCGGCAGCAGCGCAATACCAATAACAATCGTCGTCGGTACTAAATGGGCATTATGATGTTCGAAGTTGGTGACCGGGTTGTGCATCCACAGCATGGGGTTGGGCAGGTTGTTAAGATGGAAGACAAGGAATTCGAGACTGGCGTGATTCGGCGGTACTACGAGCTTTCCATGCCGGGCGGCAGTACGGTATGGGCACCTGTGGGTTTGGAGACAGTCGGATTGCGTAAACCAGCAGAGAGACGTGAAATTGCCCGCTGTCGCAAAATTCTGGTATCCCGCCCCTCGCCTCTTGTTGACGAAGCTCGTACCAGACAAGCGAACTTGCTGGCACGCCTCAGGCAGGGAACGATCTCTACTTTTTGTGAGGTTGTCCGTGATCTATATGCCTATGGCGAACACAAATCATTATACGGAACAATTGCGGGGTTTTATCGAGTGACAAAAGATGTGCTATGCCAGGAATGGGCTGCTGTGGAGGGAATGACGCAGGTAGAAGCTGTGCAGGAGATCGATGCCCTGCTCGAAAAAGGCAGGGAAAGCATAAAGGCCCCCAAGGTATAAGTTCATGGAAAAGATGGGTGGAAATTTATGAACATGCTTAAGAAACGCGCCTGCCCAACTACAAGGCTCTCACAGGGCGAAATCTCTGCCCTGCAATGCTACCAATCCCCGGATGGGGATTGGTAAAATTAGCCCAACGATAAACCGTCGGGCGGAAAAACCTCACCCAAACCACTCATCACTGCGCGAAAATATCAAACCCTCGCCATGAGGCGAGTACAGTCAATCAAAACCCCTTTCCTGTATGGAAATTCCTATATACGGCATTATGTATGATCTGCTCTGCGAGTTTCCAAGACGTCCTTTAGCATGGCAAGATTTTCCTTGTATTGTTTCTTAACCTTTTTTTCGACGATAACATCAGCTGTTTTAAATAGATCCCCCGGGTTTGCCTGGGTGGCGATATTCATCCTTGTGCTGCCGTCTATCACTTCAAAAGTATATAAAGTATGGGAATGCATTGGCCCTGAGAGCGACTTGAATCCGAACTTCTTATTGAGCTCGAATTCCGTGACCTCATAGGTACTTTCGACCCGGCGGCCCATAAAATGGCCTATGGTGCGAAAAAGGGTTCCTATACCCACCTCGCCTTTGGATAGCTGGGTGGAGGCTAACGTCCCATATTGCCATTGAAAATCATTCTCGGGCGTGGTAACAAAACTAAAAACCTGCTTCAGGGATCGATAGATCCGGGCGTTCAGGCTGAAATTGATCATAATATTTTCCCTCGAAAAGGAAAGGAGCCCCGCCTGACGGCGGAGCTGGTCTGTTTACTTCTCTCAATTTCTCGTGTCAAACCCGCGTTGCTCTCTTGGTTTAGCCATGTTGACCTTAATCTCCTGGTCACCCAGTGAATAAGCATTGAACAGGCTGATTGCCTTGTCGGCTTCGCTTTGCGCGCTCATTGTGATAAAGGCAAAACCCTTGGGCTCGCCGCTGTTGCGATCCTTGATCACATCCACGGACACGACCTGTCCGGCCTGGGCAAACAAAGTATTCAGGTCCTCCTGGCTCGTAGACTTGGCCAGGTTTCCTACATAGATCTTGGCTTCCATTTTGAAACTACTTTCTCCGGTATTACCGGCAGATAAAATACAGCCGCCTCCCATATCCTGGTTGGCGGCTGAGATAGTGCACAAGGTCGGTTACACAATTTTCAATTGTATATCCAGTGTCCACAATTCGAGCCGCGGACAATTACATCGTTGGTACTTTGACACCCAGTTGATCCAGGATCGCGGTCAAGCCAGCGCCATCAGTTGGCTCAACAGCCCATGAAGCGATCTTATCGTCTTTGATGGTGATCTTTGTTTTTTCCAACTTGGCGGAAAAGGTTTTGTCTGTAGCAGGGATAATTCCCATGTTCATATTCGTCAGATCGAATGAGCCGGTGTGGGTCCCACTTAATTGTGAGGTGGTCCTTACAAAATCCCCATCCGTGCCGATGACCTTGAAATGATAGTCCAGGTCCGGGAAGGCGGTCTTCAAGCTGGAACTCATTCCGAGCCAGGCGTCCCTGTTGATGGGTTCGGGGATGGGTCCGCTGAATTGAAAATCATCTGCCAGCAGGGACTTGGCGTGGACGAAGTCACCCTTCTGGACGGAATCCAATAGGGATTGTACGATTTCTCTTTTGTTCATAAAATTTTCCTTTACTTTTAATCGAGCTGTTTCAGAGCAAATGGGCTTGGGTATTAAAGGATGTTCCCT
>Ga0075419_10002950_pt1 | contig 10905 bp, 8 predicted proteins | sample SoiMetdeltSBSDD3_FD_76900 | JGI IMG/M metagenome (GOLD analysis project Ga0075419, IMG submission 76900) | Bulk soil microbial communities from a Populus tree surrounding site in Tennessee, USA - Soil MetaG P. deltoides SBSDD3 | ecosystem: Environmental > Terrestrial > Soil > Tree plantation... | reverse complement strand
CGCGCTCCAGGCCAGGGGCCGGAGCCTCGCCATCCTCAACCTGGCGCTGGTGTCGCTCGCGGCGTTCGCGATGTCGACAGCTCGCTACTGGTAGGAGCCGCTTCCTCGTAGGCTCGTCCTCGTGGCGACCGTCTACGACCTCACCCTCGACCAGCTCACCGAACGCCTCGGCGACTGGGGCGAGCCGCCGTTCCGGGCCAAGCAGGTCCATCGGCACCTGTGGCGGCGCTCGGCGACGTACGACCGGATGCCCGACGTCCCCAAGCGCCTGCGCGAACGCCTCGAGGCCGAGCTCCCGATCGGGGTCGAGGTGCTCGAGCAGCGCGAGGCGGACCGGGGCGCGACCCGGAAGGCGTTGCTGCGGATCGGTGGGCGCCACGTGATCGAGACCGTGCTGATGGGGTACCGCGACCGCGTGACGGTGTGCGTCTCGACCCAGACCGGATGCGCGATGGGGTGCGGGTTCTGCGCGACGGGGCAGATGGGGCTCCGCAACAACCTCACCGCCGGCGAGATCGCCGCGCAGGCGGTCTGGGCGAGTCGGGAGGCGGCCGCCTTGCCCGCGTCGACCCCCCGTCGTCTGTCCAACGCCGTCTTCATGGGTATGGGCGAGCCGCTGTCGAACGAACGACACACGTTCGGCGCGCTCGCGCTGCTCACCGGCGAGATGGGGATGGGGGACCGGCACGTCACGGTCTCGACCGTCGGCGTCGCGCCCGCGATCCGCCGTCTCGGCGAGGCGTACCCACAGGTCGGGCTCGCGGTCAGCCTGCACGCCGCCGACGACCGCCTGCGCGACCGGCTCGTCCCCGTCAACGAGCTGTGGCCGCTCGAGGAGCTGATCGAGGCGATCCAGGCGTGGCGCCGGGCGACGCGCCGCCGCCCGTCGATCGAGTGGGCGATGATCGACCGGACCAACGACGCCGACGAGCAGGCCGAGCGGCTCGCGCCGATCGCGCTCCTCCTGCGGGCGCACGTCAACCTGATCCCGCTGAACCCGACGCCGGGGTGGGCGTCCAAGCCGAGCCCCGCCTCGCGGATCCGCGCGTTCGCCTCGATCCTGGACGACGCCGGCGTGGCCGTGACGATCCGCGACACGCGGGGGCGCGAGATCGACGCGGCGTGCGGCCAGCTCTCGCTCGAACACGAGCGCGCGGCGGCGCGCTGAACGGAGCGGCCCCGGGCGGCTGCTAGCGTGGACCGCCCATGGGGTTCATCGAGCTGACCGACGTCGCCTATGCCCTGCCGGGCGGCTGGACGCTGTTCGAGGGCGTGAGCTTCCGCGTGCCCGAGGGCGAGCACGCCGGTCTCGTCGGCGCCAACGGCATCGGCAAGTCGACGCTGCTCCGGCTCATCGTTGGCGACGACCGCCCGACCGCGGGCTCGATCCAGACCGACGGACGGGTCGGGCTGATGCGGCAGTTCATCGGGTCCGACGCGCGCCCGACGACCGTCCGCGACTTCCTCCTCGCCTACGCCGAACCGCGAGTCTCGGAGGCGGCGATCCGTGTCGCCAAGGCCGAGCGCTGGATGCGCGATCATCCGGGCGAGGAGGCGCAGATGCGATACGCGGACGCGCTCGCGGGCTGGGGCGAGGCCGGCGGGTACGAGGCCGAGGTGCTGTTCGACCGGTGCACGCACGCGGCGTTCGGGCAGGGCTTCCCCGAGTGCGCCGAACGCAAGATCGAGACGCTCTCGGGCGGCGAACGCAAGCGCCTCGCGCTCGAGGTGATCCTGCGGTCGCGGTTCGACACCGTGATGCTCGACGAGCCCGACAACGCGCTCGACATCGAGGGGAAGCGCTGGCTCGAGGACGCGATCGCGGGCAGCCCCAAGACCGTCCTGTTCGTGAGCCACGACCGGACCGTGCTCGACCGCGCCGCGACCAGGATCGTCACGCTGGAAGGGCGCGCCGCATGGACGCACCACGGCGGCTTCTCGGGCTACGCCGCGGCGCGCGACGCCCGAGTCGACCGGCTCGACCAGGATCACCGGCGCTACGAGGCCGAGCACCGCCGGCTCTCGGACATGGTGAAGGAGATGCGGCGCAAGTCGGCGTACAACGACAACTGGGCGTCCAAGGCTCGGTCGGCGCAGCACCGGCTCGACCGGTTCGAGGAGCGCGAGAAGCCCCCCGAGAAGGCCGATGTGCAGAGCGTCCGGATGCGCATCGAGGGCGGACGCACGGGCAAGGTCGCACTCCGGGTCACCGGGCTGTCGATCGCCGGGATCGTCGGGCCGTTCGACGCCGAGGTCTGGTTCGGCGAACGGATCGGGGTGATCGGCCCGAACGGGACCGGCAAGACGCACTTCATGCGGCTGCTGGCGGGCGAGGAGATCGCGCACGAGGGCGGATGGAAGCTCGGGGCCCGGGTCGAGCCCGCCCTGTTCGCCCAGCTCCACGAGCGCGCCGACGTGGCCGATCTGCCGATCGTCGAGGTGCTCCGCAAGCGGGGGATGACGATGACCGAGTCGATGGCGGCGCTGCGCCGCTACGAGATCGACCAGGTCGGGCGGAACCCGTTCGAGCTCCTGTCCGGCGGCCAGCAGGCCCGGTTCCAGCTCCTGCTGATGGAGGTGGACTCGCCCACGATGCTGCTGCTCGACGAGCCGACGGACAACCTCGACGTGGCCTCGGCGGACGCGCTCCAGGACGCCGTCGACCGCTACCAGGGGACGGTCGTCGCCGTCACCCACGATCGCTGGTTCATGCGGCTGATGGACCGCTTCCTGTTCTTCGACGGCGACGGTTCGGTGCGCGGGCTGCTCGAATCGCCGTACGAGGACGTCGCGGCGGTCGGATGAGGCGGTCGCTCATCGCCCTCGTCGCCGTCGCGATCGCGCTGCCGGCGTGCGCCGGTGATCCCCAGCGTGGGTCGTCCTCGGATCCGCGGACGAACGCGGCGGCGAGGGCGGCAGCGACGGGTCCGAGCGGAACCGTGTCGCCCTCGCCGGTCGCCGATCCGACGTCGCCGATCCCCGAGCCCGACGCATGGATCCCCGGCCGGGCCGATCCGCTCGCCGTCCGGCTCGAGGCCACGTGGGAGGCCCGGCGCGAGGCCGTGCGTCGATGGGTTGGCACCGGACACCCGGATGCGTGGCCGCCGCCCGACGACGTCGAGCTCCTCGTCCTGTACGAGCAGCGGATCTACCGGGTGTTGGCGGCGCGCGACCGCCTGGCGGTCGCGGTCCTGGACCGGCTCGACGGTCCCCTGGCCGCCGAGGCGAGGTCGAACGTCCGAGCGGGCGGCGCCCTGTACGACCACTTCTCGCCGCTGAAGACGCTGCCCGACTACCGGACTCGGCCCCCCGACCCCGCCGACCTGCTCCTGCGGTACTTCGAGAAGGGCGAGCGGCGGTTCGGGGTGGACTGGGAGCTGCTCGCGGCCGTGATGCTGATCGAGACTCGGATGGGTCGGATCGTCTCGAGCAGCTCGGCCGGCGCGCAGGGGCCGATGCAGTTCCTCCCTTCGACCTGGGAGGTCTACGGGCTCGGTGGCGACATCCGAGACGAGCACGACGCCGTCCTCGGCGCCGCCAACTACCTGAGCGCCTCCGGCTCCCCGGGCGACGACCGGGGCGCACTGTTCCACTACAACCCCGTGGCGGCGTACGTCACTGCGGTCATCCGGTACGCGAACGCGATGTCGCGCGATCCCGATCTGTTCTACGCGTACTACAACTGGCAGGTGTTCGTGCGCACCAGGCACGGGGACGTGCGGCTCACCGGTCCGGGGCTGTAGGGCCGCGACCCCGGGGCGCTACGCTCGCCCGATGGAACGTCGGCGAACGGGCGTCGGCCGCACGGCGTCACGCGTCGCCCTCGCGGCTTCGGTCGCGTCGTTCGCGTTCGTGGCGCTCGTCGCGGCGACGCCGGGGTCGCCGTTCACCCCGATCCTTCCTTCCGAGCCCGGTGGTCCGTTCCGCTGGCTGGTCGAGCTCGTCGGCCTCGACGGCGTGCACGGGAGCGCGCTCGCGGCGGTCGGTGTGATCGCGGTGTCGTCGTCGGCGGCCGCGTTCGTCCTCGTGCTGCGCGAGTGCCGCCGCGGGACGATCTCGGCGCGAACGGCGATCGGGCTCGCGGTCGCTTACCACCTCGCGCTGCTGTTCCTTCCGCTCCTGTTCTCGCGCGACGTCTACTCGTACGCGTACTACGGAAGGATCGCCGCGGCGTATCACGCGAACCCCTACGTCGCGACGCCGGCGGACTTCCCCCACGACATCCTCGCCACCTTCGTCGGCCCGAAGTGGGTCGACACGCCGGCCGTGTACGGGGCGCTGTGGACCCAGGTCTCGGCGCTCGTGACCCGAGCGACCGACGACGTCGGCACGATCGTCTCGACGTTCCGGCTGATCGCGATCGCCGCGAGCCTCGCGACCGTGTTCGTGGTGGGGGGGCTGGTCCGCAGGGTCCGACCCGGGCGCGAGGCGTTCGCGGTCGCGCTCGTCGGGCTGAACCCGGTCGTGCTGTTCCAGAGCGCGGCGAGCGGGCACAACGACCTGCTGGTCGCGCTTGCGATCGCCTCCGCGCTTGCGCTGGTCTTCTCGGGTCGCGAGCTGTGGGCGACCGCCGCGCTCGCGCTCGGGACGCTCGTCAAGGTCACGGCCGCGGTGCCGCTTCTGCTGTGGTGGGTCGCGGTCGCCGCCCGGCGGCCGCGGGGCGAACGCCTTCGAACCCTCGCGCCGCACGTCGGGCTGGCCGCCGTGTTCGCGCTGATCGCCGCGGCGCCGTTCGCGAACACCGAGGATCCGACCCTCGGTGCGGTCGAGCTCGGGTTGCACGAGGGCTGGCTCGCGCCGTCGAGGTTCTTCCGGCGGGTGTTCGACGCGGTCTCCGGGGACGTCCTCGGGATCGTGCCGAGGATCGCGTTCGCGGTGATCGCGGTGGCGGCGATCGTCGTGGTGGCGAGGACCGTCTGGCGTCGGCGGCCCGAGATCGGCTCGGCGCTCGTCGGTGCGTCCTGGGGGTGGGGGCTGCTCTGCCTGATGCTGCTCGGGCCCGTCCTGCTCCCGTGGTACGTCACGTGGGCGTTGCCGCTCGGCTGGTTGCTGCCGCGCGTGCCCCGAACCGTGCTGATCGGCACCGGGCTCGCGCTCACCGTGTCGCAGTGGATCTCGGAGCCGGCGGCGTTCGCCACCGCGTACGACGCGAACCTCCTGGTCGGCCACTACGTGATCACGCCGGTCGTGATCGGGCTACTCGGCTGGCTGCTCCTGGACCTGTGGCGCCGAACCCGATCCGGCGCGCCGCTCGAGGACGAACCGGGCGAGGTACCCGCCGCCGCCGCCGAGCGCTGACACCGCGAGCGCGCCGAGCGTCGTCCCGAGCGCCACGCCGAGCGCGTCGAGGGCGGTCGCGACCAGGATCAGCATCGCGGCGCCGATCGCCGGCGCGGCCGCGGCGGCCGTGATCGTGTCGGCGAGCCCGATCCGTGCCCAGCCGTAGCCGACCACGGTGAGCAGGGCAAGCGCGACGATCGATGCCCAGGCGATGCCGGCAGCCGACGAGGCTTCGAGGGGGTCGACCGGAAAGGAACCCTTCACCGGTCGTGAAGGGTCGACGACGAGCGCATCCGTCGGTCGGTCCACGTCGTCGAACGGCGTCAGCACGATGACCGCGGCCTTCCGGCCCGATCGCGCCTCGGCGGCCGCCAGGTCACGAGCCGTGAGTCGTTCGAGCGCGCCGCGTTCGCCGCTTGCGGGTGTGCCGCCGACGGATGGCACCACGACCACCACGTCGCGGATCCGATCGGGCGGCACGCCCGCTCGGATCACGTTCCCGGCGCGTGTCGCGAGGAAGCTCACCGTGTCGTCGGGCTCGTTCACCAGGAACGCGACCGGCGTCCCGGCTTCGAGCCGGGAGACGGCCTCGTTCGCGACGGCGAGCGCCCGCACCTCGTCCTCGGACAGAAAGGGCTCCTGGCGGTTCCACGCGATCGCCGAGCCCGCGAGCATCGCGAGTGTGAGCGCGACGGTCACGACGACGCCGAGCGCTCGACGCTGTTCGAGCCGGCGCCACAGGCGGACGAGTCCGAGGGCGGCCAGGATCGGGATCGCGAACCCGAACGTCACGAACCGATCGGCCGGGAGCCATCCCGTCACGAGCGCGAACGCCACGCCGACCAACGTGAGGACGAACCACGAGCGCAGGATGCGGCCGGCGTTGCCGTTCGGTGCCGTGAAGCCGATCGCGGCGAGCGGCACCGAGACCCACTGGACGTACCGCGTCCAGCGATGGACGAAGCGGTCGAGGTACGCGCTCCGCAGCTCGGAGGTCAGGCCCGCCCGCCGCAGGAAGGCGTCCTTCGACGTGTCGACCTCCAGGGGCGGTCCTCCCGGCCGCACGGCCAGCAACCCGATCCCGAGCGCGGCGGCGCTGCCGACGGCGGTCCCCGCGATCCGGAACGCCTCGTGGCGATCGCTGCGCCACGCGAGGGCGGCCGCGACGAGCAGGATCGCGACGCACAACAGGAGGAACTGAGGATGCGCGAGGCCGCCGCCCGTGAGCACGACCGCGGCGAGTACGGCCGCCCGGCGTCGGGGGTCGTCCAGCAGCGCGCCCGCAGCGAGGAACGCCGCCGCGGTGACGAGGTTCGCGAGGTATCCGGCCGCGAGGTGGACGGCGAACGCCCCGGCCAGCAGCCCCGCGAGCGTCGATCCGACGGCGCCCGCGCGGCGCCGCACCAGGGCCGCGGACGCGAGCCCGACCGCGACACCCAGGATGACCTCCAGCGCCGCGGTGGCCTCGACGACCGACTGCGCCAGGGTCCCCTCGAGGACGAGCGACAGCGCCGGTGCGCCGGGGCGGTCGGCGGTCGCCGAGAGGCCCTCGTCTCCCGCGAGCCGGGACCACCAGAGGTAGACCGGCCCGTCGGGACCCACCGGGAACCGGGCGCCTCGCACGGCGAACGGCCAGAGGAAGCATGCGAGCAGGACGAGGGCGAGGGCCGCGACCAGGAGTGCGTCGGTCCGGTTCGCCCTGCGGTCCGTCGTGCTACCCCCGAGTGGTGAACGAACCGGTCGCGTGGCTCCTCATCCCGTCCTCGGCAGGGCGATCCGGCCTCACCCGTCGTGAGGCCGTGGGCTCGGTCGCCGGAACGTATCACGGGTCGGTCGCTCGACCCGCCGCTGCTAGCATCGCGCCGTGCTCGACCGCGATCTCGCCGCGGAGGTCCTCCGCACCGCTCGCGCCCGCGGCGGCGGGTTCGCGGAGCTGTACGTCGAGGAACGCCTGGGTATCTCGGTGAGCCTGGACGACGGCAAGGTCGAGGAGGTCACCACCGGTCTGGATCGCGGCGCCGGCGTCCGGGTCGGGCACGGGACGTCGTTCGGGTACGCGTACTCGAACCGTCTGGACCGCGATGCGCTCCTGCATGCCGCCGAGGCCGCCGCCGCGTCGGTGAGCGTCGGCGGGCCGGGCTCGGTCGTCGACCTGCGCACGCTCGAGGCGCCCGTCACGCACCAAGCGCTCGTCGACGCCGCCTCGATCCCGACCGAACGCAAGGTGGGGTGGGTACGCGAGGCCGACGAGGCGGCTCGCGCCTTGGGGGCCGAGATCCGGCAGGTGACCGCGACCTACGCCGACTCGGTCCAACGCCTGCTGATCGCGACCAGCGACGGACGGTGGGTGGAGGAGGTCCGGCCGCGGGTCCGGCTCACGGTGTCGGCGGTGGCGGGCCGCGACGGCACGATCCAGACAGGGTTCCACGGCCCGGCGGGCCTGGCCGGCGCCGAGTTCATCGAGGCCAACCCGCCGTCGGCGACCGCCGAGGTCGCCGCCCGCAGGGCGATCACGATGCTCGACTCGGAACCGGCACCCGCGGGCGAGACCTCTGTGGTGCTCGCCCCCGGGATGGGCGGCGTGCTCTTCCACGAGGCGGTGGGCCATCCGCTCGAGGCAGACATCGTGGACAAGGAGGCGAGCGTGTACCGCGGCCGGATCGGGGAGCGGCTGGCCTCCGAGATCCTGAGCGGCGTCGACGACGCCACGGTGCCGAACGCGTGGGGCTCGTTCTCGTTCGACGACGAGGGCACGCCGGCGCAGCGGACGGTGCTGTTCGACAAGGGCGAGCTGCGCGGGTGGCTCTACGACCGGCTCCGGGCCGAGAAGGACGGGGTGCCATCGAGCGGGAACGGGCGTCGGCAGTCGTACGCCCACACACCGATCCCGCGCATGACGAACACCTACATCCTGAACGGTTCGTCCGCGCCCGATCAGATCCTGTCCGACACCCAGCGCGGGATCTTCGTCACCGCGCTCGCCGGTGGGCAGACGAACCCCGCCACCGGCGACTTCGTGTTCGGGTGCGCGGAGGCGTATCTGATCGAGCGAGGCGAGGCGACCAAACCGATCCGGGGCGCCAACCTGATCGGCCGGGCGATCGAGGTGATGTCGAACGTGGACGCGATCGCCGCCGACTTCGACATCTGGCCGGGGATCTGTGGCAAGGACGGGCAGGGCGTGCCCGTCGGGAGCGGTTCGCCGACGCTGCGGATCTCCAGGATCACGGTCGGGGGCACGGGTGCCTGACCTGTTGGACCTGTGTGCCGCCGCGGTCGATGCGGCCGAGGGCGGCGAGCACGTCGAGGCCTTCGGCGAGGAGCGTTCCACGACGTCGGTGGAGGCGCATCGCGGCGAGATCGAGGGACTCACGTTCGCCGAGTCGCGCGGCGTGGGCGTCCGCGTGATCTCGGACGGTCGACTCGGGTTCGCGCACGCGGCCGATCCATCGGTCGACGAGGTGCGGGAGGCGGTCTCGCGGGCACGAGAGAACGTCGCGGTCGCCTCGCCCGACCCGTTCAACGCGCTCCCGGCCGCCGAACCGATCGAGGAGCTCGACGGCCTGTTCTCCGAGACCCTCGCGAGCATGTCGACCGACGAGAAGGTCCCGATCGCGCTCGGCATGGAGCGGGCGGCGACCTCGATGGATCCTCGGGTCCGCAAGACCGAGTCGGTGCGGTACGGCGATGCGGTGGGCGCGGCGGCGATCGCGTCCACCGAGGGCGTGCGGGTCGAGTACCGCGCCACCGGTTGCTGGGTCGTGGTGGTCACGCTCGCCGAGCAGGACGGCGACACGCAGACCGGTTTCTCGTACAAGATCGCTCGGACGGGGGAGGAGCTCGACCACGAGAGCGTGGTCCAGGAGGCCGTCGAGCGTGCCGCGCGGATGCTGGGCGCGACCAAACCGGCGACGGCCCGCGTGCCGGTGCTGCTCGACCCCGTCGCCGCGTCGTCGTTCCTCGGCGTGCTCTCGGACGGGTTGTCGGCCGAGTCGGTGCAGAAACAGCGGTCGCTGTTCGCCCCGCTGCTCGGCGAACGCGTCGCGGCCGACGTGCTGACGCTCGTGGACGACGGGCGGTTGCTCGACGGACCGGGCGCGGCGCCCTTCGACGCCGAGGGGGTCCCGACCCGCCGGACCGAGCTCCTGTCGGCGGGCGTCCTGCGGGGGTTCCTCCACAACACGTACACCGCGCTGCGCGGCGGCACGCGTTCGACCGGCAACGCGGTGCGGGGCTATCGCTCGTCCCCGGGCGTCGGCACGACGAACCTGTTCGTCGAGCCCGGCGACCGGTCGCTCGAGCAACTCCTGCGCGAGGCGGAGGGCGGCGTGCTCGTGCAGGAGGTGAGCGGCGTGCACTCCGGCGCGAACCCGATCAGCGGCGAGTTCTCGGTCGGGGCGACGGGTCTGCGCATCTCCGGCGGCGCGCTCGGCGAGCCGGTGCGGGAGATGACGATCGCGAGCACGATCCCCGAGATGCTCCGCAGCGTGGTCGCGCTCGGGAGCGAGCTCCGATGGTTCTCCTCGATCGGGGTGCCCTACGTGCTCCTGGGCGAGATGACGCTCGCCGGCGTCTGAGCCGGTCTCAGATCGTCGCGGGGCGAGCCCCGGTCGCGATCACCACGAAGATCAGCGCCGCGACCGCGACCCGGATCCACAGGAACAGCGCGAAGTCGTGGACGCGCAGGTAGCGCAGCAGGAACGCGATCACCAGGAAGCCGCTGACGGCGGAGGCGGCGATGCCCGCGAGGAACGGCCCACCCATGCCGGCCGGGATCCCGTCGGCGGCAAGGTCCAGACCTTTGTAGAGCACCGCACCCGCGATCACGGGCAGCGAGAGCAGGAACGAGAACCGGGCGGCGGTCTCGCGGTCGAACGTGAGCACGCGCGCCGCCGTCATCGTGACCCCCGAACGGGAGACGCCCGGCTGGAGCGCGAGCGCCTGCGCGACGCCGAGCACGACGCCGTCGCGGACGCCGAGATCGTCCAGGTGCCGTCGGGACGACGCGATCCGGTCCACCACATACAGCACCGCGCCGAACACCACGAGCATCACGGCGATCAACCACGGCTGCCCGAGCTCGTCCTCGATGAGACTCTCGAGCGTGGCCCCGACGACGACGGCCGGGATCGTCCCGACGACGAGCGCCCAGGCCAGGCGTTCGTCGGTCGTCCCGATCCGGCGGGCCGTGATCGAGCGGAACCACGCGGCCGCGTAACGAACGACGTCGTGTCGGAAATACACGAGCGCGCCGACGAGCGTCCCGAGGTGCAACGCGACGTCGAACGTCTTGTTCAGGCTCGGATCGGTGAGGATCGGCCAGTCGAAGAGCCACGGCACGATGATCAGGTGCCCCGAGCTGGAGACCGGCGCGAACTCGGTCACGCCCTGGGTGATGCCGAGCACGATCGCCTGTAGGACGGTCAGGGGTGGCCTCTCGGTGTCGCGGAGGTGGACCCTGCAATCCTAGCCGCGCCGCGATCTCGCCGATCCTCAGACCGCGTCGATCGGCGCGATCGTCACGGTGAGCTGTCCGAACGCGGTCGCGCGCGCAAGCTGTTCGGCGGTCTCCGGGCTGACGAGCAGGACGAGGGACGGGCCGGTGGCGCCGCCGGCCTGGAAGGT
>Ga0075419_10002948_pt1 | contig 10908 bp, 8 predicted proteins | sample SoiMetdeltSBSDD3_FD_76900 | JGI IMG/M metagenome (GOLD analysis project Ga0075419, IMG submission 76900) | Bulk soil microbial communities from a Populus tree surrounding site in Tennessee, USA - Soil MetaG P. deltoides SBSDD3 | ecosystem: Environmental > Terrestrial > Soil > Tree plantation... | reverse complement strand
TTGCCGGCTATTGCGCTCACCACAGATTCGTCCATCCTTACATGCGTTGGCAATGACTCATCCTTTGAATATGTTTTTTCCAGGCAGGTGGAGGCGTTGGCCAATCGAGGCGATATTTTTGTAGGTATAAGTACCAGTGGAACTTCCCCCAACGTGTTGCGCGCGGCAGAGGCTGCCAAGGCACAGGGCGCCATTACATTTGGTTTTACCGGTGAAAAAGGAAAAAACATGTTGGGTGCCATGTGTGATTATGCTCTGGTTGTCCCATCTGCAGATACAGCACGAATTCAGGAATGCCATGAATTTGTATGGCATGTAATTTGTGGGCTTGTAGAGAATAAGATATTTTCAAAATAGCACAATCGGAAATCACGAGAGATGAAAAATTCAATAATTGAACGTGCAGATAAAGATACACTCCAAGAGCTTTTTAGCGAATCCTTGGATGATGTGCATAAACGTGAACAATCGAGCTTTGACAAACTTGCCGGACCATTCAAAACATCTCTGGTTCTGTTTGGGGCTGGAGGTTTGGGTAAGAAGACTTTAGCCGGCTTACGCCGTATTGGCATAGAACCTTTAGCGTTTGCAGATAATAACCCAATTTTGTGGGGCAAGGATATTAATGGCGTGCCAGTGTTGTCATTGGAAGATGCCTCCAGGAAATTTGGAAAAAGTGCGGCTTTCGTCATTACGATCTGGAAAGGCGAAGCAACAGATACTATGGCCGAGAGGCAAAAGCAATTGACTGATCTCAACTGTGAAAAAGTAATTCCCTTTAGTTATCTATATTGGAAATATGGCAGTGCATTTTTGCCACACTACGCGTTCGACATGCCGCATAAGGTGTTTGAGCAATATGCAGAAGTACAGAAAGTCTTTTCGTTATGGAGTGATGACGCGTCGCGCCGTGAATATATTGCACAACTCAAATGGCGGATGTTCATGGATTTTGATGGATTGCCAGCTCCGGTAACTCATGAAATTTACTTTCCAGATGATCTGACATCCTTTCTGCCTAATGAGGAGTTTATAGATTGCGGTGCGTATGATGGAGATACGATTAGAAGTCTTTTGCAGGTCATCGGTGCATTTTCGGGAAATATTATTGCATTTGAGCCAGATCCTGAAAATTTCAAGAAACTGGAAGAATATGCCTCTAGCCTGAAAGGCCGTACAAAGGAAATTCTCAAGGTCTATCCATTTGCCATTGGAGCACAAAAGTCAAGAGTTAGATTTGAGGCATCGGGAACAGAAGCGTCTTCCGTTGGTTCTGGTGATATAGAAGTGGATTGTGTCGCTCTTGATGAAATCCTGTACGATCAAAAACCAACTTATATCAAAATGGATATTGAAGGTTCAGAACTACAAGCACTTGAAGGCGCCCAAAACATAATAAAAAAAAATCTGCCTGTGCTGGCGATCTGCTCCTATCATAGCCAAGATCATCTATGGAAAATTCCCGCACTAATCAATTCATTTTCTGATCAGTATCGCTTCTTCTTACGGCCGCATCTTCTTGAAGTTTGGGACCTCGTTTGCTACGCAATTCCCGCGAATCGCTTACATCCTGGAAAATAAGCTATGAGCATTGCATCGTTTGAAAGGCGCGCCTGTGCAGTATGCGGAAGTAAACAAAGCACACCCCTCTATCAACAGGCCTTTTCAGAGATCTCATTGGGCGGCAGTCTTTTATCTGGATATGATGTTGTAGCTTGTGAACATTGTGGGTTTTGTTTTGCGAACGGCATTCCTGAACAAGCACATTTCGATGCATACTACCGTGACATGTCAAAATACGAAAAAACCGAGCGCAGTGGTCAAGAATCCCCTTATGAGCAAGCTCGTTTTCAATTAATGGCGGCTGTGATTCTCAAGAAGTTAGGTTCACAAAGTACGCGCATTTTTGAAGTGGGCTGTGCAAACGGGGAATTATTGGCACTACTAAAAAAAGCCGGTTATGAGAATGTATCCGGCATCGATCCATCACCAAAAAGTGCAGAACTAGCTCAAGAGCTTTACGGAATTACTGTTTCTGCAGATACTTTGTCGAGCATGAATAAGAACCATGCCTCATTTGATTTCATTATTTTAGCTGGCGTCTTGGAGCATGTCCGTGATCTTAATTCCGCCTTGCAGCTACTTAGAAAGTTGTTGTCTTCGGATGGTTATTTATTTATCACTGTTCCGGACGCATCTCGCTATATAGAAGGTGAGGACGCCCCGTTTCAAGAGTTTAGTGTGGAACATATTAATTTTTTCGGAACAGACTCGCTAGTAAACCTGCTTCAAGTCAATGGTTTTGAGAAGACTTCTATTCAGCAGGATATGATTGAATCAAATTATCGAACTACTACTCCTGTCATACATGGGTTATTCAAAAACAATCCGACTATCTCGTCATCTCCGTTTACCCGGGATATGCGGACCGAAATTGAATTGAAATCATATATAGATCAATCAGCCAGAGGAAACATCCAAATTCAGCACAATATCGACGGGCTGATCAATACTGATCAGCCTATTATTGTGTGGGGTACGGGCGCTCACACGCTCAGACTTCTGGCGACCAGTCGTTTGGGAGAGGCAAAAATAAAGGCGTTTGTAGATTCTAATCCCAGATATCAAGGTAAATCCCTTAATAATGTCCCCATCATTTCGCCTCAAGCGCTTAAAGATATGACTGAGACAATCTTGATTTCATCGCGCGTCTATCAAGAAGAAATTGCCCATCAGATTCGCGGGGAACTTAAGCTGAGAAATGAATTCATCAAATTATATTGATATTAGACGGGTAACATAAGGAGTTAGCACAATGAAATTAATTAGCATAATCACCCCTTGTTTTAATGAGGGAGAAAATGTCGAGGAACTTTATGAACGTATTGTCAAGGTAATGAGTATGTTGCACTACGATTACGAACATATTCTGATTGACAATGCGTCCACAGATCGAACAGTCGAAATACTCAAGGAAATATCCTCGAAGGACCAACGTGTAAAAGTTATTGTAAACACAAGAAACTTTGGACAAATTCGGTCTCCATACCATGCATTATTACAAGCAAGCGGGGACGCGGTGGTGTGTATGGCGGCTGATCTACAAGATCCACCTGAACGTATTCCCGATTTCATCCACAAATGGGAGGAAGGTTACAAAGTGGTAATTGGCATAAAGACCAAGAGCCACGAATCAGGTTTGTTCTATCTGCTTCGGACAATATATTATCGCGTTTTGCGCAGTGTATCTGACGTGGAATTAATCGAACATTTCACAGGCTTTGGCTTGTATGATCGGAAAGTCGTTGAAACACTTCGACAGTTCGATGACCCTTATCCTTATTTTCGAGGGCTCATTGCCGATATTGGCTTTCCGGTTGCTCACATTGAATTCACCCAAGCACGTCGCAAACGTGGCATCAGCAAAAATAATTTCCTTACACTTTATGATTTGGCAATGTTGGGGATGACGGGCTACACTAAAATCCCTTTGCGACTGGCAACTATGTTTGGATTTTTCTCGGCTGCAATCAGTTTTCTTGTCGGACTTGCTTATTTAATATATAAATTGATCTTTTGGTATCAGTTTTCAGTAGGTGCTGCGCCAGTCATCCTCGGCCTATTTTTTCTGGGTTCGATCCAATTGTTTTTTCTTGGCATTGTGGGGGAATATATCGGCGCGATATACACACAGGTAATGAAACGTCCACTGGTAATTGAGAAAGAGCGGATCAACTTTTGAAATCAAAGAGCCTCCTTGGATCTTTACTTGATTCAAACAACGACCGGTCCTCACGTGGAGTCCGCAAACGCCTCATTTTCTGGACTACAATCCTACTTGCGGCAATTTTTCTTTATCTGGCACTACGTGGACTGGATTGGCAAGCTTTCCGTTACGCACTTCGAAACGCAGATTATGAGTATCTGCCACTATTGTTCCTTTGGAATACTTTTAGCTACTTAGTACGTGCTATTCGGTGGCGAACGCTTCTCACAGCGGAGAAGCAGATTCCTCTTTTGAAAGTCTTTTCGGCAAACATGGCAGGCTACTTGGGAAATAACATTTTGCCCGCCCGTGCCGGCGAATTTATCCGCGCTGCCTACCTGGGCAAACAGAACAAAATCAGCACCTCTTTTGTATTCGCAACGGGCTTGGTGGAACACTTGGTGGATGTAATTGCGCTAATTGTCCTTGGCGGAGTTTCCCTGTCTATGATGAATATACTCTCCAGTCCTATACGGGTTGCACTCCAGACTATGAGCGCTATTGGTATCTGCGGACTTTTGGTCATCCTCCTTTTACCACACTTTGGTACACAACTAAGTGAAATCATTACCGCTTTAACATGGCTAGGCCAGTCCACCAGATCAAATCTCGCAGGACTTTTAAGTCAGTTTCTTCGAGGTCTGGAGACGCTACATCAATTCCAGCGAATCGTTTTCTTTATCCTGCTTACTGCTCTTATCTGGATGATAGATGGATTCGGCACGGTCTTTTTAAGTCACATCTTGCACCTGTCCCTTTCACTTGGTCAGGCTTTTGTTCTGCTCGCGGGCCTAGGGCTTTCAAGCGCTATCCCATCCACGCCCGGATATGTGGGCGTGTACCAATTCGTGGCAGTAGCAATCCTGGAGCCATTCGGCACTTCCAGCGCGGAGGCATTAGCATTCATTCTCTTTATGCAAATTATTAACATGCTTGCATTGTCCTTGTGGGGCATTATTGCATTGCTGAATAATCCATTAAGAAGTCCGTCAGGCGAATAACAATTATTTTTTGCTTTATGATCTTCCTACTTCTGCCATCAAATAATTAGGAACATAATTCGTGCCACTCAACTATACAATTCACGATACTTTCAGTTTGATATTAGCGATGCTGCTTTTTACTACGGTCTCGGTTTTCCCCGGCTATGTGATCGGCTGGGTAATAAATATATTTTCATTCAGACAACGAACATTTCCGGTTCAATACGTAGTTGCAATAGCTCTTTCTAATGCGTTAATACCAGTTCTTCTATTCATACAATATCGTTACTTCTCGAATCGGTATGGCATCGGTTTGATAGTTGTATTCTTCATCTTATGGATTGCAATTCAAATAAACTCATTAGCCAAAAGCCGGCCAAGATTAGAAATTACACGGCAACTAAAGATCGCTCTCGCCTTAGGCGGAGCCTGGGTTGTATTCTGCATTTGTTTGTTGGTTGACATTCAGATTGGTCAAAGCTTATACAATAATGCTGCTTCCTTTGATTTCACGACGCGTACCGCCTTGATCGAGGCGATCACGCGAACTGGTATTCCCCCAATTAATCCTGCCTATTACCCTGGTCATTTCGAAAGAATAACTCAACTATATTATTTTTGGTATATTCCTGGGAGTGTGGTGGACGCTATCGGCGGACGATGGGTGGACGCACGCATCGCGCTATTTGCAGGTATTACTTGGTGTGGGTTATCTCTGATGGCAACTATTGCGACATACATGCGTATTCGAAACAATCAAAGCGGAGCGAAAGCATGGCAGGCTTCAATGATCGGCGCTCAGTTAATAGCAGTTTCAGGCTTGGATTTTATCCCTGTTATAGCAATTATGATTGGAGTGAAAACAACTTTCGGAGTTTTACCTTTCGATGGCCGCATCGAAGGCTGGAACGTGCCTGTCATGTCATGGTTGAATGCAATAACTTGGGTTCCCAACCATGTAGCCAGCATGGCTGCCTGCATAATTGCCTTGCTGGCAATACTTTCAGGTCTTCGCAGCACAAAATTCCAGCAGCTTGCTAGCGTGATTATCGCAGGAATTTCAATCGGTTCAGCTATTGGATTATCAATATGGGTCGCTTTCACATTTGGAATTTTCATGGCTCTTTGGGCTATTGTTATACTTTTCAATAAATTGCAACAATCCATGTTTTGGGCTGTGGTCGCCAGCGGTACTTTAGGATTGATCCTCGTGTCTCGATTCTTGTTTGAGGTTCTACAGCCGGGCGAAGGATCCGGGGTTTCTGGGGGTATACCCATCAGTCTCTATGTGAGGCGTTTTACCTTAACAGGTCTATTGCCCCCTGGTCAGCGCGAAATTGCTGGAACCTTACTTTTGCCCGTAAACTATTTTTTTGAGCTTGGCTTCTTTTTTATTATTGCCTTGCTCTGGCTCAGGCAACGACGAAAGGCAGATTTCAGCCAAGATAATCCGTATTTATTAGCAGAAACTCTCCTTCTCGCCACTGTTGCAATCTTATTGTCATTTGTAAAGTCTACAATTCTTGTCATCAATGATCTAGGTATGCGAGGTTGGTTATTAGGTCAGTTCATATTGATCGTTTGGGCGGTCGATATACTCAATGGCTTGCCAAATACGCAAATTTTATTAACTCCTACAGTATTTAGATCACTTTCCAATTCTAAACGTATTAATGACCTATTGGGGATTTTGCTGATTGTTGGGATAATGACCACTACACTTGAAGCCACCTCTACGCGATTTTGGACTATGTTAGTGGACACGGGACTTGTTGGAGTACCAAATGAACTTAGCCCTGACATGCATTTAGGACAGCGGACCTATGATGCTCGCCTGACCTACGAATATATTCGTGATCATACGCCTCAAGATATTATTATTCAAAACAATCCAATTACCGTGTTGGACCGCCCTAGCGGCTTATATGGAACTCGACAAATGGTAATTGCAGATCGCACGGCATATGGGGTTCCTAAAGAAGTTTTTAAGGAAATATCAACTTCGATTGGTCATATTTTTCAACTGAAAAATGCAAAGAATTGGATTTCTATTGATACGATTTGTAACCAATATTCCATACAAGTTATTGTGATTAAGGATACCGATCCGCTGTGGTCAAGTTTACCAATATTGAATGAACAGCGCGTGCCTATGTATGTCAATCGCCATTATGCCCTATTTAATTGTGGCAATGAGCCTGTAAGCCGGTTCCTACCGATACGGACGGTTAACCTCTATCCGAAGCCTGTTATTACCCCAATACATAAAAAAATGGCACTTTGCCTATTACTATGAACCTGTCCCCATCAATACGACCCAAAACGTTCGTAATAGGATCTTGAGATCTAGCCAAATGGAATAATTTTGTATGTAATACAAATCATATTCGATATGCAGTTGCATCGGTTGAGCAGTGCGGCTGTTGACCTGCCACCAACCCGTCATACCCGGGAAAACAGTAAAGCGTTTACGCTGCCAGGGTTCATATTTTTCCGCCAAATGTGGTATTTCAGGACGGGGACCCACCAGACTCATCGTTCCATTAAGAACGTTAAAGAGTTGTGGAAGTTCATCAAGGCTGAAGCGACGAAGAACGCGTCCGACGCGCGTGATTCGAGGATCATCTTTCGTTCTCTGAATCAGATTCCCATGTCCATTCCATCGCTCCATTTGACATTCTAGTTGCTCCGCGTTTTTAACCATGGTTCTCAGTTTGAACATTTCAAACAAACTCTCATTCTTTCCCACGCGTTTTTGACGAAAAACGATTGGCGCGCCATCTTCAAGATATATCAGCAAAGCGGCTAAAGCCATCAGTGGCAGCGTAAATATCAGTGCAAAGAATCCAATAAAGAGATCAAACGTACGCTTATACATGCAAAAAATGCTCCCAAACTTGTCGGGAGCATTTTACTGTGATATTCTTATTTCTTGCTCTTGCGTTTCGCGCTTTTCACGGCCTGCACACTTCCGGTCACTGTTACTGGCGCTGCTTGCACCGTCGTCATGGAGGGCGCTGGCGCTTTTGAGCGAACTACTGCCCAGGCAAGTACACCAAGCAGAGCCAGTGCAACGGCCCAGACACTCAGTGAAGCTTTGCCGGAATATTGCACAATGATGGGGGCAATGATCACGGACACAAGGTTCACTACTTTAATCATCGGGTTCAGTGCCGGGCCAGCGGTATCCTTGAATGGATCGCCGACTGTGTCACCTACTACACCAGCCTTATGCCGTTCCGAACCTTTACCGAGATTGTTCGCTGGATCTTTCGGTTCATCTTCGATCAACTTCTTGGCGTTATCCCAGGCACCACCGGAGTTATTCAGGAACACAGCCAGTAACTGACCTGAGACAATGATACCTGCCAGGAAACCACCCAGGGCTTCCACTTGCAATAGCAAGCCAACAACAATTGGGGTAACAACCCCAAGCAAGGCAAGTGAAACCAATTCCTTTTGCGCAGCGGTCGTCGAAATCTCAACCGCCTGGCGGTAATCAGGTTTGACCTTGCCATCCAACACACCCATCTTGAATTGGCGTCGAACTTCCAGAACGATTAATGATGCGGCGCGTGCTACAGCCTGAATGGCAAATGAGGAAAACAGCCACGGTAATGCGCCACCAATTAACATGCCAACAAAGACCTGCGGAGTATCAACGCGAATACCAATGGCTTGAATCTGTTGATCTAAAGGAATACCGAGGCTTGTCTGAGCGCGGGATACGTCCACCAGGAATGATCCAAACAAAGAGACTGCTGCAATAACCGCGGAGCCAATCGCCACACCTTTGGTAATGGCTTTTGTGGTGTTACCAACTGCATCAAGATCAGCCATGATCTGTTGAGCATCTCTTGTGGCTTTATCGGTTTTGCCGTGCCAGGCCATTTCACCAATGCCATTTGCATTGTCAGAAATTGGACCGAATGAGTCCATAGCCACGTTATTGCCTGTGAGAGTCAACATACCGATGCCAGTCATCGCAACCCCATACAAGATAAAGGTCGCTCGATCCGCGCCCTCCACACCAGGGATCGTGCCGAAGATAAAGATGGAAGCAACAATGGTCAAAGCGATCACAAGCACAGACCAGACAGAGGACTCAAAGCCGACCGAAACACCATTGAGAATAAGAGTTGCCGGACCAGTGTCTGCAGCTTTCTTAATGTCATTCACAGGCGCCGCATGAGTGCCGGTGAAGTATTCAGTCAGACGATCAATTAGAATTGCCAGCAAGACGCCAACTCCCACAGCCAAAGGCAAACGCCACCAACCGCCCCATTGATTCATTTCTGGTGTATTTAAGTAGAAGAATCCTGCAATGAAGAAGAGGACGGCGGAGATCATAGCAGAGGAAAGGAAGCCCCGGAAAATTGCAGCCATTGCATCACCGCCTTTGCCGGGTTCACTCCTTACCAGATAGGTACCCGCAATTGATGAAAGTACGCCAATGCCGCGTACCATTAACGGGAAGATAATCCACTCAAGACGATCGGTAATGTGCCAGAGCGCCAGACCAAGAATAAGTCCTGAAACGATTGTCACTTCATAGGATTCAAAGATATCCGCCGCCATACCGGCACAGTCACCGACGTTGTCACCAACGAGGTCTGCGATCACAGCAGGATTTCTTGGATCATCCTCAGGGATGCCCGCTTCAACTTTACCGACCAAATCTGCGCCGACATCTGCAGCCTTTGTGAAAATACCGCCGCCCACACGCATGAACAAGGCAAGCAAGGTCCCGCCAAATCCAAAGCCCAAGAGAGCATCGGGGGCTGCAATTCCTAATATGATAAAGATGATGGTCCCACCCAGCAGGCCCAGCCCATCGGTCAACATGCCGGTGATCGTTCCTGCGCGGTAGGCAATGCGAAGTGCGTCACCAAATGATCTTTTGGATGCGGAAGCCACACGCACATTGCCTTCGATCGCCATTCGCATGCCAATCTGACCAACTGCCAGCGAGAAGCCAGCACCCATTATAAAAGCCAGACCACGCGCGATACCAATCCATAATTTCAGTTGAGCATCGGTCATCGCTGGGAAGCGTTCTTGAGCTTCGGGAGAAGGAGGAACAATGTAAACTGATAAAAAGAGAGCAATAGTGAGAATTCCGATCAAAGGCAATATAGAACGTAATTGCTTCCTTAGATAAGCATCAGCACCCTCTTTGATCGCGTTCCAGACTTCCTGCATTTGCGGTGTACCTTTGTCTTCACGCAGGATTTGGGATCGGAGAAATACTGCGTAAGCCAGACCAAGTATGGCAACGCCGAATACGGCCCAGATTGCAGCAGTCTCCAGTGGGGTAAGTCCCATTACAGACATTTGGATATATCCTCCTGACAAAATGAAATATGGGCTTTTCGCCCAGCCGAGCAGACGGATTTTACAGGCGCATTATGGATGTGTCAAGCATCGTGACAAGGTCTCGATTTTTGATGTAACATTTTCATTCATTACAGTTGCACAATCCAATGCCTCTTTAGTTGACATCCTGCTCCGAATTTGATAAGATTTACATACTTCAACTCCCTAAGGAGAATATAATGTTACAAGAACTTGAGACAAAAGTAATAACCGAAACAAATATTCCTACAATCACACTCTCTATGGCGGCTTCTGATGCGGTAAAAAATATCCTAACGGAGCGCAATCTCGAAGGATATGCTTTGCGGGTTTATGTGGCTGGCGGTGGATGTTGTGGTGTGAACTTCGGCATGGCGCTGGACAACAATATTCGTGATGTGGACACAACCTTTGATATAAATGGTGTCATGCTGGTGGTTGATGAGGTATCGATTGATTATTTGCGCGGCGCTTCAATTGATTTTGTCAACGACCCGGTGCGCGGCGCAGGTTTTGCCGTTGATAGCCCGAACGCAAAAAGCCATGAACATGCACACGGCGAAGAGGGTTGCGGTTGTGGTGGCTCCTGCTCGTGCCAAAACTAGAATAGAATAAGCATAAAGATAAAAAAAGACCGAGTATTCGGTCTTTTTTTATCTTCCGCGTAGATACGAAATCACAGCGCCAAAAAATCCAAAAAGGCCAAGGCCCAGAATCAATAAGCCAGTTGGAACACTGGTTGCAGGGTTGGTGTTTGTATCGGTAAACAAGGGCAAGTCAAGGGTCGGAGGTGGCGTATACGTC
>Ga0075419_10002944_pt1 | contig 10913 bp, 8 predicted proteins | sample SoiMetdeltSBSDD3_FD_76900 | JGI IMG/M metagenome (GOLD analysis project Ga0075419, IMG submission 76900) | Bulk soil microbial communities from a Populus tree surrounding site in Tennessee, USA - Soil MetaG P. deltoides SBSDD3 | ecosystem: Environmental > Terrestrial > Soil > Tree plantation... | reverse complement strand
CGTGTCTTCTATGCCCTGCGCCGTTTGCAGCGGCGTTCCGACAATGCAGCAACCGCCGCCCGAAATGGCGGCCGTTCCACCGCAAGAATCAGCTTGCTCTAAGACCACTGCCTTACCCCCGGCCCGGGCGACCTCGATGGCTGCCGGGATTCCTGCGCCCCCGCCGCCGATAATTGCGACATCAACCTCGAGAATAGAATTAGCCATGGCTTGCTCCTTCAAAGAGTCTCAATGACGACGGTTTAGCACCAATGTTAAGCCGTGGTCAACCAATACCACCGTAGTTGTTGCAGCAAAAATCTCTTTCCTGGTCCGTAACTTGTTCCTCGATTCAGCCTCAGGGCTGGTGGAAATTCTCACTACAATCGCGGTAAGATTGGTAATATCCTTTGCACCGGAGCTAGCGTCGCGAATTTAGTTGGGCTTGAATGTCTCGTCGCGCCCAGCGAGCCTGTTTGCGTCGCAATTTTCAAACCTGTGGCAGATATCTTCCTCAGCTATGCCAATGAAGACCGGGAAACGGCGCGCGCTGTGGCGGGCCTTCTTGAATCCGCCGGCTGTACGGTCTGGTGGGACCGGCGCATCCCCGCTGGTCGTACCTGGCGTTCGATGATCGAAGAAGCGCTGCGTGAGATGCGCTGCATGGTCGTCTTGTGGTCGACTCACTCGGTGGAGAGCGATTGGGTCAAGGAAGAAGCGGAGGAGGCGCGCGCCCTGGGAAGGCTAATCCCGGTACTGATCGAAACCGTCAAACCTCCGGTTGGATTTCGCAGTATTCAAGCGGCAGACCTCACCGATTGGGATGGTTCGAGGGATTCCCTTGGAGCTCGGCAACTGATCGCGGACATCGAGTCGCTGATGGGAAATCCGCCGCCGCGAAAGCTTTCTGACGCCGAAGAGGGGCCTCGAGAAAAGCACACTATTCCAGAGCCCAGTGCAGGGGAAGCTCGCGCCGTCGATCGATTCGCAATGAGCAAAGAAAACGCGAGGCTTTCCGTCAGCCCATCGGTCCGGCAAATCGGTTCAACGTCGGTAGACTCTGACCGCAAGCCGGTTGTGAGGTGGAGAACGGCAGCAGTCGGAGTCTTCATTGTCATCGCCGTCCTGGGCTCGCTCCTGTGGTTTGGGAAAAAGGATCGGGGGACTTCGGCGCCGGAAGTTCCGGCAGTAAAGCCGGCACCGGCACCAGATCCAACCCCAAGCCTGGTGAGTCTCGGCTTGAGTGGCGACCGGCAAGAAATCGGCGCCGACGAGACGCTGAATGTCACCCTCAAGGGACAATACAGCGACGGAACCCAGAAGCATATCAATGAGGGCGTCCAATGGCGCAGCAGCGAACCGCGCGTGGCAACGATTGATGACCAAGGTCGAGTTACCGCCCGGCAGGCTGGCGAAACGAAGATCACGGCGCGATACCGCGATATGGTGAGCCCAGCTTGGACGCTTGCCGTGCAAGCGGAGAAGCCGGTTTTGACTGTCCCGGCGCCGGCAGAGAAGCCAATCACAAAAACTCCGGTGGCAACCAAATTGCTGGCACTCACGGTCTCCGCGGCTAACCGCGAGATACAAATTCAGGAGCGGCTGCTGCTTCGCGTGAAGGCAAGATACTCCGATGGCAACGAGAAGGGACTCTCCAGCGGCGTTGAATGGCGGAGCAGCGACAGGTCAGTTGCAACGGTTGATTCCCGCGGCGAATTGCTGGCGTTGCGAGCGGGGAAAATCGTAGTCGTCGCCCGCTGGGGTGGAATCGAAAGTTCAGTCGTGGAGATCGTGGTCAAAGAATCGGCCGGCAAACCCCCGCCTGAACCGCCGACATCCATACCCGTCGTCGAGCCCGCCCAAGTGGCGCCGGTCAAACCGTCCGGGCAAACGATCAACGTCTCATCCTATATCAACCGGGCAAAGGGTTACCGAGTGCAAGGAAATTACGCGGCCGCACTAGCGGAGCTCGAGAAGGCGCGCGCCGTCAACCCCGGCAGCCAAGAGGTGGTTGACGAGATCGAAGCGACTAAAAGAGCCTGTAACGCTGAACAGCGATTAGGCCGTGAAGGTTTAACTTGCTAAAGTTGTCGATGTTGTGATCCGCCGGCTAACGTTGCTGTTGCCGGCGCAGCTCTTGGCTCTCATCACGGCGCACGAGGTCAATCTCTTCTTCGAGTTTCTGCCCCACCCACTCTCCCGTGCTGAAAACCTTCTGCCAGTCGGGCTGTGGCGCCGAGAGGAGCGCAAGCCCCGTTTGAAGTTGCGAGCGAATTTCCTTGTTCGGATCCCAGAATATCCCTGTCCGAGTACTATTTAAGTAATCCAGTTGGTCGCGAATACCGGTAAGAGCGGCGGCGAGTTCCTTAGTCGATTCACCCAGCTGACTCTCGTTGGCCTTTCTTCGTTTCGAGGCTTCGGCGCGAATTCTTTTTATCTCATCCAGTAGCAGGTCATCCGCGCCGGCCTTTCTAAGTTGGCTCTCGGTTTCGCCCGTGAGATCAAAAGCAACGCCTCGTTCACGGACAAGAGCGGCGACCCGTTTGGGCTCGATCCGTTCGCGGAGCGCAAATGAAATGTCCTGCAGGGTAAAGGGATTGGTTGTTTTCTCCGTCGTTTGCAAGCGCAGGTTCGTCAACCCGAGGTAAAGTTTGGCCACTGAATCGCCGGGAATTTGGGACAGCGCTCTTTCCAATGAACCCTTGGCCTCGGAAAGCTTACCGGACTGATATTGAGCGCGCCCCAGATAGGTCCAAATGCTTTCTCTGAACGAAGTAAAAGGCGCAGTGTAATTGGGATCGCGTTTGGCAATCGGCTCGAAATAGGTAAGCGCGACCGCGTAGTCTCCGCTCATCAGCGCCCGCCGGCCAGACGTGAATTCCCCGCCCGATTCTAGAGTCGCGCAACCAGCGATGATCAATAGAAGTCCTAATTCGCAAACCCACCCTTTTTTGGTCATTGAAGTTTTTATTAGAATAGGCTCGATGAAAACTCAACCCACACTCGCTTGTCGCGGGCTAATCACTCTGTTAAGAAAATGATGACCGATCATCATGCGTTTTGCTCCGACACCTCGGCTGGTCGCTACGCTTGCCTTCGTTACTCTTGGTTTTACCGTGGTCTCCATTCTTCGTTCGGGGTTTTTACGTGGCCCTGCTCGACACTTTCGGCTGGAGCCGCGGCGCCACGGCCGGAGTTTTTTCCATGGTTCTTACCGTGGACGCGATGCTCTCGCCCGTTGTCGGCTATCTCTTGGATCGTTTCGGGACTAAGAAAATCGTCTGTAGCAGCTGTTTCATCCTGGCTTTGGGACTTCTGCTGAGCAGCACTATCGACAGTCTCTGGCAACTCTACATCTTCTTCGGTTTGATTTCTGCCGTTGGTATCACCTTCACCGGCATGGTGCCTCATGTGTTTTTGTTTCGGAGTGGTTTGTCTCCAATCGTGCTTCAGCGATCGGTTTCGTCTATGCAGGGACGGGCGTGGGTATTTTACTGCTCGCGCCGCTTAGTGAATGGTTGCTCTCCAGCTGGGGATGGCCGCGGGCCTTTCAAAGCTTTTCCGGGATCGTGCTGATATTGTTGTTGCCTTTGGTATGGGTCTTTTACCCGCATGGACCTTTCGGCGAAAAACTTCGATCGAAGAAAGAGTCGAAGGCCGATGACCAGCGCTGGACGGCAAAGCTGGCGCTGTGGAGTTTGCAATTCTGGCTCCTGTTTTTTGCGCGCATTTGCGCAGCCTCCGGCACGACGGTGATTGTGACCCATCAGGTCGCCCACGTGGTCGATGTGGGTTACAGCAAACTACTAGCGGCAGGGATCTTTGGTCTCGCCGGCATCACCAGCAGCTTTGGCCGTGTCGTATTCGGCTTTATCGCCGACCTTTTGACCAAACAAGCGGCCTATACGCTAAACATCTTAATGACTCTGGTGGGGGTCGGTGCCTTGATGATCCTCCGTGATCCGAGCCAAACCTGGCTGCTCTACGTTTACGTTATTTTTTTTGGCATTGGCTTCGGCTCTCGCGCAGTCATTTTCTCCGCGCTGACAGCCGACATCTTTTCCGGCAAAGGATTTGGATCGATCCTCGGCTACTCGACGGTCGCTGTTGGCGTTGGTGGAGCGCTGGGCTCCTGGTCGGGGGGCGCGTTCTATGATTGGACCGGCAGCTATCTGGTCTCATTTGCGCTCTCGACGCTGGTTTTGGCCTGCTCTGACGTCTGCATATGGCTTGCTGGTGCTCCATCGGTTGCCAATCGCGATAAACGACTCTTTGGGTCGCCTAACCTGTAATTTAACGATTGCCTCCCGCGGCCGGGCCGGGACATTGCGGCGTCGGCAAGCTGCCTTGAGGCGCTGAAGAGAAGTTGCTACGTTAATTTCGTAATTTGCCGTTATGGATGCTCGTTTGCGGGAGGGCATACGTCTGTTTAATGAGGGCCGATTTTTTGAGTCTCATGAGACTTTGGAGCAGTTCTATCAGGAAACCGAAGATGCCAATAAGCCTTTTCTCGAGGGATTGATCGAGCTAGCGGTCGCCTTCAGGCTCTATACCGATTTCGGAGAGATCAAAGGGCCGGTGCGGATGATCTACCAGGCGCTGATTCGCTTCGAAAACTATCAACCGTCTCATCTCGAGATCCGAATAAAAGACCTTAGCGAATCGATGGAGGCCTGGGCCAAACAGGCAGACGCAACCGGTAAGCCGCTCTCATCCATTCCCAAGATTCGCCTGCAAGGGTTTAGTTTTTTTACATGAACGATTTTGATCTTGGAGCCAAACTCGAACACTTTCTCCAGGGCACTTGGTCCGGAGCAAAACGGGTTCAGGGGATTCAGGGGGGCGCGAAGGCATATGTGCTCTCCTTAGTGGCCGAGAAAAGCCGCCGGCCGATGCTAATCATCGCACCGACCACGAGCGACGCTGAAAATCTCTACGACGATCTGGGATTTTTCCTGGGTGAAGAGCGCTCCCTGCCGCCGTTTCGCAAGCGACTCCATCTCTTTCCATCGTGGGAAGTCCTCCCTTTCGAGAAACTATCGCCCCATCCGGACAATGTGGCGACCCGTCTCGAAGGACTCTACAAACTCGTGGAGGAGCACGCACCCATACTCATAGCGACTCCTGCCGCCTTGCTGCAGAAAGTCATTTCAAAAGAACAGTTCAAGCAGTCCTATCTTTACCTCGTCGCCGGGCAAGAGCTGGCGCGTGACAGTCTGCTGCAACATCTGGTGCAATGGGGTTTCCAGAATATCCCGTTAGTAGAAGAGCGAGGCGACTTTAGCGTCCGCGGCGGCATTGTCGATATCTTCTCGCCTGGATATGCGCAGCCACTGCGGCTGGAGTTCGATGGCGACCGATTGGAATCAATCCGGGAATTCAGCCCGGCCAATCAGCGTTCCGAGCGGCCCCAGGAAGAAATGTTTTTGCTGCCGATGAAGGAGTTCTCGCTAAAGCGATCCGATTTAGAAAACGTTGTACGCAAGCTCGACCAACGGGCTGGGGAGTTAGAGGTCGATCGGCGGCAGAAACACAGCCTGCTTGAATCTTTGCGCGAAGGAATACCCTTTCCGGGAATCGAGTCTTTGGTTCCTTACTTTTATCCTGAGCTGGTTTCGATTTTCTCATATCTCTCTCCTGAGACATTGATTTGGCTCGACGGTGGGGACCGCGTGGAGGCGGAGGCGGAAAGATTCGGCCAACTGGCCTGGGAGCGTTACGAAAAGGCCACAGAGGAGCGTCACCTCGTGCCGCCGGTGGAGACCCTTTATCTCAACGAGCATGAATGGCGCGCCGCGTTGGAGCCTTGGGCCCAGGTGCGGGGCGAGTCGCTCACGATGTTGGCAACGTCAGAGAAAGCCCAGGAGTCCACGCTTACGGTGGAATCATTTCTGACCAGCGACATGCGCCATGAGAGTGCACTGCGCGGCACAGACGTTTCGTTGGCGCCGCTAGTCCAACGGCTCAAAGGTTGGCAGAGCGAAAGAGTGTTCTTCGTTGCACCGACGAAGGGCGACGCCATGCGGTTGCGGGAACTGTTGGCCAGTTACGATTTAGACGTGCCGGTGGTCGAGGGAGCCGTGGCTGGACTATTGGCCCGAGGGGAACTTCCGCGTGCCATCGTCGGTGGTCATCTGAACCAAGGATTTCGCCTGCCTGAAGCCCATCTGGTGGTGGTGACATTCGATGAAATCTTCGGCACCCGGAAGCGACAACCGACTGCGAGCACGAAGAGCCATCCGAGCCACTTCTTGACCAGTCTGAGTGAGCTCAAGCAGGACGACTACGTGGTGCACTTGGATCACGGCATCGGCATCTATCGCGGCCTTAAATTTCTCAGGGTCGCCGGTGTCGAGGGCGAGTTTCTTCACCTGGAATACGAAGCCGGCGATCGCCTTTATTTACCGGTGGATCGCATCAACATGGTGCAGAAGTACATCGGTGGGGACGGGGCCGAGCCTTCCCTCGATCGTTTAGGTGGTACCGCTTGGGAAAAGGTCAAGGCAAAGGCGCGCAAGTCGATTTTTGCCATGGCTGAAGAACTAATACAGCTCTATGCGATTCGCGAAGCCCGCCAGGGAAATGCCTTCGCGCCGCCCGACACCTTGTACCGAGAATTCGAAGCGGCTTTCGAATACGAAGAAACTCCCGATCAGCAACGTGCCATCGATGAGACCTTGGCCGGCATGCAAAGCCGAAAGCCGACGGATCGCTTGATCTGCGGCGATGTCGGTTATGGCAAGACCGAAGTGGCGATGCGAGCCGCTTTTCTCGCCGTCGAAGGCGGAAAGCAGGTCGCCGTGTTGGCGCCAACGACGATTCTGGCGCAACAACATCTCCAGACTTTTCGCCATCGGTTTCGCAATCACCCGGTGCGTATTGAAATGGTCAGCCGTTTCTTAACCTCGAAGGAAATCACGCAAGTCCTCCAACAGACCGCCAGGGGCAACGTCGACGTCTTGATCGGAACCCACCGGCTGCTCCAGAAGGATGTCGAGTTTAAAGATCTAGGCCTGGTGATTATCGACGAAGAACATCGCTTCGGTGTCGTCCACAAGGAGCGACTAAAAAAGCTGCGCCAGCTCGTCGATGTCGTCAGTCTGACGGCAACGCCGATCCCGCGCACCTTGCATATGTCGCTGGTCGGTATTCGTGACTTGAGCATTATCGAAACCCCGCCGGCGGATCGGCTGGCGATCCAAACTTACGTGACGCGCTATGACGAACAGGTCATCCGCGATGCGATTCTTCGTGAGCTCCAGCGGGGCGGCCAGGTATTTTTTCTCCATAACCGAGTCGAGACCATCGATCGGTTGGCGCTCAAGTTGGCGGATTTGCTTCCCGAGGCGAAGTTGGCGGTGGCGCATGGCCAGATGCGGCCAAAGGAACTAGAAAAAGTCATGCTCGATTTTCTGGAAAATAAAACCCAGGTTTTGGTTTGCTCGGCGATCATTGAATCGGGGCTCGATTTTCCCAACGCCAATACCATCATTATCAACCGAGCAGATCAGTTCGGTCTTGCGCAACTCTACCAGTTGCGGGGACGCGTCGGCCGCTCCCACCGGCACGCCTATGCCTATTTATTGATTCCCGGTGAAAAAGTAATCACACCGGATGCCGAGCGGAGGCTGCGGGCGCTGCAGGAACTCGATGGCCTCGGCGGTGGCTTCAAACTCGCACTGCACGATCTCGAGATTCGCGGCGCGGGCAATCTTTTGGGTGAGCAGCAGTCGGGTCAAATTACCGCCGTCGGCTTCGAGCTCTATACGGAAATGATGCAAAAAGCCGTCAGCGAGCTTAAAGGCGAAGTCGTGGCGCCGGAAGTGGAGCCCGAGATCCGTCTGGAAATTCCCGCCTATTTTCCGGAAAGCTATATCCCGGACGCCAATCAGCGTTTGCTCTTTTACAAACGGCTCGCGAGCGTGGCTAATGCATTAGAACTTGCCGAGCTGAAAGAGGAGATTCGCGATCGTTTCGGGCCGACCACGCCGATAGTCGAAAATCTATTTAGGGTCATGGATCTCCGGCGTGTGCTCAAAGAGTTTCTCGTGCAGCAGATCAGTGTATCCAATGGCCAGGTCTTCCTGCTATTCCATCCAGAGTCGCCGGTAAAAGTTGAGAAACTGCTCGAGCTCATAAAAAAACAAAAGAATAAATTCCGTTTGGCGCCGGATGGCCGCCTTTCCTTTACACCGCAAAGTCGGGAGTGGGAAGCGCTGTTTGGCGAAGTCACGGAAATGCTGCATTTGATTTGCGACGACCTGCCGCAGCAAAGCTTGCTCCTGGAGTCGTTGCAGAGATGAAAGAACCGAGACCGCAAAAATATCTCCACCGGGAGGCCATGAGGACTTTAGAAAGGTACTTCTAGGTGAGTCCGTCGTTTGGTTTTGCAAATTAACTATGGTAGCTGTTACAATAATTGTGATAATGGCAAGTCTGTAATTTTATGCTGAGGCGAATATTCCAAACAGGTTTCCTGTTATTCTCCTTCCTACTTCTCCTCGACCAAATGGCCTCGGCCAAAGTTATTGAGCAACTTATCGTGGTGATCGATGGCGAGCCTTACACGCTCTCAAACCTAGCGGCCTATGCGAAGTCCAAGATGGGTCGGGAATTTCCCTCGGGGGATTTGAAGAAAATTAATGATAGTGATCGGGAAGTCTTGGAGCAATTCATCACGGAAAAACTCCTGGAAGCGGAAGCGCGGGAGTCGGGTATCAAAATCACCGACCAGGATGTCACTCAATACATCGATGAAATTAAGAAACGAAATCGCTTGAGCGATGACGAACTCAAGACCGCGTTAAGCCGCGAGGGGCAGACGATTGAAAGCTACCGGGTGTCGGTCAAGAGTGAGCTAGAAAAGAGTGAGATCCTTAATCGCCAGGTAAGGAACAAAGTCAACATTACCAACGACGACGTCGAGCGTTACTACAAGCTCAATGCCAACAAATTTCGCTCTGAGGATCGCGTGCGCCTGCGTCATATCCTCCTCGCACTCCCTAAAACGGCGACTCCTGATGAGGTGCAAGCTGTTACCGAGAAGGCCATGGATTTGTACAAGCGTATCGTTGCCGGAGCGGATTTCGCGGAGTTGGCTCGGGAATACTCCGAGGGAGCGGGGCAGGCGGATGGTGGCGACATCGGTTGGGTCAACCGCGGCACGCTTATCAGTGGCATCGAGCAGGTCGCTTTTGAAAAACTGTCCGTGGGCCAGGTAAGCCAGCCATTTCGAACCACTATGGGAGTTCACATTGTCAAGCTCGAGGCGCGGGAAACGGGCGCCGTTTTGCCGCTGGCAACAGTGGCGCCCAAAATCAAAGAAGAGCTTCAGTCTAAAGCTCTCGAAGACAGATTCGTGAAGTGGCTCAAAACCGATCTGAGAAGAAAACATCGGGTCGATGTGAAGATTGCCGGGGTGGTGTTCAAGCCTGAGGATTCCAAAGAGGGCATGGTCGATTCCTTGATGGCCAAATCCACCCGGTCTAAAAAGCAACCAGAGCGAACTTTTCTCAGCTATCTGAATCCTTTCTCTTATATTGTTAAGCAAATCCCCGTGGAAGACGATGATCCGAAAAGTCCAATGGCTGGTAAGAGCATTGTCAATGTATTTGGCGTTCCTCTTTTCGCCACCGATACCGCAGACGATGTCCCTGATGTCCTTTCGACTCCGGCCGACAAATCGAGCGGAGGGGGATCTTCCTCGGGTCAATCCGGGGGATTCTTTGACGCATTGAATCCCTTCAAACGTTGAATCCCTGATGCCGTCGAAACAGGGATAGTCACCATATCGGTTTTTCTCGGTTTCTCGGAAATCAATGGCGCGCAAACCTATTGTCGCTGTCACTATGGGCGACCCGGCGGGCATTGGGCCTGAAGTGATTCGCAAGGCGTTAGCCGATCCGCGCCTCAAAGGAGTTTGCAGTCCTCTTATTCTAGGTGACTGGGAGGTTTTGAGACGCGCGTGGAAAGGCAAAACTAATTCTTCCAAACTCGTCTGTTGGCAACCGGGGCAAGCGCTGCTGCCGCTGCTAGAAAGCCATTGGGCCGGGGTTGTTTGCTCGCTTTCTTCTCTTGCCACAAGAGAGTCGCGCCCGGGCCGTCCGACCAAGGCAGGGGGGCATGCGGCCTATCGCTACATCGTCGTAGCGGCCAAGCTTGCCCTCTCCGGCGTCGTCGATGCTATGGCCACCGCGCCCATAAGCAAGAGCATTCTTCAAGACGCCGGCTATAACTACCCCGGTCATACGGAGCTGCTGGCTGAGCTCAGCCGAACGCCCGAGTGCCGCATGATGCTGATTGGAAAAAAGCTCCGCGTAGTCCTGGTTACCGGCCACGTAGCCTTCACCAAAGTCGCGCGGGGTCTCAGCCGTGATGGAATTGGCACAACATTAGAGCTGGCCCATCAAAGCCTGCGAGATTTCTTTGGAATCCAACATCCCCGGATCGCGGTTGCCGCCCTGAATCCCCATGGTGGCGAAGAAGGAATCTTTGGCGACGAGGAGGGAAAGACCATTATCCCGGCGGTCCAGGCGGTCAAACGCAAAGGGATCCGAGCTTATGGTCCGTTTCCTGCCGACAGCCTTTTTTACCAAGCGGCCCGCGGTGATTACGACGCCGTAGTTTGCATGTATCACGATCAAGGTTTGATCCCGCTTAAATTGCATCATTTCTTCGGCGGAGTGGCGCTGACCTTGGGCCCACCTTTTATCCGAACCTCGGTAGACCATGGCACCGCCTACGACATCGCCGGTAAAGGGAAGGCGGATGAGTCGAGCATGAAAGAGGCGATCCTGCTCGCCGCGAGACTGGCAAAGCAAGCTATGAAGCGGAGAACGAAATGAACCCGTCGATTTTTCGGGAATACGACATCCGGGGTCTGGCGGAACAGGATTTCGACGAAAAATTCGCGCTGCTCCTAGGCAAGGTGCATG
>Ga0075419_10002938_pt1 | contig 10924 bp, 13 predicted proteins | sample SoiMetdeltSBSDD3_FD_76900 | JGI IMG/M metagenome (GOLD analysis project Ga0075419, IMG submission 76900) | Bulk soil microbial communities from a Populus tree surrounding site in Tennessee, USA - Soil MetaG P. deltoides SBSDD3 | ecosystem: Environmental > Terrestrial > Soil > Tree plantation... | reverse complement strand
GTGGTGGTCTCGGCCGTGTGGGGCGCGCTCCGGATGGCCGACCGGGTACCGCCGTACCGGCTGTCCGGTGCCGTATCGCTACCCGGGCTCGGACCCGTCGCCGCGGTCTGGCGTGGCGTGCTCAACGCTGAGCTCAGCGACGCGGCCGGTGACGGCCTGATCGTGGACTGCCGGTCGTCCACGTGCGTCGCGGCCTGGCGCCCGGCCGGTCCGCTCGCCGACCGCCGGGTCGCGGTCGCGGTGGTCCGCGAGCCGGACGGCCGCCGGACCGTGGCGTCGCACATGGCCAAGCACACCAGGGGACTGGCCGCCCGGCACCTGCTGGAGAGCGCGAAGGACCCGCGCACGCGCCGAAGGGCCTGCGCGACGTGGTCGGCGCCCGCTGGCAGTGCGAGCTGGCCCGGTCCGGGCACGGCTGGATGCTGACCGTGGTCGACCGCGACTGACATTCACGACCGATTCACGGACGAGGTGGCACGCCGGAATCCGGTGCCTCTCCCACTCGACTGTGGTGCACTGCAACCAGGCGTGTGTGCCGAGTAACCGCTTCACCGCACTGGAGGCCGCCATGACTGTGGAGAAGACCGAGGAGCGGGTCGCGCTCAAACGAGTGATGGGCCCAGGCCTGTTGCTGCTGTTCGTCGTCGGGGACATCCTCGGAACCGGCGTGTACGCCCTGACCGGCAAGGTCGGGAACGAGGTCGGCGGCGCGGTCTGGCTTCCGTTCCTGTGTGCGTTCGTAGTGGCTCTGCTGACCGCGACCAGCTATCTCGAGCTGGTGACGAAGTACCCGCAGGCCGGAGGCGCCGCGGTGTACACGCACAAGGCGTTCGGCATCCACTTCCTGACGTTCCTGCTGACGTTCGCGGTGATGTGCTCCGGCCTCACCTCGGCGTCCAGCGCCTCCAAGGCGTTCGCGGCGAACCTCTTCACGGCGATCGAGGTGGACAAGCCGACCGGGTCGGCGCTGATGATCGGCGCACTCGGGTTCATGACACTCGTTGCCCTGGTCAACCTCCGCGGTGTGGGGGAGAGCGTCAAGGCGAACGTGGTGCTGACGGTCATCGAGCTGAGCGGTCTGCTGATCATCATCCTGATCGGCGTCTGGGCGCTGCTGAACGGCGACGGCGACACCTCCCGGCTGACCGACTTCAGGACGCCCGAGGGCGACAACGCGTTCGGCGCTGTGACGGCCGCGACGGCGCTCGCGTTCTTCGCGATGGTCGGGTTCGAGGACTCGGTGAACATGGCCGAGGAGACCAAGGACCCGGTCCGGATCTTCCCGAAGGTCATGCTCACCGGTCTGTGCATCACCGGCGTGATCTACGTACTGGTGGCGATCTCGGCGATCACGCTGGTCGCACCGGACGACCTCGGTGAGGGTGATGCGCCGCTGCTGAAGGTGGTCGAGGCCGGCGCGGACTGGTTCCCGCTGCAGGTGTTCGCCTGGATCACGATGTTCGCGGTCGCCAACTCGGCACTGATCAACATGCTGATGGCGAGCCGGCTGCTGTACGGCATGGCGAACGAGGAGGTGCTGCCCAGCCCGCTCGGCAAGGTGCTGCGTGGCCGTCGTACGCCGTGGATCGCGATCATCTTCACCTCGCTGCTGGCCTTCGTGCTGATCGGGTTCGCGGACCTCGCCGCACTCGGTGGCACCACCGCGTTCCTGCTGCTGTGCGTGTTCACGCTGGTCAACGTCGCCGTCCTGGTGCTGCGCCGCGACAAGGTCGAGCACAAGCACTTCAAGGCGCCGACGGTGATGCCGATGCTCGGCGTGGTGATGTGCGCGTACCTGGCCAGTCCGCTGTCCGGCCGGGCCAGCGCCGACTACCGGATCGCCGGCTGGCTGATGCTGGTCGGCGTCGGACTGTGGGGCCTGACCTGGTACCTGAACACCTACGTGTTCAAGAAGGAGAAGAAGGAGTTCGACCCGAGCCACATCGACCCCGGCGGCCCGGTCAACTGAGGTACCCGGTTTGCGCGGATAGTGCATCGTGGAGCCATGAGCACGAACCGGCCCGCGCGCCCGTCCGCGCGGTCCGGCCTGGACCGGCGCAAGGTGGCCGGCGGCTGGCAGCTGCTCGCGGTCCTGGTCGGGCTGATGTGGGTGAGCGAGATCGTCGACACCGCGCTGAACAACCGGCTGGACGAGTACGGCATCCTCTCCCGGTCCGCCGACGGACTGCCGGGAGTCGTGGCGGCGCCGTTCCTGCACCTCGGCTTCGGCCACCTGATCGCGAACACGCTGCCGCTGATCATGCTGGGCGGGTTGATCGCGTTCAGCGGCGCGCGCCGACTGCTGTCGGTCACAGTGATCGTGGTGCTGGTCGGCGGCATCGGCACCTGGCTGGTGTCGCCGCCGAACACGATCACGATCGGCGCCAGCGGCCTGGTCTTCGGGTACGCCGGATACCTGATCTCGCTCGGTCTGTTCACCCGCCGGATTGGCCAGATCCTGGTCGGTGTGGTCGTCGTGCTGGTCTGGGGCGGCGGGCTGCTCACCGGCCTGGTGCCGCAGGACGGCGTGTCCTGGCAGGGCCACCTGTTCGGCGCGATCGCCGGTGTGCTCGCGGCCTGGGTGCTCAAGGACAAGGGGTGAGCGAGCCGTACCTGTCCTGCACGACCGCCTTCATGCGCTCCCTCCTAGAGGTCTGACGGGTCCGTGTTGGCACCGCACACGACGACCACGACCCGCTCGTCGTGCTCCGGCTTGTACGGGCCGGCCGTCAATGCGGCGTACGCGGTCGCGGCACCGTGCTCGGCCACCAGCCGGTAGCGCTGCCACATCTCGCGCCGCGCGGCCAGGATCGCGTCCTCGCCGACCAACACCGACAGGACCCCGTACGACGACGCCGCCGCGAACGCGATCTCGCCGAGCCGCCGGGCGCCGAGCGAGTCCGCCGCGGAGCCCGACACCGGCACGTCCACCGGCACTCCCGCCTGGAGCGCCTGGTGCATCGTCGGGCACAGCTCCGGCTCGACCCCGACCACCCGCGCCCGGCCGTCGAGCGCGGTCACGATCCCGGCCATCAGTCCGCCGCCGCCGACGGCGACCAGCACGGTGTCGGCGCCATCGACCTGGTCGGTGAGCTCGAGCCCGAGCGTGCCCTGCCCGGCGACCACCTCCGGCTGGTCGTACGCGTGCACCAGCAGCGCACCGCGCTCGGTCGCCGCCGTGGCCGCGGCAGCGGACGCCTCGGCGTACTCGGTCCCGGTCTGCACCACATCGGCGCCGAGCTCACGCAGCCGCCGGACCTTGGGCTCCGGCGCGTTCTCCGGAACGAACACGTGGGCCGGCACGCCGAGGTCGCGGGCGGCGTACGCAACCGCCAGACCGGCGTTGCCACCGGACGCGGCCACCACACCCTGGTCGCCGAGCTCACCGGCGGCCCGCGCGGACAGCAGCCGGTTGAAGGCGCCGCGCGGCTTGAACGAGCCGGTGTGCTGCAGCAGCTCGAGCTTCAGCGTGAGCGTCGGCGACACCTCGAGCACCGGGGTACGGCGAACCCGGCCGCGGATGCGTTCCGCGGCCGCGAGCACGTCGTCGCGGGTGACGATGGGCACGGTGAGGTCTGTCATCCGCTCGTCTGGTCGGTGACGAGATCGAAGCCTTCGTCGAGCCAGCCGGTCACGCCGCCGATCATCTTCTTAACCGGCCGGCCCAGGTTCGCCAGCCGCAACGCCGCCTTGTCCGCGCCGTTGCAGTGCGGGCCTGCGCAGTACACGACGAACAGGGTGTCGTCGGGGTACCCGGCGAGGTTGCGCTCGACGATCCGGCCGTGCGGGAGGCTGACCGCGGCGGGCAGATGCCCGGCGTCGTACAGCTCTGGACTGCGCACGTCGAGCAGCACGAAGTCCTGTGCGCCGGTCGTGATCGCGTGGTGGGTGTCCCAGCAGTCGGTCTCGAACGCCAGCAGGGCCGCGAAGTGCCGGGCGGCATCCTCGGAGGCGGCGGCAGGTGTCGCCGCCACGACGCTGGTACGGGTCGGTGAGATCGTCATGGGCGCCACGCTAGGAGCCGGGCGCCGGGCCGCGAAAGCCGGATCCCGGCCAATCCGCGGCAAGCCTCGGCCAGCCCTGTCCGGTCACCTGTCTGGTCACCGCTCTGGCGACCGTGAGTAGGCTCGTCGTATGGACGTGGTGATCGCCGGGGGACACGGAAAGATCGCATTGCTGCTGACCAGACTGCTGTCCGATCGCGGTGACCGCGTCACCGGCATCGTGCGCAACCCCGCGCACCCGGCCGACGTCGAGGCCGCCGGCGGAAAGGCGTTCGTACTCGATCTCGAACAGGCGGATCCGATCGCCATAGCCGACGTGCTGGCCGGTGCGGACGCGGGTGTGTTCGCTGCCGGCGCGGGTCCCGGCAGCGGCGCGGCCCGTAAGGAGACGGTCGATCGTGGCGCGGCGGTCAAGTTCGCCGAGGCCGCGGAGCGGACCGGTGTCCGCCGGCACCTGCAGGTCAGCGCGATGGGGCTGCACCGAGCCGACGATCCGAGTGTCGACGAGGTGTTCCGGGCGTACCTGCGGGCGAAGGCTGCGGCGGAGGAAGACCTGCGCTCGCGCGATCTGGACTGGACGATCCTGCGCCCGGGCCGGCTCACCGACGCACCCGGTACCGGCCTGGTCGAGGTCGGCCCGTCGGTGCGCCCCGGCTCGGTCAGCCGGGCCGACGTGGCCGCCGTCCTCGCGGCGCTGCTCGACCACCCCGGCACGAGCGGCAAGAACCTCGAGGTGGTCGAAGGGAAGACCACGGTCGCCGAGGCGGTCTCGGCGGTGGAGCAGTCGTAACGTTGCCATCGGCAACAGATTGGGTGGTGCGATGAGCGGCGACACGCTGCGTACGGTGTCCATGGAGCGCACTGAGCTGGGCCGGTACGAGGTCCGGAACGTCCGCGGCGGCAAGCTGTCGATCGGCGAGGGCAAGGACTCCGACTTCACGCCGGTGGAGCTGCTGCTGGTCGCGCTGGGCGGGTGCACGGCGATCGACGTCGACTACATCACCAGCAAGCGCGCCGAGCCGGTCTCGTTCTCGATCACTGTGAACGGCGACAAACTGCGCGACGCCGAGAAGGGAAACCACCTGGAGAACCTCGAGGTGCGGCTCTCGGTGACGTTCCCGGCGGGGGAGCAGGGTGACGCCGCCCGCGGGGCACTGCCGATGGCGCTGCAGCGGTCGCACGACCGGCTTTGCACCGTCGGACGCACGGTCGAGACCGGCACCCCGATCCGTACGACGCTGCAATAACCGGCGAGTAACCGCGAGCGACGAAAGTCGGTCGAAAACTGTCGGACGACCTCCCTAGGCTGGGTGCCATGGCACAAGACATCGCCGTCGAGGCGATCGACCTGGTTAAACACTTCGGAGAGACCCGAGCCGTCGACGGCGTCAGTTTCGCCGTCCCGCAGGGCTCGGTGCTGGGCCTGCTCGGGCCGAACGGCGCGGGCAAGACGACGACCGTGCGGATGCTGACCACCCTGAGCACTCCCACGAGCGGTACCGGCCGGGTGAACGGCCATGACGTGGTCAAGGAGCCGGACGCGGTGCGACGCAGCATGGGCCTCACCGGCCAGGCCGCGACCGTGGACGAGCTGCTCACCGGCCGGGAGAACATCCGCCTGATCGGCCGGCTATACGGGCTGCCGATGCAGCACATCAAGACTGTCGCCGACGAGCTGCTGGAGCGGTTCCTGCTCACCGACGCGGCGGACCGGATCGCGAAGACCTACTCGGGTGGCATGCGGCGCCGGCTCGACCTCGCGGTCAGCCTGGTGGCATCGCCGCCGGTGCTGTTCCTGGACGAGCCGACCACCGGGCTCGACCCGCGCAGCCGCGCGGACCTGTGGGAGGTGCTGCGCGGCCTGGTTCGCGACGGCACCACACTCCTGCTGACGACGCAGTATCTGGAGGAGGCCGACCAGCTGGCCGACCAGATCGTGGTGATCGACAAGGGCAAGGTGATCGCAGCCGGGACGCCGACCCAGCTGAAGGACGAGGCCGGCCGCGCCAGCGTGGTGGTGACCGTGACCGATCCCGGCGACCTGCCCAAGGCCGAGGCACTGCTGCGGCAGTGCTCGCCGGAGGTGTACGTCGAGCACTCCGCCCGCCGGCTGACCTGTCCCGCGAGCGGGCTGGAGGACATGACCCGGATCGCGTCGTCGTTCGCCGACAGCGGGATCGGCGTCGACGACCTCGGCCTGCAGCGGCCGAGCCTTGACGACGTCTTCCTGCACCTGACCGGCCACCGCGCCGAAGACGTGGACGAGAACGCCGAGCTCGAGGAGCTCGTCGCCGAATCGACGAAGCAGGAGGCGCTCCGATGACCGCGGCCGTCGCCACCCCACTGCCGGTGCAGCGCCGCAACGTGCTGCAGCAGTCGCTCACCGTGGTCTGGCGAAATCTGCTCCACATCCGGCGGATGCCGGAGATGCTGCTGGACGTCACCATCCAGCCGGTCATGTTCGTGCTGCTGTTCGCGTTCGTGTTCGGCGGCTCGATCCAGATCCCGGGTTCGAACTACCGGGAGTTCCTGCTGCCGGGGATCATGGCGCAGACGATCGTGTTCTCGTCGGCGATCGTCGCGATCGGCCTGACCAGCGACCTGGAGAAGGGCATCGTCGACCGGATGAAGTCGCTGCCGATCTCCCGGTCGTCGGTCCTGATCGGCCGGAGCATCTCGAGCCTGATCCACTCCAGTATCGGCATCGTGGTGATGGGTCTCACCGGCCTGATCGTCGGCTGGCGGATCCGCGAGGGCCTGCTGAACGCGGTGCTCGCGTACCTGCTGATCCTGCTGTTCGGTTTCTCGATGATCTGGCTCGGCATCTGGGTCGGTTCGATGATGCGGTCGGTCGAGGCCGTGCAGGGCTTCATGTTCACCGTGATGTTCCCGCTCACCTTCGTCGCGAACACGTTCGCGCCGCCGGAGGACATGCCGTCGTGGCTTCAGTTCATTGCCGAGTGGAACCCGGTGTCCGCGCTGACGGCGGCGCTGCGTGACCTCTGGGGCAACGGGCCGGGTCCGATGCCGGACGCCGCCTGGCCGATGCAGCACCCGGTGGTCGCGTCAGTCGGCTGGTCGATCGTGTTCACCGCGATCTTCGCGCCGCTCGCATTGAAGGCGTTCAAGCGCCGTTCGCAGGACTGACCTCTGGTGCACGACCGCCGGCGTCCTCAGCGACGCCGGCGGTCGCGCCAGGCCTGCAGCACGTCGTCCACGTCGAAGGTCCGCACCACGACGGGCGGGCCGGCGACCGGACGTCGGCGTGCCTCCAGCACCTGCGCGTTGAACGCCTCGACGTGGTCGCGCACCGCCGCCTCGGTCCGCAGCTCGAGCACGTCGTCCATCAACGCCTGGGCCTGCTTGCGCAACGAGAGCGAGGTCGGCAGCGGCATCGGCAACTGCTCGCGCTCGATCCAGCTCTTCACCCACCAGTCCGGATCGTTCGGGTTCCGGATCCGCAGGGGCTTACCCGCCCCCGGCAGATTGTCGAACTCGCCGCGCTCCTGTGCCTCCCGGACCAGCCGGTCCGCCGCTGACTCGTACCGCTCCGCCATGCCGCCACTCTATCGCAAGCGGTGACGCTCAGTGATCGCGGGGGAGAGGGGAGAGCTCAGGCCGGACCGCTCGACAACACCTGGTGCTCGGCGACGTCGGCGCTCACGATGTCCGCCGACAGATCGTCACCAGGGCCCTCACCGCGGAACGCCTCCAGCTGCTCGGCGGAGTCCCAGGCCTCGTACACGTTGACCCGGTCGGGCTCGAGGGGGTCCGCGGCGACGACGAAGTCACGGCATCCGGGCGCCACTCGCGCCATCCGTACAGCTTCCAGGGATGCCGTCACGAACGCATCTCTGCGCCCGTCGGCCAGGTAGATCCGTCCCGACACGATGATCATGGCCCAGACCGTAACCGGTGCGGCCGCATGACAGCGGTTCCGCCGGACTCAGCGTTCGGCATGTCTGGATACTCCGAGGTGCAACCGATGGTTGCGTAATGCGGGTCTGCCGGGTAGCCTGATGCGCAACCAAAGGTTGCACGAGTTTGACCTGGAGAATCAAGGAGAGTCGAGATGGTGGACATTTTGCACAGGGTCGGGGTCAAGACCCTCTCACCGGAGAAGGTGTACGACGCGCTGACGACGGTCGAGGGCCTGGCCGGCTGGTGGACCGACGACACGAAGGGGAGTGGCGACGTCGGCGGTGTTCTGGAGTTCCGTTTCCCGGTCGGTGGCTTCGACATGGAGGTCCTCGAGCTACGGCCGTCCGAGCGGGTGGCGTGGCGGGTGGTCGGCGGCCCCGAGGAATGGATCGGGACGACGGTCGAGTGGGACCTTCGCCAGGACGGCGACTACACGATCGTGCTGTTCAAGCACCAGGGCTGGAAGGAGCCGGTGGAGTTCATGAACCACTGCAGCACCAAGTGGGGCTCGTACCTGATGAGCCTGAAGTCCCTGGTGGAGACCGGCGAGGGCGCGCCGGCGCCGCGGGACGTACAGATCAGCGACTGGCACTGAGGCCGCGCTCTGGCTGCCGCGGCTGCGGCTGCCGGTGTCATCGGTCCCCGAACTCCCGGTACGACGGTCGCCGTCGTACCGGGAGTTCGCAACTGCCGGCGGGGGATCGTCCTCCGGGCCGTTTGCAGTACGAAGGCTGGCAGTTGACATAATGTTCGTTATCGGCGCTGAACCCACGAGGGTCGAATCTCATGCAGGGCCCCGGAGCTTAGTTGCCAAACTTGGCGCGGGCGGGACGGGCGCGGGAGACTGCTTCGATGGCTGCTGAGTACGCCCAGACTGACCAGTTCCGTGGTGCACGCATCCACCTGTGCGACCTTGCCCGCCTCGAGATCCGCGATTGCGAGGTCAGCGGTCTGAAGATCGTCGACTGCTATGGCAGCGACGTCTACCTCGGTGGCGACTTCGAGCGTCTCGTCGTCAACGACGTCGACGTGACCGCCTACGTCGAGTCCGAGCTCGACCGGCAGCACCCCACGCGGGTGCTGGCGCGTGACGCCGCGTCCCCCGACGACTACCGGGCTGCGTGGGATGCCATCGAGACGCTGTGGGCGGCGACGCTCGACCGCGCCAGGCTGTTGCCCGAGGCCAAGCTGCACGAGCAGGTCGACGGCGAGTGGTCGTTTGTCGAGACCCAACGGCACCTGCTGCTCGCCGCCGATGCCTGGCTCGGCAATGCCGTGCTCGAGGAGGAAGCGCCGTATCATCCGTTGGGCTTCCCTTACGGCGGGATGCCGCCCGACGCGTCGGCGAAGCTCGGGCTCACCCTCGAAGCCACCCCGACGCTCGACGAGGTGCTCGTGCCGCGGCTCGCCCGCATGGCCACGATGCGGCGTGTCGTCGACGGGCTCACCGAGGCCGAGCTCGACCGGGTATGCGGCCGCAAGCCGGCGGACCCGTATCCCGACCAGGAGTATGTCGTGCGCCGCTGCCTCAAGGTGGTGCTGAAGGAAGAGGCCGAGCATCACCGTTATGCGGTGCGCGACCTCACCGTGCTCGAGGCCGGTACCTGAACCGGGTGACGGCGATCGCGCGCGAGCGTGTCACCCTCTGGTCTATTGTGAGTCAGCAGATCGGAGACGCGGAGCGGGATGACTTCTCACCTTTTTGCCCTGTGCTTCGATGCGAACGACCCGCTCCGTCTCGCGCGCTTCTGGGCCGGCGTCCTGGGCTGGGAGATGGCCGACGGTCCCCACGACGGCATCGCCCTCCTGCCGAGCGATGACACCGGGTTCCGGATTCGATTTCTTCCGAGTCAAGAGCAGAAGGCCGGCCAGAACCAGATGCACTTCGATCTGACGAGTACGTCCCTCGACGACCAGCAGCAGACGGTGGCGAGGTCGCTCGGACTCGGCGCCCGGCACATCGACGTCGGTCAACGCCCGGACGAGGATCATGTGGTGCTCGCCGACCCCGAAGGCAATGAGTTCTGCGTCATCGAGCCGGGCAACAACTTCCTTGCTGACTGCGGATTCATCGGGGCGCTTTCGTGCGACGGTTCGCAGGAGGTCGGGTACTTCTGGAGCGAGGCGCTGGGCTGGCCGTTGGTCTGGGATCAGGACCAAGAGACCGCGATCCGATCGCCGCGCGGCGGTCCGAAGATCACCTGGGGCGGTCCGCCAGTGGCGCCGAAAACAGGTAAGAACCGGCTGCACTTCGACCTCGCTCCACCTGTCGACGGTGATCAGCAAGCGGAGGTCGACCGTCTCGTCTCCCTCGGGGCGACGCGCATCGACATCGGCCAGGGCGAGGTCAGCTGGGTGGTTATGGCCGATCCCGATGGCAATGAGTTCTGTGTCCTGACCCCCCGATAGCGCGACCAGGATCGACTGACACCCGGTACGTCGCCGGCCAGCACACCGGAGATTGTCCGTCCACAGCGGACGCAAAAATGGAAAGGAGAATACCTACTCCTTTCCATTTTCAACTTATAACGCACCGGGGGGCTTGCCGCAAGCCCCCGTTCGTGCCGCAGAATCGTCGGCCGAAGCCAGAAGTGGCCGCGAATCTGCTGCTCGATCGGAGCTGATGACGTGACTTCCCTGACTACCAGCGCGTTCGACCTTCCCGACCACCTCTGCCCCAAGGCCGACCCGAGGCTGATCGCCGGCGACGAGCAGCACTTCGCGGCCATCGCGGAGAGCCTCGAGCAGTCGATCGTCGACCTGTCCGACCGTCTCGATGCCACCCGCAGGGCGCCTGGCGGCATCGGCCAGGAGGCGATGGACAGGGACCTGGAGGTTCACCGGCTGTCCGCTCGGCTCAGGACCCTGCGGCGGTTCGGCCTGGACCTGTGCCTGGGACGCATCGTCCCCGCCGACGGCTCCGAGCCCGTGTACGTCGGACGTGCCGGGCTGACGGACAGGGCCGGCCGTCGTCTGCTGCTCGACTGGCGCTCTCCCGC
>Ga0075419_10002936_pt1 | contig 10926 bp, 9 predicted proteins | sample SoiMetdeltSBSDD3_FD_76900 | JGI IMG/M metagenome (GOLD analysis project Ga0075419, IMG submission 76900) | Bulk soil microbial communities from a Populus tree surrounding site in Tennessee, USA - Soil MetaG P. deltoides SBSDD3 | ecosystem: Environmental > Terrestrial > Soil > Tree plantation... | reverse complement strand
TTGTTCACCACTGCATCTCCCATCATTACCCTGGATACCAGATTCTGCGTGGATCATCTTCCGCACGCACGTACGTCCAGGCAGAATCGATCATTTTCTTCAAGTCGTATTCCGGACGCCAGCCAAGTAGGAGCTTTGCCTTCGCATTGTCGAGCCACGTCGAGTGATATTGCGTTTTGATCTCCACAGTGGGCAGTCCATAAATTTCATTTAGATATTCCCCCATCACATCATAATCCACGGGTTCATCCATACAAATGTTAAATAGTTGCTGGCGCGCTTTGGGATTGTCTATGGCCAGCAATAACGCGCTGACCAAATCTTCCACGTGAACAAAATTCCGTTTGACGGGATTCCCATCTACATCCAACATGACCGGGATAGTCTGGGTGCGCACATACTCATCTGCCTGTCTCGCACCGACCAAATCCCGCCAACGTGGTCCGCCGAAGACATCTTCTCCAAAGGAGAGTTGATACTTGAAATCATCCTTTTCCATGATCCATGGGGCACGCAAACAACAGCCGTTAAGATCGTATTGAATGTAATGCTGCTCAAGCATCACTTCTTCAAGAACTTTGGAAAGTGCATAACAACCGGGATATGCTGAATGTTTCTGCGCCTCAGTCACGGGTTCGAAACGCGGATAAACGAAATGTCCAATGGCGGCGTCACCACCCACAAGAATAAATTGTTGAAATGTGGGACTTGTGCGACATGTTTCTAGCAACCAGAACATGCCTTTTACAGCTACATCCATGATCTGGTCGGGAGTTTCCTTGCAAGTTGCCAGATGAAGGACGTGTGTCACGCCGTACATCGCCTTCTCTACAACTTCGCGATGTTCGATGGAGCCATGAATATTTTGTATTCGTTCGTGAGCTTCCAGCTCACGGTTATGACATAACGCTCGAATGCTAAATGAGGCAAATTTCGAATCTGCCAATAAACGATTAATGAATGCCCTTCCCACTTTGCCCGTTGCGCCGGTGACTAAAATCGTTTTAGTCATTTGGATTCCTTATGAACACTTCGTCCATTTCCCATTGGCTTTGCTGGATTCAATAGCGCTGAAGACAAATCGCAATCCCATCAACCCATCGAATGAGTTCGGGAAATACAGCGCCAAAGGGTTGGGAGTTTTCCCAGACCGTCTGGCAGCAATCGCCTCCGCTGCATCTGAATAAATATTTGCAAAGCCCTCGTGGAATCCTTCAGGATGTCCCGCGACAATTCTTGATGAGTGTTTTGCCAAAGGAAGAGTCCCTGGTCCGTTGGGTGTTCGGTTCTGTGAAGGTGTGCCGAGCGGTTTGAACGTCAGCGCCTGCGGGAATTCCTGCATCCATTCGAGGCTACCCTTCGTGCCACTGACACGAATCCGCAGACAATTCTCCACACCCGCCGCGGCTTGTGTTACCCAATAGCTTCCACGTGCGCCGTTATCGAAACGCAGCAAAGCACCACCATAATCATGCACTGCCCGGCCTGGCACGATGTTCCCAATCTCGGACAATACTTCATCAATTTCAAGCCCCGTAATGAAGCGGACCAGGTTATGTGCGTGCGAGCCGATATCGCCCATCACCAAAGATGGACCTCCGCGTACTGGATCGAATCTCCACGACTCAGACGGATCAGGCTTGCTTTCGTCTGCTTTGCCCCCTTGAACATATTCCACCTGAACGAGCCTGATTGTGCCCAACTGTCCATCCTTGACCATCGCCTTCGCCTGACGGACCATTGGGTAACCCGTGTAATTGTGTGTGAGGCAGAACACCAAACCAGTCTCTTGAACTTTTTTATGCAAGGTTTCCGCTTCCTCGAGCGTGTTGGTCATCGGCTTGTCGCAGATCACATCGAAGCCACGCTCCAAAGCATACACGGCATATTCATAATGACTGTCGTTCGGGGTCATAATGGCAACCACATCCGCGCCATCCTCACGGGCGGATTCTTTATCAAGCATCTCTTTCACACTCTCGTACAAGCGATTGGGATCCATACCAAGTTCCAAGGCAGCTCTTTTCGATTTTTCAAGATCGGAGGAAAGCATACCGGTGACGATCTCATAGCGGTCATCGAGTCTGGCCGCCTGGCGGTGCATCGCTCCGATGAACGAACCTGGTCCACCGCCAATGACCGCCAAACGGAGCCTTCGTCCCAGCATCGATATTACTGGATTTAATTCATCCATCTCATTGCTCCTGTGCCAGATACTTTCGAATCGCCTGAACGACCAATTTATGGTCTTCCTCCTGAGGCAGGCCGGAGACCGTGATCGTGCCAACAATGCCAGTGGGCTTCCGCCTTTCGAAAGAACGGTTTTAACCCTGGGCTTCACCTCCTTCCATTACGCGTAATGAACTTTGTCGCACAATCAATGTTGGCGGCAGAATGATCGACTTCGTCTCAATAGAATCCAATCCCTGCCAGCCTGCTTCAATAATTTTGATCACCTCTGCGACAGCTAATTTTGCAACATTATACTGATCTTGTTGGACGGTTGTGAGAGCGGGAAAGAAAAAGGCAGATTCGGGAATATTATCGAAACCGACAATTCCAATATCTTCTGGAATGCTGATCTTTTTTTCGGCGAAAAACTGCATGGCACCGAGTGCCATTTGGTCGTTGGCAACGAAGATTGAATCCATATCAGGATACTGATCAAACAGTTTTTCGATTGCTAGAGCGCCACTGGCTGACGACCAGTTCCCTTCGACACAGTAGTTATCATTGGGATTTAGCCCGGCTTCCATCAAAGAATCTTTCCAGGCGGACATTCGTTGGCGTGCCTCCCACCAGTCTAAGGGACCACAAATATGCGCAATTCTGTGATAGCCCTGCTCGAGCAAATGAGACATTGCCATCCGCCCACCGAGATAATTATCGATGGTAACGATTGAAAGATTATTGCGAGGCTCCATCGTGAGATAGACTAGGGGAACCTCAATGTCAGCAGGGGGATGGTTTACCCATTTTCGGTTTTCACCGACTTCGGGAACAGCCCAGATAATTCCATCCACATGGCGCGAAAGAAATGACTGAACAATGGGCATAATATCTTCGTTATTGTAGCTGGGAATTTCTTTAAGGAGAAGCGAGTAGCCTGCCTCTTCCGCCGCCGAAGTAATCCCACTAAGTGTGCGAGAAGGCCCAATATGCCGAAGTCCGGCCGTGACTACACCCAATGTATAACTACGTTGTTGAATAAGACTGCGCGCCAAAGCGCTGGGTTGATATCTTAGATCATCTATTACTTCTTGAACTCGTTTTCGAGTTTCAGGTGAAACGTCTGGTCTTCCATTGATTACCCGCGACACAGTTTGCGTGGATACCCCCGCCACCGATGCAACTTCTTTGATAGTCGAGCGTGTGGTCCTTTGACGCATATGGTTCTCTGTTATCGTTCCCGTTATCGATAACGGGAACGATAACATTGTAGTGAAAATTTAGCGGTAAGTCAAGGGTTTTCAAGAACCTAATTTAGAATAGTTCAATAAAGCGATTTCTCGTTTCCCCACACCAGTCCGCCAGGCTTAATATTTCTTATAACTCCATCTCCATGATCGGTAGAATACGCGGCTCACCTTCCACTTCCCCAATCCGTTCGCTGATTTTGTGCATCCCCATTCTCTCGTAAAAACCGACAGCATTCGGATCAGCTTCGAGTTGTAGAACCTTATACCCACACTGTGTCGCCAATTCTATAGCATGTTGGAACAATTGTTTACCAATACCTTGACCGATATACTCAGGTAACACCCAAAGGTTATCTATCCACGCAATTCCTTCTTTATCCTGCAAAGTGTAGAAAGCGACTAGTCTATTTTCTACAACAGCCGCCCAGCTTGCATTCTCTTCAAAATATTCAGGGCTGAATGTAAGTTGTGGAGTCCAAATTTCCATCCAACGTTGTGGATAACCCCAGTGAGCTTTTGCAGCTAGAGCGATTTCAGTTAATATATCTGCTTCTTCGGGAAGAGCGCGACGAATAGAAATCATTGAAGGAGATTCACGCTGAGGATCAAGTAGACCTAAATCTTCATGGACGACAGAGTCCAAAACTACCCAACTACCCTATTTTCTCTCTGCATATCGGATAGCACATCTGCGCCGTCTTCAGTGATCACTACATTATCTTCAATCCGTACACCATTTCTTCCAGGAAGATATATCCCAGGCTCAACTGTAAATGCCATTCCGGGCTCGAGCAGTTGCATATTATCACCGCGCATATACGGCTCCTCATGACCTTCCATGCCGATGCCATGCCCAGTGCGATGAGTAAAGTACACGCCATAGCCCGCTTTCTCGATTACAGCACGCGCGGCGTTATCCACATCCGAACAAGGGACGCCCGGTTTTGCCGCCGCCCGACCGGCAGCATTCGACTCCTGCACGATCTCGTGAATTTTCCCGTACTCTGCATCCACTTCTCCCACTGAAAAGGTACGCGTGAGATCAGAGATATAACCAGCATGTGCAGCACCCCAATCCACAACGAGCAAATCACCTGTTTCTAATTTGCGGTCAGTGGGTGAAGCATGTGGATTTGCCGCATTTGGCCCTGCAGAGACAATCGGTGCAAATGGCAATTCAGAATCTGAGCCATGTTTAAGCAATTGCACAACCAACTCAGAAGCTATTTCTCTTTCGGTCATTCCCACTTGTATGGAAGGAAGGGTCGCTTCGAGCGCCTCCTGCGCAATTTTTACGGCTTGTCTCATTGCGTCGATCTCAGCTTTATCCTTCCTCAAGCGCAAACCAGACAATACATTGCTCGCATCGGGGTAATCTGCTTCGGGCGCACCGTTTTTCACATGACGAAATTCCAACAAACGCAGTTGACGCGGCTCGACACCGATTTGCTTTCCATCCAGACCTAATGCTTGCACAGCCTTGCGAAAGGCGTTATCCCACTCTACAGGATTTTCAGGATAAGAAAAGACATGAAGTTTATACGGAAGTGATGCCACCTTCTGCAACTCCAATTCTGGCAGAACGATGGCAGGATCCTGGTCTTTCGCGAAAAGCAAAACGACCGGACGTTCCATCAAATGGAAGTGCAAGCCTGTGAGATACGTCAGCGTCGGACCAGGATTGAGAATAACAGCATCCAGGTCAGAGGTCTGGAGTGATGCGTTGAGTTTGTCGAAGCGGGGTTGAGTCATGCGAGTCTCCTTAGTTAATTATGCTCAGAGCGCCGTTCCCGGCGCTCGTATTTAAATCGCCGCCGTCCCCGGCGGCTGGAGCCTAGTTTAATCCAATTCATGATTCTTTTTCGAAAACCAATACAAAATCCCATCCACGATAACGGGGAAAAGTGTATCGAACGTCGTGATGATACGGAACCACCACGGAATCACAAGTGTGCGGCGCGGGCGCTTTGCCACATCCACTACACGGCTCGCCACATATTCAGATGTAAGATGAGGGTAATTGATTTTTCGAATCGTTTCACGCGAGCGCGTCCGTTCGAGTTTTTCGCCGAACTCTGTCCTTGCGGGACCCGGATAAATGCCCGAGACTTTGATCCCAAACGGTGAGACTTCACGCCGCAGGGCATCGGTGAACGCGCGCACACCATACTTGCCTGCAGAATAGGTTGTAATGGTTGGCGCGGCAATGAGCCCCGCTACCGAAACCATATTGATAATATGGCCCTCGCGGCGATCAAGCATATGAGGGAGGACCGCACGTGTGACCAGCATGGTACCTATCAGGTTAACGCGGATCATGGTTTCAATATCTCGTTCAGGATTGAATTTCTCGAACCAATTGACGCCGCCGAATCCTGCATTATTGAACAAGATGTCGATCTGTCTGTAAAGGTCAAGCGCGGTCTGCACCATCAACTCAATTTCCGCCCTCTGGGTTATATCCATAGGGATGGCCAGTGCCTCGCCGCCTGCATCCTGAATGTCCGCCGCCAGCGTTTGCAGTCTTTCAAGACGACGCGCGGCAAGCACCACTTTACAGCCTTCTTTTGCGAAGAGACGCGCGGCATCTTCACCGAATCCGGATGAGGCACCCGTAATGAGCACAACCTTGCCTTGAAGAGTGAGAGCCATAAATTCGATACTTGAAAGGGGTTCACGAAAGACGCAAAGCGCGAGTGCGTTTTGCGTCTGTTTGCTAGTCAATTTTACCGCCGAGAGTTCGTGATTCTGCGGGGTTATTTCATATTAAATTTTGCTTCCAACAAATGCGATTTACAGTCTAATCAATTTCTTCCTGTGTTTCTTCCTTTGGTTGTCTTTTTGGCCTCGGCGGCTCCACCGTTGCTTCTTTTGCAAGGGCAATCTGCAGCACTTCATCCATATGTTTGACAGGAAGAATCTTCAATTCAGATTTCGCGGTCTTTGGTAAGTCGACCAAATCCTTCATATTTTTCTCGGGCAGGATGACCGTCTTCAAACCAGCTCGATGCGCAGCTAGAACTTTTTCGCGTACACCCCCGATCGGCAGGACCCGCCCGCGCAAAGTGATCTCACCGGTCATTCCAACGTGTTTGAACACCGGGCGACCTGTCAACGCGGAAACAATCGCCGTTGCCATCGTGATCCCCGCAGAAGGTCCATCTTTCGGAATGCCGCCCTCAGGCATATGGACGTGAATATCCATGCGTTCGAAAACGTCAAAGTCAATGTTCAATTGTGCCCCGCGCGACTTGATATATGTCAACGCCGCTTGTCCGGATTCCTGCATCACCTCCCCCATCTGACCAGTCATTTGCAATCCGCCCTTGCCTTCAAGCACGGCCACTTCTACGGGCATGATTTCACCGCCGTTTTCCGTCCAGGCGAGGCTAGTAACCACGCCAACTTCATCTGTGCGTTCGGCTTCTGTTTGAAAGACCTGTTGCGGACCCAAGAACTTGTCTATTGATTCCGCGATGATAATGATTGGATACTTCCGACCTTCTGCCTTCATGCGCGCGATCTTGCGACAGATGCGTCCGATTTCACGTTCCAAATTGCGAACACCCGCTTCGTAGGTATATTCGCGAATGATGCGTCGAACGGCGTCCGGCTCGAACGTCAGGTTGAGTTCGTCCACTCCGTTTTCTTCAATCTGACGCGGGATCAAATAACGGTTCGCAATCTCCAGTTTCTCTTCTTCAATGTAGCCGGGGAACTCGATCACTTCCATGCGGTCGAGGAGTGGCAGTGGGATTGTTCCCAACGTATTGGCCGTTGTGACAAACATGACCTTCGACAAATCAAATGGCAATTCAAGATAATGGTCACTGAACGCGTAGTTTTGCTCAGGGTCGAGCACTTCCAACATTGCAGATGCGGGGTCACCGCGGAAGTCTGAATACAACTTGTCAATCTCATCCAGCATAAAGAGCGGATTGGCTGTCCCTGCCCGCTTCATGGTTTGGATAATTCTTCCAGGCAGCGCGCCGATATACGTTCGACGATGCCCGCGAATTTCGGCTTCATCGCGCACCCCGCCCAGCGAGACGCGCACGAACTTACGTCCAAGCGACTCAGCAATCGAGCGCCCCAACGAAGTCTTTCCAACACCGGGAGGACCGACAAAACAAAGGATCGGCTGCCGTTCCTTCTTCGGTTTCAAGGAACGGACAGCAATATATTCAAGGATACGTTCCTTGGCTTTCTTGAGTCCGTAATGGTCGCGATCCAGGACCTTCGCCGCGTTCTTTACATCCAGATTATCCGGCGTGGAGTTCGCCCACGGCAGTTCAACGATCCAGTCAATGTATGTGCGGATGATGCCAATTTCAGGCGCCATGGGCGGCATCTGGTTGAGTCTATCGAGTTCCTTGAGCGCAACCAGCTTGGGCTCATCAGGGAGATTCGCGGCTTCAATTTTTTGCTTTAAGTCTGTGACATCACGTGTGAAAACATCGCCTTCACCCAACTCATTTTGGATCTGCCGCATTTGCTCGCGCAGATAAAACTCACGCTGACTCTTGTCCACTTCGTTTTGAACACGTGAATGGATCTCATCTTCCAGTTCAAGTACATCCACTTCCTGTGCTAGGATCTTGTTCAAGGCCTGTAATCGTCCACGCACATCCAACAGCAACAGCAGGCTTTGTTTAGCTTCGTAATTCAACGCAAGCGACGTAGCAAGCATGTCTGCCAGCCAGCCCGGTTCTGAGATGTTCATCGCGAACAAATGCGCCTCTTCGGGAATCGAACGATCAAGTTGCACGCAACGGTCGAAGAGGTCCAAAGCGGAACGCATGAGCGCCTGTGTCTGACGGTCAGCAGTTTGAGGCTCAAGGACAACGCGGGCTCGCACCATCAAGTATGGCTTCGTGCGGATGAACTCGACCACTTCCACGCGGCGGCGGCCCTGCACCAGAGCGGAGTGCGAGCCATCTGGCATTTGTAGCAAACGTCCAACCGCCAGTTCCACGCCGATTGGCAGAAAATCACCCGGACCAGGCTGATCAAGATCCGCGTCCGTTTGTGTGAGTCCAATGACGGTCTGCTCTTTGTGCTGTGCCTCTTGTACTGCCAGTAATGAAGCCTCGCGCCCGACAAAGATCGGCGAGACCATGCGCGGGAAAACAACCAGATCTCGCAATGGCAGAACAGCAGCTTCGATCATGCCCTCTTCGTTCGGGTCACGATTGGGAATGCGATATAACTCCTCCGTACGCTGCGAGAGGGTCAGATCAAAATTATCTTCTTCTTCGTTCCATTCTTTTGTGTGACTCATAGTTGCCTCATGTCATTGCGAGCGCAGTTTGCGAAGCAATCTCCTCATTAACTTGGAGATTGCTTCGTCGCAACGAACGCTCCTCGCAATGACATCAATTGATTCCAAGCCTTCATTACCTCCGCGGTCACGAACATCGAACCTGCTGAGAGGACAATGCTACCATCTTTTTCAGATAATTCCAGCGCGCGGGCAAACGCGGATTCAACGGGACCTACCGCCTCTGACGCTAGTCCGGCCTGATCTGCCAACTCGATGATCTTCTCCGGCTCGAGCGCGCGGGGATGGTCGGCACGTGTCACGATGAGCCGCTTGATCTTTGATTTAATCTCTGCGAACATGCCCGGGATGTTTTTATCTTCCGACGCGCCGAAGATGAGATAGACCTCATTGTCAGGAAAGTGTTCGTCCAATGTTTCGCGCAATCTCGCAAAGGAATCCTGGTTGTGTGCGGAGTCTAATATTATCGGCGGATCGCGTCGCACAACTTCAAAGCGAGCGGGCCATTTTACCTCAGCAAATCCTTTTTGGATGGCTTCATCTGAAATTTCAAATCCGCGCGTTTTCAGAGCCCCGTAAGATGTCGCCGCGTTTTCGATTTGATTGAGACCCAGCAAAGGAATGCTTGCGTCAAATTGTGATTGCTGCCCATGAAAGAGGAAAGAGGAAAGATGGAAACTTTGACCATCCAGAGATGAGTTCAAACGTTCAAACTTTACGTCGCGACCTACCAGTGTAAACTCGCATCCCCTTTGTTTGGCTACGCGCTCCACAACTTCTAGTGCTTCTTCCTTTTGCGGGGCGGATACAACTGGAACGCCTTCCTTAATAATGCCTGCTTTCTCACCCGCGATCTTAGTAAGCGTATCTCCTAATACAGCCATGTGATCATAGGATAGTGATGTGATCACAGAAACTTTCGGCATGACTATATTGGTCGCGTCCAATCTCCCGCCCAGACCGACTTCTATCACTGCCGCATTGACATTATTTCTGGCATAAGCCAAAAATCCCAGCGCGGTAGTAATTTCGAAAGTTGTCAACTTGGGAATTTTCGCAACAGCCGGTTTGATTTCTTCAACCAACTCGATCAACTGCTCGTGTGAAATTGGTTCTCCATTAATTCGGATTCGCTCTGTATAATCCAATAAATGTGGCGAGGTATACAACCCAACTGTATATCCCGCCGCGTGCAACGCCGAAGCGCACAATGCGCAAACTGAACCTTTGCCTTTTGTCCCCGCGACGTGGATGATGGGATATTTCTCGTGCGGATTGCCAAGTTCTTCCATCAACGCGAACATTCGGTCAAGGTTGAACTCCGCCTTGGCAATTTCGGAGGAATGTTTGAGGCTATAATCTACGAATGAGTAAAGATAGTCGAGGGCCTTGTTGTATTGAATTTCAATGTCGGTCATGCGAGGGATTGTAATCGGCGGGTAAGTCAGGTGCAAGAGGCACAAAACTCATTACAGCAATAAATAGAAGGCTAAATGAACGAGATAAAAAAACTTGAAGAAGCAAAATACTTTTATTCCAAGATGTTAGACAAGCAATTGAATAAGGATATTTTTATTTTTAATCTTAGCGCTTTCCTTTCAGCAGCACGTTCGGTCTTACAATATGCGCTGAAAGAAGCATCAAATAATTTAGGCGGGCAAAAATGGTATGACAACATTATGATTTCCAATCCGGTATTAAAGTTTTTCAAGGATAAAAGTGATATAAATATTCATACTGAACCCACTCTTCCTAAGGCACACTATAAATTATACGCAGAAGGTGGTCTCTACATGCTTGGCTCTTTGTCAGCAGTTGCCTATGATAAGGATGGAAAAATAAAACAACAGCTAGAGAATCAAACAAATCCTAGTATCAAACAAGAGAAATTAAACCAGAAATCAAAACCAATACCAAACGAAGTGAAATATCTAATTGATGGTTGGGTAGGTAACGAGCATGTCTTAACTCTTTGCAAAAAATATATTCAAGCCCTCGAGAAGACCATCCAAGATGGCGTTGCGCAGGGGCTTATAACCGGCCAGTAAGATAAGCTATGGAATCCTGTTTCATCTGCCGCAAACACAAAGGACAAGAAGCTACGCCTCCAGGTGGGTATATCTACGAAGATGACCATTGGATGGCCTGCCACGCGCCTGCGAATTTGGGTCCGTTAGGCACATTGTTCATCGAGTCAAAGCGGCATTTTCTTGATTATGCCGAAAT
>Ga0075419_10002934_pt1 | contig 10928 bp, 5 predicted proteins | sample SoiMetdeltSBSDD3_FD_76900 | JGI IMG/M metagenome (GOLD analysis project Ga0075419, IMG submission 76900) | Bulk soil microbial communities from a Populus tree surrounding site in Tennessee, USA - Soil MetaG P. deltoides SBSDD3 | ecosystem: Environmental > Terrestrial > Soil > Tree plantation... | reverse complement strand
GTCGCCGACCACCCCGGTCGCGAACGACTGGCCGGCCAGCTGATGCTCACGTTGTACCGCAGCGGCCGGATCACCGAGTCTCTCGGCGTCTACCGTCGGGTCCGCCAGACGCTGGCCGACGAGTTCGGTCTGGAGCCGGGGAAGGCGTTACGCGAACTCGAACGTTCGATCCTGCTCGGCGATCCCGCTCTGGACCGCTCCTCGCAGTCCGGTACGGTCACCGCCAACTCGCCCACGCCGCCACCGATCCCGGCCCAGCTTCCGCCCGACATCACCGGCTTCGTCGGTCGCGGTGACGAGCAAGGCAAGCTCGACAAGCTGCTCTCCGGACACCTGTACCGGCCGACGACGGTCGTGATCTCCGCGCTGACCGGCATGGCCGGCATCGGCAAGACGGCTCTTGCGGTGCACTGGGCCCACCGGGTGGCGGACCGCTTCCCGGACGGACAGCTCTACGTGGACCTTCGGGGCTTCGGTTCCGAGGGCTCGTCGACGAGCCCGGCGGAGGCGATACGCGGCTTCCTGGACGCGTTCGCCGTACCGCGCGAGCGGATCCCGGTGAGCCTGCCCGCGCAGGCGGCGCTCTACCGTAGCCTCGTCGTCGGGCGGCGGGTCCTCGTGGTGCTGGACAACGCGGCAAGTGCCGAGCAGGTCCGCCCGCTGCTCCCCGGCGGGCCGGGCTGTGTGGTCGTCGTTACCAGTCGCAACCGGTTGGTCAGCCTGATCGCCGCGGAAGGCGCCGTACCCATCACGCTCGATCCGCTGTCCGACATGGAAGCGCGAGATCTCCTGGTAGCGCGGCTCGGTGCCGAGCGGGTCGCCGCCGAGGAGCGCGCCGCGACGGAGATCGCCGCCCATTGTGCCCGCCTCCCGCTGGCCCTGGCGGTCGTCGCGGCGCGGGCCACGGTGAACCCGACCTTCACCCTCGACAGTTTGTCCACCGAGCTGTACCACTCCCGAGGCACGCTGGAGGCACTCACCGGGCCGGATGCCGGCAGCGACGTGCGCAACGTGTTCTCGTGGTCGTTCGAGCAGCTGAGCGCGGGAGCGGCCCGCATGTTCCGGCTGCTCGGACTACACCCCGGTCCAGACATCTCGATGTTCGCGGCGGTCAGCCTCGCGGGGCTTCCGGCCACCGCGATACGCCAGCAGCTCGCCGAACTGACCAACGCCCACCTGGTGGCCGAGCACAAGCCTGGGCGCTACGCGATGCACGATCTGCTCCGCGCGTACGCCGCGGAGCTTGCCCAGACCGCGGACTCCGACAGCGAGCGACGCGACGCGGTCCGCCGGGTACTCGACCACTACCTGCACACCGCCCGCGCCGCCGCCCGCCTGCTACATCCGCACTCGAAGGTTTCCTCAATTCCGGCTGGCGACCCGACGTCGGAGACCCCCACCGACCACGACCACGCGCTGGAGTGGTTCACCGTCGAGCACCGCGTGCTCGCCGCCGCGGTCGACCTCGCCGCCGAGAGCGACCTGAGCACGCACGCCTGGCAGCTGGCGGAGGCGTTCTCGGTCTACCTCTGGCGGTGGTGTCACTGGCTGGATTGGGCGGGAGTCCAGCAATCGGCGCTGGCCGTCGCCGATCGCGTCGCGGATCGCGTCGGGCAGGCCAATGCCCTCAGTGGGCTCGGCGCGGCGCACAGCTGCCTCGGCGAGCACGACCTGGCCTACACGTACCTGCGCCGCGCCATCGCGTTGTTCGGGGAGCTGGGTGACCCGCTGGGTCAGGCACGCACCCTCGTCCCGCTCGGCATCATCTGCGAGCGGCGCGGCGAGCACACCGACGCTCTGCATCACACCGAGCGGGCGCTCGAGCTCTACCAGGCGGCCGGGCATCGGCCCGGAGTCGCCTACGCCATGAACAACATCGGCTGGTACCACGCCGAGCTGGGCCACTACCGGGAGGCCATTGCCCGGTGCGAGCAAGCGGCGGAGCTGCACCGGGAGTTCGGTGACCAGAACGGCGTCGCGGAGGCCCTCGACAGCATCGGCTACGCCTACCACAAGCTTGGCGACTATCCGGTAGCCGTGCGCTTCTACGAGCAATCCGTCGAGGTGCTGCGCGGCTGTGGTAGCCGCGACTTCGAGGCGATAGTGCTCATCCATCTCGGCGACAGCCACTGCGCCGCCGGCGAGACAGACCTCGCCCGGGACGTGTGGCGGGAGGCGCTACGCATCCTCGACTCGCTGAGCCACCCGGACGCCGAGCAGGTCGTCGCCAAGCTTCGGGGCCTCGACACGTCCGCGTGAGGGTTCGCGTGAGTCGACGTGTGGCAAACGTATGAGCGTGCCGTCACACGATGGTCGCGGTCGGAGGTCGATCAGCCTCGAGCAAGGAGGAGAAGTGTCCCGACACGGTCCACAGGTGGCTGCGCGCACACGCCTACGCGCGGCCACCGTCATCATCGGTGGTCTGGCCCTGGCGGCCGGGCTGGCCGGGCCTGCCACGGCAGCGCCGGCCGAAGCGGCGATCCTCGACGTCGGCACCGCGGCTCCCGATCGGGAGATTGTCGCAGGGACGCACGCGATGTCCTCGGCCGAAGTCATGGCGGGCGACGTGACCGGTACCGCGCTGGCCGACGTCGCTCTCGCGGGCATCGTCAACATCAGCTCCATGCGGGTGTACACGTTCGGCGGCGACACGTGGGCGATCCCGGCGGACACCCCGTTCACCGCCGTGACCGGCTTCAACGCCGCCGGCGAGCGGGTGTACCAGCTGATTCCCAGGGCAGTCCCGTTGGCCATCGCACCGCAGGCGGGGTACGCCGTACCGTCGCCGGGCGCGTTCGCGTACAACAACAGCAACTCGTTCTCCCAGACCGTCGGCACCTGGAAGCGCGAGGTCTGGTGGACGATCACCAAGGCGAACGACTGGAAGGCATGCAGTACATGCACCGCGTTCGACTACTACCGCTTGTACTCGAAGATGCGTGCGAGCTCGCTCACCGGTAGCGAACCCAACGAAGGCTTCAAGCGGGCCTGGATCGAGCTCGACCACCAGGGCGGCACCAGCCTGGCCTCGTTCGAGCCCGACGCGCCGGAGGAGAGCTATGCCGGTGCCGCGAACCAGACCATCAGTGTCGGGTTCGGCAGCACGTTCGGAATCAACATCGGCGCGCCGCCGCTGAGCGGGAGCGGAAGCATCAACACCACCTACGGCGGGACGATGACCCAGTCGAGCGAGAACTGGCATCCCATCATCCGATCGGAGCTGGGCTCCGGTGGCGTGCAGTGGTGTCGGTACGCGTCTGCCGAATTCACCGGCACGAAGCTCGTCAGTACCCGGTCGTCCGTGCGGACGTCCAGCTCGGGCAGCGCCGGCTCCTGGAACTTCCTGCTCGGCCAGCAGGACGTCACATCGAGCTGTCCGAGCCAGATCTGACGGACGTGTGACGATGGCGCTCCACATTCGCTGCGTGGCCGCGGTCGGCCTGATCGCCGTACTGCACACCGCGGCTGCCTGCACCACGGGCGCATCGACGGACGGGCTGCCGGCACCGACGGTGTCGGCAGCACCGTTTGCGGCCCCCGCCCCGTTGGCACCGTGTGCGGCCAGCCTCGACGCAGTCCCGGATGGCCTGCATCGCTACTGCGGGCGAGTCGTGGTCACGATCGGCGGGCGATCCCGGACCGTGGCCGTCGGCGTTGTCTCCGACCGCGCGGTGAACCCGCTCGCGGGGCGATCCGTGCTCGTCTACCATCCCGGTGGTCCGGGTCTGTCGCCGGTACAGCGGTTGTTCGACGGACCACCCACGGTCGATTACCGCCGGCAGGCGGTACTGGCGTGGGACGGCGCTACGGCGTCGTCGGCCGCCGGCGCCTGCGGACCGGACAACCTGGCGTACGGCGTGGACCGGGAGTCGCAGTTCGCGCAGCGGGCCGAGGCCACCGCGCACGAATGCGTAACCCATCCGCGTGACTACCCCTGGTCCGGCGCGTGGGCGGCGGCCGAGGAGCTCGAAGCGGTGCGGGCGAGTCTGGCGGTGGCATCGGTGGACCTGCTGACCCACTCGTACGGCACCGCGATCGCCGAGGCCTATCTGCAGCGGTACCCGGACCGCGTCGGCCGGGCCGTGCTCGACGGCCCGATCGCCACCGACGCGAAGTGGCAGGACCGAATCAGCGCGGTGTCCGCATCGACTTCCTCAGCCATTCGAATGCTGTTCGACTCGTGCGTCGACGAATGCGGGCCGAAGGTCACCCGGGCGCTGCACGGCGGTCACGGCTACCTCGCGGTGCGGAGCGCCCTGCTCGCCGCGCGTCCGCGGGTCGGCAGCAGCCAGCTGAGGCTCACCGGTGCCGTGCTCGACCAGGCCACGCTCATCGCGTTGCGCAGCAACGAGTTCTGGCCGTCCTATGTGGACGCGCTGGAACGCGCGTTCGCGGGCGACGCCACCGAGCTGTGGACCCTCGGCGAGCGCTATGTCACCGCGGTCGATCGCGGTGTCTTCTACGCCGCGATGTGTACCGACATCGACCATCCGCGAGCCTTCGAGGACTACGGCCGGTACGACGATCCGCTGCTGGCCGCGTACGTCGCCGAACTCGCTCCCTGTGCCGCCTATCAGTACGCGTCACACCCGACGGTGAACCCGGTGTCGGGGCCGCCGGACGTACTGGTCATCGCATCACCGTTCGATGTCCTGACTCCGGCGGCGTTGGTCGCGTCCTCGCCACGGCTGTCCCGGTACCCGCTGTGCGTCACCGACGTGGCCGGGCATACCAGCATCGCGGAACCTCGGGTGGCACAGATCGTGGCGAGATTCCTGGCGGGCGGAACAGCCGCGGAGGCCAGTGCACGCTGCAAGTAGCGCAACAGCGTCACAACATCTGCCCAACCGTTGGCGCGTGCACTCGAGTGGTCATCAGACCCGTGCCAGCGAAGGAGCAACATGCACATCTTGGTACGCGGCGCCGCGACGGCGCTCGTCACACTGGTCGCCGCGTTCGCCGCCGCACCGTCCAGCGCGTACGCCGCGGACTCGTCCTCGGCGGGGACGATCACCCCGCAGGCGACCTGGTTCACCGGCACCATCAGTCCGGGTGCTTCGCTGAACCAGAAATGGAACAACACCAACCCGAGCCTCGCCTACCTGGTCGGGCTCAACCCGCAGGGCGCCGGCACCACGACACCGTGTCAAATGGAAGTCACCCGTACCTGGTACGTGCAGCAACCCGGCGGCGAGGTGGAGTTCTGGTTCACCATCAAGAACATCGGCACCCTGGCCTGCAGCACGGAGATCCTGCTGACCTGGCTGCCGAACATCGCCGGTGCCTGGTCGACCGGTGGCGTGGATCCGGGCGCTTCAATGACCAAGCACTGGAACAACGCCAACCCACTCACCAACTCCTACGTGGCCGGCCTGTCGCCGGTCGGAGCCACGGGCACCACCGCCTGCCAGTTCGAGGTCACCCGGGAGTGGTACGCGCAGCAGCCGGGTGGTGAGCGCGAATTCTGGTTCACGATCAAGAACGTCGGCACGATCGCGTGCAGCACGAACATCCTGCTCGGCACCAAGGCGTCGACGAAGATCACGACGACCGGCACGCTGGCGGCGGGTGCCTCGATCTCGAAGTCGTGGAACAACGCCAACCCGCTGAACGCCGCGCACATCGTCGGCCTGTCGCCGCTCGGCGCGACATCCACCGCGTGCCAGCTCGAGGTGACCAGAACCTGGTACCGGCAAGTCATCAACCCACCGGCCGAACGCGAGTTGCGGTACACGGTCAAGAATGTCGGCTCCATTTCGTGCTCGGCCGACGTCCTGCTCGCGCTCAACACCGCCTGACTGCTCGAGCGTGGGCCGTCCTCGCCGCGAGGACGGCCCACCCGGCGCGACAGGTGTCCGACATTCACAACAGCTGGGCAACATCCGGCCGCTACAACGAGAGACATGAATGTGGATAGATACCGGATCGGGCTGATCAACAGTGTCGTTTGCGGATTAGTCATCGTGGGGGGTACCGCGGCCTGTGCCGGCAATGTCGGCCGCGTCGACCCGTCTCCGACCTGTGTGCGCACCGTCGATGTCGGCAACGCGACGCAGACCGAAGGCGATCCGGCCGCTGGCGTTGTCACCACAAAGGAGTTCCAGTTCGCCGTCACGAGCACGGGTTGCGCGGCCGGGGGCACCCTCTGGTTCAGCACGAGCGCCGACACCGCGATCATGAAATTGGACTACGAGGTGACGGAGGGACCGCTGACCTTCGACGCCAAGGACATGGCCCAGAAGAACATCACCGTGCACGTGGTCCAGGACGACATTGCCGAAGTCGACGAGTGGCTCCGGGTCGTCCTGTGCCCTCCCAAGACAGGCCTTCCCATAGGCCTGAAGATCGGCACGAGTGGTCTCGCCACGATCGTCGACGATGACGGTCCTGTCTCCGCAGGTCCCGCCCCTTCGGCTACGCCTTCGTCGAACGCGGTGTACAAGCCGGACGGCTACGGCTGTGGCCGGTAGACCGCCTCGCGGCGCTCGTTCAGATCTTCGGCGTCCGCGGGTGCGTTGGCCCGCCGGTACAGATCGATCGCCTGCGACCATTGCACGTTCGCGGTGTCCCGATCGCCAGCCACCACAGCCAGCTCGCCGAGCGTGCGCCGCAGTTCGGCCTCCTCGTACCAGTCGGGGATCAGCGTGCGCAAGGCGAGCGCCTGCTGTGCGTGGCGCTGCGCCGTTGCCATGTCGCCGGCGAGCAGTGCCGCCCGGGCCGCACCGGCCAGCGCCATGGCCACCAGATGTCGGTCGGCGAGTTCCTCGCCGATCTGGGACGCGGCCGCGAAGGTCGCCGCGGCCGCTTCACCCGATCGTCGCAACTGGGTAGCGCCGATCGCGAGCAGGGTGAGCGCCTCGTTGCTGCGGTCATCGGTCTGCCGGCGCAGTCGCAGGGATTGCTCGAAGTAGTCCAGCGCCTGCTCGAGGTGGCCCTGGTCACGGTGCGCCTCGCCGAGTGTGTTCATGACCCACGCCTCCCAGCGAACCACCCGCAGGTGACGGGCCAGCACCAGGGCACGGTCCAGGCAGGCGAGACCGGCGGCGTACTGCCCGGTGCGGGCGTAGGAGTGCCCCTGGTTGTTCAGCGCGATGATCATTCCGTACTCGTGGCCGTTGGCGTCGTGTACCGCCAATGCCCGTTTGCTCGCGGCGATCGCCTCGTCGTATCGGCGCAGCTCGCCCAGCGCGACGGCGATGTTGTTGTAAACGTGTCCCTCGCCGCGCTTGTCCCCGGCCGCCAGCATCAGCTCGAGCGCCCGGCGCAGGTGGACCAGTGCCTCGTCGAACTGGCGGGCCGCGATGCAGGCCACGCCGAGCCCGCTGCACATGAGACCCTCCATGGCCGGGTCCGCCAGACGCGTGGCCGCGACCAAGCCGGCACGGTAGATCTCGATGCGTTCCTGGGCGTGGCCGCGAGAGTCGAAATACCCCGCGATGAGGTAGCTCAACTGGCTTGCGATCATGAACTCGCGGTGGCTCGCGGCGAAGCTGACAACCGACCGGATGTTGTCGTATTCACTGTCCAGATAGGACAGTACGGCGGTCGCTTCGGCCGCGAAGGGTGGCTGGAACTGTGGATGGCGCAGAGTCACCACCACCCGGTCCCGACCCGGATCGAGGATCCGGTTGGCCGCGTCGGCCACTCCGAGGTACCAATCCAGCAGCCGTACCGTCATGGCCGCCCGCTGCTCGTCGGTCTCTTCGTGGGCCAGCCGTTCGCGGGCGAAGACCTGGATGAGGTCGTGCAGCCGGTACCGCCCGCTGTCGATTTCGGTCACCAGGTGGCTGGCGGCCAGCTCGTCCACGAGCCGCCTAGCCTGTTTGGGCGTACGGTCGTCCAGCGCGGCGGCCAGCCCGAGGCTGAAGCTGGCGCCCGGATGCAAGCCGAGACGCCGGAACAGCTGGGCCGCCGGCTCGCTCAGAGTCTCGTACGCACTCATGAACACCGCGCGCACGGTCCGCGGGTCGCCCTCCACGGCCAGGGCGTCGAGCCGGCTCTCGCCGGCCAGCTCGCCGACCAGATCGGCGATGCGCTGACGGGGCCGCGCGGTCAGGTTCGCCGCGACTATCCGCAGGGCCAATGGGGTGTACCCGCACAGTCGGGCCAGATCCGCCGTGGCCGCGGACTCCTGCGCCACCCGCCGAGCACCGATGATCCGGCACAGCAAGCCGACTGACTCTTCGGGGGCCAGCACGCCCAGCTCGATCAGCCGCACCGGGTGGTGTACGGCCAAGGCGGTGAGCCGGCGGCGGCTCGTCGTCACCAGCATGCTGGACGACGTTGGCGGGATCAGGTAAGCGACGTGATCGGCGGTGCCGGCGTTGTCGAGGACGAGGAGTATCCGGCGGTCGTGTGCGATCGAACGGTACAGGGGCACCTGCTCGTCGACCCCGGACGGCACGCGATCGGCTGGCACGCCGAGCCCGCGCAGGACGTGGGTGAGGACGTCGGCTGGGGTCAGCGAGGCTTCGGGATCGTGCCCCCGCAGATCCAGGAAGAGCTGGCCGTCGGGAAAGCGACTCCTGATCTGGTGCGCCCAATGCACCGCGAACGCGGTTTTGCCGATGCCCGCCGGGCCGGACACGATCGCCACCTTCGTGTCACCCTGGTCGGCGTCCAGACAGTCCGCGAGTTCCGCGAGTGCGTCAGCGCGCCCGGTGAAGTGGCCGACCGCGGGCGGCAGTTGAGCGGGGCGGGCCACCGGGACGCCCGGCGGGGCGCCACCCGGCGCGTTGACGGCCCAGCCAGGAGTCACCTCGTCCCGCAGGATCGCGGCGTGCAACTCCCGCAACCATGGTCCAGGGTCGACCCCGAGTTCCTCTGCCAGCTCGCCTCGAAGCTGCTCGTACCTGGCGAGCGCGGCTGCCGGCCGGCCGGTCCGGCACAGCGCCAGCATCAACAGCCCGACCAGCCGCTCGCGGGTCGGGTGGCGCACCAACAGGCGTTCCAGCTCCTCGGCCGTTGCTACGTCCGCCCCCTGCCGCAGCCGCGCGTCCCAGAGATCCTCGTACGAGTCCAGCCGTACCTCGTGCAGGCGATCGACCTCGGCCGCGGCCCAACCGTTCGTTTCGCCGTCGGCCAGCGCCTCTCCTCGCCACAGGTCCAGGCCTGCCTGGAGGTGCTCGATGGCGGGCTCGATCGCGTTCTCCGACAGATGGGCACGGCCCCGTCCGACGGCCTCCTCGAATCGATGAGCGTCAACGGCGCTGCGCGGCAAACTCAGCAGGTAACCGGCGCCGTGGGTGTGCAGCGCATTGGACAGACCGCAAGCATGCAACGCCTGCCGGACCCTCGATACGTAGCTGTGCAAGCTACGCAGTGCGGTTCGCGGCGGATCTTCGCCGTACAAGGCGTCGATCAGGCTCCTCGAGGAGACCACCCGGTTCGCGTTGAGCGCGAGCAGGGCCAACAGCGTCCGGCACCGGACGCCCGGTAGCTCCGACGGCCCATGCGGACCGATCACCACGATCGGTCCGAGTACGCGCACGTCCGCCGTCGAGACCCCGACGCCGCGGCGCAACCGTTCGGCGGCCTCGACATCCCCGCCCAGATGCTCCACGAGGCGCTCGAGACTGCCCCGACCGATCAGACGGGCGCCGGTGAAGAAAGCCGACAACGTGCTCGGCGCGAGCGAGACCGCCCGGCCCATCTCCGTCAGAGGCGGTTGCCCCGCCTGCCGGTGCAGATCATCCATATAGCAGAGCAGGACTCGAACCGGCCCGTCCGTCGGCCACTTCTCCTTGCTGAACTGGGCCAACCATCCTCCGATCGCATGGAAGGCGATGGATCAAACGCTAATCACTCACCTTGTTGGAAGTCCACCGAATACGTAACTGATCCGCGTCGTGTTCGCGATACATGCGCGGTGCTGCCGGTAGGCAATCGGCGGGCCGAAATGTAGGCAACGGCTACCGATGCCGCGACCGGACCCGGCGGGTCCACTGGGAGCCATGGCTGAGCGGTCCGACACAGCGGAGCAGATCATCTCGCTGCCCAAGGGAGGCGGCGCGCTCGAGGGCATCGGTGAGTCGTTCTCCGCCGACCTGCACACCGGTACCGGCAACTTCTCGGTGCCGATCGCCACGCCGCCGGGTCGCAACGGGTTCCGGCCGAACCTGAGCCTGGCCTACAGCACCGGCGCCGGCAACGGGCCGTTCGGCCTCGGCTGGAACCTGAGCGTGCCCGGCGTAGCCAGGCGGACGTCGCACGGCCTGCCGACCTATGACGACGAGATGGACACGTTCGTGCTGTCCGGCGCCGAGGATCTGGTGGCGGTGGAACAACGGCCCGGAGTGACCCGGTACCGACCGCGCACCGAGGGTCTGTTCGCCCGCATCGAGCACCACCACGGCCCGTCCGGCGACTTCTGGCAGGTGTGGAGTCAGGACGGGCTGGTGAGCCGGTACGGCACCGAACGCCCGGCGGACGCCGGTCCACAGTGGCGGGATCCAGCGGTACTGGCCGATCCCGCGCACCCGGATCGGGTCTTCGGGTGGAAGTTGAGCAGCACGATCGACGTGTTCGGCAACCGTGTCGAGTACGACTACGTGGCCGACTCAAACTCCACGTTCGTTCAGACGTACCTGCACCGGGTGCGCTACGTCGACCACGGGGACCCGGTGCGGTTCCTCGTCTCGGTCGTGCTCGACTACGAGGACCGGCCGGACGTCTTCTCCGACCGCCGGCCCACGTTCGAGGTACGTACCCGGTGGCGGTGCCGGGAGATCGCCGTGCACATCACGGACACGCCGGACGGCGGACCCGTGCGAGTGCAGCGGCTGCGCTACGACACCACTGCCCACAATGGACTGTCGCTGCTCACCGGAGTCGTCGTCGAGGGACGTGCCGGCGACCGTACCGAGGCGCTGCCCCCGCTGGAGTTCGGCTACACGCCGTTCGAGCCGGCCGGCCGGCGGTTCACCGCC
>Ga0075419_10002933_pt1 | contig 10929 bp, 8 predicted proteins | sample SoiMetdeltSBSDD3_FD_76900 | JGI IMG/M metagenome (GOLD analysis project Ga0075419, IMG submission 76900) | Bulk soil microbial communities from a Populus tree surrounding site in Tennessee, USA - Soil MetaG P. deltoides SBSDD3 | ecosystem: Environmental > Terrestrial > Soil > Tree plantation... | reverse complement strand
GTACGTCGAGTAGCCGTAGGGACTCAGCAGCAGCGGCACGTGACAGTGTCTTCCCGCCTCACCCAGTTCGAATTCCACCGTCACCTGGGGATAGAATCCCAGGACCCCCTGCTCGGCGAACCAGGCACCGGTGTCGAATCGAAGCCGGTAACGGCCGGGTCCCGCGTCGGCTCCCTCCGGCAGGAGCGACCGGGCCCGTCCATCGAAGTCGGTTCGTCCCCGCCCAAGCTCCGTCGAGACGCCCCCACGCTCGATCCGCTCCAGCGTCACCCCGAGATCCACCGCGGGGCGGCCGCGTGAGGTGTCGAGCACGTGCGTCGTGATTCCATTCATCGGATCGTCGCTCCTTCGTCGGAAAACAGCGTGCCCAGCCGGAGCATGGTGATCTTCCCCTGTTCGCCGGCGGCGATCCGGAGCTCGTCCTCGGGGGGGTTGAGCAACCGGCTCCGCAGATTCTCCAGCAGCTCCTCCGGGCTTTTGCCACCGGCACGGACAATGAAGATCCGCCCGAACCGGCGCTCGTACTCGCGGTTGCCCGAGGCGAGCGCGGCACGCACCGCCGCGTCGGCCAGGTCGAGACCGCCCTGCTCCCGCACCGACCATCCTCGCGCCGCCTCGCTCACCGGCGCCGCCGGGCGCGACTCACCGATCCGAGGATGCTGCGCGAAGGCCTCGTCCCAGTCGGCCGGGCCGGTGTCGCGCCACGCGGCAGCAGCGGTCGCGAGCAGGTTCGGCAGCGTCCCATGAGGACGCCGGGCCACCATCGCGTTCACCCAGCGGGACGACCCGCAGCAGCTCCGCAGCAGCTCGGCCGCCTGATCGGCGGAAAGGGCGTCGAGCTCGGAGACTTTCATGCGGGTTACGGTGCCGTGGTTCCGAACAGCCGCAGCCGTGCCACACCGCCGTCGGGATAGATGTTGAGCCGCACGTGGGTCGCCGGTCCCCCGGCACCGGCGACCTCGAATTCGTGGCGTCCATCCGGCTCCAGCGGCGTCTCCGGGACCAGGCTGATCCACCTCCGGGACGGTTTGACGAGTGCCGCAGCCGTGGCGCCCGGAGCGTCGCACCATTCCAGCATGCAGCTGCCCGGCGCATTGCCCTTGTAGTAGTCGGTGTCCAGCTCGACCCGCCGAAGCACGCCCCGCCGTGCCAGCCGGACGATGGTCCAATCGTGGCCAGGCCCCCGACGTCGTCTGGTCTCCCATCCGTCTCCCATGTAGATCGAGCGGCCCGGCTGGATCAGGTTCTGGCGATGCCCGAAGAACATGTCGCTGCACACGACGACGAACCCGCCGTGCTGCATGGCCGCCAGATCCGTCTCGGTGCCGGGGAGAAACAGCTCGGGACCGGGCGCCGGCTCGCCGTGGACCCGGAGCCGGGCAACACCCCCATCGGGATAAATGTTGAAGCGCAGGTGCGTCACCCGCGCCGGGTGCGAGATCGGGAAGAGATTGCGGGTATCGCCCGCCAGGGCCGACCGCGTCAGGATTTCGGTCCAGGGAGCGCCGCGAGCCTCGGACAGCTCGTCGACGTCGTCCGCCTCGGTCAGCTCGCAGGCCTCGAGCGAGCAGTGCTCCGGATAATTCCCCCGGAAGAAGCTGGTATCCACTACGACTCCGCGAATCACCGCGGGGACTCCGAGCCGGATGACGCACCAGTCGTGTCCCGGCGTGCGGCGGCGGCGGGTTTCCCAGCCGTCCATCCACTTTCCCCGGTCGGTATAGACTCCCTCGCGCCACTCGGGCGCGGACGCCTTGAGCAGATCCTCCTTGGGCGCGAAGAATTCGTCATTGGCGCGGAGGGCCGTACCGCCCAGACGCTCCGCCGCGACATCGATGAGATCGGTGAAATCGGTGGCGTCGGTCATCTCGGACGAGGCGTGAGAAAGCGTCCCGCGGGCGGCCGGTCGGGAACCCCACGGCGGAATATCTCGACTCCCCGAAGGTACGTTGCTTCCACCACCCCCGCGAGGCGGCGTCCCTGATACGGCGTCACCGCATGCCGGTGCCGAAGCGAAGCCGCATCCACCGTGAATTCATCGTCGGGACGAAACAGAACCAGATCGGCGTCGCGACCGGAGGCAATCGCCCCCTTGATTGCGGACAAGCCCGCCAGTCGGGCCGGTCCCGTGCTCATCCATTCGGCCAGGTGCTCGAGAGAGTACCCGCGCCCGCGGGCACCGCTCCAGACCGCGGAGATTCCGATCTGCAGCGAGGCGATCCCGCCCCACGCCGATACGAAGCTGCCGGTGTCGAGTGACTTGAGCGCGGGAGGACAGGGCGAATGGTCGGAGACGACCGCCGCGAGCTCCCCGCCTGCCAGTGCCTCCCACAGCCGCTCCCGGTTGGCACGGGTGCCGATCGCGGGTGCGCATTTGTATTCGGTCGCGCCATCAGGGATCTCTTCGGCCGAAAACGTGAGGTAGTGCGGACAGGTCTCGGCGGTGACGCGGGCCCCGGCGCTCCGGGCGGCGACGAGCACGGGAAACGAGTCGGCGCAGGAGAGATGCACTATGTGAATGCGAACGCCGTATTCGGCGGCCAGCACGCCCATGAACCGGATCGCCTCCATCTCGGCCGTCGCCGGCCGGGAGCCGAGCCAGGTCGCATAGCGGCGGGGGTTGCCGCCGAGACAGGCGGCAGCGGCGATGAGGGGCTCAGGGAGCTCGGCGTGAACCATCAGGAGCGCATCCAGCCGGGCAAGGACCGGGAGCGCAACCCGGAGGTCGCGCTCCGTGACCGAGGGAAACTCCGCTACGCCGGATGGCACCAGAAAGCACTTGAACGCGAGGACTCCCGCTGCGTGAAGCGCCGGAAGCTCTTCGGTATTCCCCGGGACTACCCCACCGATGAAGCCGAGATCTACCGCGATCCGGTTCCGCGCGGCAGTCCTTTTGATGTCGAGGGCGGAAGCGGCGGTGGTGGCGGGAACGCTGTTCAGCGGCATGTCGAGCAGGGTCGTCACCCCTCCCGCGGCAGCGGCTCGCGTGGCGCTGGCAAATCCCTCCCAGTCGGTCCGGCCCGGCTCGTTGATATGGACGTGGGTATCGACCAGGCCGGGAAGAATCACCGCGTCGCCCGCGTCGGTGACGGGTATCCCGACGCCGACATTCTCGTATTCCTCGACCGCGGTGATTCGCCCTTCCGATACGTGAATCGCCGCCGGCCGGGATCCTTCCGGCGTAACGACGCGACGGCCGCGCAGAATGACGTCGGTCATCCAGGGCCGCTGTCGCTCCAGAAGCGCCGCAGCAAGTTGGAGGCGACGCTGCGCCGGTAGGCGCTGGTGGAGCGCAGATCATCGATGGGGTGGATCTCCGACTCGAGGATACGCGCCGCCGCGTCGATCCCGGCGCCGGACCCGAGCGCGGCCTCGGTGCGCGGCAGCCGGATCACGGTCGGCGCCACACTGCCGAGGGCGATCCGCGGCGTGGGAGAGCGCACGGCGGCCATCACCACCTTGGAAATCGCCTGCGCCGCGCGGGTGCCGACTTTACGGAACCACTGGGTGCCTTCGATCGGCCCGACCTCGACCCCGCTGATCAGCTCGTCGGGGCGGCGCTGGCTCTGCCGGTACCCGGTGTAAAAATCGGAAAACCGGACGCGCCGCTCCTCTCCGGCACTTCGCAGCACCACCACCGCGTCGGCGGCGGCGAGCACCGGAAGGGTATCGCCCGCCGGCGAGGCGTTGGCGATGTTCCCGCCGAGGGTTCCGCGATTCTGGATCTGCACGCCACCGATCTCGCGCGAGGCCTGGACCAGCATGGGCAGACGGCGCTGCACGTGACGCGAGCGAATAATTGCCGTATACGTGGCCAAAGCGCCGATGACCAGTCTATCGCCCTGCATACCGATGTGCCGGAGCGGCCGCAGCCCCCACAGATTCACGAACCGGCGCGACTCCAGCGTGCCGAAGTTGAGCGACACATAGAGGTCGGTCGCGCCGGCCAGGGGGACGACGCCTTCCTCGTCGCGCAGCATGCGAAGCGCGTCCCCTACGGTCCGGGGGGTCAGCAGCTCGACTGACGAGATCGCGGTTCTCACAGGGCCACCGGCGGTTTCCGGATAGCCCGGTAGATCGCTTCATATCCGGTGCACCGGCAGAGATTGCCGGCGAGTCCGGTCCGGACCTTCTCGAGCGAGGGGCGGGGACCGAGGGTTACGGCGGCCATGATCATTCCGGGGGTGCAGATCCCGCACTGCGCTCCCACTTCGTCCATGAAAGCGCGAGCGAGCGGATGATCCGTACCCAGGCCCTCGATGGTGGTGACCTCGGCGCCCTCGACCTGTGCGGCCGGGATGATGCAGCTGCAGACCGCCGCCCCGTCGATCAGCACGGTGCAGGCACCACACTCGCCTTCGCCGCAGCCTTCCTTGGTGCCGGTAAGGCCGCATTCCTCCCGCAGCACATCCAGCAGCCGGGCAGCCGGATGCGTCGCCAGGTCCCGCGGCACTCCGTTCAGGGTGAAGCGCACGCCGCCTCCATGATCGCTTCGGGAAGTGCCGGGAGGGTCCGGATATCGAGTCCCAGCTGGCGAATCGCGTTCACCAGCGCCGGCGCCGGGCCATCCATCGGCAGCTCACCGAGTCCTTTCGCTCCCGAGGGCCCACCGGGGTAGGGATTCTCCAGGAGCACGACGTCGATGCGAGGGGTGTCGAGGGTCGTGGGGATGATGTAGTTGGTCAGCTGGGCATTCGCCATGAGTCCGTCCCGCATCGTGACGTGCTCCAGCAGCGCATAGCCGATACCCTGGGCGGTGCCACCTTCGATCTGCCCGGTCGCCAGGGCGGGGTGAATCGCCTTGCCTACGTCGGTCACGACGGTCAGTCGCCGCGGACGCACCTCCCAGGTATCCCGATCGAGCTCCACTTCGGCGACGTCGCAGCCCCAGCCGTAGGTCGCATAGGCGTCGCCACGATAGGCCTCCTCGTCCCAGCGGATCCAGTCGGGTTGCTGGTACTGTCCCGTCACGGTCATCGGGCCATAATGCCCGAAGTACTCCATCGGGGGCATACCGTCGAGCCGTTCGCGCATTTCGCGCGCGGCGCGCTCCAGAATGCCCCCCACGATCATGCAGGTCCGCGAGGCGACCGTCGGCCCGCTGTCCGGCACCACGCTGGTGTCGGGCTGCGCGACGTCCACCTGCTCGTACGGGATCCCCAGCGCGTCCGCGACGATCTGCGCGTGCATGGTGCGGGTGCCCTGGCCGATCTCGGTGCTGGAGGTAAGGATCCGGACGCCGGTCGCGGTCAGCTCCACCGAGGCGCGTGAGGCGAGCTTGAGCTCCCCGCTGCCGGTGAAGCCGGAGCCGTGATAGTAGAGCGAGAGACCGATCCCCCGGTCGGTGCCGGCAAAGGCCTTCCGCTTGCGCCGGTACCCCGATTTCCGGATCGCTTCGCGCAGCACCTGGCGGGCGCTGCAATCCTCGCCGAGCCGCTGGCCCGTGGCCGTGGTATCGCCGGGCCGCAGCGCATTCCGCTCCCGGAGCCGCGCCGAATCCATTCCCAGCGTCTCGGCAATGCGCTCCATGTGGACTTCGATGGCGAATTCGGTCTGCGGGGCTCCGAAGCCGCGGAACGCGCCATTGGGGGGCGTATTGGTAAACATGGCGCGAGCGGCAATTCGGGTATTGGGACAGCGATAGGGACCCGCGGCATGGATTGCTCCGCGCGATAGCACGACCGGGGAGAGCGTGACGTAGGCTCCCGCATCCAGAATGACTTCAACGTCCATGGCGACCAGCCGGCCGTCCTTCGAGAGACCGGTACGGTGCCGCACGATTGAAGGATGCCGCTTGGTGGTCGCCTGCATGTCCTCGACCCGGTCATACACGATTTTGACCGGGCGCCCCGCCTTGAGGGCGAGCAGGGAGGCGTGCCCGGCGAGCATCGAGGGGTACTCCTCCTTACCGCCGAATCCTCCACCGGTCTCGGTCTGCACGACGCGCACGCGGGTGACGGCGCCGCCCAGCAGTGTGACCAGGGCCTTGTGGACGTAGTACGGGCACTGGATCGAGCCGTACACGGTGATCCCGCCGTCCTCCGGCACGGCGATGATGCCGTTGGGCTCGATGTAGACGTGCTCCTGGTGACCGGTGCGGTAGGTCCCCTCGACCACGACATGGGCCTTCGCGAAACCGTCGGAGAGATCGCCCTTCTCGATCAGGATGTTCTTGAAGCTCTGCGCCGAGAGCTCGGGATCGAAAAGCGGGCTCCGGGGCTCGTAGTCGATGCGGACCTCCGCGCCAAGGAGTGTTTCCCGGTTTTCATGGGCCAGGAGTAGCACCGGCTCGGCCGCATGGCGGACTTCCCGCTCCACCAGGCAAGGCTGATCCTCGGTGAGGAGTGCGACAACGTTGCGTCCCGGAATATCGCGCCAATCGACCATCGTGAAGCCGGCGGGATCGAACTCCAGCCGGATGTCGCGGATGGTGCCGCAGGGAATCGTGCTCCGAATAGTCCTGCCGTGGAGCATTCCCGGAAAGACGAGGTCGTCGGCGTAGCGGGTCTCTCCGGTCGCTTTGCCGAGGCCGTCCTTTCTGGGCACACTGCGGCCGACGGCCGGGGTTTGGGAGATGGGACTTGGGGATTGGGGAACGGCCATCAGACCCCACCCCCCAACTCCCAACTCCCAACTCCCACGCCGCTCATCTACCCTCTCCAACCGGCACCGACGGCTTCGGTCCGCCCCACTTGTTGTACCAGCTCATCATGTACAGCTGGGTCCGCATCCAGTTCGACGGCCGAGAGCTGGTGCCGTGCCATTCGTTCTCGAATCGCAGGAGCACGGCGGGGATACCGCGCATCTTGAGGGCGGAGTAATACTCCTCGGTCTGGGGCATCGGGGTTCGTTGATCGAGCACCCCGGTCATCAACATGGTGGGCGTCTTGACGTTGCCCACGTACATCAGGCTCGACTGCTTGAGCCACGCCGCCGGATCCTCCCAGAACGGTTTCTCGAAGAAGTTGTAGGTGAACAGCGGAATGTCGGTCTGTCCGGCGAAGCTCAGCCAGTCGATGACCGGGCAGCGCACCGCCGCGGCGGCAAAGCGGTCGGTGTGCCCGATGACCCAGCTCGACAGCACACCGCCTCCGGAGCAACCGCCCACGAACATGCGCTTGTCGTCGATATAGCCCCGGCCGATCGCGGTATCGACGCCGGCCATCAGGTCGTCATAATCCACGCTGGGATAGGCGCGGTAGATCGCGTTGCCGAAACTGCTCCCGTAGCCGGTGCTGCCGCGCGGATTGGTGTAGAGCACCACGAAGCCGTTGGCGGCGAAGTTCTGGAACGAATAGTTGAATCCCACGTTGTACATCCCGTGGGGCCCGCCGTGAATCTCCAGGATCAGCGGATACTTGCGTGAGGGATCGAACGACGGCGGCTTGACCAGCCAGCCCTGCACCCGGGCGCCCCCGCTGCTGGTGTACCAGATCTCTTCCACTTCGCCGAGCCGGGTCCCGGTCAGCAGGTCGGCGTTGACATCGGTGAGCTGCGCAATGGCCGCGGGCTTCTTGAGATCGATCCGCACCACGTCCGGCGGCAGGGAAGGATTGGTCCGCACGGCGAACGCGACGCCGTTCTTCGCGATCGACGGCGCGGAGATCATGTGCGTCCCCGTGGTCACTTGCCGGGGAGCCGAGCCGAGGGCCGCGTACCAGATGTTGCTGGTACCGCGGTCCTGTGCGGCGAAGTAGATCCCCTTCCCGTCCGGAGACCAGGAAATGCCGCCGGGATCCCGGTCGAGGCCGGCGGACCGCAGCGTCATCCCCGAGCCGTCGGGGGCAATCGTGTACAAGTCGTCGGTGTGGTAGCTGTATGCACCGGCCGGCTGCCCGGTGAAGGCGATCAGCCTGCCGTCGGGAGAGATCACCGGGCCGGACCAGCCACCCTCTTCAGAGGTTATCCGGCGCCTGGTGCCGGTTGCGAGGTCGATGGCATACAGGTTGGAGCGCCGGTACTGCCGCTCCGCATCAGCCGCGTCGTTGCCGTCGGCGATGATGGTCTTCCCGTCCGGCAGCCAGGCAAATCCGACCCCGCCGGGAAGACCGTTCTCTCGCGAGCCGACGTTCCAGTCACCCCGGGTAATCTGCCGGGGCGTGCCGCCGGTCGCGGGCACCACAAAAAGATGGGTGTAGCCATCGTCGAGGTATCCGGACCGGTCGGCCCGATAGTGGAGACTGCCGACGATCCGGGGCGCCTTGGTCCACTGCGCTCCGGAGGGAGCGGCCGGGAGGTCGATCCTCCAGTCGGGGTCTCTCGGGACAAACATGCTGAAGCCGATCCAATTGCCGTCCGGGGACCAGGCCGGGTTTGCCGGAGGCTTCGGCGACTTGGTGATCTGGGTGACGGCACCCTCCGCGTCCATATAGCGGACGTGAAGCTGACTACCGCCCGGCTCGCCCTCCAGCAGGAAGGCGATCCGCGTCCCGTCGGGTGACCAGACCGGGTTGGAGCCCTTGGTCAGAAAGCGGAGCTTTCCGCCATCGGCGCTCATGATCCAGAGCGTCGACTCGAAGGTGTCCTTGATCTTGTCCACCGACCGGCGGGTGAAGATCACCTGGGAGCCGTCCGGGGAGACCTTGGGCTCTCCCACGGTCTCGAAATCCAGGTACCGCCCGACCGTGAGCAAGGTATCGGAGGGACGCTCCTGGGCAGGGAGCGGCATGACGGCCGGAGCGGCGGCGAGCAGGAGCAGGGCGAAGTATCTCATCTATCGGGTCTCCGAAAGTGCGTACAGCAGGTCAACGTAGAACTTCTCGATCTGGGCGAGCCCCGCGAGCCGGGAGCCGGACTTCGGGGCGATGACCATGAATTCATTGGGGGCGTGGGCACCGCTCCCGTAACCCAACCCCGCAGCGACCATCGGCAGCTTGAGCCGCTCGGTAAAAACGTAGTAGGGTGCGCTCCCCGCCAGCCGGGGGGCGACGGTCGGGACCAGCCCCGCCTTGTTGAAGACGCCGATCGCGGAGCGCACCAGCGGGGCGTCGACGCTCGACTGCGCGGGCGGATACCCCGAGAGCTTTCGGAGCACCACGTCGCTGAATCCCTGCGAGTCGAGATGGGCGCGAATCAGCCGCAGCGCCTCGTCGGGCGTCTGGTCGGGCACCAGCCGGGAGTCGAGTTTGGCGGTGGCGATGTGGGGGAGGATCGTCTTCATGCCCGGACCGGTGTAGCCGGACCACATCCCGTCGATGTTGAGCGTGGTGTTGAAGAGATACTCCAGCTGCGTCGCCCGCCCCTCCATGCCGCCGATCCACCGCTCGACCCCCATGGCACGACGGAGTCCCGATTCCTGCGCCGTCCAGCCGGGGAGGAGTCCGTTGAGCAGCCGCTGCTCCTCCAGGGAGGGTTGCCGGATCCTGTCGTAATACCCCGGGACGGTGATGGTGTTGCCGTCCTTCGAGGTCAGCGCGGCCAGTGCCTGTACCAGCCGCCAGACCGGGGAATCGGTGATCGCCTTGTAGGAGCCGTGAATCTCGGCCGTGGCGGGACCTCCGCGAGCGCCGCCGCGCGCCTCCAGCTCGAAGGACACGATACCCTTCACCCCCAGGAACATTGCCACGTCGCCGTTCGCACCCTGGGCATTGAACGGGAAAAACACGCCCGAGGCCCTGCGCATTCGCGATTCGTACTTGTCGACGATCTCGGGATAGTGCGGAGAGCCCAGCTCCTCTTCTCCCTCCACCGCGAACATCAGGTTCACGGGCAGCTTTCCCTTGACCGCACGGATTGCCCCGAGCGCGTTGAGGAAGGCGCGCTCGGGACCCTTCTGGTTGGTGGCGCCGCGCCCCATGAGCACCCGGCCCAGCTCGTGATCCACCACGGCCGCCTCGAACGGCGGCGACCGCCATTCCGCCGGCTCGACCGGCTGCACGTCGTACATCATGTAGATCAGGAGGGTCTTCGGCGCTCCCTCGTCGCAATAGGCAAAGACCCCCGGATGTCCGCTGGTGGGCACCAGCTCGCTCTCGGCGCACCCGAGCTTCCGCAAGTCGTCACGGACCAGCTCGGCCATCTTCGTGATCCCGTCGTTTTGCGCGCTCACCGAGGGCTGCCGAAGCCATCGCTGCAGGTTGGCAACGTGCTCCGGCTGATGGGCGTCGATGTAGCCGTAGATCTCGGGGTGGGTTCCCCGATAGGCGGGAATGGTCCTGGCGTCGAACGCGGCGGTCGTCGTGATGGCGACGGGAGTGCGCTGGGATGCTAGACGGCTGGACGGCTGGACGGCTGGCAACAACAAGAAGCCCAGCACACAAAGAGAAGGTTTCATGGCAGTTCCCGTTCACCGTTCACTGTTCACCGTTCACCGTTCACCGTCTTGACCGTTGACCGTTGACGCTTTCGTTTCTGGATCTCCAACTGCACCCGGGCCTGAATCATCTCGATCCCGATGCGGTTGAATCCTCCCTCGGGGATGATGATGTCGGCGTACCGCTTCGACGGCTCGACGAATTCCATGTGCATCGGCCGTACGGTGGCGAGATACTGCCGGATCACGTCCTCCATGCTCCGGCCTCGCTCGGCGGTGTCGCGCTGGAGCCGCCGGATGAAACGGACGTCGTCGGACACGTCCACGTAGATCTTGATGTCGAAGAGGGGCCGGAGCCTGGGGTCGGCAAACAGCAGGATGCCGTCGACCAGGATCACGTTCTTCGGCTCGGCCCGAATGGTCGCGCCCGCGCGGGTGTGCGCCGCGTAATCGTAGGTGGGCTTGTCGACCGCGTGGCCCTGGGCCAGCTGGGTGAGCTGGTGCACCAGCAGATCGGTGTCGAACGAGTCGGGGTGGTCGTAATTGACCCGCTTCCGTTCTTCGAGCGGAAGATGAGAGAGATCGTTGTAGTAGGCATCCTGATCGATGAACGCCGCATCGACTCCGGGGAGATCGTAGATGGCTCGGGTCACGGTGGTCTTTCCCGAGCCCGAGCC
>Ga0075419_10002932_pt1 | contig 10932 bp, 7 predicted proteins | sample SoiMetdeltSBSDD3_FD_76900 | JGI IMG/M metagenome (GOLD analysis project Ga0075419, IMG submission 76900) | Bulk soil microbial communities from a Populus tree surrounding site in Tennessee, USA - Soil MetaG P. deltoides SBSDD3 | ecosystem: Environmental > Terrestrial > Soil > Tree plantation... | reverse complement strand
ACCACCAGCCCGACCAGCGCGAGGAAGCAGACCACCACGATCCCATCATTGAACTTGGTCCAATGCGGGCTCGCACGATACGCCCCACGAACGGGGCGAGCCGTGCGCTCGGTCGCCGAGTTCCACACTCGTTCTCTGTGCATTTGAAATGATCCCGGGCCCCACGCGAGGCTCGATCCCATGCTCGAAATCCAGAGCACGTGCCGTGCCAAGTCTCAGCAACAGAAAAGTCCAGGATTGGGCGAGCTCCGCACTCGCTCTCGGGCACTTCGCCCGGCACCACTGCGTCGCGGGGAGGCGTATTCGCCCGACAATCGCGGTCGCAATGATCAGAACGAGTCCCGGCTGTAGCGCCTAGCGGTGGCACATGGTGAGAGCATGTGCGTGCACAGAGTCGAGATCCCGATCGTCGCCGGAGGCGGGGCGCGCGGGCCTAATCCTGCGTTGTCAGTCAGCGCACCCACGCACGAAGATCCGCCAGGCAGTCCGCATTGTCCGGGAGCAGCCCTTTTGGTTGAAGACCAGTGAGCGGCCGCAGTGGTGTGTGGGGCGCCCTCTCGTTTGTTGCGGCACCCATTGTTGCTGAGCTTGGCGTAGCCGAACCAGTCTTGCTGCAGTTGACCAGTCGGCAGTCAACAAACTAGTCTCGGCCTACGCAGCTCTGACCTTCACCGGCTGGGACTGAGTCAAAGCTCACGGGACAATCGTCGCGGCGCGTGAGCGGAGGCGATTCCATGATCGAGCAACCTACCCACGACCAAGGAGAGCGCATTCCGACCGGCGCCGAGCTCACGGCGCTCGACCCGACGTTTCGCACTGACCCCCACCCGGTCCTGGCGCGCCTGCGCCGCGACGAGCCCGCGCACTACGACCGGGTCCTCAACCGCTGGGTCCTGACGCGCCACGACGACGTCGAGCGCGTGCTCCGAGACCGCACGATGTCGCTCGATCCGCACAAGGCGAACGAGGGCACGTATGTGCGCCTGTTCCTCCCCCCGCCCGGTCAGGCGGCCAACATGCTCTTCAGCGACCCTCCCGACCACACCCGGCTCCGCGCGCTCGTCAACAAGGCGTTCACGCCGCGCGCGGTCGAGCGCCTGGCGCCGCGCATCCGCCGGATCATCGGCGAGCTGCTCGACCCGCTCGCCGGAGCCGAGGGCTTCGATCTTATCGAGGCGTTCGCCGGGCCGTTGCCGGTGATCGTCATCGCCGAGATGCTCGGCATCGACCCGGCCAATCGGGGCGACTTCAAGCGCTGGAGCGAGCTCGATGTCCGGACGTTCAATCCATTCCTATCGGACGAGGAGCGTGCGACGGTGAACAGTGCACTGGGGGAGCGCGACGCCTAGCTGCGCCGCGTGCTCGCCTCGCGGCGGGCCGAGCCGCGGGACGACCTGCTCAGCGCGTTGATCGCCGCGGAGGAGGCCGGCGATCGCCTCGACGACGACGAGATCGTGACGATGTGCGGACTGCTGCTGGTCGCCGGCAACGTGACCACCACCGATCTCATCGGCAACGGCGTGTGGATCCTGCTCCGGCACCCCGCGGAGCTCGACAAGCTCCGCGCCGACCCCTTGTTGATCGACAACGCGGTCGAGGAGATTCTTCGATTTGAATCGCCGGTGGTGCAGAGCGTGCGCATCCCCACGGCCGACGTCGCGATCCGTGGCTGTCCGGTGCGTCGAGGCGAGTCGGTGGTCGTATTCCTCGCCGCCGCCAATCGGGATCCGGAGGTGTACCCGGAGCCTAACCGCTTCGACGTGACGCGGCGGGACGTGCATCATCAGTCGTTCGGCGGCGGGGTCCACTTCTGCCTCGGTGCCCCGCTGGCGCGCCTCGAGGCCGGGCTCGCCATCGGCGCGCTCCTCGAGCGGTTCCCGCATCTCCGCCTGGCCGACGAGTCGCCAGTCTGGCGAGCGCTGCCGCTGTTTCGCGGCGTGGCGAAGCTCCGCGTGCTGACCGCGGCGCCCTGACGGCGTGCTCTTGCTCACGCAGGCGCGTTCGCCTAGCCTGTCCCCGGCCGATTCATGGGAGGCAAGGGGAGACCGATGCGCCGGGGTCCAAAGCCCGCCAAGTCCAAGGGAGCTAAGTCCCCTATTGGCCGCAAGTCGCCGAAGGACGACGCGGCTAGAGTTCGCGACCTTGAGAAGCGCCTAGCGGAGGCGCTGAAGGACAAGGCGGAGGCGCTAGAGCAACAAACGGCTATCAGCGAGATCCTTCGCGCGATCAGCAGCTCGCCGATGGATCTCCAGCCGGTGTTGGAAGGGGTCGTCGAGAGTGCCACGCGCTTCTGTGGCGCCCACGACGCCGAGCTTTACAGGCTGCACGGAACAGACTTGAAGGTAGTGGCCCACTATGGACCGATCTCCGCCCCAATGGGCCGTTTGATTCCCGTCGTGCGGGGGACAGTCGCGGGGCGTGCTGCTTTGGAACGACAGGCCGTTCACGTGGCTGATCTCCAAGCCGAACCGGAGGAGTTCCCGGTGGGCTACGCCTTGGCTCGGGAGTTCGGGTACAGGACTGTGGTGTCCGTTCCCCTCCTTCGCGAAGGTGAGCCAATCGGGACAATCAATCTTCGGCGGACCAACGTGAATCCGTTCACCGACGCACAGATCGCCCTCCTCCAGACCTTCGCCGATCAAGCTGTTATCGCCATCGAGAACGTCCGGCTGTTCAACGAGACGAAGGAAGCCCTGGAGCAGCAGACGGCAACGAGCGAAATCCTCCGCGTGATCGCGAGTTCGCCGACGGATGTACAGCCCGTGGTCGACGCCGTTGCCGAAAGCGCGGCCCGGCTCTGCGAAGCGTTCGACGCCGCCATCTTCCGCCGGGACGGCGATGACCTGCGCCTCGTCGCCCATCACGGCCCGATCCCGATCCAGTCCACCCTGCCCCTCGTTCGCGGGACGAGCAATGGTCGAGCAGTTCTGTCCGGGCAGACCGTGCACGTCGCCGACATGCAGACGGAGGCGGCCGAATTCCCGGAGGGCAGTGAGAATGCGCGGCGCATGGGCCACCGCACGGTACTGGCCGTCCCCTTGATCCGAGAAGAGGGCGTCGCGATCGGCACCATCAACGTCCGCCGCACCGAGGCTCATCTCTTCACGGAGCGACAGGTCGCGCTGCTCCAGACGTTCGCCGACCAAGCCGTCATCGCCATTGAGAATGTGCGGCTGTTCACGGAGCTTCAGGCGAGCAACCGCGAGCTGACCACGGCGCTGGACACGCAAACCGCCACCAGCGACATCCTGCGCGTCATCAGCCGCTCGCAGACGGATGTGCAGCCGGTGTTCGACACGATCGTGCAGAGCGCCGCTCGCTTGCTGCGCGGGTACTCGGGCGCGTTGGCGCGAGTCGCGGGAAATCAGATCGTGCTCGGCGCTCTTACGACCGGCGACGCCGCGAACGACGCTGCCCTGCGCGCGCGGTTTCCACGATCACTCGGGGCCGAGACACCGGTCGGCCAGGCCATCCGCGATCGTGTATCGATCAACGTGGTCGATGCGCAAGGCGATGCTCGATGGCCCGACGGGCGGATCAGTGCTCGCATCCGCGGATATCGAAGCCTCGTGGCAGTGCCACTGATTGGTCACGACGAGGTGGTGGGGGCGATCGCCGTGACTCGCCGTGAATCGGGCGGCTTCACCGACGACGAGATCGCCCTCCTGCAGACCTTCGCCGACCAAGCGGTCATCGCCATCGAGAATGTGCGGTTGTTCAACGAGACGAAAGAAGCGTTGGAGCAGCAGACCGCGACCGCAGAGATCTTGCGGGTGATTTCGAGCTCACCGACGGACATCCAACCTGTGCTCGACGCCGTCGTCCGGAGCGCAATACGGCTGTGCGAGGGCTATGATGCCTGGATCGGTCTGACGGAGGGGGGAAACCTCCGTGTCCGGGCCCACGAGGGGCCGATTGCAGTCGCCGAGGAGCTGAGACCGATCAGGCGAGGCCGGGTTTCGGAAACCGCAGTCTTGGAGCGCCGGACGATTCACATTCACGACCTTGCTGCCAGCGGGGCCGAGTTTCCCCAGGGCCACGCAGACGCTCTCCGGATTGGGCAACGGACCGTCCTGGGCGTACCGCTTCTGCGCGAGGGCGAGGCGATCGGCGTGATCCTGATCCGTCGCCTCGAGGTTCATCCATTCACGGACAAGCAGATCTCCCTGCTCCAAACCTTCGCTGACCAAGCCGTCATCGCGATCGAGAACGTGCGGCTGTTCAAGGAGCTGGAGGTACGCAACCGCGATCTCACGGAGGCGCTGGAGCAGCAGACGGCGACGAGCGAGATCCTCCGGGTGATAAGTAGTTCGCCGACCGACGTACATCCGGTCTTCGATTCGCTGGTAGCGAGCGCGGCTCGGCTTTGCGGTGCCAACGACCTGGTCCTCCTCATCCGAGAGGCCGATGTGCTTCGCCCTGCCGCGGGCGTCGGTTCGTTCTGGCAGAGTCTACCGGCCGATTTCCGTGTCCCGCTCGTGCGCGGCACCGTTGCGGCCCGCTCGGTCATCGATGGCGCGACTCTTCACCTTGCCGACTTGGCGACCTTGTCGGAAGCCGAATTCCCCGTTGGTCGCGATTTGCAACGCCGCTTCGGTCATCACACGGTGCTGGCCGTCCCCCTGGTGCGGGAAGGAGTCGCGTTGGGGACGATCTTTGCGATGCGGTTCGAGGTTCGGCCATTTATGGATCAGCAGGTCGCGCTCTTGACGACCTTCGCCGACCAAGCCGTGATCGCCATCGAGAATGTCCGGCTGTTCAAGGAACTCGAGGCCCGCAACAGTGCGCTCACGGAATCCCTTGAGCAGCAGACCGCCACCGCGGAGATCCTGCAGGTGATCAGCAGCTCTCCGACCGATCTCGACCCCGTGCTCGAGGCAATTGCACGTAATGCGGCTCGGCTGTGCGAGGCCGCCGACGTCGCCATCGCCCGGGCCGAGGCCGACGGGCAGACACTCCTGTTCTCGCTGGGGCCGGATGCCTGGGCGCGCGGGCTTCTGTTTATGGACCGCCGCACGCTCACGGCTCGGGCAATCAGCGAGGGTCGGACGATCCACGCGCCTGATCTGTTGGCTGAGCAGGATTACGATGCCCGAGCGAGGGTAGAGAGATATGGCTGGAGGACGGCGCTCGCCGTGCCCCTCATTCGCGAGGGCGTCGCGCTCGGCGCTATCACGGCACGGCGGTCTGAAGTGCGTCCGTTCAGCGATCAGCAGGTCAAGCTGCTCGAGACCTTCGCCGACCAGGCCGTCATCGCCATTGAGAACGTGCGGTTGTTCGCCGAGTTGCAGGCACGGACGGCCGAGCTGACGCGCTCGGTGGAGGAGTTGACGGCCCTCGGCGAGGTCGGTCGCGCCCTCAGCTCGACACTCAATCTCGAGGCGGTGCTGCAGACGATCGTCACGCGGGCAAATCAGCTCACCGGGACGGCCGGTTGCGTGATCTGGGAGTACGACAAGCCCCGCGAGGAGTTCCGGCTGCTGGTGAGCCACTATGCGGACGACACAGATGCCGCGATTCTCCCCGCGCGCGGGGGCGTGACGACGATCCCCAAAGGCCAGGGGCTCACGACCCAGGTGATGGAGGAACGGCAGGCAGTGCAGGTTCCCGACATCACGGTCGCGGGCGCGTACGAGAGTCCAGTCCGGAAGCCGCTTGTCGACGCTGGCCATCGAGCGCTGCTCGGAGTGCCGCTGCTCAGCGAGGACGAAGTCGTCGGCGTCCTGGCCGTGACGCGCAAGACGCCCGGCGAGTTTGCACCCGAGATTGTGCGGCTCCTTACCACCTTCGCCACCCAGTCCGCCCTGGCCATTCAGAACGCACGCCTGTTCCTAGAGATCGAAGACAAGAGCCGCCAGCTCGAACTCGCCAGCCAGCATAAGTCGGAGTTCCTGGCCAATATGTCCCACGAGCTGCGAACACCGCTGAACGCGATCATTGGGTTCTCCGAGGTGCTGACAGAGCGCATGTTCGGAGACCTGAACGAGAAGCAGGAAGAGTACCTGAAGGACATCTACGCCTCGGGCACTCATTTACTGTCCCTGATCAACGACATTCTGGACCTGTCGAAGATCGAGGCCGGCCGAATGGAGCTTGAGCTAGCGGACTTCGACCTTCCTACGGCCATCGACAATGCCCTGATGCTGGTTCGGGAGCGGGCCGGGCGTCGCAGCATCACGTTGCAGACGGCCGTGGACGCGGGGCTCGGTCAGGTGCGGGCAGACGAGCGAAAGATCAGGCAGGTGGTTCTAAACCTCTTGTCGAATGCGATCAAGTTCACGCCGGAGGGCGGGCGGATCGAAGTCGGTGCGGTGTCCCGAGATGGATTCGTGGAGGTATCAGTCAGCGACACCGGGGTCGGCATCGCGCCGGAGGATCAGGAAGCGGTGTTCGAGGAGTTTCGGCAGGTCGGGACTGCGGAGAAGAAGGCCGAGGGGACCGGGCTCGGGCTGGCCCTTTGCCGCAGGTTCGTCGAGCTGCACGGGGGAAAAGTCAGGGTACAGAGCGTGGTGGGCCGCGGATCGACCTTCACGTTCACGATCCCGGTGCATCGAGGCGAATGAGCTGATCGCGCGATGAAGTTGCGGCCAGCCATCCTCTACCGAGGTGCAGAATGGAGAAGTCCTCATGAGACGTACCGGGCAACTGCTCGTTAGCGTGCTCGCGCTGGGCATGGCCGCCCTGGCCACGGTCCCGGCCGGTGCCCAGACGATGGTCGGCGTCACCGCAACCGAGATCAAGATCGGCAACACCAACCCCTACAGCGGCCCGGCCTCGGCTTACGGCACCATCGGCAAGGTGATCGGCGCCTACTTCAAGAAGGTCAACGACGAGGGCGGCATCAACGGACGGAAGATCAACTACATCACCTACGACGACGGCTACTCGCCGCCCAAGACCGTCGAGATGGTGCGCAAGCTGGTCGAGCAAGATCAGGTCGCGGCGCTCTTCCAGACCCTCGGGACACCTACGAACAGCGCCATCCACAAGTACGTGAACCAGCAGAAGGTGCCGCACCTCTTCGTGGCCACCGGCGCCACGAAGTGGAACGACCCGCAGAACTTCCCGTGGACGATGGGCTTCCAGCCCAACTATCAGACGGAAGGACGCGTGTACGCGGCGCACGTTCTCAAGAATCATCCCAACGCGAAGGTCGGGATCCTCTACCAGAACGATGACTACGGCAAGGACTACCTGAAGGGTTTCGAGGACGGGCTCGGCGAAGCGGCCAAGAAGATGATCGTGCTCAAGCAGAGCTACGAGGTGACCGATCCCACCATCGACTCCCAGATCGTGAATCTGAAGAACAGCGGGGCAACCGTGTTCTTCAACATCACGATCCCGAAGTTCGCGGTGCAGGCCATCAAGAAGTCGCACGATATCGGCTGGAAGCCTGTGCACTACCTGAACAACGTGTCGAGCTTTCTGGCCACAGTGCTCAAGCCGGCTGGGCTCGAGGCCTCGAAGGACCTCATCACCGCGCTCTACATGAAAGAAGTTACCGATCCGCAGTGGCGCAACGACAAGGGCTTCACGGACTGGGTGGCCTTCATGAAGAAGTACTACCCGGAAGGCGCTCTCGACGATTGGTCCAACGGGTACGGCTACAACGCCGCGATCCTCATGACGCACGTGCTCAAGCAGTGCGGCAACGACCTCTCGCGTGAGAACATCATGCGCCAGGCCGCCAACATCAAGAACTTCGAGCTGCCGCTGCTGCTACCGGGAATGAAGGTCAACACGAGCCCGACCGACTTTGCGCCGATCGAGCAGCAGCAGCTGGCCAGGTTCAACGGCGAGAAGTGGGATCTGTTCGGCGAGCTCTTCGAGGCGTTTCGCAAGCACTGATCGCAGCACCGGGCGGGGCGGCCGGCTGCCGAAGGCCAAGGCCGGGCTGTAAGCAGCCCTGACGCAGCGGGCAGCGTGGGAGACGCTGAGGAAGGACTTATGAAGGTAGGCGTGGCTGTCGTCGTCCTGGTGGGCCTCGCCGCCGTCGCCGCAGCACGCGACGCGGGAGCCTGGCCCGGGATTTTCCTGGCGGCGGCCGTCGCGGTTCTCGTTGGCCATCTGGCGTATTCCACTGGCTACATCGCCGCACGGCGGGATCTTCACGCCCCACCTCACCTGCGCCCGCTGACCGAGGTTCAGCGCACCGAGTTGCTCATGAGGGCTATGCTGCCGAGTTGGCGGCGATGGCTCGATTGGGGGGCGCTTGCCGTTGCCGGTGTGCTGCCCTTCATTGTCATACTCTGGGTCGCTCCCATCTATCGTGGCTCTGGTTTGGTTTGTGCTGCTGGCTATCGTTGTGTGCGCTGGTAGCCATAGGCATAGGCGCGAGACTGACGGAATGGCTCTGGAGACCGTTCCGCGAGGCCCAGAAGGAAGCACGCCGCGAGCAAGCCGAGCCCAAGTGAAGGCCCTCACGAACTGCGTCCGCAGCGAGGCAGAAGAGCCCCGCGACGCGGTTCCTCCCGATGCCGCTCCGGCCGGCGACTTCCTGATGACGAGCGCGGAGAATAGCGCGCCATCGGCCGACCCTACAGGACGCTCGGCGGCAAGAGCGCGCAGGTGCGGTCGAGCGGGTGGATCCGCCCGATGTGGCCGCGATCCGCGCAATTGCGCCGACCGCTACGTCGCCTTTCCTCGGTCGCTCACGGCCATGATGTCAACAGTAGGAGAGATCGATGGATTTGGGGCTCAAGGGCAAAAAGGCGGTCGTGACGGGGGGGACACGTGGCATTGGCCGAGCCATCGCCGAAGAATTAGGCGCCGAAGGTTGTCACGTGAGTCTCTGTGCGCGTGACGGCGCAGCAGTAGCAGCCACCGTCAAGGCACTAACTGAACACGGCACTGCCGCCACCGGCAGGGCGGTCGACGTGGGCGACAGCATGGCGCTCAAGGCGTGGATCCAAGCGGTGGCCACTGAGCTTGGTGGCCTTGATATCGTCGTCGCCAACGCGAGTGGGTTTGCAGGTACTCCCGATGACGCGGGGTGGTGGCGGAGCTTTGAGATCGACGTCATGGGAACTGTACACGCGATTGAGGCGGCGATGCCATTTCTTGAGAGTTCGGTCGCAGCATCCATCGTCGTGATCTCGAGCGCGTCGGCGCTCGAAAGCTTCACGGACATCTTCGCGCCAGGCAGGCCCTGGCCCTACGCAGCGATGAAGGCTGGTCTGGTCAACTACGTCGGTAACGTGAGCCGAGCGCTCGCCCCAAAAGGCATCCGGGCGAACACGGTCACCCCCGGCGTGATTTATTTCGCAGAAGGAACCTGGCACAAGCGCGAACGGGACGCTCCCGCGATGTTCGCGAAGGCGCTTTCTCGTTGTCCCATGGGCCGATTCGGGCGGCCGGACGAGGTGGCTAAAGCCGTCGTGTTTCTGGCCAGTCCCGCGGCGAGTTACATTACTGGGACCAACCTCGTCGTCGATGGTGGACAAACATACCGAGTCCAGTACTGAGGACGATCTTTCCGCCAGCGTCGAAGGAACCGGCTGCGCTGCGAAGCGAGATCCGGGGCGCCGGCTGCTTCAACTAGGCTCGTGACCGCGCCCTCCTCGCGCGGGCGCCGTGGCTGGTGCGCGTCGTGGCGTTCGGCTAGACTCCCGCCAGCCATCCTCCACGAGGTGTCCATGCGGTTGATCGGGCTCGCGGTCGTTCTCGCTCTCAGTCTCTCTCTTGCGGCGCTCGACGCCGAGGCGCAGCCAGCAGGTGGGAAGGTCTACCGAATCGGGTTCCTCCAGGCGGCACCCAATACTCCGGCCCTCAACTATACGGAGACGTTTCGGCAAGGGTTGCGCGACCACGGATATGTCGAGGGACAGAACATCGTCATCGAGCATCGGGTGTCGAGGACGCCGAAGGACAATCCCGCCCTCCTTGCCGACCTCCTTGGTCGGAAGATCGACATACTCGTCACCTGGACAACGCCAGCGCTCGTCGCCGCCAAGAAGGCCACGAGCACGATCCCGATCGTCGGCTACAGCGGCGACCCGATCCAGACGGGTCTGGTCGCGAGTCTGGCGCGGCCCGGCGGCAATATCACCGGTCTCGCAATCCTCAGCGACGAACTGGAACTGAAGAAGCTTCAGTTGCTGAAGGAGGCGTTCCCCGGGGTCACCCGCGTGGCCGTCCTCTGGAATCCCGATAATCCAGTGTGGCCCCCGGCGCTGAAGCGGCTCCAGGGGGCTGCACCGGCGCTGGGCGTGAAGCTTCAGCCGCTCGCCGTGCGAGATTCCGGCGACCTGAAGGTGGCCTTCGATGCTGCGACGAGGGAACGGTCCGATGCGCTCCTGGTAGTCAGCGAAGCGATCTTCATCGCCATGCGACAACACATCACGGATTTTGCGGCGAGACATCGGCTGCCGGCGATCTATGGGGGGGCGAACCTATGTCGAAGCCGGTGCGCTGATGTCGTACGGCACCAGTAGTCTCGACAATCTCCGCCGCTTGGGTGGCTACGTGGACAAGATCCTCAAGGGAGCGACGCCCGCCGATCTCCCCGTGGAGCAGCCAACGAAGTTCGAGCTTCTGATCAATATGAAGACCGCGCAGGCGCTCGGCCTGACGATTCCGCAGTCAGTGCTCGTGCGCGCGGACAAATTGATCGAGTAGCCGCGTGCTCGGCCAACGCGGCCAGCTCCTCCGTGCGGCCCTCGGATTCGCCGGGTGCTCGCTGCCCTCATACGACCGCGCCCTCGACGCCCTCCGCACCTGGCTCGACTCCTGGACCGGGATCGGCCACGTCGCCGTCGGGATGCACCGTCAAGGCTACGATCTGCAACGATCGAGGCTGGCGGGCGACGTTCTACACGACCGGGATGGAGCACTCGCTGACAAGCGCGACCGGCAGTGGATGGGAGCGCACGCCGTGATGTGCGACGCGGAAGCCGCTCAAGAAAGTGACCAAAGTCCGCGTGTTGCGATGTT
>Ga0075419_10002928_pt1 | contig 10935 bp, 11 predicted proteins | sample SoiMetdeltSBSDD3_FD_76900 | JGI IMG/M metagenome (GOLD analysis project Ga0075419, IMG submission 76900) | Bulk soil microbial communities from a Populus tree surrounding site in Tennessee, USA - Soil MetaG P. deltoides SBSDD3 | ecosystem: Environmental > Terrestrial > Soil > Tree plantation... | reverse complement strand
TTCCACCCCTTGGCGATCCAGCCGGGAAGCCACTCCCGCACTCCCCTCACCAGGTATTCCGAATCGGAGACGATGAGCACCCTGAGCCGGGATCCCTTTCCCGCCAGGAGCTGCAGCACCCCGATGCCCCCGGCCAGCGCCATCCGGTTGTTGGTGGTGTCGGGCGAATGAATGTAGAAGTCCCGGCGCACCAACCCCCTCGGCGTGCGGATTTCGATCAAGCCTCCCGCCCCACCGGGATTCGCCCCGGCGCGTCCATTGCCAAGACAGCTTTCATCGAGGTGCACGACGGCGCGCGCGCTCATGGAAGCACCTGAAAGTCGTCGAGATCCTCGAGATCGAATCGCAGTTCTTCCCCGGTCATCGGCAGCAAGCCGACCAGTGCTTCCTGACCGCCGTGGTGCAGCAGCCGGCGCGCCACCACGATGAATTCGGTTCCGCGGCGCATGAGCACCACGCGCCGGTTGAGCCGCGTGGCCCGCTCCAGCTGCTCCATCCGCTGCGGTGTCCAGCGCACCAATCCCATACGCTCCGCCGCTCCCTTACTGTTCCGCCGTCCCGCGAACCACCCGCAGGACGCCGGCGTCGGGAAGAATCTCGCCGATGACGGCGCGGGCGGGTGTGGACTCGGCTTCCAGCGCGGCGAGCAGATCACCGAGCCGTTCCCGACGGACCGCGAGGAGGAGCCCCCCCGATGTCTGGGCGTCCACACAGAGCAGCCGCTCCGCCTCCTCGACATCGCCGGCCCACTCGGCATTGGTCGCCTCGAGATTGCGGCGAGTGCCGCCGGACACCGCGCCCTCGTCCGCGAGTCGGAGCGCGCCATCGAGCAGCGGAAGCCGGGCCACATCGATGCGCGCGCCGACACCGCTGGCGGCGAGGATATTGCCGAGGTGCCCGAGCAGGCCGAACCCGGTGATGTCGGTGGCGCAACGAACCCCGGCGGCGAGCGCCGCGCGCGCCGCGCCCTCGTTGAGCGTCGTCATGCTCCGGACCGCTTCGGCGAGTCCGGTCTCGGTCACCATATCGCGTTTGAGCGCGGTGGTGAGGATCCCGGTCCCGAGCGGCTTGGTCAGCACCAGGAGATCGCCCGGGCGCGCGACGGCGTTGGTGAACATCCGGTCGGGATGCACTTCTCCGATGACGCAGAGCCCGAACTTGGGCTCCGGGTCGTCGATGGAATGGCCACCCAGCATCAGGCACCCGGCTCTGGCGGTGACGTCGGCCGCACCGCGAAACACATCGCCCAGGACTTCGAACGGGACCTTGCCGCGCGGCCATCCGACCAGGTTGAGCGCGAAGAGCGGCCGGCCTCCCATGGCGTACACGTCGGACAGTGCATTCGCCGCGGTGATGGCGCCCCAGGCGACCGGGTCGTCGACGATCGGGGTGAAGAAGTCCACCGTGGCGACGAGGGCGCGATCGGCGGAGAGCCGGTACACCGCAGCATCATCGCGGGTGGCCGCGTCGACCAGCACGTTGGAATCGACAACCGCGGGAAGATGCCGCAGCACCTCGCCCAGATCCTTGCTGCCGAGCTTGCAGCCGCACCCCGCGGCGTGAGAGAGAGAGGTCAGCCGAATGCTGGTCATGCGATCCACGAGTAACCTGTGAACGACCTGCTGCCACTCGGCACCGCACTGCTCCTGGGAGTGATCCATGCCCTGGAGATCGACCACATGATGGCGGTGACCGCGTTCGTGAGCCGGAGACCGACCCTGGCCACCGCGCTCGGATTCGGCATACGCTGGGGCCTGGGGCATTCTCTCGCGGTGTTCATCGCGGGAGCCATCCTCCTGGCCATTGGGCGCAGGTGGTCGCCCGGGATGGAGGCCATTCTGGAGGGGGCTGTCGGTGTGGCACTGGTCGGGGTTGGCATCTGGTCGCTCCGCACGGCTCGCAACTTACACCTGCACCACCCTGGAGAGCACCGGGCGCATGGCCACGCCGTGGCATCCCTCGGGATGATGCATGGCCTGGCGGGAACCACCGCAGTGGTCACCCTCCTCCCGGTCACGTTACTCCAAGAACCTCTCATCGGGCTGGCATATCTTGCCTGCTTCGGCGTCGGCGTGACGATGGGAATGGGGATCTTCGCGCTGGTAGCCGCGGCGGCGATGCGGACAGCGGCCTCGGGCGCGCCGGCAGCTGTCGAGCGGATTGCCCGATTGGCTGGGATCGGGAGTATCGCGGTTGGTCTCTGGTGGCTTGGGCGTGTGCTCCTGTCTCGCTAGGTCGTGCCAGAGGGGATTCCCTCAGTTCTAAGATGCTCCTTGGAGGCTCCGGTGCGATTTCCCCGTTTTTCCCCCTTTCTTCCCCTGTTCATCGCCTGCGGCGGAAGCGACGGACCGGCCGGGACCAACGACACACCCCCGGAGCCGCAAGGGAATCCGGTCGCCGCGGCCACGATTGAGGTCAGGGACAATTTTTACAGTCCCTCGACGGTGCTCATCTCCGTGGGTGGAACAGTGACCTGGAGCTGGGCGGGGGACAATCACAGTGTCACGCCCGACGGCTCGCCAACATTCACCGGCGTGGGGCTGAGAAACGCTCCCTTCACACTGGGACCAGTCGTCTTTGCCGTGGCAGGCACCTACAGCTTCCATTGCACGGCCCATGGAGTGGCCGGTACCTATGGCGGCGGCACCATGACCGGGGCGGTCTTCGTCCGCTGAGCTGAAGAAAAAGCGCCCCGGAGAGGGGCGCCTTTCGGATCTGATCGCGAGGTGCCTACCGCCCTTTCTTCCCCTTCTTTCCCTTCTTCCCCTTTTTCCCTTTCTTCCCCGCTTTCCCCTTCTTCCCCATCTTCTTTGCGGCTTTCCGCATCGGCTTGGTCGCCTTCATCTTCCTGGCCGCTTTTTTCTTTGCCGCTTTCTTGGCGACGCGCTTGACGCTTTTCTTTTTCTTCGCTTTGGCCTTCGCCTTGGGCTTGGCCTTTACCGCCGCCTTCTTCTTCGCCGCCGGTTTGGCGGCCGGGCGCGGGGCAGGCGCCGGTGAGGGCGTCGGGGCCGCCGGCCTCGGAGCAGGCTTTGGGGGCATTGCCGCCGGAGGGGGCGGGGGCGGCGGCGGTGGAGGTGGGGGCGCCGGGGGGGTAGACGACGGCATCGGGTCCATCCATCCGGACCCGGACCAACCCATTTCCAATTCGTCGAACGCGGCCATTCGGATCCTCCGGCTACGGTTGCGGCAGGCCCAGCCGCAGAGGGGGCGCACAGCAGCGCCTTCACCAGGTGGCTGATATATCTTGCACAACTTTCGTCCTTCTGCAAGGCGGAGAGATTCTCGATGCGGGCGCTCGCCCTCCTGGGACATGGCGGGATCGGAAGCATCGCCGAGGTGGAGCTGCCGTCCCCCCGGGTTTCCGCCCCCGGCGAAGTCCTGATCCGGGTGAGGACTGCGGCGATCAACCACCTCGATCTCTTCCTCACCGAGGGGATCAAGGGCATCTCAGTCGCATTTCCTCATATCGTCGGAACCGACGGGGCCGGGGTAGTGGAGCAGGTTGGAGCCCAGGTCGCCTCGGTCCGGCCGGGGGATCGCGTCACCCTCAACCCCGGGATTTCCTGCGGCCAGTGCGCCGCCTGCCTTCGCGGGGACGAGCCGCTCTGCCGGGAATACGCCATTCTGGGGGAGCATCGACCCGGAACGGCGGCGGAGTTCGTCGTTGTTCCAGAACGGAACGTCGCGAAAATTCCCGACGACATGCCATGGGATATCGCCGCAGCGCTCCCGCTCTCTACCCTGACCGCCTGGCGGATGCTCACGACCCGCGCCAGACTCGAGCCGGGGGAGACGGTGCTGATCTGGGGCGTTGGGGGTGGTGTGGCGCTCGCGGCGCTCGCAATCGCCAAGCACCGGGGCGCCCGGGTGATCGCAACCAGCTCCTCCAATGCCAAGCTGGAGCGGGCCCAGGCGCGAGGCGCCGACGTGATCTTCAATCATGCCGAGCTGCCACCCGACGACATCGCCCGGGAGATCCGGAAGCTCACCGGCACCGGAGTGGACATCGTGGTGGAGACCGTGGGTCAGAAGACATGGAGCGCGTCCCTCAAGGCGCTCCGCCCCGGCGGCCGGCTGGTGACCTGCGGTGCCACCAGCGGCCCGGAAGTCGGAATCGATATCCGGCGGCTCTTCTGGTTCCAATGGAGTATTCTGGGTTCGACCATGGGCTCGCAGGCGGAATTCGCCGAAGTGATGGCGCTGGCGCGCGCCGGAAAACTCTGGCCGGTGGTCGATTCCGTGGTGCCGCTTTCGCTCGGAGCCACGGCCTATGAGCGCATGCGGCGGGGCGAGCAGCAGGGCAAACTCGTGATCGAGGTATCGCGGTGAACGAACTCTGGGACCGGCTGCTCGGTGGCGGTGAGCAGCTCATGTTGTACCTGCCGCCGTTCGCGGCGGCAATCGCCATCCTGATCGCGGGCTATCTGCTGGCCCGGCTGCTGGAGCGCTGGACCGACGCCCTCCTCAAGCGGCTCAACTTCAACAAGATGGCCGACGTGGGCGGCATCTCCGAGGCCATGGGGCGGACCGGCACCCGGCTCGATCCCATTCACGCGGTGGGAAAACTGCTGTTCTGGCTGGTGATGCTGGTGGTGATCCTGCTCGCGAGCACCGCCCTCGGGCTCGAGAGCATCCGCGAGATGTTCGGGACGATGCTTTCCTTCATCCCGACGCTCATCGCCGCAATCGTGATCGTCATCCTCGGCATGATCGTGGGAGAATTCGTGCGCGCGCTGGTGCTGGCGTCCGCCGGTGCAGTGGAAGGCGTGCCCACCCTCGCCCGGGCCGCGAAGGCAGCGGTCGTGGTGATCGCGATCTTTATGGCGGTGCAGCAGCTCGGCATTGCCGACGAGCTGGTGACGGCGGCCTTCACCCTGATCCTGGGTGCGATGGCGCTCGCGGTCGGGCTGGCGTTCGGACTGGGAAACCGCGACCTGGCAGGCGAGGTGACCCGCCGGTGGTATGAAGAGGGCCGGGCCCGGCGGGAGCGGCGCCGGATGAACAAGATGGGGAGAAGACACGATGATCCGCCGATCCCCGAGCCTTCGCCGGGGGAGGGGGATGCCTGATGTCCGCTCGTGCCACGACAGGCTATTCCGGAACGCCGCTGGCCCAGAAGCTCGGCATCAAGGAAGGCACCCGTCTCCTCCCGCTGAACGCTCCCACGGACTACGGGGAATTCCTCGGCCGGCTGCCTCCGGGAGCAGTGATAACGCGGCGCGGCGGCGTGACCGTAGACATCGTCCACCTGTTTGCCGATCGGTCCGCGGAGCTGCGGCGGCATCTGACCGCGTTGCGCCGGCAGCTGCGCCCCGATGCTGCGATCTGGGTGTCGTGGCCGAAGCGGACATCCAAAGTCCCGACCGACATCACGGAGGATGTCATTCGTGATGTCGCCCTGCCGATGGGCTTCGTGGATATCAAGGTGTGCGCGGTCACCGACGTGTGGTCGGGGCTCAAGCTGGTGGTGCGGAAGGAGCTGCGCTAGCGGGGAGCACCGGGAATCCGCACCAGCATGAGGCGAACTCCCTTCTCGAACTGCTCCGCGAACAGGGCGGCATCGGAGCCAACGCCGAGCAGGCGGGCATTGCCAGGCATCCGGAGAATCCTGAGCAGATCGCCTCTCCGGTCGACCACCTGAATCGACCGGGTGGTGTCGAGCACCGGTTTGCTCTTCTCCAGCCAGATCTTTTCGTCGGGAGCGCCGAACGCGGCGACGAACGGGGGAAGGATCAGCGCCCAGGGGAGATCGCCCTCGTTGGGACGAATGTCCTGGGGAAACCCCTGCAGGTACCGGAGCCGGTCGGCCTGGGTCACCTCGAACACCGGGTCGGGAAGCTCCGGCCCTTTGGTGACGCGCGCTCCGGGGTCGATCGATTCGATCTGATTGCGGAGCAGGCGCGCGATCCAGACGGTACCGTCCCGCCACACGCCCCAGAGATCGTCGCCGCTGAAGACCTGGCGCTCGAACCGGGTAGTTGCGCCGCGCTGCATCTCCCGCACATCGACCGGCGCCAGCCGGGCGACGGTGTCGAAGCGGGAGAGATCCCGGGGCGCCCGAACGATCGCCGCCGAGTCGCGGTTGCCGGCGCCGCCGGTTCCCGGCAGGGGCCGCACCTCGAAGTAAAGCTGCCCCGCCCCGTCCCTCGCCCGGGGAGCGCTTCCCCGCAGCGCGTCGGGCGAGGGAATCGAGTCGATCAGCCGCCCGTCGCCGGTCCAGACCGTGGTGCGACGCTTGCCCCAGTCGGAGACATATGCGGTGTCGCCGACCGAGAAGACCGTGGCGGGATGGAGGTAGGCCTTTTGCTTTTCCCCGCCAAGCGGTGCAAGCGTCTTCTGCTGAAAGTCGGCAATCGCCACGGCATCAAAATCCCCAGCCACCAGCACCCAGCGCCCGGCACCCAGCCATGCCGCGCTGGGGATGAGAGTCCAGGGGGCGACGATCGTGTCGGCCGCCAGCGAGAGCACCTCGAACGGCGGCGCTTTGGCCCGGCCCGGCCCGCACCCAGCGAGAACCAGCGCGAGGGCCGCGAGCTCGCCACGGGCCTTCGTCCCTCGCCATGCCCTCATGAGATTGGAACCTGGACCGGCTCCGGAGCTGGTACGATGGGCGGGAGCCCCAGGCGGGCAAGCTCGGCGTTCACCGCTGCCAGTGACGGCCCGAAGGCCACCTGAAGCCGGTCGAGCTGCACCTTGAGCTGTCCGGACAGCAGCTCGAACACCTCGTACGACTGCTTGGTGGGTTTGGCCTCGGTGCTCGCCACTACACCCGCCAGTCCCGCAATCTGATTGTTGAGCTTGATGGGATAATTCAGCGGGTCCTGTCCGGCACGGTTGCGCACCTGGTAAATCTCTTCCTCCGCAGCGGAGATCTGGCCTTCGAGAGTCTGGGCAAGCCGCGCCAGCGAAGCACCGCGGGCACCGGCCCTGGCTTTGCGGTCGGCGAGCTGGTCCTTCACGTTCCGAACCGTCCGCACCGCATTGTTGGCCTCGTTGCTCCTGTCCTGAATCCGCTTGAGGAAGGTGTACTGCTCATCGAGCTCGGCCTGGGTGGCGTTGGTTCGCGGATCCCGCTTCACTACGAGGGTCTGGGTCTCGCTCTTGTCGCCCGCGGTCACCCGCACGGTATAGGTCCCCGGTGGAATCATCGGCCCCTGGGTTCCGGCCGCCCACATGATCAGACCCTCAAACCCGACGGCATCCTCAGCCCGGAGATTCCAGACGAAGCGATTCATTCCGGTCCGGCTGGTCGCCCGGGGGGGCGGGGTGTATCGCCACCCCGCCTGTTGCGATGCCGGCGCCGCCGTATCGGGACGGACCGATGCCGGCATGACACCGAGTGCGGCGAGGCTGTCCGCAGTCTTGCGGGCCGCCATCGCCCGGGCCTCCCGCTCGGTTGCCTGCTTGAGCGAGTCGGCACGCGCGACCGGATCCTGCTCACTGCTGAAGGAGCGCAGCACCTGGCCCTGGGCGTCGAGAAAGTCTACCGTCACTTTCTGTCCGCCTCGCTTGAGCCAGTACTGCACCACTGCTCCATCCCATCCGGTGAGCGGCGGAAATGCCGGCGCTCCCGCCCCGGCGCCACCGCCGCCACCGCCACCGCCAAACCCGAAGCCACCCTGCGTGATCCGGTAGGTATCGCGGGGCTTGAAGAGGTGCAGGTCCTTTTCGGCGTTGGCCGCCGCGTACTGGCGGAGCACCGAGAGGTCATCGAGGATCCAGAAGGCGCGCCCGTGGGTCCCGGCGACCAGGTCACCCTCCTTCACCGCCAGGTCATGCACCGGCACCGGGGGAAGATTCCGCTGCAGCCGCTGCCAGTTGGCGCCGTCGTTGAAGGAAACCCACACCCCGCGCTCGGTCCCGGCATAGAGCAGTCCCGCCCGCACCGGATCCTCACGGATCACCCGGGTGAACTCGCTTCCCGACACACCGTTGGTGATGCGACTCCAGGTGCGGCCGTAGTCTGTGGTCTTGTAGAGATACGGCGCAAAATCATTGAGCTGGAAGCGGTTGCCTGCCAGGTAGGCGGTGCCCTTGGCATGAGCCGAGGCCTCGATCATCGAGACCCGCATCCACTCGGGGAACCCGGTCGGCGTCACATTGGACCAGGTAGCGCCGTTGTCCCGGCTCACATGGATCAATCCGTCATCGCTACCGGTCCAGAGGACTCCCTTTTCGAGGGGCGATTCGGCGATGGTGAATACGGTGCCATAGTACTCGACGCTGGTCTGGTCCTTGGTGATCGGGCCTCCGGAGGGGCCCAGGGTGCGGGGATCGTTGCGGGTCAGATCCCTGCTGATCGCGGTGAAGGAAGTGCCTTCGTCGGTACTGCGGAAAACGACGCTCGACCCGACATACAGCACGTTGGGGTCGTGGGGTGAGATCAGGATCGGGAAGGTCCACTGCATCCGGTATTTGGCGTCCTGGGCATCGTGACCCATCGGATTGAGGGGCCAGGGATTGATGTTCCGCTCGATCCCGGTGCGAGTGTCCTTGCGGGAGAGATACCCGCCATAACTCCCGGCATAGACGACGTCGGGATTGTCGGGCCGGACCGCGATGTAGCCCGATTCGCCGCCCCCGGCATCGTAGAAGTCCTTGAGGTCAGCGTCGAACGCCCGACTCGGCATGCAGACGGTGCTGTTGTCCTGCTGGGCGCCGCAGATCCGGTAGGGAAAGTGATTGGTGGTGGTGACATGGTAGAACTGCGCGGTAGCGTACTCCTGGTCGGTCCAGGTGCGGCCCCCATTCGTGGAAACGTTCCCGCCGCCGTCGTTGGCCTCGATCATCCGCTGGTTGTTGTTGGCCGCGATCCAGAAATCATGACTGTCACCATGCGGGATCCCACCCACATTCTGGAAGGTCCGGCCGCCGTCGCGGGAGCGCTGGAACTGAACGTTGCTGGCATAGACGGTGTTCTCGTCCTGGGGATCGGCGTAGATCCGGGTGTAGTACCAGGCCCGCTGCCGGAGCGCCCGGCTGTTGTTGACCCGGGTCCAGGTGTCGCCGGCGTCGTCGGACCGATACACCCCTCCCGAATCGGCCTCGATCTGGGTGTAGATCCGGCGGGGATTGGCAGCCGATACCGAGATCCCGATGTTGCCGATGATCCCGGCCGGCATTCCGGGATTTCGGGTCAGCTCCTTCCAGGTGCGTCCCCCGTCGGTGGTCTTGAAGATTCCACTGCCCGGGCCGCCGCTCACCAGCTGCCAGGGCTTCCGGTACGCCTCCCACATTCCCGCGTACAGCACGTCGGGGTTCGACGGGTCCATGCTCAGATCGATGGCGCCGGTGCTGTCGTTCCGGAAGAGAATCTTGTTCCAGGTCCGGCCTCCGTCGGTGCTCTTGAAGACACCGCGTGCGGGGCTGGGCCCGAAGACCGGACCCAGCGCGGCGACGTAGACGATGTCGGGGTTGCGCGGGTGGATCCGGATCTTGGAGATGTGCCGGGTCTCAACCAGACCCATGTAGGTCCAGGTCCGGCCGGCGTCGGTGGTCTTGTACACGCCGTCGCCATGGGAGACGTTGCCCCGGATCGGAAACTCTCCGCCGCCGACGTAGACGACATCGGGACTGGACTCGCTCACCGCGATCGCTCCGATGGTTCCACCGAAGTACCGGTCGGTGACCGGCTGCCAGTTCTCTCCCCCATCGATGGTCTTGAAGACCCCGCCCCCGGTCGTGCCCATGTAGTACTCCAGCGGGCGCGCAACCGAGCCGGCGACCGCGACCGATCGGCCCCCGCGCAGTGGCCCGACATTCCGCCAGGACAGCGCGGCAAAGGCGGCGGTGTCGGGGGTTTGCGCCGGGAGCGGAGCCGCAACGAGAAGCGGGAAAGCGAGGTATAGGATGCGCACTGGCGACTCGGGTTTGGGAGTTGGGCGATGGGGGTTGGGGTCAGACAATATACGAAAGAACGCGAATAGCGAAGCGCGAGGAGCGAAGAGAAACAGACATTTCGATCTTCGCAACTCGCCATTCGCTTTCACCAATCCCATCCTCACAGCTCCCAACAACCATCTTGCCAGTTGGTATAACCATAGTTATACTTAAGTATGAAAACTGCTATCTCATTACCCGACAGCCTATTCCATGAGGCGGAAGCGTTCGCTGAGCGGGTCGGCATCTCCCGCAGTGAGCTCTACGCAATCGCTATGGCGGAGTACCTGGCCAGGCGGAACGGCGATCGGGTGACCAGCCAGCTCAACGCCGTTTACGGAGCGGCAAGCGCACCGGGTCAGCCGGAGCTCGCTCCAGCGGCACGCTTCCCTGCTTCCAGAGCCGACCTCTGGTGATCGAGCGCGGGCGAATCTGCTGGCTCGAGGGGGAGCGGCCGGCCGCGCGCCGGCCGGTCCTGGTGCTGCAATCGGATCCGTTCAACCGAAGCGCGATTCCGACAATACTCGTGGCACCGCTCGCTCAGGATCTGCGGCTGGCCGAGGCGCCTGGAAACGTGCGACTCTCCTCCGCGGTCTCCGGACTGCCCAGGGATACCGCGGTGGTGGTGTCCCAGGTCTCGACGGTTGAGCGCAAGCAGCTCCGGGAAACCTCGGTCCGCCTGGATGAGACGCTTATGGGGGTGGTGAGCGAGGGATTACGGCTGATACTTGGATGCTAGCGAGTGGCGAAGAGCGAAGAGCGAAGCGGCTGTTCCTCTTCGCTCTTCGCTCCTCGCGACTTGCTAGTTTTTCGGCTGAAGGGTTGCCGGTGCGCCCGCAGCAGGTACCGCCGGCCCCAGCTGATCCCTGCCCTTCGCCAGATACGGAATCCCCTTCACCATCCAGTCGGGCGCCTTGGCACCCTTGAGCTTGGTGTCGAAGAACTGCTGCATCCGCATGGCGATGTCCTTCTGATTCGCCCGGCTCTGGGGGTTGTGCACGTCGTTGTTGTAGTTGATCAGGTACACTTCCTTCCCCAGCCGCCGGAGCCCCACGA
>Ga0075419_10002923_pt1 | contig 10941 bp, 13 predicted proteins | sample SoiMetdeltSBSDD3_FD_76900 | JGI IMG/M metagenome (GOLD analysis project Ga0075419, IMG submission 76900) | Bulk soil microbial communities from a Populus tree surrounding site in Tennessee, USA - Soil MetaG P. deltoides SBSDD3 | ecosystem: Environmental > Terrestrial > Soil > Tree plantation... | reverse complement strand
CATCATGCTCGGCTTCCCGACCGCTTTCACGCTCATGGGCATGGGCGTGATGTTCGCCTGGTTCGCGTACCGCAGTGCCAATCCCGATCTCGCCGTGCGGCAGACGCTCGATCTCATGGTGCAGCGCGCGTACGCGGTGATGTCGAATGACGTGCTGATCGCGGTGCCGCTCTTCGTGTTCATGGGCTACCTGGTTGAGCGCGCGGCGCTGATCGAGCGCCTGTTCAAGAGCCTGCACCTTGCTCTGACGCGCGTGCCGGGTTCGCTCGCTGTAGCCACCATCGTGACCTGCGCCATCTTCGCTACCGCCACCGGCATCGTCGGCGCCGTGGTGACGCTGATGGGCCTCCTTGCCTTCCCGGCGATGCTGCGCGCGGGTTACAACACGTCCGTCGCGGCGGGCTCGGTCACCGCCGGCGGCTGCCTCGGTATTCTCATTCCCCCTTCGGTCCTGCTCATCGTCTATGGCGCCACGGCCGGCGTTTCTGTGGTGCAGCTGTACGCCGGCGCCTTCTTCCCCGGGATCATGCTGGCGCTGCTTTACGTCGGCTACGTGATCGTGCTCGCAAAGATCAAGCCGAGTCTTATGCCGCCACTTGCGGAAAGCGAGCGCCGCGTGGTGTTGTCGCCGGTCGCGCAAACACTCGCGCCGCGCGGCCGCAACGCGCTCGCCGGTCTGTTCGACGGCCTGCGCAGGCCCGGGATCCCCAAGCGTGCGGTGCTCGGCCAGTTGGTCGCTTCCGTCTTGCCGGGGCTCGCCATGGGAGCGCTTCTGATTCTCATGTTCCACACCGCCACCGCGCCGGTGATCGAGGCGAGCACCGCCGGGCTGGTGGAAGCCGGCGGCGAAGTCGCCGCCGCGGTGCAGGAGGAGTCGGTCGGCCTGATTGGCGCGCCGGCCGAAGAGGAGGCCGGCGAGGCGCAGGAACTTTCGCCCCCGCCGGCGGCCGAGGAAGCAAAGCCGGTCGCCGAGGCCCCGAGTACGGCTCCCACGGAGCAGCCGGCGGCGCCAGCCGAGCGGCGTCCGGTGCCGACGTGGCTGTGGATCTTCCTCGGAGTGACGGTGCTGGTGCTTGCCGGGCTGTACTGGGCGTGGACGTGGGAGCGGCTGGAAGTGTTCAAGATGCTGCTTGCTTCGTTCTTCCCGCTCGCGCTCTTGATCATCGCGGTGCTCGGCTCGATCGTGTTCGGCTTCGCGACGCCCACGGAAGCCGCGGCGGTGGGCGCCTTCGGCGGGTTCCTGCTCGCAATCGCCTACCGCTTCATCGAGCATTGGCGCGGTCCGGCGCGCAGCCGCGCGGTGTGGACCACGACGCGAGAGATGGGCGCAATCCTCAAGGAGTCGTCGTTCCTGACCGCCAAGACCACCGCCATGGTGTGCTGGCTCTTCGTCGGCTCGTCCATCATTTCGGCCGCATTCGCGCTGCTCGGCGGCCAGGAAATCATCGAGCGCTGGGTGCTGTCGCTCGGTCTTACGCCGCTGCAGTTCATGATCCTCGCGCAGTTCATCATTTTCATCCTCGGCTGGCCGCTCGAATGGACCGAGATCATCGTCATCTTCATGCCGATCTTCATTCCGCTGCTGGCGAAGTTCGGCGTCGATCCGCTTTTCTTCGGTCTCCTGGTCGCACTCAACCTGCAGACCGCGTTCCTCTCGCCCCCCGTGGCGATGGCGGCGTTCTATCTCAAGGGGGTTGCGCCGCCGCACGTGACGCTGAACCAAATCTTCGGCGGCATGCTGCCGTTCATGGGCATCCAGCTCGTGGCGCTTGCTCTCCTCTACACCTTCCCCGGGATCGGCCTGTGGCTCCCGCAAGTGCTGTATGGACGCTAGTGGGGCTGCGCAGCGCATCCGCGACGGCGTCCTGAGCTCCGAAGAGCTGGTGCAGGAGTGTCTCGAGCGCATTCGCGCCCTCGAGCCGAAAGTGCAGGCCTGGCAGTTCCTCGACGAGGAGCATGCGCTTGCCCAGGCGCGCGCGTGCGACGAGCGCAAGCGAAGCGGCGAGCCCACTGGTCCGCTGCATGGCGTGCCGGTCGGCGTGAAGGACATCATCGATACCGCGGACATGCCGACCGAAAACGGCACGGCGCTCCACGAGGGGCGCACGCCGCGCGACGATGCCGCCGTGGTGCGCATGCTGCGCGCGGCCGGCGCGGTGATCCTCGGCAAGACCGTCACGACCGAATGCGCGTACTTCAACCCCGGAAAGACGCGCAATCCGCACAATCCCGAGCACACCCCGGGCGGCTCGTCGAGCGGATCGGCAGCCGCGGTCGGTGCCGGCATGGTGCCGCTCGCGCTTGGCAGCCAGACCGCCGGCTCGGTGATCCGTCCGGCGGCGTTCTGCGGCGCGTACGGTTTCAAGCCAACGCACGGCCTGATCCCGCGGACTGGCGTCCTCGCGCTCTCGCGCACGTTGGATCACGTTGGACTTTTCGCGCGCAGCATCGACGACCTGGCGCTCCTCCTCGAGCAGCTTCAAGGGTATGACGAGCGCGATCCGGATACGCGGCCGCGCGCGCGCATCCCGTTTCGATCGGTGGCGCGCGAAGAACCGCCGCTCGAGCCGATGTTCGCCTTCGTGAAGACGCCGCACTGGGAGCGCATGGATTCGGACGCGAAGGAGGCGTACGCCGAACTGCGTGAAGCGCTCGGCAAGCAGGTTGAGGAGGTGCAGGTGTTCGTGTCGGGCAGCGAACCCTGGGACTGGCATCGCACCATCATGGAAGCCGAAATGGCGGCGAACCTGGAGCCGCTGTGGAGCAAGGGCGCCGAAAAGCTCTCGGAAAAGCTGCGCGCCCTGCTCGAACGGGGCAAGGAGACGCGCGCGCTCGATTATCAGCGTGCTCTGCGGCGCATCGCGCCGACGGTGGAAGGCTTCGACGAGCTTTTCATGCAGCGCTACGACGCGATCATCACGCCGCCCGCGCTCGGTACTGCGCCTAAGGGCCTGGCGTCGACCGGCGACCCCGCGTTCTGCTCGGTGTGGACGCTGCTCGGCATGCCGGCGATCACGCTGCCGCTCATGCAGGGCGAGAATGGGCTGCCGCTCGGCGTGCAGCTCGTCGGCCGCAAGGGCTACGACGCCCGGCTTCTGCGCACCGCGCGCTGGCTCGAGAAAAAAATTTCGTCCTAAGGTAGCGCGGCGAGCGACTTCAGCGCCTCAAGCTGGGAGCGCAAGCGCTCGAGCTCCGAGCGGTCGGCGAACGCGAGCACCCAGTGCGTGAGCTCGCCGTCGGGGTCGTGGACCGCGCCGAGGGTGATCTCCACGTGACGCGGGCCGCCGTCTTTCGCCCAGGCACGCGCCTTCCAGCGCGAATTGGGCTCTGCGAGCAGGCGATGGACGAACGGCTCGTCGCCGTGGAAGAGGAGCGCCGGGAGTGGCCGGCCGAGCGCTTCAGCGGCGCGATGGCCGAAGAAGCCCTCGAATGCCGCGTTCACGTACGTGACCGGGCGCGCCGCGTCGCGCGCATCCAGCATGGCGAGCGGAAAGCCGCAGGCGGCGAGCGCGGCACGGCAAAGCGCGCTGTCTGAAAGCAGGCGCGAGAGCGCTGGCGCGTTTTCCGGCTGCTGCAGTCTCTTGGGGAGCGCCATGCGAGCGTTTTGCCACGACTGCGGGACATGGACAAGAGTCCCGAATTGGCGACGCTCGCTACTTCGCGATCATGGAAAGCGAGTAACAGGTGCGGCGCAGACGGCTGAAATCTGCGGCGTCGACCGTCGCGCGCAGGAAATCCATGTTGCGCTCGATCTCCGCCTGGTAGTGGTTCGTACCGTCGAAGTGAGCCTCGGCGTAGCGCTCCACGCCGCCCAGCTTCTTGGCGAGCCGCGTGCGCGCGACGTACTCGTAGAAGCCTGGCGTCTTGACGATGAGATCCTCGGGGGAGGCATAGCGCACGATTTCGTGGCCGTCGGGCAGGCGTTCGCGCGCCACCTTGCCCCAGACGAACTCCTTGTAGAGAAACTCGCGGCATTTCTCGAGATACATGCGGTCCGACATCTGTCCCAGCAGATCCGCGGTGCCGACGAAGCAGCCGACCAGGCGGTCCTTCGGATCCTCGATCCGGATCTGGTCGATGTCGATCTCATAGCCGGTAAAGTGCACGAGCTGCGCGGCGAGCCGTGCTTCCGCACCGAAGCCGACCGTCGGCAGATAGGCCGCGATCAGCTCGGCGCTGCGGCTCACGTGCGTCTTGGTGAAGATCGCGCCGTTCTCGACGCCTGCCTCGGCCGAGCGGCGCAGATAGCCCGCGTCGTGCAGGAGCGCAATCAGCACCCCGAGCACCGCGCGCCGTGGTCCTAGCCGGTCGCCTGCGGCGCAGGCCCGATCATGGCCGTCGACCAGCCGCGCCAGCGCGAGCGTCATGTCGAGCGTGTGGCGCATGTCGTGGTAGAGGGTGTCGCAGGCGAAGTAGCCGGGATACTGGCCTTCGAACAGCGCCTGAAAGTCGGCGAAGGCCCGCTCCAGCGGATGCAACTCGATGCCGGGATAGCGCGCGGCATAGAGCGACATCACGGCGTCGCGCACGCGCGCCGGGTTTTCGACGTTGACCCGGTTGGTCACGTCGTGCTGGTTGAGACGCTCCTGCATCGGTCACGCGCCAAAGCGGCCGATTATTCTCTCGGCAGATGGGGTAAGCAAGGGAGTACGGCCGGTAAGCCGGGTTCTGTGATGGCGTGCGGTTTTACCCGCCGCAATCGGCAGCCATTCCTCTGGACCCCGGATTGCTCCGGGGTTCTAGCCACCTACCCGCAAGCTCGGCCGAGCCGGCCTTGAGCGGCGCTTGAACGCCGCGCGCTTGCCTATTTGGTGTTGCTCCGGATGGAGGTTGCCGCGTTTCACCCCCGAAGTTGCCCTCGGGACTCGTCTCTGTGGCCCTGTTCGTCACGTCGCCGTGCCAGGGTATTACCCTGCATCCCGCTCTGCGGAGCCCGGACTTTCCTCCGCGCTCGCGCGCGGCGGCTGCCTGGCCGACTCCGATTGCAATTTTATCGCCAAAGGCACACGCTTTGAACTGGCAAGGAGGCGATCATGCGAAGACGCCTTTACTTCGTTTTGCCCGATGTCGAGAGCGCGAAGGGCACCGCGGACGACCTGCTTCTCGCGCGTGTCGACGATCGCCACATGCGCTTCCTCGCGCGGCGCGGCACATCCCTCGAACCCCTTCACGAGGCGGGCTACCTGGACAAGACTGACATCGTGCACGGGGCCGCAGTAGGGCTCGGGGTTGGCGCCGTCATCGGCGCGCTGGTGGGTGCTTTGTTGGTCGTCTATCCGCCCGAAGGCTCGAGCCCGCAGCTGGTGGTGGTGCTGATCGGCATGCTGCTGGGCGCGCCGCTTGGAGCCTGGATGGCGAGCATGGCGGGCGCGGCGGTGCCGAATTCGCGGCTCAGGCACTTCGATGCCGACATGGAGGCCGGCCGCGTGCTGCTCATGCTCGATGTTCCGGTCGACCGCGTAGACGAGCTAACTGAGCTCGTGGTCTCGCGCCACCCGGAGGCCGTCCCGCACGGCCAGGCGATGCGCTACGTGTTTCCCTGAAGGGCTGGCCGAAACGGGCGGAAATAGCGTGCGTCGTCATAGAACGTCGGCTGCCCGCTGTGCGGGTGCCAGCCGGGGTAGCCGAAGACCGGGAGTGGCGCCAGTAGTCGCGGCGAGTCGCTGCGCGCCCGCTCAGCGAGCCAGTCGCACGCCGCGCGGTCGGTATCCGCCGCATAGGGGACGACGATGGCCTTGCAGGTGATCCCGGGCCACGGCTCGAGCGCCTTTTCCAGCACCGCGTGGCCCAGCACAACGACGCGCATCCCCTCCAGAACGCGCGCGCGGTTCTCCCAGAACAGTTCCTTCCAGCGAAATGCCTCGAGCAGCGATATGAGATCGCGGTCATCGCAATGCACGATTGCACCGCCTTCGTCGAAAATGGTGAGCAGGTCGCGTAGCGGCCCGCGCCGCGCGCCTTCGTTCGGCATCTCGGCGGCATGCATGGCGTTGATGCGCGCCTTGGCGCGCGGGAAAGCGAGCCAGGCGAGGGCGTTGAAGTAGTCATGCCAGTTGTCGGGGCGCGTCTCGACCTCGCCGGTCTCGTAGACCCTAATCTCGTAGTACGTGTCCTTCTCCCGGGGCGGCACGAAGCGGACCGGCTTGCCGCTCTCGGTACTCACCAGGTCGTTCAGCCTCTCCAACGTGCGCTCGCCAAGCCAGGGGCGCACGGCATCGAAGATGGGATGCGCTAGACGAGCTTCCAGGCGATCGTTTCTCCGGCGCGCAGCGGCACAAGCTCCTCGGGTCCGAAGGCGAGTCGCTCGGCCACGCGCCATTCGGAGCGCTCGAGCATGATGCGCTCCTCGTTGAGCGGCAGCCCGTAGAACTGCGCCCCATGCACTGCGGCGAAGCTTTCGAGCTTGTCCAGCGCTCCGGCTTCGTCGAATGCCGACGCGTAAAGCTCGATTGCAGCGTGCGCGGTATAGATGCCGGCGCAGCCGCACGCGGTTTCCTTGGCCGTGCGCGCATGCGGAGCGCTGTCGGTGCCGAGGAAGAACTTCGGGTTGCCCGAGACCGCCGCTTCGACGAGCGCTTCGCGGTGCATCTCGCGCTTGAGCACCGGCAGGCAGTAGTGATGCGGGCGCACTCCACCCATGAAAAGCGCGTTGCGGTTAAGAAGGAGGTGATGCGCGGTGATCGTGGCCGCGATGTTTGGACCGGTCACTTCCACGAACTGCGCGGCCTCCCGCGTCGTAATGTGCTCCAGCACCACCTTGAGCCCGGGAAAGCGCTCGATCGTGGGTCCGAGCACCTCTTCGATGAATACCTGCTCGCGGTCGAACACATCGATCGCCGGGTCGGTCGACTCGCCGTGCACGAGGAGCGGCAGACCGACCTCCTGCATCTTCTCGAGAGTATGGAAGCAGCGTGAAAGGCGCGTCACTCCCTCGTCGGAATGCGTGGTGGCGCCCGCCGGATAGAGCTTCACGCCGAACACGGCGCCGGAGCGCTTGGCGCGTTCGATCTCTTTCGGCGGCGTGTCATCCGTAAGGTAGAGCGTCATGAGCGGCTCGAACTTCACTCCGCGCGGCAGCGCGGCCTCGATACGGCTGCGATATTCGAGCGCCTGCGTGGTGGTGCGCACCGCCGGCTTCAGGTTCGGCATCACGATCGCGCGCGCGAAGCGGCGCGCCGAGTCGCCGACGACGGCCGCGAGCGCGTCGCCGTCGCGCAGATGCAGATGCCAGTCGTCGGGACGGCGCAGCGTGAGGCGCTCCATACGCCTAGGATTTTAGGGCCTTGCGGTAGAGCTCGTTCTTCGGCACGCCGGTGATTTTCGCAGCGAGGCGCGCCGCTTCGCTCGGCGCGAGCGCTTCCATGAGGAGCTCGAGCACCTTTTCCGCGTCTAGGCTCGCGCCCGCGCGTTCCGCGCCGGGTGACAGGACGAGCGCGAACTCGCCTTGCGCGCGTTCCTTGCGCGCCTCCAGCCAAAGGATTGCCTTGTCAATGGGCAACCGGGCGACTTCCTCGAACTTCTTGGTGAGCTCGCGGGTGATCACAACCTCGCGTTCGCCGCCGAATACGGCGCGCAGATCCGCAAGCGTTTCGGCGATGCGATGCGGCGCTTCGTAGATCACGACCGGCCAAGGGCCGTCCAGCGCTTCGAGCACCTTGCGACGCGCGCTCGCCGAAGCGGGCAGAAAGCCGGCGAAGAGAAAGCGCGCGGCTGGGAAGCCGCACACCGAGATCGCCGCCGCCGCTGCGGAGGGGCCGGGCACCGGGCTTACGCGGATGCCGGCGCGATGCGCTTCGGCCACGAGCCAGGCGCCGGGGTCGGAAAGCGCCGGCGTACCCGCGTCGCTCACGAGCGCTACATCCTGCCCCCGGCGCAATGCGTCGAGGAGCGAGGCGGTCGCGCGCTTCTCGTTGTGCTCGTGCAGGGCGACGGTGCGCGCGGTAACGCCGTGGCGGGCGAGCAGCGTGCGCGTGGTGCGCGTGTCCTCGCAGGCGACGAGGTGCGCGGCCCGCAGCGTGTCGAGCGCGCGCGGGCTAGCGTCGGCGAGGTTGCCGATCGGGGTGGCGACCACGTACAGGACACCGGGCGTCAACCGCGCTTCCTCCAGTCCGTTAAGCGTGCCATGAACGCCGAGGGCGCGCGAGCCGAGGATCTATGCGCACGGCTCCTGCGCAACGCCGGCCTGCAGATCGTCGAGCGCAACTGGCGCTGCCGCATGGGCGAGATCGACCTGATCGCCGCGGACGGCGCCACGCTCGTTTTCGCCGAAGTGCGCATGAGAAGCCCCACGCGCTTCGGCGGCGCTGGCGAAAGCGTCACCAGCGCCAAGCGGCGCCGCCTGATCGCCGCTGCCCGCCTCTATCTTTACCGCTATCCGGAAGCCTCCTGCCGCTTCGACGTCTTCCTCGTCGACGGCGATAACGTCCAATGGATCCGCGACGCTTTTGGCGAATAGCGGCTCTCGCGCTGCTCGTAGGGCGGGCGGCCCATGCGGAGCCGGGCGTCCGCCTTCTGGTCCAGAACTCGCCGCTGGCCGGCTTTCGCTATCACGCTGCGGCTGAAGTGTGGCCGGCGCTGCGCGTTGGCGATGCGCTCGAGCTCGCGCGCGAGCCCGAGAACCCGCACGACGCGAACGCGGTGCGTGTGCTCTGGCGCGGACGCGTGCTCGGCTATGTGCCGCGGCGCGAGAACGCGGCGCTGGCGTGGGGCCTCGAGCGCGGCATGCAGTTGCGCGCGCGCATCAGCGCGCTCGCGGAGCATCCCAATCCGGCGCGCCGCGTGCGCTTCGAGGTGTACGTCGAGTAGAATCGCGCCCATGGCCGCGATCGCCGAACGCATCGCTTCTCACTTCGAGGAGAGCGCGAAGCTCAAGGCGGCGTCGTCGCAGGTCCTCACCGAGCCGCTCACGTGCGCCGCCGAGCTCATGGTGGAGAGCCTGCGCGCCGGCGGCAAAATTCTCTCGTGCGGCAACGGCGGCTCGGCCGCCGACGCCCAGCATTTCGCCGCCGAGCTTGTGAACCGCTTCGAGATCGAGCGTCCGCCGCTCGCGGCGGTCGCGCTCAGCACCGACACCTCGAGCCTTACCTCGATCGCCAACGACTACGCCTATCAGCAAGTGTTCTCGAAGCCGCTGCGGGCGATCGGCCGGCGCGGCGATGCGCTTCTCGCCATCTCGACTAGCGGCAATTCGGCCAACGTGCTCGACGCGGTGCACGCGGCGCACGAGGTCGGCATCCGCGTGGTCGCGCTCACCGGAAACGGCGGCGGCAAGATGGGCGCGGCGCTCGGCGCCGGGGACGTCCATCTTTGCGTGCCGCACAAGAAGACCGCCCGTATCCAAGAGGTCCACCTCCTATGCCTGCACTGCCTATGCGACGCTATCGATACGCTGCTCTTTTCGCGCTGATCCCAGCACTTGCCCTGCAAGGCTGCCCGGCCGTGATCGGCGCGGGCGGCTTCGTCGCCATGTCGAGCATGGACGACCGGCGCACCACCGGAACGCAGCTCGACGATAGCGCGATCGAATCGCGCGCCAACAGCCGCATCGCCGAGCGCATCGGCGAGCGCGGTCGCATCCACGTAGCCGCGTTCAACCGCACGGTGCTCCTCACCGGCGATGCGTGGGACGAGGCGACGCGCGCCGAGGCCGAGCGCATCGCGCTCGAGGTGCCCAATGTGCGCAGCGTCACGAACGAAATCCGGCTTTCGAGCGCTTCTTCGCTCAGCGAGCGCGCGGGCGACACACAGCTCACCGCGGTCATCAAGGGCCGCTTCATGAATGCCGAGCGTCTGAACCCGGTGCACGTCAAGGTTATTACGGACGCCGGGGTCGTGTACCTCCTGGGTCTCGTCACCGAGACCGAGGCGGAAACGGCGACCGAGCTCGCGCGTACCACGGGCGGTGTGCGCAAGGTGGTGAAGGTGTTCGAGTATTGCAAGGAGACCGACGAGCTGTGCCGCCGGCCGCAGCCGCCGGCCGAGAAGCCCAAGCCGCCGCGGGCGTGACGCCCCCTGCGTTCGAAGCCAAGATCCGCGACCCTGCGGCACTGGAGAGATGGATCGACGCGCTGGCGCGTCCGCTTGTCTTCACCAACGGCGTGTTCGACATACTGCACCGTGGGCACGTCACTTACCTCGCCCGCGCCCGCGCGCTCGGCGCGTCGCTACTGGTTGCGCTGAACTCGGACGCTTCGGTACGGCGCCTGAACAAGGGCGCAGATCGTCCGCTGAATGGTCTCGCCGACCGCCTCGCACTCGTGGCCGCGCTCGAGTGCGTCGACGCTGTCACCTGGTTCGGCGAGGACACCCCCGAAGCGCTGATCGCCGCGTGCCGCCCTCAGGTCCTCGCCAAGGGCGGCGACTGGCCGCCGGACCGGATCGTCGGCGCCGGCGGGGTGCTCGCTCGCGGCGGCCAAGTCGTATCCATTCCCTTCGAGCACGAGCGCTCGACCACCGCGCTGCTCACACGGATCAGGAAAGCCTGAGCTCGAAGCAGAGCGCGCCGGGCGTCGGTTTCTCGAGGTAAGGCGCGGTCGGCTGGAAGCCGAGCGCACGATAAAGCGCCTGCGCCTCGCGCATCTTGGGGAGCGTGTCCAGCACGATGCGCTTGCAGCCGGCGGCCCGCGCCGCGCCGACCGCAGTCTCGGCGAGCACGCGGCCGAGACCTTGACCGCGCTGCGCGGCACGCACGTACAGCCGCTTCATCTCCGCCGTTTCTGCATCCAGAAACCGTACCGCGACGCAGCCGGCGTCATCGGCCAGGAAAAGCTGATAGGGGCCGGGGAGAGAAGCGAGCTCGGCCTCGAAATCTGCGAAGCAGCAAGGCTCGTCCACGAGGCGAGCGTACTCGGCAAAGAGCTCGCGTACGCGCGCGAGCTGCGCGGCGGCGGTGGCTTGGACGGGGCGGCCCATATACTATTCCTCCATGCGGCTGCACCAGCT
>Ga0075419_10002921_pt1 | contig 10945 bp, 5 predicted proteins | sample SoiMetdeltSBSDD3_FD_76900 | JGI IMG/M metagenome (GOLD analysis project Ga0075419, IMG submission 76900) | Bulk soil microbial communities from a Populus tree surrounding site in Tennessee, USA - Soil MetaG P. deltoides SBSDD3 | ecosystem: Environmental > Terrestrial > Soil > Tree plantation... | reverse complement strand
TGCTCGCGTTCGACCTGGCCGGCCAGGAGCGCGACTACCCCGCCAAGGCGCACCGCGGGGCATTCCAGCTGATCCTCGAGCACAACATCAACAGCACGGTGCACGGCGGCGAGGCGTTCGGCGCCGCCAGCATCGCGCAGGCGCTGCACTACTGCGGCGCGCATCGCATCGGGCACGGCACGCGGCTGCGCGAGGACCCCGATCTCATGCGCTATGTGCGTGATCACCGCGTCCCGCTCGAGATGTGCCTGTCGTCGAACATCCAGACGCGCGCCGTGAAGCGCATCCAGGACCACCCGTGCGGCGATTACTTCCGCCAGGGCCTGCGCGTCACGCTCAACACCGACAACCGGCTCATGTCGGCGACCACGCTGAGTGAGGAGATCGCGCTCGCGGCGCGCGCGTTCCGGTTCTCGCCGTACGAGGTCAAGCGCATCATCCTGAACGGGTTCAAGAGCGCGTTCCTGCCGTATCCGCAGAAGGCGCGCCTGTTGCGCGGGGTCAACCTCGAGATCGATCGCGTGTTCATGGACGCGTTCCCGAGCGAGTACGACCTGCGCGGCAGCTACTAGCTCGCTTCCCGCGATGGGACCGCGGCCGCGAACAGCGCGTGGAGTGCTCCCCGCCACGGTTCGCTCGGCTGCGCTGGCGGCGCTGCTGGCAGGCCTGCTGGCCGCCGCCGTGTCCGTTCCGGCCGCGCGCGCGCAGGCCGTGCGCTACGTGTCGCGGCTCGCCAACATCAATCGCGTCGGGATGACGATCTCGAACTACGGGTTCCTCGGCAACAACTTCACGTCGCGCTCGGCCTCGTTCGAGTTCCCGCTCGGGTCGGGCTTCGAACACATGTCGCGTGCGGGCCTGTGGGTGGGAGGGATCGCGCTGTCGGACCAAGGGGCGTTCACCGGTGTGACCACAGGGCTGGTGGACGCCGCGCAGGGCGGAGCGTCCGCCGACGAGACGGAGTTCACGCCGCTGGGCGACGCGGTGAGCGAGCGCTCGCGGCTCGTGAACAGCCGCGTGTACTCGCCCGACGCGATCAGTGACCAGGACCTGATCTGCTCCTACACCGACGCCGTGCCGCGGGGGCCGCGCGGCAACCAGCTCGAGCGGCACCAGCCGCTCGACATCACCGTGCGGCAGGTCACGCTCGGGTTCACGCTGCGCGCGGCCGACGCGTTCGTGGTGACGCGCTACATCGTCACCAACAACGGCCCGCCCATCCGGGACATGTGGCTGGGGCTCTACGCGCAGCTCGCCTCGGGCGACAAGAAGCGCTACACGCAGTGGCCTCCCACCGGCAGTTCGGGCCCGGGCTCGTGGTACTACAAGGCGCACATCGAGTACGACGCGGCCCGCCGGCTCTATGCCGAGCGCTTCTGCATCGCTCCGCCCTACCCCGCGGGCTGCGCCTCGTCGCTCGTGCCGCCGTGGGCGGGCGTGAAGCTGCTCGGCGTCTCCCCGGGCGGGCTCACGGACAAGCAGGTGAACTGGCGCTGGTGGTCGTACGAACCGGGGGACGCGACCAAGGACGAGGACGCCGAGCGCTACCGCCTGATGAGCGAGACGCGCGTGGACGACCCCGCCGGCTGCCTGCTGCTCGGCCAGTGCTCGCCGATCCAGCTGCTGAGCGTGGGCCCGTTCCCGTTCGTGGCGCACGGGGAGAGCCTGTCGGTGGACGTGGCCTTCGTCGGCGGGCTCGACGCGACGTTCCTGGACAACGCCGACTACGCGCAGTTCGCCTACGACCTCGACTACCGACTGCCGAGCCCGCCGCCCTCGCCGCGCGTCCAGCTCGTGGCGGGCAGCCAGAGCCTGGACGTGTGGTGGGAGGACTCGCCCGAGACGGCCTCCGACCCGACGAGCCCCGCTCCCGGCGGGCTGGACTTCGAGGGTTACCGGATCTACCTGGGGCTCGACCAGCAGGAGCCGACGCGCGTCGTGCAGTTCGACGTTCGCGACACGACCGGGTTCAACACCGGGCTCGAACCCGCGCTCGCTCCGGAGCCACTCGTGGTGGACGGCGTCAGCTACCGCTACCGGCACCGGATCCAGGGCCTCAAGGATGGGTTTCGCTACTGGGGGGCGGTCACGAGCTACGACACCGGGGACCGCACCATCGAGAGCCTCGAGAGCGGCATCACCCAGAACAAGTTCCTCGTTGTCCCATCGGCGAACGCCAGTGAGCGGAGCCGGGTCTACGTGTTCCCGAACCCCTACCGCGTCGAGGCCGCATGGGACGCGGGCCTGCCGCCTCGGGACAAGGTGGTCTGGTTCGGAGGATTACCCGAACGGTGCACGGTTCGCATATATTCTCTTGCAGGAGACTTAGTGATGCATCGCGAGTTCGACGGCGCCACTTACCAAACGGAGAACGTGCGAGGGATCTGGACCCCCGAGCGCAATCCCGACACCGGCGCGCCCGCGCTCTCGGGAGCCACGTTCGCCTGGGACCTCATCAGCGACCGGGGTCAGGCCATCGCCACGGGGCTCTACCTGTGGACGGTCGAGGATCGCTCGAGAGGTGGGATGCAGCGCGGCAAACTGCTGGTGGTGAAGTCCGATCGCGAGCCGTGAGGACGCGCGCGTCGGGCTCACCAACGGATTAATGGTTCCTTGACCTCGGTCTTGACCGCGACCTAAGGTTCCGCGCCACCTCTAACCACCCTCATGAGACCCCTCGCTCGACTACTCCTGACCCTGTCCTTGGGCTTCCTCGTCGCCGCTCCGGACGCGCGCGCCGAGGACAAGGGCACCATCACCGGCAAAGTCACCGACAAGCGCACGGGGCACGCACTCCCGTTCGCTAATGTCGCGCTTGTCGGCGTACCCAAGGGCGGCCTGACCGACTCCGAAGGCCGCTTCACCATCGCCGGCGTCCCGGTGGGGACGTATGAGGTCAAGGTTCAGTTCCTCGGGTACAAGACCGAGAGCCGCCCGGGCATCGAGGTGACGGCCGGGAAGCCGACGACGGCGGACTTCAAGCTCGAAGAGATCATCGTCCGCCAGGAAAAGGTGGTGGAGGTGACCGCCGAGCGGCGGCTGGTCGAGGCCAAGCAGGGCGCGACCGTGCGCACCGTCAACGCGAACGAGATCCGCAATCTGCCCGTGTCCACCGTGGCTGACGTGCTGCAGCAACAGGCGGGGGTCAGCACCGATGGTGACCAGATCCACGTCCGCGGCGGCAGGGCCGACGAGACCATGTTCGTCGTGAATGGCGTCGCCAACCGAGACCTCGTCACCGGCCAGTCCACGGCCGGACAGCTGAATGCGCGCTCCGTGGCCGAGGTCAACGTGACGACCGGCGCGTTCGACGTGCGTTACGGCAACGCACTTTCCGGCGTGGTGGACATCCGGCTCAAGGAAGGCACCGAGAAGACCCAGTTCGGGATCACCACGTCCACCGGCAGCTACGGCGGCCGCGCCTGGCAGGTGGTGACCAGCGGCAATGACCCGATCTGGACGCCGATCCTCAAGACGATCGGCTTCAAGGTGCCGGGCACGATGACCAGCATCATCGATCTCTCCGGCAGCCTGTTCGAGACGCGCTTCAGCTACCTCGGCACCAGCGACCTGAGTGCGATCGAGAAGACGCTCATCCCGCCGTTCCTGCATCCGCGCCTGATCTCGAGCTACGAGGACCAGATCCTCGGCCAGAAGTTCAAGTACGCCGACAGCTTCGGGCCCGCGCAGGACAACCGCTGGGCCGGTCGCTACGGCCTGTTCTGGAAACCCGACAACATGAACAAGCTGTCGTTCAACTTCTCCAAACGCATCGCGATCGACCAGGGCTTCAGCCGCACGTTCCTCACCGCGCAGGGCGACCTCGGCGACCCCGCCTATCCGTGGCGCTGGGACCACAGCATCGGGAACGCTTCGACGTTCTTCGAGGACAACGTGCAGTCCTCGGTGGAGTGGCGCCGGACGCTGTCGGTCAAGGGCTACACCTCGCTGCAGTTGTCCCGCTACTACTTCGCGCAGCGCCAGGACGTGGCCGGCAAGCACTGGAGCGAGTACGTCGAGCCCGACGACCGCTCGGCGTTCCCGATCGGCGACCCGCGCCGCGACGACTACTTCTACGACACCGGCGACGACAACCAGTGGGCCGATCGGCGCTCGAACAGTTGGGGCCTGCAGGGCTCGGTGACGCAGCGGTTCGGGCACAACGAGCTGGAGTTCGGGTTCGACCATCAGTGGCAGTCGGTGCAGTACCTCACCATCGAGAACCCCTGGGTGTTCGACCAGGACGGGCTGGGCCAGTCGCACGACCTTTGGAACGTGCACCCGATGATCGGCGCGTTTTATGGACGCGACCGGCTCGAGTTCGAGGGCTTCGTCTGCAACATCGGCTTGCGCGCCGACTACTGGTTCATCGGGCGCGAAGCCGAGGAGGCCATGGCCGACACGACGCGCAGCAACATCGCGCCGTCCACGCGCACCAGCTTCTACGAGGACACCAAGTCGTTCTTCGGGCGACGGGTCAAGATGCACCTGTCGCCGCGCGTCATCGTGGCGCACCCGATCACCGAGAACAGCAGCTTCTTCTTCAACTACGGCGAGTTCACGCAGAACCCGTCGTACCGGTACGTCTACTCCAAGCTCAACTCGATCTCGAGCGAGTCGTTCCCGCTGCAGGGCAACCCGAACCTGAACCCCCAGGTCTCGGTGAACTACGAGGTCGGCGCCAAGCACCAGTTCCTGTCCACCGCCGCCGCGAACGTCACGTTCTTCGTCCGCGACGTCTACGACTACCCGAGCGCGTCGCGCGTGGACCCGCTCTCCGGCACGAACCTCGAGTCGTACTTCATCTACTTGAACGGCCATTACGCCCGCTCCAAGGGATTCGAGATCGAACTCGAGAAGCGGCGCTCGAACTACTGGGCCGGCAAGGTCACGTACTCCTACCAGCAGACGCGCGGCAAGAGCAGCGACCCCAACGAGGAGCGCGCACTGCAGGAAGTGGGCGGCAGCAACGAGACGCGCCTGTCCGAGGAGTTCGTGCGCTGGAACCGGCCGAGCAAGCTGACCGTGAGCATGGACCTGCGGTTCGACGACAGGACGCCGGACTTCTTCCGCTGGGCCAAGCGCTCCGGCCTGAACGTCTACGTGCAGGGGCAGTCGGGACGCTCGTACACGCCGAAGGACATCAACAACCTGAACCCGATCGGCTTGCCCAACTCCAAGAACGCCCCCATGCAGACGACCTGTGACGTCAAGATCAACCGCTGGTTCCTGCTCGGCACGCGCCGGTTCGACATCAGCCTCCAGGGCCTCAACATCTTCAACAACTACCTCTACAACCGCGTGGATGCCATCACCGGGCTGGGCCGTGTCTGGGGCGCGGGCGAGTACGACCCCACGAACGTCGCCGGCTTGAACGACTACGTGCGCGTGAGCGAGGTGGACGACCCGTCCAACTACGGTCCCGGTTCCCAGTGGAGGCTGCAGCTCGATGTGGACCTCTAGGCGATCGCTGGCCTGCGGGCTCGTCGCGGCGGCGCTGTGCTTCGCGCTCGCCGCGCCGCAGGTGCGCGCGCAGAGCTCGCTGGGCGGTCAGCGTGCCGGCACGTCGTCGGCGACGTTCCTGCGCGTCGGTGTGGGCGCGCGCGCCGTGGGCATGGGCGAGACATTCGTGGCCGTGGCGAACGACCCGAGTGCGATTCACTGGAACACGGCCGGCCTCGCGTCGCTCCAGCGCCGCGAGTTCTCCGTGTCGCACGTGGAGTGGCCGGCCGAGGTGAGGTACGAGCACCTGACGCTGATCCTGCCGTCGCGCCGGCTCGGAGGCTCGATCGCGCTGCAGCTGGGCGTGCTGGCCACCGACATCGACGAGACCACCGAGCTGCAGCCGTTCGGCACCGGGCGCACGTTCTCGTATTCGGACGTGGTCGCGGGCATGGCGTTCTCGCGCCGCTGGACCGACAAGCTGCTGGTCGGCGCGGGCGTGAAGTGGGTGCGTGAGGACCTCGGCTCGCAGGTGGGCGGACCCACGACCAGCGCGTTCCTGTTCGACATCGGCTCGATCTACTACCTGGGCATCGGCAGCGTGCGCATCGCGACGTCGCTCTCCAACTTCGGCGCGGCGCTGCGGCCCTCCGGCAGCTACGTCTCGCCCTACGACGGCTCGACCGCCGAGTACGACGCGTTCGACCCGCCGCTCATGTTCCGCTACGGCGTGGCGTTCGAGCCGGTCGAGAACGAGCAGCAGCGTCTCACCGCCGCGTTCGAGGTGAACCAGCCGGCCGACAACGAGCAGGTGATCAAGCTGGGAGGCGAGTGGGTGTACCGCGGCACGTTCGCGCTGCGAAGCGGCTACAACTTCAGCGCCGACGCGCTCAAGCTGTCGGCGGGCACCGGCTTCATGGGCGACATCGGCAGCTATCGCGGCGCGCTGGACTATGCCTACACCGACGGCGGCTTCCTGGGCGCGGTGCACCGCATCTCGCTCGGAGTGAGGTTCTGATGCGCCGGCTCCTCGCGCTCGCCGTGCTCGCGCTGCTTGCCCTCATGCCCGCCGGCTGCGGCAGCAAGTTCGAACTGCCCACCGAGAAGCCCGACCTGGCGGTGCCCACCGACCAGAGCTACGGCATGATCGCCACCTGGGGCGGTATGGACGGCGTGCAGGACCTGCTCATGACGCAGGGCCAGGGCAACCAGTTGTTCGCGCTGTTCAACCATGGCGGCAGCGGCCCGCCGAGCGTGGCGCGCGGCGACGTGAAGCTGTTCCCGCTGACGCGTCCCGAGCCGATCGGCCTGCCGTACTTCGACGCGCTGCGCTCGCTGTTCAACCCGGTCGCTCTCACGAACGGCAGCAACCCGTCGCGGCTGTTCGTTCTCGACCAGGGGGACTCGTGCCAGGCCAAGTTCGACGAGCGCCTCAACTCGTGCGCGCCCGACGAGGACACGACGCACGCCACCGGGCATCCGTTCCGCAACCAGATCTTCGACTACACCGCGACGTGGCGCGTGCGCGAGTACGGCTTGGGCGGCGGCGACACCTTGAGCACGTTCACCGACACCACGTTCGCCCAGCCGTACGGGATCGCGGCGGACAATCAGGGCCGCGTCTACGTGGCCGGATTCGTCGTCGTGCTCGACACCAGCCAGACCGACCAGCGCATCCGCACGCGCAAGTCGGTGAGCCGCGTCTACCGCTACAAGCGCGGACTGCGCTACCCGGGTGTGCTCGACGTGAACATGCCCGGAACGACGCAGTGGCACCGGGATACGTCGTGGGTCGTGTTCGACGGCTCGGGCGCCTCCTCCGTCTCGGACCCGCGCGGCATCCACTGGTCGCCCGCCGGCACGAACCCGCTGTTCATCGCCGACCGTGGCAACAACCAGGCGAAGGGCGTTTCGTCCAACGAGATCGGCGTCAGCGTCGTGCGCGTGGACGGCGCGGTCACGGGCGCGACGTTCAACCACCCCGAGGGTACGACGGCCGACCTCGCCGGCTACTTCTACGTGGTGGACCGTGAGAACCGCCGCGTGCTGCGCTTCTCGTTGTCCGGCGAGTACATCCAGCGCGTGGATGTCGAGACGAATGCCGACGGCCTGCCGCTGCTGGATCCCACGTCCATCGCCGTGGACGACTCGCTCGCCTACATCGCGGACCGCGGACGCAGCCAGATCATCCGCTACAAGAGGCGCCCGTGACCGTGACCGTTCGCCGCCTGCTCTCGCTGCTCATGCTGCTGTGCGCCGTCCCCGCGGCCGCGGATGTGCGCGATCATTTCCCGCCGTCGCGCCTCGGCCGGCCGGCCCTGCCCGCCGCGGCGGATGCCGACACGTCGGCGCGCGTGTCGGTGTCGCTCATCTCGGGTCGCGATGAGTCCGGGCGTGACCTGAACCTGATGAGCATGAACATCACGAACTACGGATTCATCGGCAACAATTTCACGGTGCGCACGCCGTCCATGGAGTTCCCGGTCGGCTCGGGCCACGAGCACCTCGTGCGCGGCGGTCTGTGGATCGGCGCGATCGCGCTCGACCAGACCGGCGCGTTCATCGGGGTGACCACGGGTTCGGTGGACGGTTTCACCGGTGACGCCGCGGCGAGCGCCACCGAGTTCTCACCCGAGGGCGATCACATCGATGTGCGCTCGACGCTCATCAACAACCGGCGCTACTCGCCGCTCGCGGTGAGCGAGCGGGACTTGATCGGCTCGTTCGACGACCTGATCCCCAAGCGGGCGCAGAACAACATCGAGGACCACCGGCCGCTCGGCGTCGTCGTGCGGCAGGAGAACTACTCGTGGTCGTTCGCGGACTATCGCAACATGGTGTTCTTCCACTGGGTGATCAAGAACACCGGCGCCCCGCTGCGCAATGTCTACGTCGGCCTGTACAACGAGCTGGCGAGCGGCCCCAAGAACAGCTTCTCGAACTGGCCGCCCGGCGGCGCGTGGTTCCGCCGCAAGCAGATCGCCTACGTCGACTCGCTGAACCTGTTCACCGAGCGCTACTGCCTGAGCGTGCCGATCCCGAACAACTGCAGCTACTCCACTGCGCCGGAACTCGTCGGCGTGAAGCTGCTCGGCGTGCGGCCCGGCAGCCTGCTCATCCCCGGCGACAAGCAGATCACCATGCAGGCGTGGAGCTTCGCGCCCGGGGATACCGCCAAGGACGAGGACACCGAGCGGTACACGCTGATGAACTCGGGGACCAAGACCGTGCTCGATCCGCTTCCCGCGGACCTGTCGCCGCGCGACGGTGACCCGGTGGAGCTGCTCGCCGTCGGCCCGTTCCCGCAGGTGAACACGGGCGACAGCGTCGAGGTGGACTTCGTCTACCTGGGCGGGCTCACCGAGGCCGACGTGATCAAGCGCTCACGCACCGCGCAGCGCGCGTACGCCCTCGACTACATCGTCCCGGTTCCGCCGCCCTCGCCTCGCTTCAAGGTGGTTTCGCGCACCGGTGCGGTGGACTACTACTGGGACGACTCGCCCGAGGCGTTCCTCGACCCGACCAGCCCGCAGCCCCGGGACTTCGAAGGCTACCGCGTGTACGCGGGCGAGGATCGGGAGGACCTGCGGCTGCTCGCGCAGTTCGATCTGCAGGCTGCCCCGCACGACACGACGGGGTTCAACACCGGCCTCGACGTGGTGCGACTGAACCCGCCGGTGGTGCTGGACGGCGTGACGTACCACTACAAGTACACGCTCTCGAACCTGCGCGATGGCTTCAAGTACTTCGCGTCGGTCACCGCCTACGACCTCGGCAACACCGAGATCGAGTCGCTCGAGAGCGGCCGGACGCAGAACGAGCTCATGGTCGTGCCCGCGCCGCGTGTGGGAGAGAAGAGCGGGGGCGTGGTCGTGTTCCCGAACCCCTATCGGGTCGAGGCGCAGTGGGACGCGGGGCAGAACGTGCGCGATCACTACCTGTGGTTCGCGAACCTGCCGGCGCGCTGCAACATCCGCATCTACACGCTGGCGGGCGACCTCGTGTTCGAGTACGCGTTCGACGGCGCCACGTACGACGGCTCCAATGCGCGCGGCATCTTCAACCCGGCCAGTGACCTGCCCGGCACGTTCTCGGGAGCCACGTTCGGCTGGGACCTGGTCACGCGCCGCGGCCAGGCGGCGGCCACGGGCCTGTACCTATGGTCGGTCGAGGACCGCGGATCGGGTAAGACGCAGGTCGGCAAGGTGCTGCTGGTGAAGTCGGACCGGGAGGGATTGCAGTGAAGCGCTGGCGCGTGCTGAGCCTGATCCTGGCGGTGGCCGCCACGCTCGCCGCGGCGGTGGGCTGCGGGCTGACGCACAAGCTCACGGGCTCCATGAACGCGAACAAGCCGCCCAACACGGTGGTCTTCGTCAGCGGCGACGTGGACACGGTCAACCACATCGTGCACCTGTACTGGTTCGGCAGCGATTCCGATGGAAGCGTGCAGGGCTTCGAATGGAAACTGTTGAACCCTCGAGCACCGGCGGACACGTTCTGGACGTTCACGACGCTCACGGACTCCGTCTTCGTCGTGCGCGCGGACTCGGGCTACGCCGACACCCGGTTCACGGTCCGCGCGGTCGACAATGAGGGCTTGCGCGACCCCGATCCTCCGGTGCAGCGATTCGAGTTCAGCAACCAGTCTCCGATCGTCCGGCTGACGCAGAAGCCCGCGTTCGGTGACACTACGTTCGCCTCGGTGAGCGTGGCCTGGAGCGCCGTCGATCTCGACGGCGATTTCGCCAAACTGACGTTTCGGGTGTGGCTGGACGGGAATGAGGCGACACCGGAGTTCACCACCGACCTCGCGCTGACCATGCCGACCAGCCGGTTCGGGGGCCCGAGCATGCAGACGGGCCGCCGCAGGCTCAACGTCCAGGCCATCGATGATGGTGGACGGGCCGGGAACATCGACACGGTGAGCTGGATCGTGCGTCGCGCTGTCACCGGGCCGCGGGCTCGCCTGCTAATCGTGGACGAGGTGTTTGCCAGCGTGGGCCCCGCCTTGAACGAGCGGTACGACACGCTCTACACGAACTCCGCCACGCGTATCGGACTGCAGGGATCCGAGATCGGCATCCTGCGGCTCGACAAGACCCAGCCATTCAGGACCCCCATGGATGTGCAGCAGACCTTCCAGCTCTTCGAGTCCGTCGTCTGGTATCGGGGATCCTTCGCCACGACCTCCAGCGTGCTCTCGATGGGCGAGCCCGGGATCGAGACCTACGTAGCCTCCGGCGGCAAGTTCTTCGTGGAAGGGCTGTACCTGTTCCGGCAGGGGCGGTCGCGTGGCAGTCTCAGCGAGGCCTTCGTCACCGGTCCGCTGCGATCCAGCCTCGTGCGTCAGTACTCGACGACCGTCCTGGACTCGGTCGTGGGATTCGGCAACAACAACCCGTCCCTGTTCACTCAGCGTGTGGATGTCGGAGGGGCGATCGGCCGGGACCAGATCGCGCTCGCCAACATCTTCCAGGTGATCTCCCCTGACGACGGCGGCGGC
>Ga0075419_10002920_pt1 | contig 10950 bp, 9 predicted proteins | sample SoiMetdeltSBSDD3_FD_76900 | JGI IMG/M metagenome (GOLD analysis project Ga0075419, IMG submission 76900) | Bulk soil microbial communities from a Populus tree surrounding site in Tennessee, USA - Soil MetaG P. deltoides SBSDD3 | ecosystem: Environmental > Terrestrial > Soil > Tree plantation... | reverse complement strand
TGCTGCCGGCGTTCGTGGCCGGCGGGACCAGCCTGGTCTGGACCTGGTTCGCGGTCGCCTGGACCTACGCCATCCTGCTGGTCCCCATCCTGCTGCTCCCGGCCGCGCTCGGTCGCCGCGACGACCCGGTGCTGCGGGCCGCGACCTTCGTGGGCGCGGCCTCGGTGCTGCTGGCCCTGATCGGGTTCCTGCGCTGGGTGTTCGTCGTCCCCGCGCTGGCCGGCGGCTACGCCGCCGGCGATCCCACCATCCAGGCGGCGGTGGCGGCCGCCTGGACCGCCCAGCACCAGTTCGGCGGGGCGCTGCTGGGCGAGCACCTGGGCCAGCTGCTGGCCATCGGCTGGTCGATCACCATCAGCGTCGTCATTCTGAGCAGCCGGGTGCTGGCCCGCTGGGTCGGCTGGGCGGGACTGGTGGCCAGCGTGCTGTATGTGTTCAACCAGGGTGACATCCTGGCCACCGCCGTCCCCGGGTTCCCGGTCTTCGACCTGGCCGGCTTCCTCGGCAGCTCCCTGTGGGCCATCTGGCTGATCGCGTTGGGTGTGGCCGTGCTACGAGCTCGGATCCGCCGGCCGCCAACGGACCCCGCCGTAAGCGACCCCGGCACCCGACGCCGAGCGACCATCGGGGCTGACGCATGATGGCCGCCACCCCTCGGCAGGTGGTCTTCGGGACCGGGGCCATCGGCCTGGCCACCCTGGACGCCCTGCGTCGCCGCGGCGAGACCGTGCGGCTGGTCAACCGCTCCGGCACCGCCCCGGTCCCCGACGACATCGAGGTCCTCGGCGGCGACGCCAGCGACCCCGCCTTCACCACGGCCGCCGCCAAAGGCGCCCAGGTCGTCTACCAGACCCTCAACCCGCCCTACCACCAGTGGGTGGAGCTGTTCCCCGCCCTCCAAGCCAGCGTGCTCGCGGCCGCCCAAGCCAGCGGGGCTCGGCTGGTCAGCATGGAGAACGTCTACATGTACGGGCGTCCCGACGGCCAACCCCTCACCGAGACCCGCCCCTATGCCGCCCACACCAAGAAAGGCAAGCTGCGGGCCCGCATGGCCCGCGAACTCCTGGCCGCCCAGAAGGCCGGCCGGGTCCAGGTGGCCATCGGCCGGGCCTCGGACTACTTCGGCCTCCGCGGCGGCGCCCAGTCCATCCTGGGCGACCGGGTCATCCCGGCCGCCCTGGCCGGCAAGACCGCCACCGTCCTGGGCGACCCGGATCAGCCCCACACCTACAGCTACCTCCCCGATATCGGCGAAGGCCTGGCTGTCCTGGGCGAACACCCCGACGCCCCGGGCGAGGTCTGGCACCTCCCCAACGACCCCGACACCCGGACCACCCGCCAGCTGGTCGACATCATCTACCAGCTCGCCGGCCAGCCCCGCACCAAGCTCCGCAGCACCCCAGCCCTCCTCCTGCGCGCCGTCGGGGTCGTCAACCCGACCGTCCGGGAGCTGCTCGAGCTGCAGTACGAGTTCCAGGAGCCCTTCATCGTCGACAGCACCAAGATCGCCACCAAGCTGGAGGTCCACGCCACCCCGCTGGACCAGGCCCTGGCCGACACCCTGGCCACCTACCGCACCAACCCGGCGTCGTGAGTCTCCGGGACTTCCAAGGGCGTTCAGCGAGCAGACCACCGCCGGGCGGGAGCCCTCATGGATGAACCCGCACGGCAACAGGCCTTCGTCAGCGCCCTGGTGACCGAGCACTTCGTCCAGGCAAGCGCCCGCGCCGCCACCATCACCGAATCCAACGGACGCGCCGCGATCTATTTGAGCGCGGTGTCCAGCGGGCTGGTCGCCTTCGGGTTCCTGGCCCAAGGAGCCGGGCGGCTGGACCCGTTTGTGGCCGCGGTCCTGCCCGCCTTGTTCATCCTCGGCATCTTCACCTTCGTCCGGCTGGTCCAGACCAGCATCGAGGCCGCCGTGCTGAGCCTGCAGATCCAGCGGATCCGCGGCTACTACCGCACCCTGGTCCCCGAGGCCGAACAGTTCTTCGACGCCCCTGGGACCGACGATGCCCTGGCGGTGGCCATGGCCACCAGCGGCAACCGGGCCTCTCCGGTAGAGATGCTATTCACCGCGGCCGCCATGATCGCCGCGGTCAACAGCATCCTGGGCGGCGCGGGACTGGCCCTGCTGGCCGGCGCGCTCGCATCCCTTGGATCGGCGACCGCCCTGGCCGTCGGCGCGGTCGGCACGGTGCTCCTGTTCGGGCTGCACCTGCTGTATGGCTACCGACGAGCCGCGCCGACGGCTGGATGGCCGCCCCTGAAGGTGCGTCGTCGCCTCCCTCCCCCGCCGCAAACGCCCGGGAGCGGCCAAGACCGCCCCCTGGCTTCTCCACTCCAGCCGGCCGCGAGGACGGAGCAGCCCCCCGAACTGGCCCTGGTCGAGCAGCGACCAGGCACCGACACGGACGCATGAAGCGCCCACAGGAGGTCACGACATGAACGAGACGATCGGCCAAGGCGGCGCGATGGCCGCCCTGCCCCCGCGAGGCATCGGCGAGATCCTGAGCACGGCCTTCCAGCTCTACCGCCGGTACTGGCGCACCCTGGTGGCCATCGCCGCGGTGGTCGTGGTCCCGCTCACCCTGGTCCAGTACGGGATCGGCCACTGGGTGCGCAGCCACGGTGAGCAGCTGCGCGACCAGGTGGTCGTCTCGACCTCGTTCTGGGCCGTGGCCAGCGCCTCGCTGCTGGCGGCATTGGTCGGGCTGCTGCTGTACCAGGTGCTCACCGGCGCGATCACCCGCAACATCGCCGCCGAGGTCGCCGGCCAGGACCTCGGCCTCGAGCAGAGCTACCGCTTCGGCTTCGCCCGCCTCGGCCCCATCCTGGTCGTGAGCATCCTGGTCGGGCTGGCCACCCTCCTTGGCCTGATCCTGTTCATCATCCCCGGCATCTACATCGGGGTGCGGCTGGCGGTGAGCATCCAGGCTCTGGTCGTGGAGGGCAGGCGCGGAACCGAGGCCATGCGCCGCTCCTGGGAGCTGGTCGGTGGCCACTGGTGGCACACAGCCTTCACCCTGCTCGTCGCAGGCCTCATCACCGGGGTGGTGAACGCCGTGATCACCGCGCCGTTCGGCTCCGGCGCCTGGTTCCTCCAAGGCGTCGCCGCGGCGGTTGCCACGACGGTGACGCTGCCGTACGGCGCCCTGGTCGGCGTGCTGCTGTACCTGGACCTGCGCGCCCGCAAGGAACCCCTGGACCTCGACACCCTCAAGGCCAACCTCCAGGCGACAGCCGCCTGACCCTCAAGTAGCTGATGCCAACGTAGGACATCAGTGTCCAGCCCCACACCTACACGCACATCGGCCGTCTCGTGCCTGGGGCGGGTCCACCTCCCGATCGAGGAGAGCACGACATGGATGCACCGAACGCGCCGTCCGCTCCTGCGACTGCGGTTACGGTCGACGATGACGTGCCCGAGACCGCCGCGGCCCCGCAAACCACGATGAAGGCGATCGTCCACTCCAGGTACGGCGCACCGGATGTCCTCGAACTCAACGACATCGACAAGCCGACAGTCAACGACGATGCGGTGCTGGTCCGAGTGCACGCAGCTGCCGTCGGTAAGGGCGACTGGCTCACCGTGGGAGGCCTGCCGTACGTCGCCCGCCTGCGGTACGGGCTGCCCAAACCGAAGCACCCTGTTCCGGGCTTCGACGTCGCCGGGCACGTTCAGGCGGCCGGCCGCAACGTGACCCGGCTGCGACCGGGTGACGAGGTGTTCGGCTGGTGCGAGGGGTCCTTTGCCGAGTACGCCTCGGTGCCCGAGCGCCAGCTGGCGCTGAAGCCAGCCAACCTCAGCTTCGAGCAGGCCGCGGCCGTGCCCATCTCTGGGTTCGCCGCCCTCCAGGCGGTGCGCGACACCGGAGGGGTCCAGCCAGGGCAGAAGGTCGTGATCATCGGGGCGTCGGGCGGGGTGGGCAGCTTCGCGGTGCAGCTGGCCAAGGCATTCGGCGCCGAGGTGACCGGTGTGTGCAGCACCCAGAGTGGGGACATGGTGCGATCGATCGGCGCCGACCAGGTCATCGACTACACCCAGGAGGATTTCACTCGAAGTGGGCAGCGCTACGACTTGATCCTGGAGATGGCTGGGAACCGTTCCCTGGTCGATCTCCGGCGTGCGCTGACCCCCAAGGGGACGCTGGTGCTGGTCGGCGGGTCGGGCGGCAAGTGGTTCATGGGGACCGGCCGCACCCTCCGAGCGGTCCTGGTGTCCCCGTTCGTGGGCCAGCGGCTGCGCTCGTTCTTGTCCAAGCCACGGGGAGCGGATCTGGTTGTTCTGAAGGAGCTGATCGAAGCCGGGAAGGTCACCCCGGTGATCGACCGTGCCTTCCCGCTGAGCGAGACGCCTGAGGCGCTCAGGTATGTCGGAGAACGGTCCACCCAAGGGAAAACTGTCATCACCGTGTGAGGGGCGGGGCCGCCACTCCGATCACGGATCCGGTTGGGAAGGTCCGCACCGGGCTCGCGGTCTCGCTCGACGGGTTCATCGGTGGGCCGAACGACGGCGCTGAAGCCCCTATGAGGGTCGGCGGTGAACGCGAGACCGCGAAACCACCGGGGCGTTGGAGATGTCGACCCTCGAAGCTGGCAGGGTCTCGCCCCGCCCTCCGAGGGTGGTGGTCGACTATGCCGTCGTTGAGTCCGACGCCAAGACGCCCAAGGGCCGCCGGTCGCTGGCGCTTGACCCGGTGACCCTCGCCGCGCTCAAGGCGCTGCACGACATCCGGCACAGCTACGCCACCGCCGCGCTGGCCGCCGGCGTCCCGCCCAAGGTGATCAGCCAGCGCCTTGGGCACGATCGCGATCACGATGGACACCTACAGCCACGTCATCCCGAGCCTGGACGAGCAGGCCGCCGAGACGGTCGCCCGCCTGATCCTGGGGGATGGCGAGGTCATCGCCGACCTGTCCGCTAACAAACCGCTGGCAACCGGGCCCCGGTGCCGACTGAGTGGGGAAGGAGGTGAAGCGCAGAAGTCCTGCTCAGGTGGGGTGTCGGAGGGGGGACTTGAACCCCCACGCCCTATGAGGGCACTAGGCCCTCAACCTAGCGCGTCTGCCTATTCCGCCACTCCGACGTGGTGCACCTGGGTGCGGGCGGATTGTAGCAAAGGGGCCACCTGGCGTCGGGGTCAGGTGGGGAGGCTGACGGTGGACAGGTCGAGGGTGCCCCAGGGGGTCAGGTTGAAGCCTTGCGGGCCTGGGGTGAGGACGGCGGCGTGGTGTTCGGTGAGGAGGGGGGTGACGGGGAGGTCGGCCAGGATGGCGGCTTCTGCCTGGTGGTAGAGGGTGATGCGGGCCGGGTCGTCGGGGGTGGCGCGGGCCTGGTCGAGGAGGCGCTTGGCGGGGGGGCTGGTGGGGAACGAGCCGGTGAGGAACGGGTCCGGGCGGGGGTAGGGGGCGACCCGGCGTACCAGCGTCAGCGGCGTCTCGCCGGTCGGGGCCGGGGTGACGGTGAGGTCGACCCCGGCGGCGGCCAGATCGCCGGCAACCAGGTCGGCGGCCTGGCGGGCCTCGGGGCCCGGCGGGACGGCGAGGGTGATCGCGGCGCTGCCGGCCTTGGACCTGTCCAACAGGGCGCGGGCCATGGCGGGGTCGTAGGCGCAGGCCGGGCAGACGGCGCCGGCTCCCGACCCAGTTCCCCACCCCGGCGTTGCCGGGGGGACCAGGCCCGTCGCCGGTGTCCCGGCCAGGGCGGCGGCCAGGTCGTCGCGGTCGATGGCGAGGGAGACGGCCTGGCGCCAGCGGGGATCCTCGCCTGGCTCCGACCGCAGGTTGAAGATGAGCTGCCAGGTGGTCAGGGTCGCGCCCTGGAGGAGGCCGGGGAGGGTGCGGCCGTCGGGGGACGGGCCGTAGACGGTGCGGGCGGCGGCGAGCTGGTCGGGGGGGACGGGGGCGAAGCTGACCTGGCCGTTCTGGAGCTCCAGCCAGGCGGTCTGCTCGTCGGGGACGGTCTGGACGCTGACCCGGTCGAGCAGTGCCGGCGCACCCCGGTAGGTGGGGTTGCGGTCCAGGGTCAGGGGGCGGCCCGGTCGGGCCGGGGCGGCCAGGCGGAAGGGGCCGTTGCCGATCGGCCGGGTCAGGTAGGCGGCCGGGTCGGGACCGACCAGGGTCGCGGGCAGCGGGGAGAGCGGGAGGGCGGCGACCAGGGCCGGGAGGTCGGCGAAGGGGTGGTCGAGGCGGACGACCAGGGTGGCCGGGTCGGGGGTGGTCAGGCCGGCGATGGCGCGGCTGCGGCCGGCGACGAACGACCGGTAGCCGGCGACGCCGGACAGCAGGGTGCGGGCCGGGGACGGGGCGGGCTTGGCCTTGGGGTCGGCCAGGCGGTGCCAGGCCAGGGTGAAGTCGGCGGAGCGGACCGGGGAGCCGTCGGACCAGCGGGCGTCGGGGCGGAGGCGGAACTCCCAGCGGCGGAGGGTGGGGTCGCTGCTCCAGGAGGCGGCGGCCGCGGGGCGGACGGCGCCGTTCGGGTCGATGGCGGTCAGGCCGTCGAACAGGTTGCCGAGGATGATCTCGTCCTCGAGGCTGTCGGCCCGGGCCGGGTCGAGGGGGCCCGGGTCGAGCAGGGCGATGGCCAGGGTTCCGCCCCGCCGGCCCTGGGTCGCCGCTCCCCCGCCGGAGCCGCCCGAGGCGCCCGGCCCGCCGCCGCCCGTGCACCCGGCCACGGCGACGAGGGCCACGACCACCAGCCACGTCAGCGGCGGTCGGTGGGCCCGTGGCACCCCACCGGCACCGCCGGCCCTCGGCGACCACGGAGCCACGGGGAGTTGGACCGTTACGGCTGGAGCAGCAGGGCCAGGAACACGCTGCAGACGCCGAACACGCTGGCGGCGGCGACGGTGAGGCGGTCGAGGTTGCGCTCGACCACGGTGGAGCCGCCGAGCTGGGTGTTCATGCCGCCGCCGAACATGTCCGAGAGGCCACCGCCGCGGCCGGCGTGCAGGAGGATGAACAGGATCAGGGTGAGCGACGCGATCACGTCGATGACGATCAGCAGCGGGATCATCGGGCAGTCCTTGGAAGGGCGAGCATCGGGACCGACCGAGTGTATCAGCGGGCGCGGCGGGCCGAGCCCTTGACGATCATGGCGAACTCGTCGGCGTCCAGGCTGGCCCCGCCGACCAGGGCGCCGTCGATGTCGGGCTTGGTGGCCAGCTCCTCGGCGTTGCTCGACTTGACGCTGCCGCCGTACTGGATGCGGAGCTCGTCGGCGGCGGCCTGGCCGACCAGGTCGGCCACGGTCGCGCGGATGACGGCGATCGTCTCCTGGGCGTCGTCGGCGGTGGCGGCCCGGCCGGTGCCGATGGCCCAGACGGGCTCGTAGGCCACGACCAGGCCGGCCACCTGGTCGCCGAGGCCGGCCAGGGAGCCGCGGACCTGGCCCTGGACGACCTCGGCGGTGCGGCCGGCCTCGCGTTCGGCGAGGACCTCGCCGACGCAGACGATCGGGCGCATGGCCGCCCCGAGCACGGCCCTGGCCTTGCGGTTGACCAGCTCGTCGTCCTCGTGGAAGTACTGGCGGCGCTCGGAGTGGCCGACGATCACGTACTGGACGCCGAGCTTGGCCAGCATCGGGGCCGAGACCTCGCCGGTGTAGGCGCCCTGGGGCTCGGGGTGGCAGTCCTGGGCGCCGAGGGCGATGGCCAGCTTGTCCCCGTCGATCAGGGTGCCGACGCTGCGCAGCGCGGTGAACGGCGGGCACACGGCGACCTCGACGGCGTCGGTGTCCTCGCGGGACAGCGCCCAGGCCAGCTTCTGGGTGAGCTGGACGCCCTCCAGGTGGGTCTTGTGCATCTTCCAGTTGCCGGCGATCAGCGGACGGCGAGCCACTGCCATGCCCTCCTTATGGGGTTGGGATGGCGGCGACGCCGGGCAGGGTCTTGCCCTCGAGCAGCTCGAGGCTGGCCCCGCCGCCGGTGGACAGGTGGTCGACCCGGTCGGCCAGGCCGAGCTCGGCCAGGGCGGCGGCCGAGTCGCCGCCGCCGACCACCGTGTAGCCGTCGGCGGCGGCCACCGCCTCGGCGACGGCCTTGGTGCCGGCGGCGAAGGGGGCCAGCTCGAACACGCCCATGGGCCCGTTCCAGAACACGGTGCGGGCCTCGGCGACGGCGGCGGCGAACGCCTTGGCCGTCTCCGGGCCGATGTCCAGGCCCTTCCAGCCGGCCTCGATCCCGTCCGCCGCCACGGTGCGGGCCTCGGCGTCCTCGCTGACCTCGCGGGCCACCACCACGTCGGTGGGCAGCAGCACCGGCTTGCCCTGGCTCCTGGCCGTCTCCAGCAGCCGGCGGACGGCGTCGACCTGGTCGGGCTCGAACAGCGAGTCGCCGATCTCCTGGCCCTGGGCGGCCAGGAAGGTGAAGCACATGCCGCCGCCCACGACCAGGCTGTCGACCCGGCCCAGGAGGTTGTCGAGCACGGCCAGCTTGTCGGAGACCTTGCTGCCGCCGAGCACGGCGGTGAACGGCCGCTCGGGGTCCTCCAGCAGCCGCGACAGCTCCTTGACCTCGCCGGCCAGCAGGTAGCCGGCGTAGGCGGGCAGCCGCTCGGCCACCCCGACCACCGAGGCGTGGGCCCGGTGGGCGGCCCCGAAGGCGTCGTCCACGTAGATCTCGGCCAGGGAGGCCAGCTGGTCGGCCAGGTGGGGGTCGTTCTTCTCCTCACCGGGCTCGTAGCGGAGGTTCTGGAGCAGCAGCACCTGGCTGTCGCCGAGGGCCTTGGCGGCCTGGCGGGCCTGGTCGCCGGCGACGTCGTCGACGAAGGCGACGTCGGTCCCGAGGCGGTCGGCCAGGACCGGCCGCACCGGCTCCAGCGAGTACCTGGGGTCGCGCCTGCCCTTGGGCCGGCCCAGGTGGGAGCAGCAGATCACCCTGGCCCCGTGGTCCAGCAGCCAGCGCAGGGTGGGGACGGCGGCCCGGACGCGCAGGTCGTCGGTGACCTTGCCGTCCTCCAGGGGCACGTTGAAGTCGTTGCGGACCAGGACCCGCCGGCCGGCGACCTCGGCCCGGTCGACCGTGCGCAGCTCCACCGGACTACAGCTGCTGGCCGACCAGCACGGTCAGGTCGACAAGTCGCTTGGAGTAGCCCCACTCGTTGTCGTACCAGCCGAACACCTTGGCCAGGTTGCCGTTGGCCTGGGTCAGGGGCGAGTCGAAGATGCAGGAGGCGTCGTCGCCGACGATGTCGCGGGACACGATCGGGTCGATGGAGTAGCGGATGATGCCCGCGAGCGGGCCCTCGGCGGCGGCGCGGTAGGCGTCGTTGATCTCCTCGACGGTGGTGTCGCGGCTGAGGACCACGGCCAGGTCGGTCAGGGAGCCGTCCTCCACCGGGACACGCAGGGCGATGCCGTCCAGCTTGCCCTTGAGCTCGGGGATGACCAGGGAGGCGGCCTTGGCCGCGCCGGTCGAGGTGGGGATGGTGTTGACCGCCGCCGAGCGGGCCCGGCGCAGGTCCTTGTGGGGGAAGTCCAGGATGACCTGGTCGTTGGTGTAGGCGTGGATGGTGGTCATGAAGCCCTTCTCGATCCCGAAGTTGTCGAGCAGGACCTTGGCCAGAGGGACCACCGAGTTGGTCGTGCAGGAGGCGTTGGAGATGATGTCGTGGCTGGCCGGGTCGTACTTCTCGTGGTTGACCCCCATCACGATGGTGACGTCCTCGTCCTTGGCCGGGGCCGAGATGATGACCTTCCTGGCCCCGCTCTTGAGGTGCAGGGCGGCGTCGTCGCGCTTGGTGAAGCGGCCGGTCGACTCGATGACCACGTCGACCCCGAGGTCGCCCCAGGGCAGCTGGGCCGGGTCCCTCTGGGCGCTGGCCAGGACCCGCTGGCCGCCGACGGTGATCGACTCGTCGTCGTAGGTCACCTCGCCGTCCAGCCGGCCGAACGTCGAGTCGTACTTGAGCAGGTGGGCGAGGGTCTTGTTGTCGGTCAGGTCGTTGACGGCGACGACCTCGACGTCCTTGCCCTTGGCGGCCCTGAAGTAGTTTCGGCCGATGCGGCCGAAACCGTTGATGCCGACGCGGACGGTCATGGCAGCCTCCCGGGAGGTTGAACGTTCCGGCTCATTCTTCACTACCCGCAGCGGGTGCCGTCAACGCCTCGATCCGTCGCAGACGCGCCAGCACGCCCCCCTTGGAACGGGGTGGGTCGAGCATAGTCCCTAGCTCGGCCAGGGTGGCGTCCGGATGGGCCAGGCGCAAGGCGGCCACCTCGGCCAGGTCGGCCGGCAGCCCGTCCCAGCCCAGCCGGGCCACCGCCTGCTCGACGGCGCTGACCTGGGACATGGCCGCGGCCACGCTGCGGCGCAGGTTGGCGTGGTCGGCGTTGGCCAGCCGCACCGCCTCCCGCCGCACCTCGCGCCGGATGCGGCCGTCCTCCCAGGCCAGGTAGGCGGTCTGGGCCCCCATGACGAGCAGGGCGCGGCCGATGGCCTCGCCGCCCTTGACCACCACCCGGTGCTCGTCGGGGCCGCGCACCCCCGTCCGGGCGGGCAGGCCGAGGCGCTCCAGGACGGCGGCCAGGTCGGTGGCGGTGCGCTCCTCGGGGGCGCCGATCTCCAGGTGGGGCTCGCGGGCCGGGGCCGACACCGAGCCGCGCCCGAGGAAGGCGCCCCTGGCGAAGCAGGCGGCCGCCTCCCGGCTCCGGACCAGGCCGCCGGCGACCCCGAAGCTGAGCCGGCCGGCGCCGTCGAGGACGCCGCTGTCGGTCAGCACCCGCTCGACCCGGTCGGCCAGGACCAGCTCGTAGCGGGCCCGCGGGGCCAGCGCCCCGGCCTCGCGGACCCGGAAGTCGGGCCGGACCCCGTAGCCGGCGTGCAGCAGCCAGAAGGCCAGCCGGGTCACCCCGCCCGACCCGGTGGCCAGGACCAGGGTGTAGCGGGGGCCGAGGGTGCCGCCGATGTGGAGGGTGGCGGCGAAGCGGAGCAGGGCGGCCAGCAGGGC
>Ga0075419_10002919_pt1 | contig 10952 bp, 9 predicted proteins | sample SoiMetdeltSBSDD3_FD_76900 | JGI IMG/M metagenome (GOLD analysis project Ga0075419, IMG submission 76900) | Bulk soil microbial communities from a Populus tree surrounding site in Tennessee, USA - Soil MetaG P. deltoides SBSDD3 | ecosystem: Environmental > Terrestrial > Soil > Tree plantation... | reverse complement strand
GGGACATCATGCAGATATTGCACTGCGAATGTATTTGACGGGTGATTATGTAACCCTTTATGATCATCGCGGCGATTATATCGATAAACCGCATTTTCTTTTCTGGACATCTGCATTCAGCTATCATTTATTTGGCGTCACTTCGTTTGCGTATCGTTTTCCCTCATTTCTTTTTACCATTCTTGGCACCTATTCAATATGTCAACTGGGAAAGGAATTGTATAACCATGAAACAGGTAAGCTTGCTGCGTTGATCGCCGCTTCATCTTTCTGTTATATTCTGGCTAACAATGATGTACGAATGGATGCGATGCTGACTGCTGCAATTGCATTCGCGACTTGGCAGCTCGTTGCATACATTCATCATAGAAAATTTATTTTTTTAGTTGGCGCCGCGTTGGGTTTAGCCATTGGCTTTTGCACCAAGGGGCATGTTGGGTTGGTAACTCCGGTTGCGGGCATTTTCTTTTATATTTTATATAAGAAAGACTGGAAGCTTTTGTTTGACTGGCATTGGCTGATCGTAATCCTTCTATTTGCCATTTTCATTTCCCCGGTTGTTTATTGCTATTACCTGCAGTTCAATCTTCATCCTGAAAAAATTTCACAGGGCATAAAAGGAGTGAATGGTGTGAAATATATTTTATGGAGCCACAGCTTCGATAGGATAAAAGGACATGAACGTTTTGGTGCTGTTGGTAAAGAAGATCATTTTTTCTTCTTGCATACATTTTTGTGGACATTTGCACCCTGGTGTTTTCTTGCATTCATTGGTTTGATCATTCGTTTAAAAAATTTTTTTAAGAGAAAAGAAGAATGGCTAAGCACCGGTGTATTTGTAATGCTGGCCGTCCTTATTAATTTTTCAAACTTTAAATTGCCGCATTATCTGCCGATACTTGCTCCGGCTACGGCTTTAATAGTTGCGCATCTTTTTATTTCAAAATGGAATAGTGACCGGTGGCAAAAAGCTTTTTATCGTATTCAGTTGGCCGCTTCAATATTGTTGCTTGCCCTTGCTGCCGTAGTCAATGAGTGGGCTTTCCCGGTAAAAAACACATTTGTCCTTATCGGAGTAATTTTACTGCTTGCCATTGTTTTTTATTTGTTGTTGAGCAAATCATTTTCAACTATCCAGAAGTCAATTACAATTTCGGTTGCTTCAATTGTTTTACTATTCTTTTTGCTGAACACAAATTTCTATCCGCAATTACTCACGTACCAGGGAGGAAAACCATTGGCTGATCTGACAAAGAATGTCGTCAACCCAAAAGATGTTTATTTCTGGAAAAATACTTTTAGTTCTACCTATAATTTTTATTCTGCCTCAAACAGGCAGGTCTATGATGATTCGCTAAAACATCAGGGAAAGAAATTCTGGCTGATCTATGAAAGATCCCAGCAGTCGCAAATCGCCGGTTTAATTTTTGGAAAAACTTTTTCTGTCCCTGATTATGAAATTACCCGGTTGAAAAAAAGTTTTGTCGATCCTGCTACAAGAAAAGAAACGCTTGATGAAATGATAATGGCAGAAGTAGTGGGCTACAAGTAATTAATTTTTTACGCGGATATATTTCTCGGTATTAATTCGGTTGATGCCTTCGGCTTCTATTTTCTCTACTCCACTTTGAATAAGCGTATCTCCATTTATGGTTACAGTAAATGTAAAATCATGATCCTCCCATTCTCTTGCATTGCAATATTCAAGACGTTCAGTATAGCTGTTACCGTTAAGAATATATTTTCCTCCGCCCGCAGAAAATTCACCAGACAAGGAATCTTTCTCTTTATTTAGATCGTGCATTAAAAATGCAAAATGTGAATTGTTGATGATCTTTATAAACGATCTTCCTTTTGTATAATCTGTGATAGTAGTGTCACCTTTTTCAATAACAGCTCCCGTCAATAACTTCCATGTTCCCTGTAGTGAGCTTGCTGGTGTTTTGTTTTCACTTTGGAACTTATCGTTGCATGATATTATTATGATAGGAAATAATGTTGTGGCAAATAGTAGTCTCATGAAGATTTTTTTATGAATATAATGATTGAATGTATATAGAACCTGGTTTTATCCCTGCGACCTGGTTTCATTTCTAGGCCAGCATCCCATTTGGCAACATTGGCAAATCATTCAGGGCTTTGCCCGTTGCATCCACTATCGCATTTCGGATAGCAGGTGCAATACCAATAATAGCAGCCTCCCCGGCGCCTGCCGATTGCAGATCTTTACGGTCGATCAACACTATTTCGATTTTGGGTATATCGCTAAAGCGGGGAACCCTGTAAGCAGAAAGCGCTGCATTGAGAATTTTTCCATTGGCAAATTCAACCGCTTCAAATAATGCACCACCCAGTGCCTGCACAATAGAACCCATCACCTGGTTTTCCAAATGACGAGGGTTAATGATCGCACCGCATTCAAACGCCTGAGTGATGCGAACTATCTTTACTTCCTTATTGCCATTTATTTTTATTTCAGCACAGGTACCCACATAACCGCCTTTTTCAAAACCACACGCAATACCATGACCATGATCGTTAGTCTTCGAACCATTCCAGCCAAAGTTTTGAGCCGCCGATTTCAACACAGTAATCAAACGATCATCTTCTAAATTCTTAATCCGAAATTCAAGCGGGTCCATTTTGATCAGTCGCGCCAGGTCGTCCATATGACATTCCCGTGCAAATACATTTGCCGTGGAAGCAAGCCCACGGTAGGAACCTTGTCTCAGCGGTGTGTTGGAGTGAACATGTGCTATCTGTTTGTTAGCGACTTTATATTGCGTGTCCAATCCTGCAGCACCTGAATTGTAGTTAATAAATTTCCATCCATTGATGATACCATCTTTATTTACCCCGGCATGCACTTCTATTACTCCACCCGGTCTGAAGTATGCCCACACAAATTCTTCCTCTCTTGTCCATACAACTTTAACAGGCTTATTCGCTTCTTTTGCCAGGCGTGCCGCCTCAATTGCCGTTTCACCGCTGTGCTTTCCTCCATAACCTGATCCCGTATCGGGCATAATTACTCTTACGTTCTTTTTATCAAGTCTGAAAGTTTGGGCCAGTTCCTCCTGAACTCCAAATGGACGCTGTGTTCCCGTCCAGACAGTAAGTTTTTCATTGGCCCATTCTGCTACGGCGGCTCTTGGCTCCAGCGGTACATGTGCTATGTAGTGGATATTATAATTAGCAGCATGTTTGAAATCAGCTTCAGTTAATCCGCGTTCAACATCTCCCTTTGTTGTTCCTGAATTTCTACCGCTGCCTTCTCCGGAGACATTCTTCACCAGGTAGTCAAAAATGTTTGAGTTTGACGGATGTTCTTTTTTCTCTTCCCATTTTGCATTTATCAACTGCATAGCTTTCGTTGCAGTTTTTATATCGGGGGCTGCTATCCCGATAAAATCTCCATCCTTCACAACAATAACACCCGGGATATTCTTTGCTTGTGTGAGATCCGCGTCAATAAGTTTTGCTCCATATGATGGCGCACGCAACACTTTACCATAAAGCATACCCGGCAACTTCATATCTGAAACATAGATATGTTTTCCCGTTATAAAATTTCGTTGATCTATCTTCGGTAAAGATTTCCCGGCCACCTTCCAGTCTTTTGCCGCAGTCACCGGCACAGGATCGGAAATGGTGATCATGAGTTTCTCTCCTTTTGTAAGCGTTCCATAGTTTACTTTTTCATTAGTCGCAATATTCACCACGATCCCATTTTCAGTCCTTAATGCCGTTGATGCCGTGTTCCATTTTTTTGCTGCCATGTCCACGAGGGCCTGTCGGGCCGTTGCAGCCGCTTTACGCAGTTGTGTACCCATTTGTGGAGTAGTGCGGCTTCCGAAAGTACCCGCATCATATGGTACCAGGTCGGTATCTCCCATTATCATCTTAATTGACAATACAGGCACCATCAATTCCTCTGCAACAATTTGACTCAATGAGGTACGTATGTTTTGTCCTACTTCAACCTTACCGGTATAAACAGTTACAGTCCCATCTTCGCCAATATGTATCCATGACTCAACTCCCGGCATTGATGAATCTTCGGAAGGAGAAGTTTCGCTATCAAAAGAAAGCAAGTCATTTAATACAAACGCAACGATCAAACCTCCGCCGGTGATCTTAAAAAATTTGCGACGGTCAAGCGCAAAATCATAATTCTGTTTCGGTGGGAGTTCGTTCTGTTTAGGCTCAAATGGATGGGGTAAATAATCTGGATTTTCCATGGCGAGTAGTTTATGATTTAGCTGCCAACTTGATTGCTTGCAGAATGTAGGGATAGGTTCCGCAGCGGCAGATATTTCCGTTCATCGCCTTTATAATAGCATCTTCAGTGAGGTTATTATTTTTTTTAAGCAGCGCCGCTGCCGTCATGATCATGCCAGCCGCACAATAGGAACATTGAAAAGCATCGGTTGTAAGAAACGCTTCCTGTACCGGATGGAGTTTTCCATTTTTTTCAAGGCCTTCAATAGTAATGATCTCTTTATTTGTTGCGTTGCCAACAGGGGTTATACATGACTTGGTCGGGTTGTCATTTATTAATACAGTGCATGCTCCGCAGGCTCCTTCGCCGCAACCATATTTGCTACCGGTTAAATCGAGATGATCCCGCAACACGGTTAATAATGCCACATCGGGATCTACCGTGACTTCACGCTTTACTCCGTTTACATTCAGAACCATGATTTCGGATTTTTATACTACTGTAATTTACAAAAATGGAACCAAAGAAGGTCGAAGGGCAGCCTCGGCGAGATATTAAGCCATTAGTGATGAAGGCATGCCAGTTATCGTGTAAACGTTTTGCTGCGGATGTTGTTGTTTACAGAACTATTATGCAATCGAACTTATTGGCATACCAATAACGGCACATAATGGAAATATCGTTAGGAAGAAGTCCTCTAAATAATGGTGACCCCTTAGCTTCTGTAAAGCCCGCTTTACCATTACTAAGTAGGATTGTTACGTTACTTTCACTTGTCACCTCCGGGTCAACTAATTTGTTATTATCAACGTCGGCCGCCTCCACTAATGGCAGCGAAATATTAGTCGATAGTCCACAATCGGCAAACGCACTGGTTCCGAATAATAAGCGTAGTATTAAATCAATGAATGTCCTTATTGCAGAAGAAATTCCCATGTATATGCCCTTTATTGATACGATTATTATCTTTTCTGCGAGATTCGGCTGTTTCATAACACATCATTTAAGTTTTTCTAATTTCAAATTCCTTACACAAAGTTCCTTCAATGTATCGCGTGGAAAAAGACGATTAGATGAAACGAAGAGAATTCTTGATTAAGGGCCTTAATAAAAATATACACTGGATGAAAGGTTAAGAACGCTTGATGAAGCGCACCATTAATAACTATTATAAAACGTAATTTATTGAAACACGAAGAATGCTGCAAAAGAATTCAAACAAAATTCATATGTAAAAGCCAAAAATCCTTCAGTTATTGGGATATTTCTCATATGCGGATTTATTGATTTCACTTTCAGAATATCCTTTTTGTCTAAGTTGTACGCAATAAGTTGCTCTAATTCCAGCCAAATCGTCAAACGGATGATCTTTCAAAATACTTCTGTGCTCGTCATTTTCTTTTTGTCGCCATATGGGATCAAGTGTGTCGAGCAGTTCTTCTTGTTTTTCAAAAATCATTCGTCTGCAGTCTTTGATTTCAATCCTGTTTTTTAATTCATAGTCACAGGCCATTGAAAACGTAACCCCGGAAAATATCCAATAAAGCAAGTCGTCTAAATTATCCGTTGTCTTACGTTCAAGCTCTTGTCCTCTTTCGAGAATAACATAATTCAATCGACCTGAGTTGTCAACTTCTATGTGCGGATGAGCAAAGTCTCTTGAATAACCATAAGTTGGTAACAAGTCGGTCGGTGCATTTATTTTAGCTGCGAACTCCTCTACTTTTTTCTTTATGTCGTCAAGAGAAAGTGCTGGCATTTTTATCGGTCAAGGATTGTTGAGGTGTCGATCTAAAATTACTGCTAACGTGGGCCGGCTTGCTGCCGGCCGTTAAATTTAAAAAGTTTTCCCGCCGCGCTCGTTCCTCGTATGCAGTAAAAATACTATGATATTTCAATTTGATTTGCCTTAGCTAAAAGCAACCTAATCTGCTTCTGTTCCGTTTCTTTTGAACTGCCTTCGCTTTTTATCCATTATCCCATCTTCAATCATTTTAATCCGGCCTTGTATACTGTTTTTCATCCCGAACAACAACGCAACAGGTGCTTTACTATGTAGTCCATACTTTCTTTTCAATTGGCAAAGCTGCCACCCTTCTTCTATTTACTCCAGCTCATAAACCCCTTTTTAAACAATCTAAATAATACGGTTATGAAAAAAATCTATTCACGCCTTTTGCTCATGGCAATAAAAAAAACTCTTTTGCTTCTCATAGTTTTTTTTGGAGCATCTTATGTTTCTAGCGGACAGATCTATTGGGTCAGCCTTTCGGGGCCGGCCGAAGCACCTCCCAATAACTCACCAGGAACAGGAAAAGCCCTTATTACAATTGATGCGGTGGCGAACACCATGAGGGTTCAAACAACCTTTTCAGGACTAGTGGCCGGTGTGACCGCATCGCACATACATGCCCCAACAGCGGTTGCAGGGACAGGCACCGCAGGCGTGGCAACCACGTTACCGACTTTTCCAGGCTTTCCATCCGGAGTCACTGCCGGAACCTACGACCAGACGTTTAACATGCTGCTGGCTTCCAGCTACAATCCTTCTTATGTTACAAACAACGGCGGCACAACTGCCTCAGCCTTTGCTGCACTGAGAGCAGCTATTAGCGCCGGCAAGGCTTACCTCAATATTCATTCAACTACGTTTCCCGGTGGGGAGATCAGGGGCTTTCTCAATCTGTGCCCAAGCATAAATGTTTCTATTCCGAATGCATTCGCATTACCAGCTGGTGTTCTTCCAAACACAGTATATCCCGCTTATGCCCCGGCATCATCCTTAACGTTACAGGCAAATGTTAGTGGCGGTGCAGGACCTTACAGCTATACCTGGTCAAACGGTGCTACAACTTCTTCTATCACCGTGAGTCCTATTGCGAATACCACCTATTCGGTTACTGTGCAGGATCAAAACAGTTGCCCTGGTTCGGCTTCGGCTACAAAAACTGTAAATGTTGTAAATATTTCGGGCGGAAATAAAGGTGATAAGATCGTTGTTTGTCATAAAGGAAACGAATTGACGATTGGGAGCGGAGGTGTAGCTGATCATCTTCAGCACGGTGATATGTTAGGTAGTTGTGAACCTGTTACGGTTAGATCACGATCTACCGTTATCGCAGAGGCGGGTCTTACCATAAAAGTACTGGCTAACCCTTCACCCAACTACTTTGACATTCAAATACGGGGTAAGGCAGACAACAACATACGACTAACTGTATATGACAACATGGGCAGAGTTGTAGAAACAAAGTCCTCGCTGTCATCCAATCAAACAGTAAGGTTTGGAAATTTTTATCGTTCTGGAATTTACCTGCTTGAGATCGTGCAAGGACCACACAAACAAACATTGAAGCTGGTTAAGTCAAACTAACGGATAAGAGTATTAAATCAAAAGGCGCCAATAAAAGGCGCCTTTTGATTTTCTTCTGGATTGATATGTTTTACGACGTTGTTTCTTTGTCAGAGGTGTTTTCTTTGTTTTTTCTTGCAACTATTACCAAATCGCTGTCCATACTTTTTCCCGTATTAATTTATTTAGTCCTCGATTGCTTCAATACCAAGTTGCTTAAGTCGTTCAAGGTGATCCTTCATGGTCTTGAGTTGTTCTGGAGTGTGTCCTTGCCATTCTGTGACCTCACCAGAGACCCGAAGAGGACTTTTAGAACGATATGACTTTGTCGGATTGCCTGGAAACTTTTTGTCAGTCAAATTCGGATCATCTTCAATAGGGCCTGTCGGCTCGACTATATAAATTCTGCCGGCTCCTTCGCCCAAGGCAAGTTCCGCTCCCCAAATGGCAGCATCCATGGTGGCGGTTAGATAGATAAAGGACGCCTTCTTCCTGTTACCGTAATTTGAATTAAATCCAGGCTCGATTAAATCTCCCGGCTTCAGATCAGCCTTAGTGCCATGATAGAACTTTTGTGAACTCATGTCGTTCATAAAAGAGGTTTAGCCCAAATTATTTATTATAAGCAGCTCAAAAAAAGTTTCGCGTCTATATTTTTTTTAGACAATATTTACCATAGGCAGGTTCGTTATCCATGCAATTGGCGAAACTTATATCTCTTTCGGCTACCGTAGTGTTCAGCCATCTTTAAAGAAAAGAAAATTGTTTTGGTATAAGCAATGTCCTTTTTGCAACCAAGGAAGGCTGTTTGTTTTCAAAAATTTGGACACCAACAAGCTTTATTTACACTGTGAAGAGTGTGAAAGAGGATACAATAACCCAAACGAAATTACTGCAGAAAATTCTTTTTTGACTTTACATGAAGATTTTAAAGCGATCGCTGCGAGTGATAATGATCTGAAAGAACATGACTGGGATTCATTGGAACTTAAAGCTGCGTATGAGTGAATCGAAAAATATTTGATAAATTCTAGTGAAGACCTGATTTTATAGAGGTGTAAAACTTACTCTTCCTGTCACAACCCCGCTTTCTTACTTATCTCAAGCATCTTGTCAATTGGTTTCTTAGCAGCTATTCTTAATTCTTCATCCATTGTAATATCTGGTACTTCATACTCCATACAGAGATAAAGTTTTTCGAGTGTGTTGCGTTTCATATGCGGGCAATCATTGCATGCACAATTGTTTTCAGGAGGAGCTGGTATAAATGTTTTTGTTGGATTTGCTTTTTGCATCTGGTGAATGATGCCTGTTTCAGTCACGACAATAAATTCTTTTGCATCATCTTTTTGTGTGTACTTCAGTAATCCTGTTGTGCTGCCGATAAAATCTGCAATGCGTAAAACAGGGTCTTCACATTCAGGATGAGCGATCACTTTTGCATTCGGATGTCTAACTTTTAGCTTCGTGATCTTTTCAAGACTAAATATCTCATGCACCATACAGGCTCCGTTCCAAAGCAACATATTTCTTCCGGTTACTTTGTTGATGTAAGCGCCAAGGTTCTTATCCGGAGCAAAAATTATTTTCTGTTCTTTCGGAAAACTTTCAACAATGACTTTTGCATTACTACTTGTGCATATCACATCGCTTAATGCTTTTATTCCGGCACTGCAGTTGATATAGCTGATCACTACATGATCAGGATGTTCATCTTTGAATTTTTTGAATAAGGGTGGTGGACAGCTATCGCTAAGGGAACAGCCGGCTTTCAGATCCGGGATCACAACTTTTTTTGTTGGGTTTAAAATTTTTGCTGTTTCCGCCATAAAGTGCACGCCGGCAAAAACGATCATGTCGGCATTTGTTTTTTCTGCTTGTTGCGCAAGTCCTAAACTATCTCCGATATAGTCGGCTACGTCCTGGATATCCGGTTCCTGGTAATAGTGCGCCAACAGGATAGCATTTTTTTCTTTCTTCAATCTTTCAATCTCAGCAAAAAGATCGATCATAGGGTCAGGCTCTATATCGAGAAAGCCTTTTTGTTCGATCTCGTTTCTTGCTGTGGTTAATGTTTCTGAATTCATCTCACAAATTTTTCGGGATTGCAATATTCCACTTCACAATTCGATTTTTAAAATTCTTTTTTCCTGTATTGTATTAATAGTATTATTTAATATTTATAAAAAAGAGTTTATTATTATTACAAATGTGGATTCGTGGAAAAGAATCTACACAAAATTACTTACTTAAGTTTATTAACACTAAATGCGATGTTAATCCACATACAATAATGCCGCCAGTGGCATATCTCACGCTTATATCCACATACTTGTGAATACTGTATTCTGGAAAAATGCTGTACCAAAAAACTAAAGCCTGATGTTAATAGAGTATTAATTAATCATGAACAACCAACACTAACAGTTTTTAGTTTTTGTTTTTTAACTTTCAACCATCCAAACTTTCCGTTTCATACTAACGTTTCACCAACCGTTATTAACAGCAAACATCTTTTGCCAACATGCTTTTGGGGAGAAAAACTTTAGGAGCCACAACAAAGCGACGGCAAAAACTTGATAGAAATTAATCAACTAACTTTAGGAATTAAGAAATAAAACATATGAAAAGTCTGAAAAAGCATGCTGTTGTCTTCCTGATTTCCATCCTGGCCTCGCTCATCTCTTTGGCGAATGAGGGAATGTGGTTGCCACTTCTCCTTGAAAAACTCAATGAAAAAGAGATGAAAAGCCTTGGGATGAAGATCAGCGCAAAGGATATTTATAACATAAACAGCGGAAGTTTAAAAGATGCAATTGTAAGTCTTGGTGGTTTTTGTACAGGAGAAATAATATCCAGTAAAGGACTTGTTCTTACTAATCATCATTGCGGATTTGATGCGATACAAAACCATTCAACACTTGAACATAATTATATACGAGATGGTTTTTGGGCAAAGAATAACAGTGAAGAGATTCCTAATCCGGGGCTGTTTGTAACATTTATTGTGAGAATTGACGATGTAACAAAGCAAGTATTGAATGGAGTAAAGGCAACAATGAGTGAGGCTGAAAGACAATCACAGGTTGATAAGAATATGGAATCAGTCAGAAACACTGTTAAAAAAGAGAGCTATCAAAAAGCGTTGATCCGTGATTTTTTTGAGACCAACCAATATTATCTTTTTATTATAGAAACCTACAATGATGTTCGTCTTGTTGGTGGACCGCCATCAGCCATCGGAAATTTTGGAAAAGACACTGATAACTGGATGTGGCCACGGCATACCGGAGATTTTTCTTTGTTTCGCATTTATGCCGGCAAGGACAACAAACCCGCTGATTATTCTCCTGATAATATTCCGTATACTCCTAAAAG
>Ga0075419_10002912_pt1 | contig 10963 bp, 11 predicted proteins | sample SoiMetdeltSBSDD3_FD_76900 | JGI IMG/M metagenome (GOLD analysis project Ga0075419, IMG submission 76900) | Bulk soil microbial communities from a Populus tree surrounding site in Tennessee, USA - Soil MetaG P. deltoides SBSDD3 | ecosystem: Environmental > Terrestrial > Soil > Tree plantation... | reverse complement strand
AGGTGCGCTGACCGGGGACATCGATCTGTCCAGGATCATCGATACCCGGTTCCTGCCGGACGACCTCAAAAAAGTGAAATAGGGCACTGCCCGCACGGAGGATGATTGCGTGTCCGCGGCACAGGTAACGCTGCGCGGAGTGACGAAAGTATTTCCCGCCAGCGGCGGCGGCGAGCCCGTGCACGCGCTCGGGCCGATCGATATCGAGATCAGAAAGGGCGAATTTTTCGCCGTTGTCGGTCCGTCCGGGTGTGGAAAATCGACGCTGCTCGAGCTCATTGCCGGCCTCACCGCCCCTACGCTGGGAGAAATCGAATTGGAGGGCCGCGCGATCAAGGAGGACGTCCCCGATGGCGTCGGGGTGGTTTTCCAGGAAGACGCCTGCTTCCCCTGGCTCAATGTCCGCGACAATATCGAATTTGGCTTGCGGCAAAAGAAAATGGGCTCGGAAGAAAAAGCCCGCCGGGTCGCTGCGGTTATCGATATGATGGGGTTGCGCGATTTCGCGCGAAGTTACCCGGCTCAACTGTCAGGCGGCATGCGCCAGCGCGTTTGCATCGCGCGCACGATCGTGGCGGAGCCGCGCCTTATTCTTCTCGACGAACCGTTCGGCGCGCTTGACCAGCAAACCCGGCTGTTGATGGGCGACGAGATGCTTCGCCTGTGGCGGGAAACCGGAGCTACCGTCTTTCTCATCACCCATGCGCTCGACGAAGCGGCAATGCTGGCAGACCGCATTGTGGTCATGTCGGCGCGTCCGGGCAGAGCGATCGATCTCGTCGAGACAGGCTGGCCACGAGAGCGCGACAGCCGGATCGTTGAGCGCGAGAATTTCGGCGCACTCACGAGCCGTCTATGGAAGACTTTGCGCGAAGAATCCCTGAAGGCGATGGGGCGAGCGGGTAGCGGCACATGAGCAGACTGCGCCTATATCAACTCGCGGTCGTCGCTGGCTTCATCCTGCTGCTGGAAGCGCTCTGCCTTGCCGGCGTCATCGACAAAATCACCATGCCGCCGCCTCACATTATCGTCCGCGACCTTTTCCGCATGATCGCGGCCGGGCGCTATTTCGGCGACATCGGCAAAAGCCTAGCGAATGTGCTGCTGGCGTTTGCCACAGCATATGTCCTCGGCGTCGCGACCGGCACGATCCTGCACGGCTACAGGACGGCGCGTGACATTCTCGATCCGCTGTTTGCGACCTATTATGCCATTCCGGTTTTCGCATTCTATCCATTGTTCATCGTCATCTTCGGTCTTGGCGACGGGCCGCAAGTTCTGATCGGAATTCTGCTGGCGGTCGTTGCCGTGATCGTCACCACGCTCAATGGTGTCGACCGCGTCCCTCCGGTTTTGAAGAAAACGGCGCGGGTCAACGGGCTTAGCCCGTTGCAGACGGCGCTGCGCGTCACGCTGCCGTTCTGCGCGCCTTACCTGCTGACTGCGGCCAAGCTGGCGCTCGCCTACGCTTTCATCGGGGTCATCGGTTCGGAATTCATCATGGCGCGCGCGGGAATGGGCTACGAAATCAGCTACGCCTATACGAACTTCGACAATGCCACCATGTACCCCCTGATCCTGATGATCCTGCTGCTGTCGATTGCCGCCAACGGCCTGCTTTCGTACTGGGAGAGAACTCTGCTCGCCAGAAGGGGGCAGAAGTGATGGCGAAGGAAGAACGCGCGCCGCTGCGCCATACAATCATCCTGATCGTCGGTTTGTTCCTGTTTTGGCAGTTGGCCTATCTCGCCGTTGGTGACGTCGCCTTGCGTTCGCCGTGGCAAACGATGCGGTTTCTCGGCACGCTGATGCAAACCGACGTTTTCTGGCTTCATCTTGCCGACACGCTGAAGGCTTTTGCTGTGGCGCTCGCGATTGCCATCGCCCTTGGATTGCTCATCGGCTTTGCCCTCGGGCTGCATCGCCTGTCCGGTGACGCAATGGAGCCGATGCTGGTTGCGCTCTATTCAATTCCGAAGATCACGCTTTATCCGATCATCCTCCTGGCGTTTGGAGTCGGCATTTCGGCGAAAATCGCCTTCGGCGCAATCCACGGGATCATCCCGGTCGCGCTCTTTACCCTAAGCGCCATTCGCACCATCAAGCCGATTCTGATCAAGACCGGTCGCGTCCTCAAGCTCAACCCAACGGTCATGGTGCGCGCAATCCTGTTTCCTGCTGCGGTGCCGGAGATCTTCACGGGCATACGCGTCGGATTTTCGCTGACGCTGATCGGCACTGTGCTGGGAGAAATGTTTGCCGCTCAGCGCGGGCTCGGCTATCTGCTGATGAATGCAATCAGCCTGTACAATATCGATTTGATCATGGCGGTGACGTTCTTGCTGGTGGTGCTGGCCGCAAGCGTGAACGCGCTCCTGCTCGCGGTCGACCGCCGGCTCCACCACGGCTAGGCTTGCGAATACTTCTTTTCCAGCTCGTTCCACCTTTGCAGATCGAGCGCGTCGGCGAGGCTTTTCAGCGCCATTTCCTGTTCGCCATTCGCAAAGGCATTGTCCTTGCCGCCGGCAAGCTGGCCCAGGCGGTGAAGGCCATGCTCAATCGCCTTCGCCACGCGCCCGATCAGGATGTTCGGATAAGCGACCTGAGAAAAGCCGAGCTTGTACAGCTCCGCCGGCGTAAGCCACGGCGTCGCCGCTGCCTCGAAGATTGCTGCGCAGTTCCAGGCGCCTTTGAACGCTTTGCCGACCTGCACATAATCCTGTGGCGTCTTTAGCCCGGCCACGAATACCCCGTCCGCGCCAAGTCGCAGGAACCGCTCGGCGCGCTTGATGGCGGCATCCAGGCCCTCCGCGCCATAGGCATCGGTGCGGCCGATGACGACAAAGTCGGAATTCTGGCGTGCGTCCATAGCGGCTTTGAGCTTTTGCTCCATCACCTCCAGCGGAACGACGCTGCGGGCCGAAGCCGCGCCTGGCTGCTTGCTCTCCCTCGCCTGATCTTCCAGCAGCAATCCCGAAACGCCGGCAGCCTCATAACCCTGAACGGTTCGCACGACGCTTTTGACGTCGCCATAACCATCATCCGCGTCGACAAGGCAGGGAAGTTTCGAGGCTTCGACGATGTCGCGGATTCCGGCCAGCATTTCGGCAAAGCCTGCAAGCCCGAGATCCGGCAACGCATAGCGCGCCGCCAGCAGCGCAGAGCCGCCCACGTTGAAAGTCTTGAATCCGGCGCGTTCGATTAGCCGCGCCGACAAGGCGTCATGGGCCAAAGGGCTGACCAGGGGCTGATGCGAACGGTGAAGTTCACGAAGAGACGGCATTGGGTCCGTCATCGACAGGTTGGTATCGCCTGGCTTTGTCGCTTGCCCCGGCATTCGCTCCCTCACCCCAGGTACCTAACGTGTGTACTCTCTCTATCGGCACATCCGTGCGCTTTCGTTCGGATCCATCTGCGCGATAGACGTTGCGGGCAACCGCCAGCAGCCCGGCCCTGGCGTCGGGATCTTTGAGCGCTTCGTTAAATCGTTTGTCGTCGCGCCATGTCCACGTGCCGCGTTGCAGCCGCGCATAGACCTGGCCGGTTTCATAATCGGCAAAATTGATAGTCGGTATCCAACGCGCACAGCGCTTCAGAAAGTCAACGTTGCTTTCCGGCGAAAGGTCCTTGTTGGCGTAGACCTCGGCAGGTCTCTGCGCATGAATGTTGATTTTCCTGAATCGCTCGATGTCGATCATTCTTTTGATGTCGAGGACAGTCATTTCTCCGTTCCAACCGAACGCCGCTGTGCGCGGGGCCCGACCTTCCGCGACACTGTTGTCGACGAACTCGTAATGGACCCGCTTGCCGGCTATCAGTGCCCAGGTAAAAAACAGTTCAGGCATGCCGGCATACGCTTCGACATTGTGAGCCAGGAGATCATCAACCGCCTTGTACCTTCCGAGCCGGAGTCCGCGGGTCCAGGCGCGCTCGACGGTCATTTCGGGCGGCGTGATCATGAAGAACATGTAAACCAGATCACCAAAACGGGTCAGCAGCTTGCTCGACCCCTCTTCGAGATTGGGCACAAAGCTGTCGAAACGAAAACGGTCGATCAGCAGATGCGGCATATCTCCTCTGGCAGCACGATCAGCCATCCTGCGATCGAGTTTCTTGTCGATGATTTCAATTTCGTGTCCCGACAGGGTGCCGGCATATTTGTAGGCGGCGCCGAGCGATCCATAATCAAGGAGAAATTTTCGCCAGATGTCCGGGCTGATCAGCGCAAATTCATCCCAGGGTAAATCAAGTTTTCCCGCCAGGTTCTTCTGCAGCGGTCGCATCGAGCTTTTGCCGGAAGCCGATGCACCCTTGACGTTCATGACGACCGGCTTCTTCTGCGCCGGCAACGCACGATAGCCCTCACCCGAAACCGCTTCCTGAACAAATGGGAGAATGGCGTCGCCGATGACCCCGCTGCCGTAGTCGTTGCAAACTAGTATGACGGCCAGCTCGGCCAGCAACGCGTGGTCACCGGACAAGCGCCCCTGCCGGCTTATGACTGCTGTTGCGACTTCGTAGAGGGCTGCGAAACAGGCTTGTTCCAGACGGTCCTCAGTGTTTTGCGATTTTTTCGACCATTGGGACAGGATGCGCTGATCGCGCTCCGCCACCGTTTCCGCCGGCTTCGGCGCCGGCTTTCTTGACTTGCCAAATGCGAAAAGCCGGCGCCAGTCGGCTGATTGATCAGCACCGACTGCCGTCTTCGTTTCGGCAAAGGCAGTCCCGAGCTCACGTTCGATGACAGCGGAAGCCTTGTGTCTGACCTGCCCGAAGACGCGCGCCAGCTCATCGCGATGCGGCGTGATATATCGATCAAGAATGGTCGCCGCGATCTTGCGGAAGTTTCTGCCCAGGTCCTCGTCATCGCGTCCATCGGGGACGGCAAGGCCGGTCGTCACGTGAATCAGCAATTCGTGCACGATCAGGCGATCGGCGCGAAAGGCGACGAGCTCATGCACCGGCAGCCCGCAGTAGTCGCTCAACTCATGCGATTTTGCGATGCTGGTAGAAACGTTCTCGCTGCGGAATATCGTCGAGAGCGGCAAATACTCGCGCGGCAACCGGGACTCCAGACCCGGGTTCCAGGCTCTGTATTCGGCTGACGGTGGATTGTTGTTCATAGCTCACGGCTTGACGCAGCGGTTGTACCAATTGGAAATCGCCCAGCCTTCTCCCCGATTGTGGTGCGATAAAGAGCAAACTTCGTGGCCTGTACAATAGTTTGGCCACCTGCAAAGCTACCAGCCAATCATAATTCGAGGAACACCACTTATGAATTTCCCCAAACCCAGCGTCGGCATGCTTCCAAACGACCGCCTCGCCTATTCCGCGATTACGTCTCGTAAGCCGCTTAAGCTGCCGAAAGGCGCGCGCATGGTGGTATGGACCATCACCAATGTCGAGGAATGGGATCCAACGCAGACCATGCCTCGCACGGTGCTCACCCCGCCCGCCGGCGGTTCGCCGATGCCCGATATCCCCAATTGGTGCTGGCACGAATACGGCAACCGCATCGGCTTCTGGCGCCTGCTCCAGGTCTACGATGATTTCAAGATTCCCGGAGTCATGAATATCAACGGCGTGGCCGTGCAGGCCTATCCGGACATCGTGCAGGCCTGCGTCGAGCGCAACTGGGAATTCATCGGCCACGGCTATACCCAGCGCAACATGCAGAAGGTCGAGAACGAGCGCGCCGACATTCGCAAGAGCGCGGAGGTGATCGAGAAAGCAACGGGAAAACGGCCGCGCGGCTGGCTCGGGCCCGGCCTCACCGAAACCTGGGAGACGCCCGACATCCTGGCCGAGGAAGGGTACGACTACGTCGCCGACTGGGTGCTCGACGATCAGCCGGTGTGGATGAAGACGCGCGGCAAGCCCATCCTCAACATTCCCTACACGCAGGAATGCAACGACGTCGCCATGATGCTGATCCAGCATCACAAGGCGAGCGAGTTCTACGAGCGGGCGATGGACCAGTTCGAGCAGATCTATAAAGACGCCAAGGGCTCGGCGCGGGTGATGGCGATTTCGGTGCATCCCTACATCATGGGCGCGCCGCACCGGGCGAAATATTTCCGCAAGATCTACGAAAAGATCCGCAAGAAACGCGACGTGCTGTTCTGGACCGGCTCGCAGATCGCCGATTGGTATATGAAAGGCGGCCCGAAGGCGGAATAACTGCTCGTGACGCTGGAACCAACCGAGCCCGTTCGCTTGCGCGGGAATGAACGGAGTTTGTTGCAGGCGTCCACCCGCTGTCATGGACGACTGAGCACTTACGAAACAGTATTAAGACATGCCGATGCATCCCCGTGAAAGACTGGCCTATTCGCCGATCGAAGGCCGACCCCCGCTCAAATTCCCCAAAGGCGTGCGGCTGGTGATCTGGCCGGTGTTCGCGCTGGAGGAATGGGACATGGCGCGGCCGATGGCGCGCATGGTGATCTCTCCGCCGCAGGGCCAGCCGATGCTGCCCGACGATCCGAACTGGAGCTGGCACGAATACGGCATGCGCGTCGGCTTCTGGCGGCTGCGCAAGATGATGCTGAAACTCGGCCTCACGCCGACGGTCACGCTCAATGCCCGCGTGTGCGAAACCTATCCGGTCGTGGTGAAGGCCTGCCTCGACAGCGGCTGGGAGCTCAACGCGCACGGCTACGACCAGATCCCGATGCACAAGCTCGACGACCAGCGCGCGGTCATCATGAAGTCGATGGACGTGATCGAGAAATTCTCCGGCAAGCGCCCACGCGGCTGGTTCGGCCCGGGGCTGACCCAGACCTTCGACACCCTTGATTATCTTTCGGAAGCCGGCGTCGAATATATCGGCGACTGGGTGCTCGACGACGAGCCGGTGACGCTGAAGACCACGCACAAGCCGGTTGTGGCGCTGCCGTACAATTTCGAGATCCACGACATTGTGATGATGGCCCTGCAGCACCTTCCGTCCGACCAATGGCACGCCCGCGCGCTCGATCATTTCAGGACGCTGTACGCCGAGTCGGCCGAGCGGCCGAAAGTCATGGCTATGGCCTGCCATCCTTATCTTTCCGGCGTGCCGCATCGCATCGGTCATGTGGAGCGGACGTTCGCGGAGATTCTCGGCCACGACGGCGTGGTGAGCTGGGACGGCGCAAAAATTCTCGACTGGTACTTGTCCGCGCGCGGTTAGAGATAACGTGGAGGCTGGGAATCGAACAGACTTCCGTTCGTCCCCGCGCAAGCGGGGACCCAGCGCGGTGGTACAATCTGGATCCCCGCTTTCGCGGGGATGAACGGAATTTTGGTCGCACGGCGACATCCCCGTCGTGGCCGGCACTCGGGTCCGGCCATGACAGAAACATGAGTACGAGAGCATTATGACCCCGCAAGCCTATCGCAGCTGCTTCGTTCCCCACGACATCAAGGCTCCGATCAAGGGCGCCGCGAGCGGACCGCTCGCCGGGCTCACGGCAGTGGTCAAGGATATGTACGACATCGCGGGCGAGCGGACCGGCTGCGGCAGCCCGGAATGGCTGGCCAATCAGGCGCCTGCCACGCGCCATTGCCCGCCGGTGCAGAAGATCCTCGACGCCGGGGCGACCATCATCGGCAAGACCGTTTGCGATGAATTCTTCTACAGCGTGAGCGGAGCAAACGCGCATTACGGCACGCCGGTGAACGCGCGGGCACCGGGCCGACTGTCCGGCGGATCGTCCGCGGGTTCGGCCGCCGCATGCGGCGCCGGCCTGTGCGATTTCGCGCTTGGCAGCGATACCGGCGGCTCGGTGCGGGTTCCCGCATCCTTTAATGGAATCTACGGGCTGCGGCCGACCCACGAGCGCATCGAGCATGCCGGCGTTGCCGACATGGCGCCGAGTTTCGACGTGCCCGGCTGGTTCGCCGCAACGCCCGGCGTGTTCCGCAACGTCGGCGCGGTGCTGCTCGACAGTCAACGGGTGACCGCAGAGATCGAGCGCGTGGTGGTGCTGGAAGATGCCTTCGCGCAGGCGGAAGAGCCCGTCGCTGATCTGCTGCGCACCGCGCTCGAATTCATGACCGATGATTTGCCCGAGATGCTGCACGGCAAGATCGCGCCGGAGGGTCTCGATGCCTGGCGCGAGGCGTTTCGCCTCGTGCAGGCTTATGAAACCTGGCAGACATTCGGCGCCTTCATCAGCGAGCACAAGCCGGACATCGGCCCTGGCGTGCGCGAGCGGATGCAATTCGCCGCCACCGTGACCAAGGCCCAGGCCGATGCCGCCCGCGCCATCCAGCTCAAGGCGCGCGAACACATCCGGCAGATCGCCATGCCGGGCACAATTTTGGCGCTGCCGACGGCACCGGGCATTGCACCCGATATTGAAATATCGGGAGCAGAGTTGGAGGAATTCCGCGTGCGGGTAATGCGGTTGACCTGCACGTCCGGCGTTTCCGGCTTACCGCAAATGAGCATTCCGGCGGGCACGATTGACGGCTGCCCGATCGGCCTGTCGTTCATCGGCTGGGCCGGCGGAGACGAGTCACTGCTTGATCTTGCCTGTAATTTATCACGCCACTGCGGCATGGCGGCGTGAAGCGGACATTCCAATCTGACTGTCGAATGTCAGCCTCGGGGGCTTGTCATTCAACGAAACCGCGTTCTGGATCAGTGGCTATCTCGGTTACAATAGGCAGTTCGCAAGGCAGTGGACCGCTGGCAGTCAGACTTTTTTGGACCGGTAACGCTTGCGAAGCCGCACGCCAGGTCCACCACCGTTCTCGTCAATGAACTCGATACCAGCTTTTTCGAGAGCATCTTTGATTTTTTTTCCTGTCTCAGCACGCCCCGCGAGTTGCCCATCAACCGACTCCAATCGAGCGATAGTTGGTTCGGAGACGGTTGAATGTTGAGCTAAGTCTCCTTGCGACCATGCGAGCAAGGCGCGTGCAGCTTTAATTTGCCGAGTGGTCACCAACGCGATCTCCGCAATTGATATTTTTTCTATTGACAAGCGTACGAGGGCGTATTAATAGAATTTCTATCAATACGCCGGAAGACCCTGGTAACTAGAATTACCATGGCAGTCGGCCAGACTAGTCGACAGCCGGACGAATGCACAAAAAATTCACGGCGCTAGCGCGCAGCTGGCATGGGAGAGTAATGCTATGAGCTTGGAATTCGCTGCGATTGCATACCGCTCAATTCGCGACCGGATTCGGGCGGAGGCACCCCAAATCGATGAACAAACTCTCGCTGACACCGTTGAGGGCCTCACCGATCTGCACGAGATCGTTGCCGCCGTAATCCGGTCGGTGCTCACAGACGAGGCGCTGGCAACAGGGCTCAAGTCCCGAATTGCCGATATGCAGGATCGACTCGACCGGTTGCAGGATCGTGCCTCAAAGCGCCGGCAGATCGCCAAAGACGTCATGGTGGAGCTTGATCTCAAAAAGATCACCGCACCCGATTTCACGATCTCGATCCGCCCCGGCATACCAAGCCTGCTCGTGCTCGATGAGGCAGTAGTGCCGAGCATTTTCTGGCAGCCCGTTGCTCCGCGACTCAACCGCCAGGGATTGCTGACTGAGCTCAAAGGCGGTGCCGAAATCCAGGGCGTCGCGCTCTCGAATCCAGAACCAGTTTTGAGCGTGAGGACAAAATAATGGGCTTCTCAGCAAAACAGGTCCAGACCCTCCAGCGCGAACTCGATGGCCGGCATGTACGCACCCGCAAGGCCGATGGTCGTGAGCTCTCCTATATTGAAGGTTGGTACGCGATATCAGAAGCCAATCGGATTTTTGGATTTGATGGCTGGAACCGGGAGACCTTAGAGTCTCGATGCGTTCTGGCTCGGGAAAATCGGGGGAGTTTTATTGCCGTCTATACCGCCAAAGTGCGAATTACGGTACGGGCGCGCGGCACGACCATCATTCGTGAAGGGCACGGCACCGGCGAAAGCCGCGCCGCATCGCCAGGCGACGTCCACGATGTCGCGCTAAAGGCGGCAGAAACGGACGCCACCAAACGGGCATTGGCCACCTTTGGAAGGCCGTTTGGACTCGAGCTATATCGCAAGGAAAAAGGTCCCGTCCTCCAAGACCAGCCATCGTCGACCACAAGTCCACCAACGCAACCACGCCTTGGCTCGCACCCTGACGATACGACACCACTCCCGCGGCCATCACACTTTTATGGCCGGCGGCACCAGAACACGATGACCGCAATTCTTCGGCGTGATCAGCAGAAGAGAAAGAGACTGTGGCGCAACCTTTGCCAATTTCCGCCGATGCCGTGATCCCGACCAAGATTGACAAAAGCCAACTCGCGATTGCCGAACACAAACGACTGCGCGATAAGACGCACCTGAAATTTGTGGCCTTGCAACCGTGTCTCGTCTGCGGGCGGCAACCGTCCGATCCACATCATCTGCGCTTCGCCCAACCACGCGCGATTGGTCTCAAAGTCAGCGATGAGTTCACGGTACCCCTCTGCCGCGTGCATCATCGGCAGTTGCACCAGGCCGGCGACGAAAGGGCGTGGTGGGAAAATCTGCAGATTGATGCTCTTAGAACGGCAAGCGACCTTTGGGAGAAAACGCATCCCTCAAGTGCCCGATCTTCCCTAGTATAGGCCGTAATCGCCCTCTCACGGCGAAAACAGGGGTTCGAGTCCCCTAGGGAGCGCCACTGAAATCAATTACTTAAGAAGTTTGGGCGGGCGGCGACCCGCCGATTGCCTATTTTTTGCCTATTATCGTTTCGGAAATTGCCAACAGAAATTTTTTTTGAATTTGAGCCAAGGGAGAAAATCGACTCATAGAGCCGGGCACGCCAAAACCTAAAGAGAAACCGCACAAAAAACGACACAGGTCACCGCGCCGCGAATCGACACCGTTTTTTCTGTTGGCAGTGGCGCCGAGACGCGCAAAAACGTGGCAGAATTAGTCGCCCGCGCGCCCGACGTTATCTTGGCTACCGGCAGCGTAAGTGTCGGGCCGTT
>Ga0075419_10002905_pt1 | contig 10978 bp, 6 predicted proteins | sample SoiMetdeltSBSDD3_FD_76900 | JGI IMG/M metagenome (GOLD analysis project Ga0075419, IMG submission 76900) | Bulk soil microbial communities from a Populus tree surrounding site in Tennessee, USA - Soil MetaG P. deltoides SBSDD3 | ecosystem: Environmental > Terrestrial > Soil > Tree plantation... | reverse complement strand
ACTTATGAGACTAAGGGAATGGGAAAATGGAGTGGCAAAGGAAACTGGTTTATTCTGCAGGGAACGCCAACCAATCCCCGTGCAACCGTTTTCCAGGTAAAGCTGGATGAAAACACTTCATTATTTCTATTGAAAGGCGACGATAATGTTCTTTTTATTTTAGACAGGAATAAAAATTTCCTGATAGGAAATGCCAAGTTTAGTTATACATTAAACAGGGCGAGGAATTAAAGTGGTCACTCATCAATCGAAAACGATCGAATCTTCACTGGTAAGAAATAAATAGCAAAATATAAAATCAGTTTTCCCAGGAGCCTCGTAGAGAGAAAATTACAATCCTTTTCGATCTTATTCCCAATTTCGCGGATGTACTTTAAATTGAATTATTCTTAAATCTAAACACCAACAGCGATCTAAAACCAGTAAATTACAATCATGAAAAAAACTGCCTTATTGTTCTTATTGCATTTTGCGGGCTTTATTTTTTTATATGGCCAGCATACAACAACGACGAATGACAAACAGCAAAAAGCGATTACTTCTTTAATTGATCAGTATTCCCAGGCAAGGGAAAAAAGAGATACGACATTATTAAAAACTATCTTAACCTCCGATGTGGATCAGTTGGTTTCTACGGGTGAGTGGCGGACAGGAATAAATGCTGCTGTAGATGGTATGATGAAAAGCTCTGCCAATAGCCCCGGGAAGCGAACACTCCAAATAGAAAAAATACACATGCTCACTGCTTCATCCGCAATTGTGGATTGCCGGTACGAAATACAAAATACAGATAGTACCGCACGGAAAATGTGGAGCACATTTGTCGTTGTTGCTGATAATGCAACATGGAAGATCAGGGCGATAAGAAATATGATGCCCGCGCCAAATAATTAGAAGATTTTTAATGCATTGCTGGTTTTAGCATACCGTCTAGCGAACAGAACGTACAAGAGTGCCCTTCGCTTCGCTCTGGGTAAACTGTGCAACAAAAGCTCAATAGTAGCATTGGAGGTGACTACATAAAAATCATAATTCAATCTTCTGAGTACCCCCGTCCTTAATTGTATACTTCTTTTCCTGCCCTGCTTTTTTTATTGTGATAATTAATTTACCGGCAGCAGCTCTTGCAACTTCAAGATCAAAAACATTTACAAAAGCATGAATATTCCGCAAAGCCGTTGCATCCCATTCTTTTGGTAAGCGCGGTGTACAATTAAAACTGGTAAATCCGGTGGGTCGTACACCAAACAGACCTTCGGTATAAATGCGGCAATACAAACCGCTTTCTGCAGAAAGATGCCGTTGGTTACCTTCAGGATAGGCTTCTACCGCATAAGGCACATGCTCGCCAAGCAATCTTCTTTTGGAATAATACTTAAGGAATGTCAACGCTTTTTCCGTTTCACCGGCAGCAAAGGCGCCGCGTAATCCATACAAGGTAGAACGATCCCAGAATGTCTTATTACCGGCGAGTGAAGCCAGTCCATCTTCTGTCCACAAGCGCGGTGAAAATAAAGCGGCGATGGTCCCTTGCTTTCTTTCAAATATATCAACCGTTAATGGCGTAGTGATCCATGCACGCAAGGTATCATTGCCTTTGTAATAACGATAAGTGGCAAAACCTTCCACCGCGGCGCCAAAATATTTTTCAATATTCGTGCGCAGTTGCTTTGCCTGTGCTTCATATGCTTTTAATTGCGCCGCCGGCTTGCCTAATAATTTTCCAAGGTATACAGCCGATATCAATGCATCATAATACAAAGAACTTGTATTGAGATTGGCCTTGCCTGCAGGAAAACGGTTCTCCAACTCATCACTATCTGAGTACACCACACCATCTTCGTTTATTTTTCTTTTCAAATATTCCAAACACCATTCGATCAATGGCCATAACACCATTGCTGAATCTTTATTGCCATAAGCCAAGGCAAAACGCCCGGCACCATAAGCGATCATGGCCATGTCTCCCCTATCCTTGGCACCATGCCAGGTGCCATCACCCTGGTCGATGATCGAACTGGGGATTGGTTTATACTCCGCATTCATGTAACGGGCAAACAATCTGAATGAATTCATGGCAGATTTGTTAGCCGTTTCATCACCAAGAAATGCAAAGAAGGGATTGATATATTCTGCCTGGTCATTGGCCCAGATGGCAGCATAGTACCGCAATCCACCGGGACCATGCATCAAACCGGCCTTTGTATTATATATACTTTCCGTGCCGCGGATCTTTGCAAATGCAAACATCGTGTTCAGTATGGAGTCAGGAGTTTGGAGTTGCAGTAATGACAGAATATTATTGATGCGGGCTTTTCTTGCTGCTTCTTCTTTGTTGACATCGGCAACAATCAATGGTTCATTGCCACGCACTGCCTGGTAGCTGATCACAAACTGAACTGAATCACCGGGCCCGATTGTTCTTTCCCCATCATTGATAGTTGCGATGATGAACTTATGCGGCCCTTCCTTCATGCGATTAGCGGCAGGTGATGTTTCTTTTCTTAAATATTCCATTTCTATTTTCGCCGGTTGCTTGCCAATATTGATAAAGACCAGCTTCTCGATGGCCATTGGTTTATCAATCGAAGGGAAAAAAGTCCTTTTCAATAAAACATTCCTGTCGCGACCGATCTCACTCTGCACTTCCATGATCCCCGTATGTTTTATGCTTATTACTTTTTCCGGCTGGTCGGTCGCAACTGCCGCATTGATCACACCCGTCTTTAATAATCGATCATTGATCAGGATGCGGGGGAGATCAGCATCTTTTACATCATACATCATGTGAGCTATCGTACGTGCGGGTAGCAAACGATGAGTCGGGAATACTATTGTTCTTACAAAATTTGATCTGCCGCTGGTATCAACACCATATTGCATCCATAGCGAGACTTTTTCACCACTCATTTCAATATGATCATTATGTGGTAAGCGGCTATCGATCTTCCATAGAATGCTACCATCGGGTTGAATGGACCAGCGGTCGTTTTGTTGGGGAAGGTTATAGGTTTGAGCTAATGAGGTATTGGCTGCTGAAAGCAGGAATAACAAAAACAAAAAGTTCAATTTTTTCATGGATTACCAGGCATTATAAATTGAAAGAAAGGTCACACAGTACACGAAGAACCACGAAGGACACGACATTGTGTACTTTGTGCTCCGTTGTGTTCTTTGTGTCTCATTTTCGCACAGGACACGGCTAAGTTCCCTCTTTAAAGGGATAGGGTGCTTAGCAAACTATTCAACTATTCTGGCATGGGGAACAGTATGTTTCAAAAAAATCGGAATTTCACCTCACCCCATCATTACTCCTATCATCGGAGCGTCTCCCACCCCTCTCCTTAAGGACAGGGGATGCAGCGTCTTCAAATAAAAGGATGATGATGAGGTGAGATTAAATGTATGCTATGCAAAAAATTATATTCCTATTATTAGCCCTCTCAATCTTTTCCTTCAGATCATTTTCTCCCCCATGGGAATCGAAATTCATCAAGCAAAACAAAGATGGTTCCCTGAAATATATTTCCGATGAAAAAGGAAATATCATTCCTGATTTCAGTCGTGTTGGTTATTATGGTGGTAATAAAGACATTCCCGATGTTCCCGTTGTAAAAACAATTGAGCCGGCTGCCGAAGGCACCAGTGAAACGATCATTCAATCAGCAATTGATGAAGTATCTAAAAAAACACTGAACAAAGATGGATTCAGGGGAGCGATCTTACTGAAAAAAGGAACTTATAAAATCCCTGAGAACATCCGGATCGAGGCAAGTGGCATTGTCTTGCGTGGTGAGGGTGATAATGTTGGCGGGACCCGGCTGGTTGCACAGTCAAAAAAACAAGTCTCACTGATCAATGTTTCGGGAAAAGGCAATATCTCCGAAATAAAAAATACAAGAGTGAAGATCACTGATGAATATGTGCCGGTTGGTACATTCTCATTCACTGTCTCATCTGTTGCCGGCTTTAGAAAAGGAGATAAGATCATTGTATTTCGTCCGGGTACCGGGCAATGGATAAAAGATCTGAAGATGGACCAGATCGAAGATCGAGGCGGTACAAAACAATGGCAGGCCAACGAATACAATCTGCAGTTTGAAAGAGTGATCACAAAGATCGAAGGCAAGAAAATTTTTATCGACAACCCGATCGTAATGGCGATGGAAACAAAATACGGTGGTGGTGAAATCTATAAATACAGCTTTGATGGCCGTATTTCACATGTGGGTATTGAAAATATTTACTGCGAATCTGAGTTTGAATCAGACACGGCAGAAAATCATACATGGAACGCGATCACGTTTAATCGGATCGAGCAAGGATGGATAAGAACCGTAACAGGAAAATATTTTGGATTTAGTTGTGTGAACCTTGAGACTCTTGCAAAAAATATTTCAGTATTGAATAGCAATTGCTTTGATCATAAATCGGTGATCACCGGCAGCCGGAGGTACTCATTCAACAACAACGGTCAACTGAATTTATTTATGAACTGTAAGGCAACCGATGGCCGTCATGATTATGTAACCGGGGCAAGAACATTGGGACCAAATGTATTTTATAATTGCACAGCGGCTAAAACACATGCAGATATTGGCCCGCATCATCGGTGGTCGGCTGGAACGTTATACGATAATATAACAACTGACGGCGAGATCAATATACAGGACCGTGGTAACTGGGGTAGCGGGCATGGTTGGGCCGGAGTAACACAAGTAGTATGGAACTGTCGTGTAAAACGAGCAGCGATCCAAAATCCCTGGGTAAATGGAAAAAATTATTCTATCGGGTTGAAAGGTGAAAAATATGATGGCCGTTTAAAAGGAAGACCGGATGCTGAATGGGAAGGACAAAACCAGGATGGGTTGCAACCCGTTTCGCTTTATGAAGCGCAATTAAAGGCTAGAAAGAAAAAGGTTTAAGTACGGCCACGGCTAATAATCAATAATTATTGATTACTAATTATTGATTATTGATTCTTGGAAATCACATTCTCAAAATCTAAATAGAATTGCAATGGATGAAACGAACTCAATTTCCCGTCGTCAATGGCTGGGAAAAATCACCGTTCCGGCAGTTGCTGCAGGAGCAACGATGATCGGTCTCGAAGCAAATGCATCACCTGCAAATGATGAAAACGAAAATAAACTTGCTGGCGCTGCTATCTACAATGTCCGTGATTTTGGAGCGAAGGGAGATGGAAAAACATTGGACACCAGGGCGATTCAATCTGCCATTGATAAATGCTTTGCTGAAAAAGGTGGAACAGTATTGTTACCAGCCGGCGATTTTCTTTCAGGGACATTGGAATTAAAGTCAAATGTGACATTGCATATTGCCGCATCAGGGAAATTATTGGGTAGCCCCAAACGTGAAGATTATACTGCAGGCAAAGGTGTTCCTCCCGGTAATGGCAATATTGTCTTCCTGTTCGCAGTAAATGCGGAAAATGTTTCCGTTGAAGGCAAAGGAACAGTCGATGGAAATGGTCTTGCGTTTTATAATGGCAAAGGAGACAATACCGGGCCCGGGCAAAATGGTGTAGGTGGAAATTTTGATCGCCCCCATCTTTTTATTTTTTACCAGTGCAACAACCTGTCGTTACAAAACAGTTTTTTCAAGGCCAGCGCTTACCACTGTGTCCGCATATTAAAGTGCAAACAAGTTCACATCGACGGAGTAAAAATTTATAACCGGGTGAACAGGAACAATGATGGCTTTCACTTTAATGATTGCGAATACGTGCATGTAATGAATTGTGATGTCCAATGCCAGGATGATGCCTGTGCTTTGTTTGGCAGTAATAAGTTTGTTACAATTACGAATTGCAGTTTCAGTACGAGATGGTCGATCTTTCGTTTTGGTGGCGGCGAATCGCAAAACATTGCAGTCACTAATTGTTTGATCTATGATACCTATGGTTGTCCTATCAAAATCAGTGCGGGAAGAGCCAGCATCGAGAATTTTACTTTCTCCAACATCGTTATGCGAAATGTGACCGGACCAATAGGCATTGGGTTCAGCGGTCCATCCAACAACAACGCAAGCAATAACAATCAGAGCGCAGCAAAACCTTTTATCCGGAACATTGTATTCAATGCGATAAGAGCGACCGTTGTATCGATTCCCGTTAATCATCCTGATATTCATTTTGGAATATCAGTAAGAGAAGGAGAAAAGAACTCCTGCATTACATTAAATGCCATGGGTGATTATTATTTAGAGAATATCAGTTTTACGGATGTGCATGTAAAATATGGAGGTGGTGGGACGGCGGAACAAGCTGCTAAAACTGTGCCCAATGAAGCAGCAGAATATTTCGGCGTATGGAATCATCCACCGGGTGGTCCGCCTGCATATGGCATGTATGCACGGAATGTAAAAGGACTGACTTTACAGAATGTAAGATTTGAATATGAAGAACCTGATGCAAGACCAGCAATCATTTTTGATAATGTACAGGATGCGTCGATCAATGGATTGACGGCAAAAGGAAGTGAAGCAACAGAATTCTTACGTTTAATTAATTCAAAGGATATTTTACTAACAGGAACAAGATTGCTGACTCCCGCGCCAATTTTTCTTCGCGTAGAAGGTGCCTCAAGCAAAGGCGTTGTAGTTGATGGTGGCGATCTCGGAAAAGCAACGCAGCAGGTTGTGTTTGAAAACGGAGCGACTAAAGAATCTGCGAAATTCCGTGTTTAATGAAAAAATAACCACACAGGCACAAAGGACACAGCGATGCACTGCATTTACTCCGCTTTCCTTGTGTACTCCCTGACTCCATGGTTCAAAGCCTATTTGAGAAACGCTGCCAGTAATTGATGAAAATGATGAGTGCCTTTTTCCCTTGTTACAGAGTATCGTCCCTGTTTATAAAATCTTGAATGAATGCCTTTTTGTACCTGTTGAACGATCTCTTCATCTTCCCTTTCTACTTTATCGAGGCTTGCGCCGGCACCTGCATCTCTTAATTCTTCTTTCCAGATATAGGTAAGAAAAGAAACTTTCGTTTTATCAACTGCCAGTGGCTGTACCAAATTGATGGATAAACCCCATGGATAAAAATTAAACATCATATTGGGAAACACCCAGAAATAATAAGCGGCTACTTTCTTACCATACTCGGGTGATGACGCGGGAAGATCAAAATAATTATCACCCGTTTTGCTGATCCCGATCTGGACACTTGAAAAAGGGAAGAATAGTTCAGTCGTGTAATCGCTGAAATCGATCACCGCATTCAAGCCAGAATGAACAAATGGGATATGAAATCCTTCCAAATAGTTTTCGCAATACAATGCCCAGTTTGCATTGATAAAATATTCTTTGGAAAGATCCGTCCTGAAATGAAATTCATCAAGCGGCAGGAATTCAACTCTCTTCATCATGTCTTTGAAAAAAATCTCCGGCTTATATTTTTTATCCAGGGAAGTAAACAAGAATTTTCCCCACTGAAACAAAGGCAGTTGATAAAGATCATCATCCTTTGTTGGAAAATTCTTAACCTCTTTGAACTCAGGCATGGACTTGAATTTGCCATCGAGTTGAAATATACGACCATGATATTTGCAACGTAAGTGAGCGGATTTGCAAGGTTCATAAACTAACAGGTTGCCACGATGTGTGCAAACATTGGAAAGACAACGGATATTATCTTCCATATCTTTTGTGAGCAATAAAGGCTCATTCAGATAACCTTCAAGCAATGTAAAAGGATAGCAACTTCCTTTTTCATTTATCCTGTCAGTGTCACCAACAAACTGCCAGGAAGGTGCAAATATTTTTTCCTTGAAATTTTCATACGCTTCAACAGACGTGTAAACCCCTGTGGAGATCGTTTTTGCTTTGGCAATGTTCTTCTTAACAAAAAATTTTGACATAACCCTGAAAGATAAAAAAAGTACACCACTCTTGTGATGTACTTTGCTTACTAATGCTTATACTGCGAAAAATCTAAAGTTGGTTACCATAATAATAAGCAGCAGGAGAACCAGTGACTGCATCACTGGTTCCTGTTTCCGAAAAACTGCCTGCTGCTGCTTGTATGAAGAAAAATTGAACCATTATCACCAGCCTGGATTTTGAGGATAAGGAGTTCCTGTTGTTACCGCATCTATCTGTGCTTGCGGTATCGGCCTCAATACATGCTTTGCCTGTATATTGATCCCTGCTTCAGCATTATGCAATCTTACTCTTTCTATCAACTTGCCTGTTCTTACCAGGTCAAGCCATCTTACCACTTCTCCGCACAATTCCCTTGTTCTCTCGTCCAGGATAAAATCAATATTAACGTCTGCTGTAGTTATTTGCATAGCGGCAACATTGCCCGTTGGATAAGCAGCTCTTGTTCTTATGATATTAATAAAGGTAACCGCATCGGTCAAGTTACCGGTTCTGAATGCTGCTTCAGCGGCAATAAGATATGTTTCAGCAAAGCGATAAGCAATCACTGGTCGTATGGAGGGGAAATTAAGATTTGCACGTTTGGTATCATTATACTTCATCATATAAGGACCGATTGAACTGCTGTAAAGACGAGGAGGTATCAAAGTATACCTGGTTGCAGCAATTTGAGCATTCGTTCTATCAGTACCCGGCATATAAATAGCCGTATCACCAAAGCCAAATTTTAATTGCCCTGCAACAGCACCGGGAGGAGCGCCGGCCGGCAGTGGCGTCGGCCATCGTGGGTAGTTGCCGGGATTATCCGGATTGTTAGCGTACCAAACCGTTAAAAATGTTTTGCCGTATCGCGTATCATTTGTTTTATTACCCCAAACGGTATCCGTTAACCACCGTGTAGGTGTACATCTTATATAAGGACGTCCATATTGCGTGCTGCGTATCATCCCGGGTTGCCTTTCATATTGTGGCACCCACATATGATTAAAAATATTATCTGCACTGAAGTTTACGATACCGCTGTTGTTTGGTCCGTTAAATGCAAGATTGGATGTATGCTGCGATGTCCATATCACTTCACTGTTTGCTTCATTGCCTTCTTCATATACTTTGGCAAAATCCTGTAAAAGATTTAGTCCAAAAACATTCTTATTATCAATCAAAGTTTTTGCCGTGGTGTATGCATCCTGGTAATCGGTAGATTTTGAAGCGGAAGAGCCACCCCTCGTAAGATATACTTTAGCTAACACATGCATGGCAGCAGCCTTTGTAGCCCGGCCGGGTTGCACATCTTTTATCAGACCTTGCGGGAGATCGGCAATAGCATCCTTCAGATCCTGCACGATGAAATCATATACTTCGGCCATAGGAGCTCTTACAGCAGAAGTGGTCGGTTCATTCTGGAAATTCTTATTCAGTGTAACATCACCCCAAAACTGAACAAGAATAAAATACCAGTTGGCCCGGATGAATTTTGCTTCGGCTACCATTCTTTTTTTCAAAGACTCCTGCAACGGTACGTTGGGCGCATTATCAATTACCCCATTGCATGTGTTGATAAATATATAGGCATTCCTCCAGTTGGCATTGATCACGCCTGTTGTTGAATTGTAAGCGCTGCTGTATACATTAATATCACTGTTACCGTCAATACCCCTTTTGAATTCATCAGTTCCTATTACCGTAATCGTAAAATAATCCTGGTTACCCCAAATAAGACGGGTGCTTGCATAAGCTGCATCAAGACCTTGCTGAAATCCCTGCGTTGTTTTAAAAAATTCAGGTGTAAGTATTGATCTTGGTTCTTCTTCAAGCTTTTTACGGCAAGAGATCACTATTGCCGTAGCGAATAATACTGTATATATGAATATGATTTTTCTTTTCATACTTAAGTTTTTTAGAATGATATATTGATACCAAAGATCATTGACCAGTTAGAAGGTGTATCAAGATTCAATGTTGCTATTGCCGGGCTTGTTGAACTTCCTGATGCTTCCGGGTCGATACCGCCATATTTATTTACAAATGGTGAGAACAGGATAAATGGATCTTCAGCAGTGGTGTAGATCCTTGCCGATCTTATACCTAATCTTTTTAAGAACGATGCCGGTAAATTATAACCGAGGCTGATCGTCCTGATCTTTACAAATGAACCATCAAAAAATCCGAGCAAAGAGTTATTAGGCGTGTTTGTATTATTCGCATTTGGTTTGGGATATTCATTCTCTCCGTTGGTCGGAGTCCAATATCTTGTTTTGATATTATTATATGTTCCCTGGAAGGTGTTTGCAAATCCGCCGCCGTGCAGCGTGCTCCTGATCATATGCCCCCATCTTGCAAATGCAACAACTGTAAGGTCGAAACCTTTATATCCAAAACGGTTGGTCATTCCTCCCTCCCACTTTGGTTGCGAAGTACCAAGGATCATTCTATCATAAGTTGCATCTAATTTATTGTCGGGTTTTCCAGTGGCGCCACTCAGATCTGCTCTTTTTATATTTCCAATAACAGAACCAACTCCATTTACAGTCTGTCCCCACAATATGGCAAGCGCCGTGTCCCCAGGTGTTGCCTGCCAGATACCGATCTTTTTGTAATCATAGAAAACGCCGATGGGTTGTCCAACAAATCGGCTGTTTGCAGGATCGGATATAACACCACCGGCCAGTTGTGTGATCTTTCCACGATTGATAAAAAAGTTCAGATCCGTTGTCCAGCTGAAACTATTTCTTGTTCTTCCCTGGAAATTCACCGAGCTGATATGAATTTCAATTCCTTTATTTTCTGTCTTTCCAACATTGGTAACAATCGCATTTGGAATACCGGAAGTAGCAGGCAATGTTTGCGGTAACAATAAATTATCCGTTGATTGTTTGTATGCTTCGATACTTCCTGTAATACGATTTCTTAATATCCCGAAATCAACACCGATATTTAAAGTAGAAGTGTACTCCCAGGTAAGATCAGGATTGGGGACATTAGAAAGAAACACACCGGTAGTTGTTGCATCCCCATAATTATAAACAATAGCAGACAACGCACCCAATGTTTGATATGCACTGATTGCTGT
>Ga0075419_10002902_pt1 | contig 10984 bp, 9 predicted proteins | sample SoiMetdeltSBSDD3_FD_76900 | JGI IMG/M metagenome (GOLD analysis project Ga0075419, IMG submission 76900) | Bulk soil microbial communities from a Populus tree surrounding site in Tennessee, USA - Soil MetaG P. deltoides SBSDD3 | ecosystem: Environmental > Terrestrial > Soil > Tree plantation... | reverse complement strand
TGGGTTGATAGATGCAGGTGAACAGTTCTTTAAAGAAAAAGGACAGCCACTTTTTAGTTCACATATGCTTGATCTCAGCGAAGAACCGATTGAGGAGAATATCCATACTTCCGTTGCGTTCTTTAAACGAATGAAACCCTTGGGAATGGCAATTGAAATTGAACTCGGTGTGACTGGTGGTGAAGAAGACGGTGTTGATAATAGTGATGTTGAAAATTCAAAACTTTATACCCAACCAGAAGATGTTGCTTATGCTTTTAAAGAATTAAGCAAGGTTGGAAAGATGTTCACCGTTGCTGCTGCATTTGGTAATGTACATGGAGTTTATAAACCTGGTAATGTTGAATTACGTCCTGTGATCTTAAAGAACAGCCAGGTATATATTGAAAATGAATTAAAGACTGCACCGCAGCCAGTTTATTTTGTATTTCATGGTGGAAGTGGCTCACCTCAGCATCAGATCCGTGAAGCGATCGGTTATGGAGCTATTAAAATGAATATTGATACCGATCTGCAGTGGGCATTCTGGGAAGGTGTATTGAGTAATTATAAAAAACATGAAGGATATTTACAAGGTCAGCTTGGAAATCCTGAAGGGGAAGACAAGCCAAACAAAAAACATTATGACCCCCGCGTATGGCTGCGTAAAGGCGAAGAGGCGTTTGTAAAACGTCTTGAAGTAGCTTTTGAAGATCTGAACTGTATCAACAGGAACGCGTAAACAGCTATACAAATCATTTGATCCCGGCCGAATTATCGGCAGGGATTTTTTTTCTTATTTAGGAAACAATTAATACAATAGTCTACTGAATTGGTGTGATAAATATGATAATTTTATACCGTGCTTCTTTATTAAACAAAATGTATGGAACAAGAATTTTACAAATTCATTTATCAGCAGCAAAAAGAAACCGAAACTGTACCGCCTAATGAGGAGATAGCAACCTGGGTGAACGATCTTATTTGTCTTTTGTTCCCTGAAAAATCTGATATTAATCTTTCATCTGCATCAGAAGTTGAAGCAAAATTTTCAGACTTAAAATCAGAACTTGTAGATTTATTGAATGCAACAAGTGGTTGCAATGGCAATGGTAATACGGATAAGGCAAATCGTTTCTTCAGCAACATCCCGGAACTATACAGGATATTGAACACCGATATTGACGCACTGCTTGCGGGCGACCCGGCCGCAAGAACAAGATTTGAGATCATAAGAGCTTATCCGGGCTTTTATGCCATATCATTTTACCGCATTGCCCATGCCTTGTCTGATCTTAGTATTCCATTACTGCCAAGAATTATCACGGAGTATGCACATTCAAAAACCGGGATAGACATTCATCCTGCTGCCGAGATCGGTGAATACTTTTTTATTGATCACGGAACAGGAATCGTGATCGGTGAGACAACCATTATTGGTGACCACGTAAAACTTTACCAGGGCGTTACCCTTGGTGCATTAAGCGTTGAGAAGACTATGGCATCAGTAAAACGTCATCCGACCGTTGAGGATCATGTTATCATTTATTCCGGTGCCACTATCCTGGGCGGAGAAACGATTATTGGTCATAATAGTATTATCGGGGGCAATGTATGGCTTACCAAAAGTGTTCCCTCCTGCTCGACGGTTTATCATCGTCCCGATATTGAAGTTGTAGAACAAATTAAATCTTAAGCATGGGAAGCATTATTGACCTGGTTGGCAATACACCAATGGTTGAAGTAAAAAAATTGAATCCTAATCCTAAAGTGAAGATGTATGCTAAACTTGAAGGAAATAATCCTGGGGGCAGTGTAAAGGACCGCCCTGCATTAAACATGATCCGATCTGCCCTGGAAAGAGGCGACATAAAATCCGGCACAAAATTGATTGAAGCAACCAGCGGTAATACAGGCATCGCATTAGCAATGATCGCAAGATTGTATGATCTCGACATTGAACTGATCATGCCATTAACATCGATTAAAGAAAGAACAGTGACCATGGAAGCTTTCGGTGCTAAAGTAGTATTGCTGGAGAATATTGAAAAGTGTCGTGATTATGCAGAAGAAAAAGCAGCGACGGGTGAATATTTTATTTTAAACCAGTTTTCTAATCCGGATAATTATAAGGCACATTATAAAACAACAGGCCCGGAAATATGGAAAGACACTGATCAACTCATTACTCATTTTGTAAGCTCGATGGGAACAACAGGAACTATCATGGGCTGTTCAAGATATTTCAAAGAAAAAGATCCATCAATACAGATCATCGGTTGCCAGCCAACAGAAGAATCATCAATACCCGGCATTCGCAGATGGCCAAAAGAATATTTACCAAAAATTTTTGAACCGGAAAGAGTAGATCGTGTTATTGATGTTTCGCAAAAAGAATCTACGGATATGGCTCGTCAATTGGCAAAAGTGGAAGGCATATTTGCTGGCATGAGCAGTGGCGGCGCTGCCTCTGCTGCTATCCGTTTGGCAGGGGAAATTGATTCAGGTGTTATTGTCTTTATTACTTGCGATAGAGGCGATCGATATCTTAGCAGTGATCTATTTGGGTAAAAGTTTTCCCACGAAATATTTTAGAAAAAAAAATTTATATCCAATGCCTTACAAAAAGTTTTGGCCGCATGGTTTTTGTGGCAAAGGCTTGTCATGTTTCTCACTCCTCCAACTGTTGAAGAATTAAAACAATCAGAACTGCCGGAACTAATAGACATGTTAGCAAGGCAAGCCGCAGAATATACACGACTATTAAAGATGGAAGGGGCCAGTTTCAAAACTAGGGCGATAAAAGAAATGATCCTAAATATCCAAACCGCGATAGAAACAAAAAAGGCTACAAAAAGATCTGCAATAACCAGGTAATTTTTGTTCAACTTAGTTACCCTTACCTTTGTCCCAAACAGTCGTTAGCGGCTGTCAAATCCATTTTTTAATTGTTAAACCAACATGTATGCTTACAGCGACAGCAAATAAAATCACTGAACTCCTTGGTGATAAAGCTGACTATTTAATGAATCACGAGTGTAAAACGGTCTTAAAAGATAAACTTCATTTACCGGGTCCTGACTTCGTAGACAGAATATTTATAAAGAGTGACCGAAATCCGCAGGTGCTTCGCAATCTTCAACTGATGTATAATACAGGACGACTAGCAGGCACAGGCTACCTCTCTATCCTTCCGGTTGACCAGGGTATTGAACATAGTGGTGGCGCATCATTTGCAAAAAATCCAATTTACTTCGATCCTGAAAATATTATTAAGCTGGCTATCGAAGGTGGCTGTAATGCAGTTGCTACAACTTATGGCGGCCTGGGATTCTTATCAAGAAAGTATGCTCACAAGATTCCATTTATAGTTAAGATCAATCATAACGAGTTTCTTACTTATCCAAATAAGTTCGATCAAATAATGTTTGCCTCAATAAAAGCAAGCTGGAACCTTGGCGCTGCTGCTGTCGGCGCTACAATTTATTTTGGAAGCGATGAATCTGCAAGACAGATACAGGAAGTTGCAAAAGCTTTTGAAATGGCCCATGAACTTGGAATACCAACAATTCTTTGGTGCTATTTAAGAAACCCGGCATTTAAAACAAAAGAAAAAGATTTTCACGTATCAGCTGATCTTACAGGACAAGCTAATCATCTTGGCGTAACGATAGAAGCAGATATCATAAAACAAAAATTACCGGAGAACAACGGCGGTTATCTTGCTTTGAATACAAAAGAATCAGCTTATGGCAAAAATGACTCACGCATTTATTCTGAACTAACTTCTGATCATCCAATTGATCTTTGCCGCTACCAGGTTGCCAATTGTTATATGGGTCGTGCAGGATTGATAAACTCAGGCGGTGCATCCACCGGTGCCAGCGATAAAGCAGAGGCTGTAACAACAGCTGTGATAAATAAAAGAGCTGGCGGGATGGGTTTGATCAGTGGTCGCAAAGCATTTCAGCGATCCATGAAAGAGGGAATAGAAATTTTGAATGCAATACAGGATGTCTATCTTGATAAGGAAATAACAATCGCTTAGTAATAATGTTTTGATCGATAGACCGTTCTGCCAATCCGGATGGGTCTGTTTTTCCAATTTTTAGCTTAAAAATATTAAGCATCGGCAACTTTTCATTTACTGATACCGATACAGTAACAAAGATCCAGCACTCTAAAATAATTTTATGAAAAGAACTATCCTGGTTATCCTGGCGGCATTTTTTATCATTGCATCATGCAGTAAAGGCGGCACTGGTGATGGTGGTGGAAATGGAGGGGGCGGCGGAGGTGGTGGTGGCTCTGTAAATTGTACAGGAGTTGCAAGCGCATTTGCCGCTAATGTCAACCCTATCATCCAATCAACTTGTGCAACCGATGCCACTTGTCATGGTTCAGGCAGTTTAAATGGCCCTGGACCATTATTAACCTATAACCAGATCTTTACTGCCAGAGCTTCAATTAAGACTGCAGTTGCAAACGGTACCATGCCGAAGACTGGAAGCCTTACAACCGCACAAAAAAATTCGATCATCTGCTGGGTAGATGCCGGCGGACCAAATAATTAGCCATAAAGACCATTATTCCGTTCATTAAAAGTGCCCTTACTGCTTGGGGCATTTTTATTTTTTTGCCAGCTATTGGATTTCTATTACACTTTTTATTGCGCCCGCCTGAGGCGGATCAGCGTCTGTTCGCTTATCATCATTTTGTCAATGGTTAATGGTGAATGGTCAATACAAGCTGGCAGGCTATCGGCTTTGTATTTGACTCCATCGGAGTCAAATATTTATAGAAAATATTTCAAATAAAAAAGTTCAACTCCATACGGAGTTGAATACATACATTTAATTCAAAAGGTCTATAAATATTCGACCCTTTCGGGGTCCGCTCAGCTCAATATTGATATGCATGATGAGTGGAGCGCCGCAAGGGACGACGCTCAGGGAACACAAGCCGGAAATATAATAACACTCGTTAACTTTCCACCCCAAACCTCAAATTTCAGATTCCCTATATTTGTGACCACTCAAAACTTTTTGCATGGCAAAACAGGTAGAAGATTTTGATTCAAACTTAGCTGGTGAGGAAGGGAAAGAATCGACACGGACCAGCTGGTTTAAAAGGATCAGGAAGGGGATTTTGACAGGTACTCATGAAAAGAAAGAAACACCGGAAGGCTTATGGACAAAATGCCCTGAATGCAATTTTATCTGTACATCCAATGAACTAAAAGAAAATCTTTTTGTTTGCCCCAAATGCAATTATCATCATCGCATCGGCAGCGATGAATATTATTCCATTCTTTTTGACGATAACCAGTACACAGAGCTATTCGATAATATCCGCAGCAAGGATTATTTAGAGTTCACCGATCTGAAGCCGTATAAGAAAAGGCTTGAAGAGATCTGGAACAAGACCGATCTGAAAGATTCGATGAGAGTGGCTGTTGGCAAAGTAGCCGGAAATGATATTGTAATCGCTTGTATGGATTTTGAATTCATCGGTGGCAGTCTTGGCAGTGTAATGGGTGAAAAATTTTCGAGAGCTATTGATTATTGCATTCAGCACAAGATGCCATATATGGTGATATCAAAAAGTGGTGGTGCAAGAATGATGGAAAGCGCCTTTTCGTTGATGCAGCTTGCAAAGACAAGTGGTAAGCTTTCTCAATTGAACGATGCAAAAATTCCTTATATCTCTTTTTTAACCGACCCTACATTTGGAGGCATCTCCGCTTCATTTGGCATGTTGGGTGATCTGAATATCGCCGAACCCGGCGCATTGATTGGTTTTGCAGGACCAAGAGTTATTAAAGAAACAATTAAAAAAGATCTTCCACCTGGTTTCCAGCGCAGTGAATTTATTCTTGACCATGGCTTTCTTGATTTTATTGTTCCAAGAAAAGAATTGAAAGAGAAAATGACGAAAGTATTGTGGATGTTTAAGAATTAAACTACCTATGAAATATTTTGTTGCATTGCTTCTCGTGTTATGGCAACCCGCCCTCTCAGCACAGGAGACGATACTCATGTTGGATGCCGGCCCCAAAAGGATATACTCTATTATTGATAAAGCAGATGGATCCAATGAATTCATAATTGCGCTTGCAGAGGAAAATAGAGTGAACTTTTATTTATTCGACAATAACTGGAAAAGCATAGGTCAATTCAACGAAAAAAGAGAATGGGTGGCCGAGCAAAGTGTTTATGAGGATTATAAACGTTTCTCCGCAAAGCCAAATGTTTATTTCAGCAAAGGGTTTGAATCCCTTGGTACCATAAGCAAGGCAAGCAAACAACTCATCACGTCTTTTCGGAGAAATCAAAACGTATACTTTCAACAAATAGATTTTACTGCCAATAAAACAACCAACCTGGATCTTTGGAAAGCCCCCGGTAAAGAAAGGATACTCCATACCTTCAACCTCAATAATAAAATCTATTGGATCACTTACGGCGGGAAGAAAGACGATGATATCAATCCATACAGTTTTGACAACAATCAGGAGATCGAAGAAAAAACTTTTTCAATCAAAGGACTGAGGCGACCCGGTGTTTACAGAGGAGAAAACCGCTCGGCGATCGATTCTGAATTTATCGACAACGATAAACAAACTGACCTTTTAGAATCTTCGGCAAGACTAAAGTTCTATGCACAGAAGAATACATTATATATTGTATCCGACGATTGGATGGGTAAAACAATCATTGAACAGATCGATCTTAATAATTTCCAACAAACCACCACCATCATTGAACAGAAACCGAATGGGAATCCAGGCAAACCGATATCGCACCAGAATTCATTTTTACTCAATGATCATTTGTTGCAGGTGAATGTGTGTAATGGCACTTTTACGTTTCGTATCCTTAACCTGAATACCAAAAAAGAAGCCATTTACAGTTTCGACAAAAGCATGGAAATAGAATTCAGGAACACCGACGTTATGCAATATGGGCAAGGCCTTTTCTCTGCGGAAGAAAAAAAATTGAATAAACCATCCCAGTTTCTCAGGAAAGTAGACAGCGAAGCATTAAGCGTAATGGCGCAAGCGAATGACAATGGGATCGAGGTGACCATGGGTTCCTCACAATTGGTGCGAACACGCGGCGGAATGACCCATGTACCTGGTGCCGTATCGACACCGGGTGAAGTGGCTTCCGGTTCGTGGATCTCAACCGGCTTTTACGATTCCGAAACCAAGACCATTTTCTTTAAAGGTCTTTTTGACAAAAATAATTATCAGCACATCAAAGGCGAATTATCATTACATGATAAGATGAAACAGGTCGATGACTTTTATGACAGGAGGAAAGAAAGTGCCGTAAACCCGCTGATCATTGACGAAACCATTTTCTCGGCCTATTATGATAAAGACTCCAAAAAATTTATATTGGTGCGGTTTTAGAAGGCATTTATGAAAAAAGATCTTGCCGATATTTCTTAAGAAAAGGTTATTCGGCAATAAGTTCGTTCTTTGTAAAAACAATTACTAAAAACAGTGCAGAATAGTCCAGAAATTAAAAATCGTTCAGCCTTTCATGAATATTTTTTCGACAATAAATATGTTGCAGGTATTGTATTGACCGGAACTGAAGTAAAATCGCTAAGAGAAGGCAAAGCAAGTTTCAATGATAGTTATTGTATCATTCACAAAGGTGAGATATGGATCAAAAGCCTTCATATTGGCGAGTATTCACATGGTACAGTCAATAATCATGATCCTGTTAGGGAACGCAAGCTGCTTTTACAGAAAAGAGAAATAAGAAAAATAGAAGCAAAGCTGAAAGAACAAGGATATACATTGATCCCGCTTCTTATTTTTTTCAATGAAAAGAATCTTATAAAAGTTGAGATCGGTCTTGGTAAAGGCAAAAAACTTCATGACAAACGTGAAACCATCAAAAAACGTGATGTAGAAAGGGAGATGAAACGGTTTATCAGGTAATTTTTCGGTTGAAACTGCGTTATAGTTTAAGCACAATTTTTGCGATAATCCCCTGTTTCCATGAAAAAACCAATTCTCTTTATCGTCTTATTTCTCTCTTTACAAGTTTTTTCTCAATCACCAACAGGATATTGGTATGGCGCAGCCAATGTGAAACTGCGTAATTCGTACAGCAACTATTTGGTTGAGCTTATTCTTGAACAGGATAAAAACAATGTGAAGGGTGTCCTGAATTATTTTTTTAAAAATACTTATCGCAGCATTCCTGTCCGTGGCACTTATAATTCAAACACAAGATTGGTTTATATTTCAAACATTCCTGTTTCATATTATGGCTCATATTATAATCGTGATGTGGATTGTGCAATGAATTTTGCAGCCACCTTAAGAGTCTCTCAACTAAGCTCAGTATTGAAAGGATCATTTATCAGCAAGCCTGAATATAAGTACACCTGCCCGGAAATTTTATTTACACTTAAATTAAATACCGATTCATTAAAACAAGATTCCGTAAAGCATGCGATCAAAGTTTTAAAAGAAACTTACCAGGTATGGCGGCCATCGGAAACAGATACTATAGCTGCTGTAAGAATTCAGCCACGGAATGTTGTGAATTATGTTGTGAGCAATCATTACAAAGAAAGAGAAAAAGTAGTTGCCCAAGAATTAACAGTTGAAGCTGATTCGATCAAGGTTGATTTTTATGATAATGGCGAAATTGATGGTGACTCGATTTCGATTTTTTATAATGATAAGCTGATCGCATTTAATCGAATTCTAAGTACACGATCAGTTCATTTTGACATTACGCTGGATTCAACAAAAGAAATAAATGAGCTGACCATGTTTGCAGATAATCTTGGTGCCATTCCACCTAACACTGCCTTAATGTTGGTAAACGATGGAAAGAAACGTTATGAAGTCAGGTTGACCAGCAATTTGGAAAAAAGTGCCACTATACGATTTAAGAAAAAGAAGGTTGATAATAAATTAAAAAAATAATTACTCAAACAATTCTGGCTGGCTGCTTTTTTTGGGTTTTACCCATTCCATTTCAACACTCTTACTATAATCGAGCAATCTTGTTCCAACGGTTCTCCATCCAGATAACTCAGCAACCTTTTCCAATTTCATTTTTCCTTTTCTTATTTGTGCGCCCCTGCCCTGCTGTACCGCTAAAATTGGCTCAGCATCCGTAGTTACGGCCTCCACATAATTGCCTTCACCTTCTTTTATAAAAAAGAATTTATTTTTTAGGGTAGTCGTTTCGATCTTAAATCTTTTTACCATGAATTGCTTCTTATCCATATCGGCATACACAGCGGTAATTATTTTTTCAGGATCAAACTTTTCGATCAGCAATACTTTTTCAGCGTCCAGCTTTTGCGTAAGTTCCTGGTCAGTGATCTCATAATTACCTTCATTGTAAACAACAAATATTTTATCATCGCCATCAAACATTCCGAGATACTGACCTTTTTCATCTGCATTCAATCTTCCAAACTGATCATCATACCAAAGCTTTTTACCGGCAATAGTTGATTTGCCGGCTTCTTTTAACTTAACGCCATCTGATTTAATCGGATATTTAGTTACAGTAATCCCCTTGCTGCTACGTCCTGTGATCTCCAGTTCAGCAAAATTGTATTCAAATTCTTTTTTATGTGCTTTGCTCCCGGGAGTTAAAACAATTCTCACAACTTCCGCTTCAGCATTTGGATTTACACTCAGGTAATGAACCTTACTTTTTTCATTTTCTTTAGCAAGAAAATATTCTTTATCTCTTGTTACACCCGTAACATTAAATCTCTTTGCAAAACTTTTACCGCTATCACCATCCATATAGATCATATTATAGGTGGTACGTTCATCATTCTTTTGAAAAACAGCGGCATGTAATATATCTTTACCGATATAAGTCTTCTCTCCTACTTTCACCACCTTCATTACTCCACGTTTAGTAAATACAATTATGTCATCAAGTGTTGAACACTCAAAAAGAAATTCATCTTTTCTCAATCCAGTTCCAATAAATCCATCTTCACGATTTACATAAAGCCTTGTATTGGCAATTGCCACATGCTTGGCTTCGATCACTTCTATCGTCTTTATCTCAGTTTTTCTTTCCCTGTTTTTGCCATATTTTTTCAAAAGATTTTCAAAATAAGCAACAGCATAATCAACAAGGTTGGCAATATCATGCTTCACCTGCTTGATATCTCCTTCTAATCCTTTTATCTGTTCATTCAATTCGTCAATATCAAGCTTATAAATTCTTCTTACTGGTTTTTCGGTAAGCTTAATAATGTCTTCCCTCGTAATTGCTCTCCTCAATTGTTTTTTAAATGGCTTGAACGCTTCATCAATTGCTTCAAGTACTTTATCCCAGGTAGCATGCTTCTTTTCAAGTTCCTTATATATCTTTTCTTCAAAGAATATTTTTTCCAAAGAAGTATAATGCCACTTCTCCTGCAATTCTGCCAGTTTAATTTTTAATTCCTGTTCAAGAAGATCTTTTGTTTTATCAGTAGAAAGTTTCAGCAGCTCATTGACACCGAGAAATTGTGGTTTCTGATCAACGATGACACAAGCATTGGGAGAAATTGAAATTTCACAATCAGTAAATTTATATAATGCATCAATTGTAATGTCAGGAGAAATGCCCGGCGCTAAATCAACTTGTATCTCAACTTCAGCCGCTGTATTATCAGTTACCTTTTTGATTTTTATTTTTCCCTGGTCATTTGCCTTTACAATCGAATCCATTATTTGAGTCGTGGTAACTCCATAAGGCACACTCTTGATCACAACTGTTTTCTTATCCAGTTCCTCAATATGTGCTCTAACCTTTACCTTACCCCCGCGCTTTCCCTGGTTGTATTCATCAACATCGATTTGCCCACCGGTTTGAAAATCGGGATAGAGTTCAAATCTCTTTCCCCGTAAATATTTTATCGAGGCATCGATGAGTTCGCAAAAATTATGAGGAAGGATCTTTGTGGCAAGACCAACCGCGATTCCATCGGCGCCTTGTGCAAGTAATAATGG
>Ga0075419_10002900_pt1 | contig 10990 bp, 10 predicted proteins | sample SoiMetdeltSBSDD3_FD_76900 | JGI IMG/M metagenome (GOLD analysis project Ga0075419, IMG submission 76900) | Bulk soil microbial communities from a Populus tree surrounding site in Tennessee, USA - Soil MetaG P. deltoides SBSDD3 | ecosystem: Environmental > Terrestrial > Soil > Tree plantation... | reverse complement strand
TATCACCGGCAACAGTAAATGGGGTGGAATTGCAATTTTGTACCCACCCGTTCGATGGATTAATGCTGAATACTGTTTCATTGATACTGTGATAACCCTTCCATTCTGTCGCCGGGGTACTTCCATCAACTGGCTTACTCCAATCATATTTTGCATCTCTTACTGGTACCCTGTTGCCATGCCAGTAAGCGATATTTCCTTCAGCATCGGCATACACAGTATTGTTTGAAATATTCCCTTTCAGATCAAGCGTTTTTTTAAAATCCTCAAAACTTCTAGCCTTTGTTCTTTGCCAGCATTGAATAAGCCCATTCAATATTCGATTGTCAGCCTTAACAGTTATCCACTGTCCGTTTTTCTTTGCCATTACGGGACCATGGTTAGTAAAAAATGCATTGAAGTTTGTGGTTTCTGTACCATTTCCTTTTTTTGCGCTGATTGAGATTCTTTTTTGCATCATCGTCATTTTCTTACCATCGTATTCATAAACCCAGCGATCACCCTCCTTTGAAACTTTCTCAATATAAGCGTCGGCTGCATCTACATCACTCGAGGTATGCATCCATCCGCAATGTTTATTGAATCCCTGGTAAACGAAGAATTGTCCCCATGTAACAGCGCCATAGGCATCTAAACCTTCTTCACTAACCATATGCACTTCCGGCCGGAAATAAAATGTAACATGAGGATTAATGTAGAGAATCGCATTTCCGGATTCCGTGATCTTTGGTGAAACGGCAAAACCATTTGACCCGGTCAACTCCTCTTCAACAAGATCTTTTTCATTCATCGTAACAGATGGCTCTCCCGAATAAAAAGTTTTCAGATCGCTTGCCGTCACATCAGCGGTGTTGATGGCGCCAATACTTCCGTCGGTCCATAACATAGGATACCAGGGTTTAAATCGTGATAGCAACGCAACCTTTGTGCCCGGATTTTTATGCAAATAATAATTAACGCCATCTGCAAAAGCATTACAAAGTTTTTTTAACCATGCAGGAGAATTGTTATAATCTTTCACTGCCGCTGCTGAATCAATAACAAGCCGTATCAACAGATCGTTGTACAATTCACTTTCTCCTTTTACTTCAGCCATTCTGCCGAGTTTTTCAATATAATTCATCTCTACTCTTTTAAAATCATCTTCGCATTGTGCATATAATAAACCGAAGACAGCATCGGCATCCGTTTTTCCATAAATATGCGGAATACCCCAATTGTCACGGATGATGGTGACGTTTGCAGCTTGCTTTTGCCATCGCGCAATTTCTTCTTTGGAAAATGATTGGGAGAATAAATGAATCGGAAAAACTAATAAAAGGAATAATCTTTTCATGAGCCAATTTACAAATTATTCAAAGTGAAAATTCTTTTACAGTATAAATGATGGCGGAAAATATGGCTGATTTTAAGAGGTTATTCTTTCCGGGCATAAATCGTCCCATTAGTTCTCATCCTTCTCATTTCTGATTTTTTTAACAGAGCTGACTTATGCAGCCAGTTAGATTTTGACTCATAGGCAAAACCATTTGTTTATGACAAAAACATTACTATCATTTTGTATTGTCTCTCTATTTTCATGTACAACGGGAGAAGAAACAAGACAACCTGAGCAAAATAACATACCTAAAGTATTACAGGAAAACAAGGAGGGATCAATTGGCGAAATAAAGAAAAGAGGTAGTGGAGATCTTGTCGAAGATCTTTATGAAGAAAAACTCCGGTCGTCGCCTGCACTAAAGGCGATTGAGAATTTACGTGACGAGCTGCGAGACTCCCAAAGAGATTCTGTTCAATTATTTGTTGATTTTAGAAATAAAAACGAACAATATTTTACTTCTGCCGGTCAGCACCTGAACTCTCTAAATGATTCTTTATTGAGAAACGAAATAACCAGTATTATTGAAAAAAACAAAGATCTATTCAATAACAGGATAACTCCACATAAAAGTTTGATAAGTATGTTAGACCGAAAATCGATATCTGCCGGTGAAAAATATACTGTTTTAATGGTCCTGGTATCATTTCAAATGATGAAAGAATATCAAAATAAGAAGATCCCGGATACAAGATCACTACAAGCTGTGATTAATGAGTATAACGGGCTGATTCAAAAAATGGATTCAGTGATCAATAAAAACAAATAAACCAATCAGCCAGTTACAAACCTGTAACCTATACCTTTAATTGTAATAATCTCAAGTGAAGGATCTTCTTTTAAATAACCTCGGAGTTTCGTGATATAAACATCCAGATTGCGGCTATTGAAGAAATTATCATTCCCCCAGAGAAGATTGAGAATGTCTTTGCGATCGATGATCTTGTCGCGATTCTCGTAGAGTACTTTCAGCAATTCGCTTTCACGATAAGATAGCTTGCGGTCTTCTTTCCCATCGTTTAATACCTGGCGGTTCAATTGAAATGTATATTTACCTAAGTGTACTGTATCGCCGGTTATTTTTTTTGGTGCTTCCGTTTTATTCCGTAACGCATTTTGGATCCTGACGATCAGCTCTTCCATGCTAAACGGCTTGCGGATATAATCATTGCCGCCAAGCGAAAAGCCTTTTACTACATCTTCGGTTTGTGTTTTTGCGGTAAGAAAAATAATGGGAACTTCTTCGTTTATATTTCTTATTTCATCAGCAATGGTAAAGCCGTCTTTGTTTGGCAGCATTATATCCAACACACATATGTCAGGCTGTGAATTTTTGAATGCCGCAGTCGCCCTGGCACCATCAGCTTCCATTGTCACTTCAAAGCCCCGGCTTTCCAGGCTTTCTTTCACGATCTTTCCGAGGAACAGCTCATCCTCAACATATAAAACTTTAGTATTACTCATGGCGAACCTACACGGTTTTAGGTAATGTAATGATAAATTTAGAACCAAGACCGGGCTGGCTATCCACTTCTATCTTTCCTTTATGTTTTTGGATAACATGAGCAACATAACTCAACCCCAAACCATAGCCTTTTGTATTGTGCGTATTGCCAAGCGGCACACGGAAGAATTTTTCAAACACTTTGTCTTTATACTCCGGTGAAATACCAATGCCATTATCTGCCACGGATAATTCCACCTCGTTTCCTTTTTCTTTCAGATCGAACTTTACGGCGATATTTTCATTGCCATATTTTAAAGCATTGTCAAGCAGATTGAAAACGACACTTAATAAATGCAACCGATCGCCCTGTAATGAAGTATCGCCCTCCGCATTTACCGAAACGTTGGCATGATACTTTTCAATTTGCAGTCGCATCGATGAAACAACTTCATTAACCACACCTTTCAGATCGACCATTTCATATTTCAGTTCAATTTCCTTTTTCTCAAACATCGAAAGCTTAAGCACTTTATCAACAAGCAATGAAAGACGATCCAATTCATTTTGCGAGATATCCAGGTATTCTTTTGTCTTTTGCGGATCATTGATCGCATTGAAGTTTCTCAACGCTTCGATGGCAACACCGACGGTGGCGATCGGTGTTTTTAATTCATGAGAAATATTACTGATAAATTCATTTTTGATCTCAGTAAGTTTTCTTTGTCTTCGAAGATTCCGATACAGTAAGCTAAAGGAAAGTATTGTGACCCCTACGAGGAACAATGAAAATAAAATTGGAGAAGCCAGTTTCTTACTTAAATAGCCAAATGTGTTGCCCAAAGCAAGTTCATAAGTAATCGGATGCGAAAACCCGATCGTTATTTTGTTTGGCATACGGAAATCTTCAGAAGGAATTCTTTCTCGCTGAACTTTTCTTTCAGTTCTCGATATAGCAATCGGAACATTCATGCCTTCTTTATCAAAAGCAATGCGAACTGCAGAATCGACTTCCTTGACACGTAAAGAGTCTTGTAATGAATCAAGATTGGATAAAAATCTGAGTATTTCACTAGGTGGGCCTTTCCGTTCAAAAATAACACCGCGATTGAGGGAGTCTCTCGAATAGGTTTCGCTCATTGAGATGACCATGTTTCCTCTTTTTCCAGCCAATCGCCGCAATGAATCTTTGTTAATGTTACCGCCTTTTATTACGATCCTTGGATTCCTGTCCGGGTCCACTCTCATTCTCTCCAACGAATCACTTATTCTTACTGTAACATCGTTCAGCACATCGGTAAACTCCTCAGCTTGGTGACCGGGAAATCCAACAGGTACCGGTTCGTCTAATAACTCGACTCTTACTTTCCCAAGTGAATCATTAAAAACACCTTCGAAGTTTAATTTTTTTGATTGAAGCCGCCTCACTGTTTCTTTAAACACCACATTGCTTCGAAACTCAAGATTTCTTTTTTCCTTGAAATAGTTCTCTCTTAACCAGAATACCTGGAAACCAGTGATCACTGCAATAGCGACCAACATCAATATGGAAACTGCCCTGAACATTCTGACCTCAAAAATAAACGTAATCGGGCAGCCTCCCTGGCAATCTTAACCTTTATTAACGTTAAACAAAGGTGGTTTAACCTCTGCCAGTTGACCGGGGAATTAGCTTTGTGAAAACAATTTTTATTTATGAAACGCTTATTGATTGCTTCAGCTATGCTCACAGCCATTCCAACACTCGCACAAGTAAAAGAAGGTAAGATCCTGTACGAAAGAACAATGCAGTTGAACATCCGGATCAATGATGATAATCCTGCTTTTCAAAATATGATCCCTAAGGAACGAAAGGATAAGTTTGAATTGTTTTTTACCGAAGGTAAAAGTTTGTGGCAGCCAATTGAGGACGATGGTCAGAGCGATGAAACGGCCTTTAACGATGGCGGTGGCATGCGAATGGTGTTCAGAATGCCGGGTAGCAATGATGTTATTTTTCACAATATCACCGATGGAAAAAGAGTAGAACAGCGGGAACTCGCTGACAAAAATTATATCATTACCGATAGCATCAGGAAACTGAGCTGGAAAGTAACGGGTGAAACAAAAACAATTCTCGGTCACAATTGTATGAAGGCAACCACGCAACGTACACAGGAAAGTTTCCGGATGACCATGGATAACGGTGAAGCAAAAAGGGAGAGGGTTATGGATACACTGAATATTGTGGCCTGGTTTGCCAGTGATATCCCCGGTTCATTCGGACCTGATCTTTACCAGGGCCAATTGCCGGGAACTATTCTTGAAATAGATGTCAATAATGGAAGAAGTTCGTTTAAAGCAATTGAGATATCACCAAAGGTCGACGTAGCAAAAGTGAAAGAACCTACAAAAGGAAAAAAAGCAACTACAGAAGAGTTTGCAAAGGAAAGGGAAAAGATGATGCAGGAAATGCAACGTAATGGCGGCGGCCCCGGTGGTATGAGGGTCAATATCAGGAATTAACTACTAAAAATAGAAGTATAGCCGGCGGCCTTTGGCCGCCTTTTTTATTTTAACCTTCAGCTTCTAAGCTCTCAGTTCCACTTTAAATGCGAGACTGAAATATTTATAATAATGATCCTTGTTCTCAATATTATTGATGTTCCATTCTTCTCCAAACTCAAATGGGTATTTGCTGGGCCAGGCAGCTTCACCTAAAGCAACCAATGTATCAGGACTTGTCAGCCTGAATCCGTAAGAATTGTCTTTGTGCAATTGAATTGAATGCAATGGGAATTGCATCCAGTTCTCGTTATCGTTCTCATCCACTTCAATCTCCGAAGAAGAAAGAATGCTGCCCCAATTTTTTCTTTGCTTGTCGAACTCATGCAACGACAGAATGATCTTACCGGGATGTGATACTGCAACAGAATACACCTGTATTTTTTTCAAAGCCCCGTCTTCAGGGCATCGGAATGTTTGCCCGGCAAGATGATCAGCAGGACCTGTATTCATATGACCGATCCATAAACAAGTATTTCGATGAAGTTGCTCTAGGGCGGGGTGAAAATGGTTGCTGCCGGAGGTTGTTGTTTTCATACACACATGTTTTAAGGTGAGCAATAAAACAGTTGGCTCTAGCCAGGGCGGGTGTTATTTAAACTTGGCGAGCAAAACAAATATTGTGCTTGTGCATAAAAACCCGGCCATGATCTGTATTATTTTTAAAATGACTAATTTAACTGGCTAATATGCAAGCCAGGTCTATCAAAGGAAATTCGCCGGAAGAAATTCAATCTGCTTTGCAACAAAGCATGATTGGTGGATTTAAGCCAACACTTGCGCTTGTTTTTATTTCGATCAGGCAAGACAGAAAAGCTGTCTGTGAAATACTTCACAAAGAAGATATAGATATTTTAGGTGCAACTTCAAGTGGTGAGTTTATCAATGGCTATCAGGGCGAAGGATCAATAGTTATTTTGTTATTGGACCTGCACCGCGAGTTCTACGCGATTTTATTTGAAGATATTGGTGATAGAGATCTGAATAGCGTGGCAAAACAAATGGCGCAGCAAGCTTTACAAAAATTTAAAAGACCGGCTTTCATCCTGTGCAGCACCGGGGTATCCACCAATGGAGACTATTTCAACGGCCAAACTCTTGTTCACAGTATTGAAAATGTAGTAGGGCCGCAGGTAAATATTTTTGGTGGCATGGCGGGTGATGATGCCACCTTTACCGGCACCTATGCATTTACTTATGAGCGATCAACCGACGTAGGAATTGCTGCTTTGATACTCGATGAAGATAAAGTTGACCTGCAAGGCATTGCAATTTCCGGCTGGAAACCCATAGGAACAATAAAAACTGTAACCAAAAGTGAAGATGGGTGGCTTTATGCAATAGATGGAGAACCTGCTCTCGAAATATATTTGAGATACCTCGGTAAAAAGAATTTATCAGGGGATGGCACGCTTAAGATCTTTGAAGAACTCGGATTTTATTATCCATTCCTTTCCATAGATGCTGGCGACCCGGTCATTCGCACCCCGTTAATGATCGATAAAGAAAAAAATGCAATTAAGCTTGACTTTCCAATACCGGCAGGTAAAAAACTCCAGTTTTCAATGCCTCCTGATTTTGATATTGTTGAAAATGTTTTAGACAATGCGAATGAAATTAAAAAAGTCAGCGGATCAAACGCAGAAGCTTTACTGATCTTTTCATGTGCCGGTCGGCTAAGCGCATTAGGACCACTGATCACTTCAGAAAATGAAGGACTGTATGATATATGGAAGGCGCCAATGGCCGGTTTTTTCACTTACGGCGAGTATGGTAAGAGCGTTTCGGGTGAACAAGAGTTTCATTCCACAACTTGTTCCTGGGTAGCGTTAAAAGAAAAATGATAACACGCCATCAATAATATTATGAAAGCGAAACCAATTAAAGGAAAATCAGCAACAGAAATAAAAAAGGCTTTGGAGCAAAGCATTGCTGATGGGTTTAAACCCACATTGGCAATTACATTTATTTCAAAAAGCCAGGATATAAAAGCTATCTGTGAGGTTCTTGACAAAGCAGGTATTACTATTTATGGAGCTACGACCAACGGGGAGTTTATTGATGAAGAAACAGAAAAAGGTTCTGCGGCTATTTTGTTACTTGATATCAAAAAAGATTATTTCGAGGTTTATCTTGAAGAGTTTCCTCAAAAAAATTACCGGGAAACAGCAAAACGCATCGCAAGGAAAGCAAAAGAAAAATTTCCTGAACCAGCTTTTCTCATTGCAGGCAGTCATATGGAAACGGACGCAGAACAATTATTATTTGGCTTTGAAGACATCATTGGAAAGCAGGTGAATATATTTGGTGGAATGGCCGGTGATGATTATAGTTTTACGGAACAGCTGGTATTTACCAATCACAAAATAAGCAACAGGGCTGTTGTCGTTATTGCTTTTGATGATAATAAGATAATACTTAAAGGAAAAGCCACTTGTGGCTGGAAACCCGTTGGCACTGAAAGGACAGTTACCAAAAGTGAGGGCAACCATGTGTTTACTGTAGATGATATTCCGGTCCTTGACATCACCGCTAAATATGGAGGCATTGAAAATCTAACCCCGGAGAATGAAGGATTATTAATGGAACTAGCTACGAATTTTCCATTGCAATTGCAGCGCGAAGCCGGCGATCCTGTTATGCGGCCCGGACTTATGGTAGATTGGACCGATCATTCATTCTATTGCAGTGGCTCGGTTCCGGAGGGTTCCAAAGTACGCTTTTCGCTGCCCCCCGATTTTAATGTGATGCAAAAAGTAATTCATGCAACCGAAGAGATGAAAAAAAATGAGATCCCGGAAGTCGACGCATTGGTTGTATTCAGTTGTGCTGGTAGAATAATTGCACTCGGCCCGATGATGAGCGATGAAATAGAAGGCGTAAAAAAAGTTTGGAATGTCCCTATGGTGGGAATGTTCTCTAATGGCGAACTGGGAAGAGCTACTGGCGGAAATCTTGAAATGCATAACCTGACTACCTGCGTGGTTGCCTTAAAAGAAAAAGAGTGAATCAGCATCTGCAAAATATTTTAGACCTGGTCGGGCAAATTGACGCCTTAACTGACGAGCAAAAAAATTCTATTTCCAATTGGGTAAAAGAAGCAGATAAAACTCTCACAGTTACAGAATTTAAACTTGACAGGACTGATAAAGTAAAACGTACTACCGCCATACTACTGGAAGAAACAATTCAGGAATTGGAGTTGAAAAGAAAAGCCGTTGAAGAATCAAAAGACGCCCTTCAACAATCATTGGAAGAATTGAAAGCAACTCAGCAACAGCTGATTCAATCTGAAAAAATGGCTTCGCTGGGCGAATTGACTGCGGGTATAGCGCATGAGATCCAGAATCCATTGAATTTTGTCAATAATTTTTCTGAAGTAAGTAACGAGCTGATCGATGAAATGAATGACGCCCTGGAAAAAGGAAATACAGAAGATGCTAAAGCTATCGCCAACGAAATTCAAATGAGCCTGGAAAAAATAAATTTTCATGGTAAAAGAGCCGATGGTATTGTAAAAAGTATGCTTCAGCATTCACGAACGAGTACAGGCAAAAAAGAACCCACTGATATCAACACGCTGGCGGACGAATATTTAAGATTGGCATATCACGGCATGCGGGCAAAAGACAAATCGTTCAATGCAGCCATGAAAACTGATTTTGATGAGAATATCGGTCTTATAAAGATCATTTCCCAGGATATTGGCCGTGTGATCCTGAACCTGATCACCAATTCATTTTATGCTTTGAACGAAAAAAAGAAGCAAAGCCCGGATCACTATGAACCGACATTAACAATAAGTACAAAAAAGATCGGAGATAAAATCGAGATCTGTGTTGGGGACAATGGCACCGGTATTTCGCAGAAAGCATTGGATAAAATTTTCCAACCTTTCTTCACCACCAAGCCAACAGGGCAGGGGACCGGCCTGGGATTATCGCTGAGTTATGATATTATTACCAAGAGTCACGGTGGTGAATTGAAAGTTGAAACAAAAGAAGGAGAATATACCAATTTCCGCATTATTTTGCCAGTATAAATCATATATTCATCGAATGAAAATTTTAGTAGTCGACGACGAAAAAGATGTACAAGTTCTCTTCGAACAAAGATTCAGAAAAGAGATCCGGAATAAAGAAATGGAATTTGCATTCGCTTACTCCGGTGAAGAAGCATTGAAGTACTTAAATCAATTGCACGAAGCTGTATTGATACTTTCCGACATCAATATGCCCGGGATGAGCGGACTTGAGCTGTTAAGGCATATTAAGGAAAAACATCACGAGCCGCCACCGGTCGTGATGATGATAACCGCTTATGGTGATGCCGACAATTATAATACTGCGATGAAATTAGGCGCGGATGCTTTTCTTACAAAACCTCTTGAGTTTAGCCTGCTAAAAGAAAAACTAAAAGCGATCCAGTAATGGCCAAAATACTTGTCGTAGATGATGAAATGGACCTGGAAGTACTGATCAAGCAAAAGTTCAGGCAAAAGATCCGTGAACACAAGTATGAATTTGTATTTGCCAACAACGGAAGACACGCACTGGAACAATTGGAACATAATGCGGATGTCGACATTGTGCTCAGCGATATCAACATGCCCGAAATGGACGGGCTTACGCTGCTTTCAAAGATCAATGAACAAAATACACTGCTGAAAGCGGTTATTGTTTCGGCTTATGGCGATATGGAAAATATACGCACCGCCATGAATCGTGGTGCTTTTGATTTTGTCACTAAGCCGGTGAATTTCGAAGACCTGGAACTGACAATGGAAAAGACCATTAAACATGTCAACCAGCTCAGAGAAACAATGAAAGCCATAAAGGAAAATAACATACTTAAAATGTATGTTGATGAAACCGTGCTCAACTTTATGGGCACACAAGAGTTTGAAAGTTCTTTAACCGCAAATGAAACCGTAGAAGCTACTGTGGCATTTATTGATATATGCAGTTTTACGACCATCAGCGAAAACGAGTCGCCTGATACGGTGGTGAAATTGCTGAACAAGTATTTCGATGCAATGGTGTCCGAGATCATTGCTCAGAATGGTTACATCGATAAATTCATGGGTGATGCGGTAATGGCTGTATTCCGTGGAGACTATCATTTGGACAGGGCGCTTGATGCCTGTCTCGCAGTAAGAAAAAAAGTAAATGAGCTGCCCAATGAAACCGGTAATATTTTTTTCAAGCCAAATGTGGCTATTGGAATAAACAGTGGTGAAATGATCTCCGGTAATATCGGCTCAGCAAGTCTAAAGCGGCTTGATTATACTGTGATAGGCGATGTTGTAAACACTGCGCAACGTTTGCAATCAGTAGCCAAAGAAGGTCAGATCATCATTAATGAGACATCCTACGAAAAGGTAAAAGAATCCTTCAACTGCAAGAAAGTGGGTGAGGTAAGTTTGAAAAACAAGTCAAACCCGATGATGATCTACGAGGTGCTTGATTAGTTTGGTCCGCGGAGAAATTCTCATTTTATCAAACATAATGTATTGGCCTTTATTCGACTCCTACGGAGTCGTTTGTTCATTTGAAAATGCAGGCTATAAATATTAAACTCCTGCGGAATTTAATACCATATTTGGGGCATTTTCTATCGTCTCC
>Ga0075419_10002899_pt1 | contig 10992 bp, 11 predicted proteins | sample SoiMetdeltSBSDD3_FD_76900 | JGI IMG/M metagenome (GOLD analysis project Ga0075419, IMG submission 76900) | Bulk soil microbial communities from a Populus tree surrounding site in Tennessee, USA - Soil MetaG P. deltoides SBSDD3 | ecosystem: Environmental > Terrestrial > Soil > Tree plantation... | reverse complement strand
CGGGGCTATATTAGCATGCGCGCTCGGACGATAGGCGCGTAGCTCAGGGGGAGAGCGCTACCTTGACACGGTAGAGGTCGACGGTTCAAGACCGTCCGCGCCTACCATCTCGCCGAGGGCATCTGACCGCCTGCTGCGGTTGGGGTGCCTTTTGTATTTTTGTATCCTGCTGAGAAACAGGATGTTTCCCGCCTCGTGAGATTTCCGCGTTCAACCGGGAATCTCAAGGGAAGGCGGTGCGCCTACGACTGATAGAGAGACGAATGTGCCGAAAGTCACCCTGAAGAATGGGAAGAGCTTTGACACCCCTCCTGGTTATACTATTGGCCAAGCGCTGGCTGCTGGCGGAATTCCTGTCGGACCCGAGGTGCTGGCCGCCTCGGTCAATGGGAAGCCGACCGATTTGTCTGCCCCTTTGACCGCTGATGCCACCATCGAACCACTTGGATTTGACACTGCGGAAGGCCGGGAAATTTACCGGCATAGCAGCACACACATCATGGCGCAAGCCGTGAAAGAGCTGTTTCCCACCGCTCAACTGACGATCGGGCCGGCTTTGGAAGACAGCTTTTACTATGACTTTGCCTACGATCGGCCGTTCACGCCTGAAGATCTCGACAACATCGAGCAGCGCGCTCGCGAAATCGCGAAGCGCAAGCTTGCCGTCACCCGCCGCGACCTAACGAAGCAAGAGGCATTGCAGCTCTTTAGAGCTCGTGGTGAGCAGTATAAGGTGGAGTTAATCGAGGGCTTCCCGGATCGAGAGCCGATTTCCGTTTATACGCAGGGTGAGTTCGTAGACCTTTGCCGTGGCCCCCATGTGCCGTCGACCGGACACGTGGGCGCCTTGAAGCTCTTGACGACGGCGGGGGCCTACTGGCGAGGCGATGAGCGCAATCCAATGCTCCAGAGAATTTACGGCACCTCGTTTCCAACCAAGGCCGAGTTGGACGCTCACCTGGCCAAGCTGGAAGAAATCAAACGTCGTGATCATCGCAAAGTGGGGAAGGAGTTAGACCTGATTTCGATTCAGGACGAGATCGGACCCGGCCTGGTGTTGTGGCATCCGAAGGGTGCCGTTATCCGCCTGCTGATTGAAAATTTCTGGCGCGAGCAGCACCTCAAAGACGGCTATGAACTGGTGTATTCGCCCCACGTGGCGCGGTTGGATCTGTGGAAGACCAGCGGACATGTCGACTACTATCGCGACAACATGTTCGCGCCGATGAAGCTCGAGGGCAGCGAGTATCAACTTAAGCCGATGAACTGCCCTTATCACATCATGATCTACAAATCGCATTTACGGAGCTATCGAGAGCTTCCAATCCGCTATGGCGAATTGGGGACGGTATACCGCTACGAACGCACCGGCGTGCTTCATGGCCTGCTTCGCGTGCGTGGTTTCACGCAGGATGATGCGCACTTATTTTGCCGGCCTGATCAAATCGAAGCCGAAGTCAGCCGTGTGCTGGACTTCACGTTCTTCATTCTGCGCACGTTTGGATTCATGGAGTTCGAGGTATTTCTTTCAACGCGTCCGAACGAATCGGTCGGCGCAGAGGAGCATTGGACCCTCGCCACCAGCGCACTCGAAGCGGCGCTGAAAAGCCGCAACATTTCGTTTCATCTTGACCCCGGTGGAGGCGCCTTCTACGGCCCGAAAATCGACATCAAGATCAAGGATGCGCTCGGCCGATCCTGGCAATGCTCAACCATTCAGATTGATTTCAATAATCCGGAACGGTTCGAGCTCAGCTACATCGGCGAGGACGGAAAAAGTCATCAACCTATCATGATTCACCGTGCACTCATGGGGTCCATCGAGCGGTTTTTCGGCATTCTCATCGAGCACTATGCCGGCGCCTTTCCGACATGGCTGGCACCGGTGCAGGCGGTGGTCATGGCGATTACTGACAATCAGCGTGAATTTGTCACAGAGGTGGTCGCACAGATGAAGGCCGCAGGTTTTCGTGTCGAGTCCGACATTCGGAACGAAAAGATCGGATTCAAAATTCGTGAAGCAGAAAAGGCGAAGACCCCGTTTATGTTCGTCGTCGGCGACCGCGAAGTGCAAAGTCGCTCACTGTCCGTGAGAGGTCGTAGCGGCGCCAACCTCGGCACAATGACCATCCAAGGCGCTTTGGATCTGCTCAAGACTGAGGTTGAGCGCGCCGGGCAGCAACTTTCCCCTACATCATGAGAGGTGGCTTATCGTCCCCAAACTGCGGGTGAACCGCGAAATTCGAGTGCGTGAAGTCAGAGTAATCGGGCCGGAAGGTGAGCAACTCGGCATTCTTCCGACTCCCGAAGCCTTCAAGCAGGCACAAGAGGGCGGATATGACCTGGTGGAAGTGGCCCCGACGTCGGTCCCACCTGTCTGCCGCATCATGGATTACGGGAAGTATAAGTACGAGCTGAGCAAGAAAGACCACCAGAGCCGTCGCCATCAAAAATCGACCCAGGTGAAGGAAATCAAGTTGCGTCCTCGCACCGATAAGCATGACCTGGAGATTAAAATCCGACAGATCAAAGGCTTCCTGGAGGAGGGCAACAAGACGAAGGTCGTCCTGACCTATCGGGGGCGAGAAATGGCGAATCAGGAAATGGGACGGGTCGTCATGAACTCAGTGATTGCGGAGTTGTCGGACACCGGTACGATTGAGTATGCGCCGAGGATGGAAGGGCGCAGCTTGATTATGATCGTCGCTCCCAAGAATTAGAGAGCCGAACGCTTAACCAGAGGATGCGAACATGAAAATGAAATCACATAGCGGAGCAAGCAAACGGTTTCACAGAACGGGCACGGGCAAATTTATGCGCAAGCGCGCCGGCAAGCGCCATATTCTAACCAGCAAGAACCGGGAGCGGAAACGCCGCCTGAGCGGGTCGGTGGTCGTTGACGAAACCAAGGCTGCGGCACTCAAGCGCCTACTGCCCTATACATAGAGATTTCAACCTGAGCTCAACAAGGAGTATTAAGTCATGCCACGCGCAAAAGGTGGGCCAAAAACACGAGCAAGACGGAAAAAGCGGCTCAAGCTGGCCAAAGGGCAATACGGTGCAAAGAGCCGGCTGTTTCGCTCAGCAACAGAATCGGTAGATAAAGGACAGCAGTATGCCTACACCGGGCGCAAGAATCGGAAGCGGGACTTCCGCCAGTTGTGGATCGCTCGCATCAGCGCGGCCACACGGGCGCACGGGCTCACATACGGCCGCTTCATTAATGCGCTTAAAAAAGCCAACGTGTTGTTGGATCGCAAGGTGCTTTCCGATATGGCGATCAAGGATGTCGCGGGATTCGAGCAGCTCATCGGCCTGGCCAAACAACATGTGACACCGGCGACCGCCTAGTTCCACCTTCGCAAGTCATGGAGGGGGACGAGCGTCCTCCTCCTCAAGAGATCTCAATCAGCTGAGAGAGATTGACGTCGAAGGCGGCGACCGGTACGGCAATCTGCCACCGTTCAAGCACTTCGGGGTGAATTTCTCCGACGATACCCAGCGGCTTTCCCGACACGACAATCTGCCCTGCCCGGCCTTCCAGGAAAGATGGATGTTGAACCGGCTCGAGAGTGTAGTCCTTTCCCAAATGATAGAACAGGACATCCAAGCAGGAATGGATCTCCGAAAAATGTGCCGCCGCATGGGCGATTGCCGCGCCCACGACCGTTTCCGTACGTGACCCCAATTCATGACTGCGATCAGGAATCGCCACGTCGCCGGCTTCAAAGAGACGATGGGGGTAAAATGCCCGGCTTGAAGCAGCTTCGACACGCAACAGGGATGGCACCATCCACTGACGGAGGCAAGAAAAACTCAACGACATGACATTCTCGACCTCGACCATCTCACCCCAACGCGTATCGTTCAACCGCATCGCATCGCGATAGTGCTCTGGTGATCCCAGAATGTTCGAGATGATCTCTTGAAATCCCAAGCCGACCATCAGTTCTCGCGCCCGGTCGGAAGTGTGCTCGATTTTCGAAAGCGCGCCGACCGTAAACTGTGCCGGCATGACGGGCAAGAAGTCTCCATAACCCCGACTGATAGCAACGTCCTCGACGACGTCCATGGGGTGCATGAGGTCCTGGCGGTAGGGTGGTAACTTCGCCTTGACTGTACCTTTTGACGGAGTGACCACATACCCATATACCTCAAGGGCACGTTTGACCGCCTGCGCGCCGATCGTTTGGCCGAGCGCCTGTTCAATGGTCTGGATGGGAATCGTCCGCGTGATATCGAGGTCCCGAGGCGTCACGACCTGTTTTCCGAACGGCGTCTTAGTGGGATAGCGCACATCGATCGGCTCAATGATCGCCCCTCGATCAGCCAGATTGGCTGCGAAGATATTCAGCGTCAGCACCACCATTAGGAGATCGGTCCCCGTGACCTCCACGAACAAGGCATCGTCACCAATCTGCACTTCGCCGATTTCGCGGCTATTGATAATGGGCGGAAATGATAACGGCTGCCTTGTGGCGTCTCGGAGAATCGGCACCTGATCGTGTCCAGCTAAGATATGTCCATACTCGAGCCCTTTCGGATGGACCATCAGAATCTCGGCCAGCGTCATCGTCATTTCCATGCCAAGAGGAGTGAACTTCGCGGCATCCGGTTTCACGAGTTCATATGTCACAGGAAATTGAATACGCGCTAACCGGTAGAGACCGATGGAGACAGTTTTCCGCTTATGTCCGAAGATATCGGAGAGTTTTTCCTGCGTCTGAATCAGCTGTGCTAATCCTTCCTCCGTCACGCGATATCCCGTTGATATGCAGGCTGCAACGTACGGGCGCACCCGCTCCAGGCCCGGCGCGACAGTCAGGCGTCTTAAGGTCTTCTTGGACTTCGCCGAGAAAAACGGATAGGGTCTGACCTTTCGTTGTTGTTTGATGCGGATTTGCCGTGCAATCCCCTCGCAACACCAGAGATCGGGCCGGTTGCTGTCCTGTAGCTCAACCCGCAACTCTCCCGTTTCTGCAATGTGCTCTTTCAATTCACCCTTCACCAGCGTCAGCCATTCTTCGAGCTGCTGGATAGTCACGGGCCGCTTCGCACGTCCATCCACTGCAAGCAGTGACTCCAAATCGCCTTTATAAATTGAAATCGTTGGCATGAGCTAGAACAGGCCTCGCGTCGTTCGAATCATCTCCAGATTACTCGTGAAGAGTTCACGGATATCGTGTATGCCCAGCGCGACCATCGCCATACGATCCAGACCAAGCCCCCAAGCGATGACCGGCACCTTGACCCCGAGCGGCAGGGTGACTTCCGGCCGGAAGAGTCCTGCACCGCCGAGTTCCATCCAACCGAGACGCGGATGACGGACATGCAATTCAACCGAGGGCTCCGTGAACGGAAAATACGCCGGCAAGAACTTCGCTTCTTTGGCCTGCGCCACTTCTCGAGCAAACAGATTCAACAGCCCGAGCAGTGTGCGGAAGTTGATATCGTCGCCGAGGACAATCCCTTCGACCTGAAAGAAATCGGTGGCATGAGTCGCATCGACCTGATCGTACCGAAAGCAACGTGCGATGGAAAAATATTTGGCCGGGGTTTCCGGCCCAGACGCCAGGGTTCTCGCAGAGACTGCCGTACCTTGGCTCCTCAATACCAGCCGCTTCGCTCGTTCGACATCAAAGGCATACCGCCATCCCATTGACCCGGTGGCTCCACCGTTTCGATGAGCCTGAGCGACGCGAGAAAGGAACGGCTCAGCTATATGCGAGGCACGGGTGGGATGCTTAACGAAGTACACATCGTGGATGTCGCGGGCAGGATGGAACTGGGGCATGAAGAGGGCATCCATGTTCCAGAACTCTGTCTCCACCAGCGCCCCTCGCATTTCCTGGAACCCCATGCTCACCAGCTTTGATTTGACGGTGTCTAGAAACTCACGATACGGATGTCTTTTCCCTGTGCTGATCCGTGGCGCGCGAAGGCTGATGGTGTATTTCCTGAACCGCTTTGTACGCCAACTGCCGTCCTTGAGCATGTCGGGACTGAGCTGGGAGACTTCTTCCGTCACTTCATGCTGCACCAGATGCTCCGCTGCCGTGAGGCCGGATGACTCGACTCTGAAAGATCGAGCCACACGATCGTCCACGCGAAACGGTTCTTTCGCGTTGCCCCGCTTGACGGCGTACTCTTGAATGAGTTGCCGTTCGTGTTCTCCGAAACTTTCCAATTCGCGAGGCCCCTCATGCACCTGCTGCAGTAAGCTTCTCAGCCGATCGGCCGTTGGGCTCGGGCGTCCGGTGGACTCAATACAACCTCCCTGCACAATGAGTAGCGCCCCTTCCTTTTTCAGGCGGCCGACGGCCTTGCTGACATCGGATGGATCAAGGCCATCTTGAGACTGCAGATCCTGAATCGTCAGCCGGCCTCCGGTCCCCGCTGCACTTTTCGCCGCCGCCAACACTTCCTCAATGGGGGCTTGCGATCCATGATAACGCTCGCCAACAGCTGTCAGGGAGACGACCGGGGTAACGGTTTCCTTGTCGACAGCGAGCAGGGATTTGGCGAGCAACCATTCGATGGCCATGCTGAGTTGCGAGGCTTCAAGATTAGTGGCTTTGGAGAGCTGGTCGGTGTCGAGCACCAGCCCAGATGGTTTGGCACCAAAGGCGGTGAGCACCTTGATTTCCAGTGGGTGCAGGCTGTCGATGAGGGAGGAAATGTCCACCCGATGGCCTATCGATGGACTGGTGCAGGCTGCCGAGCCGCCCGGAGAGCGGCGATCGTCGTCGCATAATCGGCTCCACAGAAAATTGCCGAACCAGCGACCAATACGTCTGCACCGGCGGCGAGGATTCGAGCCGCGTTATCGACTTTGACGCCACCATCGACCTCGAGCAGCGCGCGGCTTCCGATGCCCTCAAGCATGCGTCGTGCTGTGCTCACCTTGTGGAGGCAGGACTCGATGAATGTCTGTCCGCCGAATCCTGGGTTCACGGACATGATCAGGAGAAGATCGATATCCGGAAGAATTTCTTCGATGGTGTGCAATGAGGTTGCGGGGTTCAACGTGACACCCGCCTTGACGCCTCGCTCCTTGATGGCTTGCACCGTCCGGTGAAGATGTGGGCAGGCTTCGACATGGACGGTCAGGTAATCGGCACCAGCCGAGGCAAAGTCGGCAAGAAAGGCATCGGCATTGGTAATCATCAGGTGAACGTCCAGGGGAAGCTTGGTCACTTTCTTCAAGGATTCAACGATTGGCGGGCCCACCGTCAGATTGGGCACGAAATGGCCATCCATGACGTCAACGTGCAACAGATCTGCTCCGCCTCGCTCGACCGCGGCCACTTCGTCGGCCAGGCGGGCAAAGTCGGCAGAGAGAATAGAAGGAGCGATCAACGCGGTTCTGGCAGTCATGAATCCACTCGCGTCAAGCGTGCTGCATAAAAGCCATCCATCGAATCCACGTTTCCCAACGTCGAGAAATCGCCATGTGAGGTGAGGAGTTGCCGGCCGGCTTCCGGCAGCCAGGGCGCCACGGACTCTCGACGGAACTCCGCATGCGAACTCAGGAATCCATCGATGACAGCTTCGTTTTCCTCTGGCTCTGTTGAACACGTACTATAGACCAGCACCCCGCCGGGCCGCAAGCAGCGAGCCGCCGAGTCGAGTATGTGTGACTGCACGGCTTGATGCCGTGCGAACGCATTCTGGTCCTTTCGCCATTTCGACTCGGGATGCCGTCGCAACACACCTAGACCACTGCATGGCGCATCGACAAGAATTCGATCGAACCATAAGGGATCGGTCGCCTTGCCCGCTTTGGCTGCTGCGCCTTCCCACGAAGAGCCTCTCAGGTCGCCAACGATCGGCACAATGCTCTTCAATTGTAATCGGCTGCAATTCGTCTGCAAGACGGAGAGTCTACCAGCACTCCTATCGACTGCGTAAATCAATCCCTGGTCCTCTATGAGTTCGGCTAGATGGGTCGCCTTCCCCCCAGGCGCGGCACAGGCATCCAAGATAAGGTCGCCGGGACGCACGTCCAGCAGGAAAGGGATCAGCTGGGCAGCCTCGTCCTCAACATAGAAGTGACCTTCTGAAAAACCGGGCAGCATTGCCACGCTTCCCCCTTCCACAATCGTGATGCCTGCCGGGCTTATTCGTGTCGGCCTTCCTTGAATGCCGGCCTTCTCCAGTCGCCGAAGCAATTCCTCCCGAGTGATCCGCAGTAGATTCACGCGAAGCGTCACCGGAGGAATCAGGCTCGCCTGTTCGCAGACGGTCTGAGCAGCGGAGAGGCCAAGTCGATCGAGCCAGCGACGACTCAACCATTGGGGAACAGAATACCGTACAGCGAGTGCGTACGCGGCATCATCGTGGACTGATGGCCAAGGCGCGCTCGGCTCACGGATCAGCGCACGCAACACGGCATTGACGAAACCACCCCAATCCCGCTGCATGTTCTTCACCTGGGCCTTGGCTAGATTCACGGATTCATTAACGGCAGCGGAAGCGGGGATCCGATCGAGAAAAAGCAGTTGATAGGCACCAATCCTTAACAACATCTGAACGGGTCCTGGCAGACGGGCCAGTGGCTTATCAAGGACTGGTTTCAACCGCCAATCGATAGTGAGCAAGCGACGGCAGACCCCATACGTGAGTTCAAGGGCCAGCGCACGGTCGCGGCCATCAAGTGGTGTTCGGAGTAGCGCACGATCAAAAAGGGTATCGAGTCCTTCCTCAGAATGCTCTGATTCAACGAGCACCGACAATGCAACCGACCTGGCGGAGTGAATAGGCATGCATGCCAATTGCGAACAGTGGATCCTAACGGAAAACCCCCGGCAACGCTGCAGAGCACAAGCGATCACCGTCTGGCGTGATCGGCTGTTGCGTTTGCCAGAGGCTGACCCGCATTCCACTGGATAAGAATATCGAAAATTTACTGTGTGTGCGCACTCAATCGCATGCCGACACCGATCGGATGGCCGGTTAGATACTGCGCCACCGGCATTCGGCGGCCACCGGCTGCTTGAATCTCGTAGATCGCCAGTACCCCTCTGCCTGTGGCTACATGGATCGCATCTTTTTGGACTGCTGTCACCTCACCCGGAACCCCTCTTGCCGTCTCGTCTAAAGCCACAGACCGGTAAATCGTCCAGCGCTCCGTTTTGGCAACAGTATAGGCACCAGGCCATGGATCGAGCCCACGGATGCGATTGGCAATGGCAGTTGCCGGCCACGTCCAATCGATTAGGCCATCTTCTTTCTTCAAGAGCGGAGCCAGAGTCGCTTGGCTATGATCTTGAGCTCGAGGAATCAGGGTGCCGGCTCCTAACTGGGCCAGAGTCGTCACAAGCAGTTGCCCTCCAAGCAGAGCGAGACGAACAGACAAGCTGCCGGCAGTATCTTCGGGGTTGATACTCATTGTTTCCTGGAGCAACAGGGCCCCCGTATCCATCCCCTCATCCATCAACATGGTGGTAATGCCAGTTTCGACTTCCCCATTGATGAGCGCCCATTGGATCGGTCCTGCTCCCCGGTACTTCGGCAACAGTGATCCGTGTACATTGATACAACCCCGGGGGGGGAGGGAAAGGATTGCGGGAGGCAGGATCCGACCGAACGCTGCGACGGCAATATAGTCAGGTTTCCAGCTGGATAATGTCGCTAAAAATTCTCCATCCTTCATTTTGGTCGGTTGTAGAAGCGGTATGCGCTCACGTTGTGCGATGAGTTTTACTGGAGAGGGCGTTAAAGCTTGGCCGCGGCCCTTTGGGCGATCGGGCTGCGTGACAATTCCCACCACCTGATGGTTCGCCTTGAGCAGCGCCTCAAGGGATGGAACGGCGAATTCCGGTGTCCCCATGAACACAATACGCATGGCACCGCTTTAGCATTCGTGAGCCACGAAAGCAACGGGACTGCATCCGTTTGACTTGCCGAGAATCGCTTTGTTAGTATCCGCGCGCGGGGTGGAGCAGTCTGGTAGCTCGTTGGGCTCATAACCCAAAGGTCAGAGGTTCAAATCCTCTCCCCGCAACCAATATTTTTCAAGGATTTCGTATACCCCTTCAAAATATGAACGGTTGAAACCGACTTCATTCGTCTGGGTTTCTGTCCGTCCCTTCCTCACAGAGGCTTGTTATGTATCTGGCTTACCCAAAGCGAGAAGTTTGGCTCATTATTTATGAATTTGTCTCTAGCGCCTGGGCTGAGTTGGAGATTGATGGGATCCCTCCGCCCGAGCCGCCATGTTCCGACGTGTGGTCCATGCTCTCAGACAGTGACAAGGAGGATGCCTGGACTCTTCTGTTGGAGTGGCTTGGTCACCACGATATTTTAGAACTATTGGATACCTTGTCAGATGCTGACTGGTGCAGGGGGCAAGGGCGGTATCTCAAGGAGCCGACATCGGACAATCATTGCCCATACGGGAGAGACCCGCTGCTCTGCTGTTAATATGCGCAGCGCAGACTTCAAGCATCGTTCTTTATTGGCACGAAATCGCAACACGTCGCTCTGCATATTAAACCCGAATTAAATCTCTGTTTTTTATTCCCTCAGGTTTCCGAGGCTAGGGAACTTCCCAGGAGACGGCTCCTAAGATTAAACATAGATTGCATGCCAATCCGCTTGTGCCTCATGGTGGGATGTCGCGATATGCTTCAAGGCTGATGAGGTACTGCCACGACTGATGGAGGTACCATGCAGCATGCCAAAGCATTCCACAGTTTCTCTGATGCCTGCGAACGGTTCGTCTCATCCATAGCCACGAACAGGTCACTGTCGAATGATGAAGCAAGAGTCATAGCATTCTATTGCAAGGAAATTCTCGAAAAGATCGAACCATGCTTGCATCAGCAAGCCCGCGATATTTTGGACGCAGCTTCGGAAGGTCGCACGGCCAATACATAATGCATCGTGTTCCCTTTATAATGCTGTACTGCTCAGATCAATTCCTTCTACCTGGCAGGCATATACCCTTTTAGCCCGGAACGCGTTCAGTAAACCTTACGAGGCAGACGT
>Ga0075419_10002898_pt1 | contig 10994 bp, 9 predicted proteins | sample SoiMetdeltSBSDD3_FD_76900 | JGI IMG/M metagenome (GOLD analysis project Ga0075419, IMG submission 76900) | Bulk soil microbial communities from a Populus tree surrounding site in Tennessee, USA - Soil MetaG P. deltoides SBSDD3 | ecosystem: Environmental > Terrestrial > Soil > Tree plantation... | reverse complement strand
TTTTCACCTTGGCCAACACTTCAAGGCCCTGCTCCAGCCCCGGTCCGCGAAACGACGTGATAGACGTCCGATTGGCTTTGTCGAACGACGATTTGAACACGTAGGGCACGCCGAGCACTCTCGCGATTTCAGCAATGCGACCAGCGGTTTCGATCACCAACTGCTCGCTTTCAATAACACAGGGACCAGCAATCAGAAAAGGGCGCTGACCCTCACCGACGGTGAATGTGCCGATGTCTACGAGATGCGCCATGGCGATCAACTATGGTTTTCGCTCAAACAGCAGGCCATTTTCCCCGCCCAACCCTGGCTCGCGGGAGCGAGGCCCTTCCCAGTCTCACCCGCCCAACCCCGACTCGCAGGAGCGAGTCCCTCCCCGGGCAAGGCCGCAGGTGAAGACAAGGCCCGAGGCGTCACGTTCTCACCCTCCCACCCCCGCGCTGCCGAGACAGCGCTTTCCTCGCATGAGCTACGTTGAGGACCTTGTCGAGCCGACCACGAAGTTGGAATCCTGTTTCAGCATCTCAACTCAATGTCCGAGCTTCTTGCGCAGCGCCGCCCCGACAAACCCGCTGAACAGCGGATGCGGACGGTGCGGACGCGAACAGTATTCGGGATGAAACTGAGTAGCCAGAAACCAGGGGTGATCCTTCAACTCGACAATTTCGACCAACCGCCCGTCCGGCGAGAGCCCGCTCAACACGAATCCTTTTGCCGTCAACTGCTCACGGTAGGAGTTGTTGAATTCGAAGCGATGCCGATGTCGTTCACGCACTTCGTTCACGCCATACATCTTGTGCGCGAGCGTCCCCTCAGCCAGCCGGCAGAGGTAGCTCCCCAGCCGCATGGTGCCGCCCTTGTCGCTTATGCTCTGTTGATCCTGCATTAAGTGAATGACCGGATGAGGCGAGCGCTCGTCGAACTCGGCACTGTTGGCGCCGGCTAACCCCGCCACATGACGGGCGAACTCGATAGTGGCGCACTGCATACCCAGACAGAGCCCCAGAAACGGAACCTGACGTTCCCGCGCATACTGGATCGTCGTGATTTTGCCCTCGATCCCGCGTGAGCCGAAGCCGCCGGGAATAAGGATGCCATCTGCCTCTCGAAGAATTCGTTCGGTCCCCTGCCGTTCAATATCCTCCGACTCGATCCAAGTAATATTCACACGTGTCTCATGGTCGATTCCCCCATGCACCAGGGCCTCAGCGAGGCTCTTGTAACATTCCTTGAGACCGGCGTACTTGCCCACGAGAGCGACGGCAATTTCATGCTTGGGATGTTTGATCTTCTGTACCATGGCATCCCATTCACGCAGATTCGGCGGCCCTGTTTCTAACTTGAGTTGCCGGACGATGAGTTCATCCAAACCTTCCTTGCGGAACACGATCGGCACTTCGTAGATGGTTTCGACGTCCTTTGCGGTGATGACGGCGTCTTTCTCGACATTACAGAACATGGCGATCTTCGCCTTCATCTCCGGCGGGATATACCGGTCCGTGCGGCACAACAGAATATTCGGCTGAATACCGATTTCGCGCAACTTGTTCACCGAATGCTGGGTCGGCTTCGTTTTCAGTTCGCCCGCCGCCCCGATGTACGGCACCAGCGTCAGATGAACGTACAGGACATTCTCACGGCCGACATCATAGGGCATCTGGCGAATCGCTTCGAGGAACGGCAGACTTTCGATGTCACCGACCGTACCGCCGATTTCTACGATAGTCACGTCCATCCCACGGGAGATTCGCATGATGCACTGCTTGATCTCGTCGGTGATGTGCGGCACAACTTGGACGGTCCCACCGAGATAGTCGCCACGCCGTTCCTTCGTGATCACAGAGTTGTAAATGCGGCCGGTCGTGTAGTTATTTTCTTTCGTCAACGTGAGCGACGTGTACCGTTCGTAATGACCAAGATCCAAATCCGTCTCTGCGCCGTCGTCCGTGACATACACCTCGCCGTGTTGATACGGATTCATCGTGCCCGGATCGACGTTAATATAGGGATCGAGTTTAAGAAACGTGATCTTGAGGCCGCGGCTTTCCATTAAATTGCCGATCGACGCCGAGGCCAGCCCCTTGCCGAGCGATGACACGACCCCGCCCGTGACGAAAATGTATTTGCCCATTATGGTCTCCATCCGTGGCGATCGAGCGAATCTAATCCGCATTCAGTCATAACTGATTCAGCGTTTCAAGCTTGTTGAGCGTCAGTCGTCGCAACCTTTCACCTGCACTCGTCGCGTCAGCCGGAGTGTCGATGCGCAAGGATTCATGGCCGGTTTCCCAGACCTGGATCGTGATGCCGTGATCCAGAGCACGCAACTGCTCCAATTTTTCAGAGTCTTCCAGCATCCCGGTCGGCAAGTCGGTCAGCCGGAGCAGCGTCTCGCGGGTATAGATGTAGACCCCCAGGTGGATATAGTGCAACCCCTTCACGGCCTGCCGGGAGGAATCGTCGCGGACCAAGGGAATCGGAGCACGTGAAAAATACAGGGCGCGCCCATGCCGATCGGTGACGACCTTGACCACGGCAGGGTTCTGCAGGTCCTCAGTGGTGTGAAGCGCGCGCTTCAATGTGCCCATCTCGGCGCCGGACTCGACGAACGGTTCGATCAAATCCGTTAGGAGGTCAGGATCGACCGGGATTTCATCTCCTTGCAGATTGAGGATAATCTGACCAGAGCGTAGCCGGGCCACGGCAGCGACACGATCCGTCCCGCTCCGAAAATCACCCATCGTTAACACGGCCTGTCCCCCGAATTGCAGGACTGTCTCTTGAATCCGACGATCGTCGGTGGCGACCACAACCTCTGAGACAGCCCGGCACGCCGCCGCCTGTTCATAGACATGTTGGACGATCGGTTTTGACCCAAGCATGGCAATCGGTTTACCCGGAAACCGCGACGAACCGTACCGTGCGGGGATCACCACAGTGACGTGGGGTTTCGGCTTACTCACCAAGTGCCTCCGCTAACTGTTTCGTTGACACGGTCGCAGTTCCAACCATGCCGACGACGACACCCGCAGCATAATTGGCCAACATTGCAGCCTCTCGCATCGAAGCGCCGATGGACAATGCCAACGCCAGGGTCCCTACGACCGTATCGCCGGCACCCGTCACATCATAGACCTGGCGCGCTTGGGTGGGGATATGCCATGAATCCTTGTTGGCTTCGAACAGACTCATGCCCCTTTCACCTCGGGTGACGAGCACCGCCTGGCAACCCAAACGCTGGCGAATCGTTTCGCCGGCCTCCTGAATCGTTTGATCGCCATCACCGTGGAGTCCGGCGGCCTGCGTCGCTTCCAGATGATTGGGCGTGATCACGGTCACGCCTTTGTAAAAGCCGAAATGCTCGACCTTGGGATCGACAATGACGGGGACTTTCCGCAGCGCCGCGAGTCGAACGAGGTCCGCCATGAGCCCTGCCGTCACAACCCCTTTCGCATAGTCGGACACCACCAAACAGGTGACTTCCCGGAGACACGATTCCACATAGCGCAACATCTTTTTCTGCAATTGCGGCTTGAGCTCGCCCTTGCGCTCGACGTCATAGCGAACAACTTGCTGATTATGGGCGATCACCCGGGACTTTTTGATGGTGGGCCGGTTCCCATCGACGACGATGCCTCGATGCCCGGAGCGCTTGGTCCCCAATTCCTTCAACAGCAGGCGTCCGGCTTCATCCGAGCCGATGATGCCGCAGATGTCCGCTCCGCCGCCCAATGCCAGAATATTGTTAAAAACATTGGCGGCTCCGCCGAGCCGCATGGATTCCGATTCGACGTGGACCACGGGCACCGGCGCCTCGGGGGAAATCCGGCTCACGCGTCCCCAGATGTAATGATCAAGGATAAGATCGCCGATAACGAGGACTGAAGCTTGAGGGAATCGTTGGATGTGCCGACGAAGACTGCCGGCTGACGGCTTGTCGGAGCGGACTGAAGATCCCGCTGCTCCGGTCGAGTCTCGCGCCGGCTTGCTTACTGAATTGCCTTCCCGAACCGCCCCCATCTTACCCACTCCTGCCATTGCCCTTGGCCGCTCCAGGACCAGTAAATGCGGAAGGCCTTCCCCCTGATTTTTTCCTCGCGCACAAATCCCCAAAACCGGCTGTCCAGACTTTGATCACGATTGTCTCCCATGACGAAATAGGAATCGGGCGGCACCGTCACGGGGCCGAAGTTATCGCGCGGGTTGATCGTGCCGTCGATCACCCCAGGATCAATGCGCTGTGTAAACGCCTTGTCGTCCAGCGGCGTCCCATTCACCACAACCACTTTGTTCTTAAGCTGGACCGTATCCCCGGGAGTGCCGACAATCCGTTTAATGAAATCCTTTTCTTCATCTTCGGGGAAGCGGAAGACGATGATGTCACCCCGCTGCGGTTTCCCGAACTCAATGAGTGCATGAGAGGCGTAGCAATTCACCGGAGGGAAGGCCACTTGGAATTTGCAGTCGCTCGGCCATTGGATGCCATAGGCCAGTTTGCTGACAAGGATGTGATCGCCGATCAAGAGCGTGGGAATCATCGAGCCGGAAGGAATCTTGAATGCCTGGACGACAAAGACTCGGATTGCAAAGGCGAGCAGCATCGCGACGACGATGGCTTCCGCGTATTCACGGAAGACGGACTTGCGGACCGGCTGCACGCTGGTTGACACCCCTACTCCTGTCGTGGCGTCTGATGCACGGGACGCGAGCTCGTCGGAGCTGGGAAGATTCGGATCGACACTCATTCTTCACCGACTTTCAAAATCGCGAGGAAGGCTTCCTGTGGAACTTCAACGCTGCCGACGGCTTTCATCCGTTTTTTTCCTTCTTTTTGTTTTTCGAGCAGTTTGCGCTTGCGCGTAATGTCACCGCCGTAACACTTTGCCGTGACGTTCTTCTTCATCGCGCCGATCGTCTCGCGTGCGATGACCTTGTTACCGATCGCCGCTTGAATGGCAATCTCGAACATTTGCCGGGGAATCAGCTCCTTCATCTTCTCCGCCAGCTGACGCCCCCGCGGATAAGAGCGTTCCTTGTGCGTAATAAAAGATAGCGCGTCTACCGCCTCCCCGTTTAAGAGAATGTCGAGCTTGACCAGATCCGATTCCCGATAGCCGAGCAGCTCGTAGTCCAACGATGCATACCCTTGCGTACGAGACTTCAACTTGTCGTAGAAATCCAAGATCACTTCGTTCAAGGGCATTTCGTAGCTGATCAGGACGCGAGTGGGATCGAGAAAATGGATGCTGCGTTGCGTCCCGCGCCGCTCCTGACACAGCTGAAGAATGGCGCCCATGTAGCGCTCCGGCGTGATGACCGTCGCCAGGATGAACGGTTCTTCAAACCGCTGGATACTGTTGGGAGGCGGCAGCTCGGCGGGATTGTCGATTTCCAGAACCTCACCCTTGACGGTCGTCACACGGTACACGACAGTGGGAGCCGTCGTGATCAAGGTCAGGCCGTACTCCCGCTCGAGTCGCTCCTGGATGATTTCCATGTGGAGGAGACCGAGGAAGCCGCAGCGAAACCCGAACCCGAGGGCCAGCGAGGTTTCCGGCTCATAGACAAACGACGAATCGTTGAGCCGCAGCTTGATGAGCGCATCCCGCAAGTCCTCGTATTTGGCTGTGTCGGTGGAATACAGCCCGCAGAAGACCAATGGCTTCACGTCCTTGTAGCCGGGGAACGGCTCGGCAGTCGGCTGAACGGCGTCGGTGATGGTGTCGCCGATTTTCACATCGGCCACTTCCTTCATATTCGCGCAGAGATAGCCGACTTCTCCCGTCAGCAGTTCCGCTTTCTTGATCCGCTTCGGCGTGAAGTGGCCGACTTCCATGACCTCGAAGGTCCGACCGTTCGACATGACTTTGATTTTCATACCCGGACGGACCGCCCCGTCCACCACGCGGGTCAACACGATCACGCCCTGGTAGTTGTCGAACCAGGAATCGAAGATCAGGGCTTTCAACGGGGCTTGCGGATCACCTGAGGGGGGAGGAATTCGCTCGATGATGGCTTCGAGCACCTCGGGGACTCCACGGCCCTCCTTTGCACTGATCGGGATGGCGTGACTCGCTTCCAGCATCAGCACTTCCGAGATGGAGTGTTTAGTATTCTCCACGTCCGCACTGGCCAGATCGATTTTATTGATGACCGGGATGATGACATGGTTGTTGGCCATCGCCAGATTCACATTGGCGATCGTCTGAGCCTGGACGCCTTGAGTTGCATCGACGAGCAGCAGGGACCCCTCGCAGGCCGCCAGGCTTCTGGACACTTCATAGGTGAAATCGACATGGCCGGGCGTGTCGATCAGGTGCAAGGCGTAGGTGTTCCCGTCGTTGGCCTTGTAGCGGATCGCCACAGCATGCGCCTTGATGGTAATCCCCCGCTCACGCTCCAGATCCATGGCGTCGAGAATCTGGTCCTTGGCCTCTCGGGCCGTGACAGCGCCTGTGGCTTCGAGGAACCGGTCAGCGAGGGTTGATTTACCGTGATCGATATGGGCGATAATCGAGAAATTGCGTATGAGGCTTTGCAAATCTGTCGCTCATTTCTTCAATAAAATCGGTTCATTATAGTAACTGCCTCCCAGGTTGTCAAAGTAAAGAGCCCCTCGTATAATCCGCGCCGCGCCCGCACCAGTTCTAGGATTTCCGGCATCACCTCCTTAACTGTTTCCAGCGAGCAACTGGCATGACCCGCAAAAAACAGGCGCCCTCGCTGGCGGTTTGGGACCGGCAATATCTGTGGCACCCCTTTACCCAAATGCAGGAGTGGGAGCAGGAAGAGCCGCTTATCATCGAACGCGGCAGGGGATCATATCTCTTTGACACCGAGGGTAACAGGTATTTGGATGGCACCTCCTCTATTTGGGTCAATCTTCATGGCCATCGACATCCGGTTCTCGATCGTGCCCTCAATGACCAGCGAAGCAAGGTGGCGCACACAACCCTCCTCGGTCTCTCGAATCCCCCCGCAATTCTATTAGCACGGGAACTTGTCCGGATAGCGCCGCGAGGACTGACACGGGTATTTTTCTCGGATAATGGTTCGACTGCGGTTGAGGTCTCCCTCAAGATGGCCGTGCAATACTGGAAGCAGGCGCGTCCCGAGGCAGGATCCAAACACAGTTTCGTGCACTTAAAACTAGCCTATCATGGCGACACGATCGGAGCTGTCAGCGTCGGGAACATCGAACTGTTTCATGCGCGATTCAAACCCTTACTCTTCCCTACCCGAGCAGTCGAACCTCCCTACTGCTACCGCTGCCCGCTCAACATGACGTTCCCGGAGTGCCGGCTTGCCTGCCTCGACCCTGTCGAACAAGTGTTGCGTGATCATCGACAGGAATTGGCTGGCTTGATTATTGAACCGCTCATGCAAGCGGCAGCGGGCATGATTACACAGCCACCGGGATACTTGAAACGCATCAGAGAGCTCTGCACGAAATACGAAGTCTTGTTGATTGCCGACGAAGTCGCGACGGGATTCGGCCGGACCGGAACCATGTTTGCGTGTCACCGGGAAGGAGTCACCCCTGATCTGATGGCGATCAGCAAAGGGTTGACGGCTGGCTATCTACCGCTTGCCGCGACGATGACGACGGAAGATATTTATCGTGCCTTTTTAGGCAAGTATGAAGAGTTCAAAACATTTTTCCATGGACACAGTTACACCGGCAATCCGCTTGGGTGCGCGGTGGCATTAGCGAACCTGCAAGTGTTCCGGAAAGAGAAAACTTTGACGAGATTGCGCTCCAAAATCAGCCTGCTGGCCCGGCTGCTTAAACCTCTCCTTCACCTCCCTCATGTCGGGGAGGTTCGGCAACAAGGCTTCATGGTTGGAATTGAACTGGTACAAGACCGCTCGACAAAAGAACCCTATCCGCTCGAGGCCAGAATCGGCCACCGAGTGGCCCAGGAGGCCAGAAGGCGAGGTCTTCTTCTCAGACCGCTGGGCCACATTATAGTATTGATGCCCCCTCTGTCGGTCAGCGTGGATGAGCTGACCCGCATGGTCAACATAGTATCCCGCTCAATCGCCGCCGTAACCGAGCGCCAGTAGCCCCTCGTTCCTTCCCCCATCGTTTCGCCCGTTTTCGATACCGACCTGGTTTCACCCCAAAATCACATCTCTTTTCGGGCACTTAGACCCTAATCTTCGACTGCTAAATTTTTAGCGTGCTTCCGCTCTCAAGGGGTCTCTATGAAGCGCTCGCTGACAATCCTGTTGGTGTGCCTGACGCTCAACCTCCCTTGCCTCACCTGGGGCAGCGAAGAGCAACCCCGCGAAGGAAGCGGGCAGCGCTGGGCTACTTTCCTGGCGGAGCCAGTGACGTCACCCGCCCTACTTCCCAGCGCTCAACGCGTCGGGCAGGTCATTGAGACGACGGTCACCTCGACCTATGTGGTCATTCCACCGACGTCCACACGCTTGCGCGATCTCTCACCTGAATCAGAGGGTCCCCGAGTCAAGGGACTTGTGGCCAAAATGAGATGGCTCAAGGGAGGGCTGGTGACTGAATCGGAGATCGCAAACAGTTATGGAGGAAACGACTGGTGGGAGCACAAGATGCCGGGGGACAACCGGGTCGATGCCTCGAGGCAAATGGTGAGGCTTGGCGTCATCGGGCAGGCAGGCGCTCTCAGCTACGGCTTGAATTACAGAAAGGCCGGTCAATCCTTCTTGAATGCCCCGGACCAAGACAGTCGTGAGATGTGGGGAGAATGGAGAGCGAACTGGGTCACCCTGCGCAGCGTCGTGGGACAGTGGTGGAACAATGTCGCAGAAGATCCCTCACGCCCACGACAAGTCCAAACCTATGGGCGAATGAGCATGGGCTTTAGACGAGCGTCGTGGCCTGAGTTGAGCCTCACCTATGGACGGAACTCCTTCTCCAGTGCGCTCGAACCGGCAGGCATTCTCCCGCAGCGTACTCAGAGTCATACACTCGAAGGCGCAGTGGCCTATCAGAGCCTGCGGTGGAACGTGAGGCTCAGCTCCACCTATGCTCTCGCCAACGACCTGCTCCACGGTGGAACTGAAAGCAACGTCCGCATGCAATTGCTCAGCGCCTCGTTTCGACCGCTCAATACGGTTACGATCTCGCCAATGCTCGGGTACCGGGAGGAGATCCAGGACGCCTCCGGCATGCGCATCGACGGCCCTTCTGCTTCGCTCGCGCTCCATTACAAACAAAGCCGTCGGCTCTTGGTCAGCGCCATCGGGAACTACGCCAATTGTCGTTCGAATGACCGACAGATCGACAATGAAAATGTGGGAGGTAAGGGCATTGTAGCCTGGGACATGCAGCAGTCGGCAAGATGGAGCACCTTGATTGCCCTCGAAGCGGGGTACACTCGCGTGAGCAACCGGGTCACGCCCGCCGCCGACACCGAGGATATTTCAGGACTGTTACGTCTCGTCCTCGCCGCTCTCTAGAGCGCGCGGCGACACTACGACAGCTTGACAGGTTCCTTTCGCCCCACCTTGAGCAGCGAACTCGCGCTCGTTTCCTTGCAAAAGATTTCCAACTGGCCATCACTGTTGATCAAGGCATGGGGCACCGTGCGGTCTCCTTCGGCGTAGCATCGCACAAGTCCATCAATGGAGTGCCCTACGATCCGGATCATTGGATTCGGCCGTTTGGTGATTTCCCGCACCTCCTTCACGTGGCCTGACGAGACGTTCGTGATCAGATTGCCAAATGCATCCACGTAGGCAACCTCTCCAACGAGCGCCATGTGCTCCCAATGCGGCTGGGTTACCTCGAACCTGCGCGCATCCGTCACCAGCCGCCCAAACGAAGACATTGGTAGATTCTTGGTGAGCCATGCCGCTCCCGGCGCAAAGACATCACGTCCGTCGAATGTGTGACCCTCCGAATCGAGACGATATTGCTTATTTTCCACTTCCCTGACTTCGACTTCGCGTTCCTGGTCGAACACATGCGTGAGCAATCCATTGTCCGGAGCAAAAAAGTAATACTGTGAACTCCTTGCCACCAGGGGACGTCGCTCGCTTCCCACACCAGGATCAACGATTGCGACATGGACGGTGCCTTCGGGGAAATATCGATAGCAGGCCTTCCAGAGGTAAGCGCCATCTTGAACGTCGTGAGACGTCACCCGATGACTCAGGTCCACAATGGAAGCCTGAGGGTTGATCGAAAGGATCACGCCCTTCATGCTGGCCACGAACCAATCGCGGTCACCGAAATCGGTCAAGAGGGTGATGATCGAAGCGGGGTGCGGCATGGAGACCGCCTGATGGCTAGACAGCTACCTAATTCCTGCGCCCGCGGCGCGCCGTAGAGTATGCATCCACGAGATCAAACGCACTCTAAAACTCCTCGAATTTGATCTCCACGACTTCGTACTCAACCGTCTTGACCGGCGTCTTGACTTCGATGAAATCGCCGACTCGCTTTCCGATCAATGCTCGACCGACAGGAGATTGGATGGAGATACGGTTGTACTTCATATCGGCTTCATCCTGTCCAACGAGAGTATACTGGCGTTTCGCTTGGGACTCTTGCTCGATGACCATCACCGTGGCGCCGAACACGATCGTGTCCGACACTCGGCCGGCGATCTCGACGACCCGGGCGTCAGCCAGCTTCGTTTCGATTTCCGCAATGCGCGACTCAATGAATCCTTGCCGTTCCTTCGCGGCGTCATATTCCGCGTTTTCACTCAGGTCCCCGTGCGCCCGTGCCTCCGCAATGGCTTCGATCACCTGTGGCCGTTCGACCTTGCGCAGACGATCCAACTCCGCCTTGAGCGCATCGTAGCCCTTCTTCGTGATCGGTGTTGGCATGGTTCCTTTGTTCCTCTAGCGGCGGCAGTGGTACTCTTGGAGTGAGCGGATCGTCAATTCCTTTTTCAGAATGGCTTCGATGCCCATCACAGCGGCCCGAGCGCCGCGCATAGTCGTGTAGTACGCCAATCCTTTGTTCAACGCGTCCCGCCTGATCGACAATGAATCGGCAT
>Ga0075419_10002896_pt1 | contig 10997 bp, 11 predicted proteins | sample SoiMetdeltSBSDD3_FD_76900 | JGI IMG/M metagenome (GOLD analysis project Ga0075419, IMG submission 76900) | Bulk soil microbial communities from a Populus tree surrounding site in Tennessee, USA - Soil MetaG P. deltoides SBSDD3 | ecosystem: Environmental > Terrestrial > Soil > Tree plantation... | reverse complement strand
TCGGCAAACGGTGCTCCGGGTCGACGGCCGGCTCGTGTTCGCCGACCCAAGTCCGACCGCTCGAAAAGGACCGTGCCGGTACCCGACGAAGCGATGCAACGGCTCAAGACTCACCGTGCGCGCCAAGCGGCCGACAGGCTACGAGCGGGCCGACGGTGGCACGACCTCGACCTGGTGTTCGCCTCCACGATCGGCACTCCGATCGAGCCGCGCAACGTCGACCGGGCCTGGCACACCCAACGCGACCGGGCCGGCCTGCCATGGCTGAGGCTTCATGATCTACGACACGCCTGCGCTACGTTCCTGCTCGCCTCGGGCGCCTCGCCGCGCACGGTCATGAAGACGCTCGGGCACAGCCAGATCGCGCTCACGATGAACACCTACGCTCACGTCCTGGCCGACATCGAGCGGACCGCCGTAGACACGGCCGCCAAGAGGCTGTTCGGCTGATGGCTGTACGAATGGCTGTACGCCCAGAAATGATCCAGGGCGCCCGTAAAGGACACCCCTGCTCATGGTGGGTGCGCCGCCAGGGACTCGAACCCCGAACCCGCGGATTAAGAGTCCGCTGCTCTGCCAGTTGAGCTAGCGGCGCTCGCTGACAACGCGAAGAACGATAGCACGAGCCCCAATCACCCAGAGTTCGGGCCACACGACCGACCGCCGTACGGCACCATGAGCGCATGAACAGGGGGGTTCGCTACCTGGTCACGGCGGTCGCCGTACCGTTGATCTTGACCGGTTGCGCGAAGGGCGAGTCACCGACGGCGCACTGGCGCGACCAGCCCGCAGCGTCCAGCAAGCCGGCCGAGCCCCTCACCCTTGCGATCACCCCGGTGGCCAACGCCAAGAATCTTCCGATCTCGGCTGAAATCGGAATCCAGGTCACGAACGGCGCGACAACCACCGTCACGATGACCGACAACAAACGAAACGCCGTCCAGGGCGCCAGACGGGAAGACGGCAGCAGCTGGGTCCCGGACCGGCCGCTGAAGTTCGAGACCACGTACACGGCGATCGTCACCGCGACCGCCAACGGTGAGACCGCCACGCAGACGACGACGTTTACGACGATGAAGCGGCCCAGCGGCGACCGGGTCGGCACGGGGCTGTACTTCTTCGACGGCCTGACCTACGGCGTCGCGATGCCGGTGGTCGTCGAGTTCGAATCGGAGATCCCGGAGAAGGGCCGAGCCGATGTCGAGCGGCGCATGTTCGTCACGTCCGACCCCCCGCAGCCGGGCGTGTGGCACTGGTTCGGTGAGCGCCAGGCGCTCTACCGCCCGCCCAACTACTGGCGGCCGGGGACGAAGGTCACTGTCCGGATCGCGTTGGACGGGCAGCCGATCGGCAACGGCAGGTACGGCGACATGGACCGCCGGGCGAGCGTCACCATCGGCCGCAAGTTCGTGATGGACGTCGACAACACCACGAAGACGATGAAGGTGTACGAGAACGACACCCTGCTCAAGACGATGCCCGTGAGCCTCGGCAAGCCGAGCACGCCGTCGTCGAGCGGCACCATGGTGATCATGGATCGCCAGGAGGAGACGGTCTTCGATACCATGCGCGACCCGGACCCGGAGAACCGCTACCGGATCGACATCGCCTTCGCCCAGCGGCTGACGTGGGACGGCGAGTTCATCCACGCCGCGCCGTGGTCGGTGGACGACCAAGGCAGGCGCAACGTCTCACACGGTTGCGTGAACCTTTCAACGCCGAACGCACAGTGGCTGTACAACCGCACGATGATCGGCGACCCGGTCACCGTGCGCGGCACCGAGCGCAAGCTCGAGCCGGGCAACGGCTGGACCGCATGGGACCTGCCGTGGGCCGACTATCTGAAAGGCAGTGCGCTGGCTCACCCCGAGTTCGGCACCGGCCGCGGCAATGCGGTCGGACAGCCAGGGGATTAACGGGATAATTCGCCGCCAATCAATAGGACATGCCTCACCCGATGAAACCGGGACCCTATCTTCGCGCGTCATTAGGGCACCATGGACGGCGGGATTGGGAGGTGGCGAAGCATGGATCGAAGGATCACGCGCCGCCAGAGTCTACGGGTGGTCGCCCTCGCCACGGTCGCTGGCCTGACCGCGGCCGCCTGCGGAGCTGACCCCGCCGACCCGACGTGGCAGAACGCGGAGAAAACCAAGGGTCCGGAGATGCGCGTGTCGGTGACCGGCCCTGCCGCATCCGCCAAGAACGTTCCCACCTCCGCCGAAGTCACCTACACGACCGAAAACGCGACGTCCGCGACGGTCGAGCTGAAGGAGGCGTCCGGCAACGCCGTCTCCGGTGCGATGCGAGCCGACGGTACGTCGTGGCTGCCGGCCGGCCAGCTGAAGTGGGGTACGACGTACACCGTCACCGTCACCGCCAAGAATGACAAGGACTCGACCGCGACCGCGACGAGCACCTTCACCACCATGGCCAAGCCGGGCAACCTCGTCCGGATCACCTCCAACATCGGCGACGGCAACGTGGTCGGTGTCGGCATGCCGCTGGTACTGCGGTTCGGCCGCGGCGTTCCCAAGTCCACGCGCGCCGCCATCCAACGCCGACTGTTCGCCGAGGCCACTCCGGCGCAGGAAGGCGCGTGGCACTGGTTCAGCGACAGCGAGGTGCACTACCGCCCCAAGGCGTACTGGAAGCCCGGGACCAAGCTGAACTTCCGCGTGCTGACCGGCGGCGTGCCGATGGGCGGCAACTGGTACGGCCAGCGGGACCTCACCATCGACAACGCGTCCATCGGCTCGGCGCTCATCATGACCGTGGACAACCGGACGCACATGATGACCGTCACCAAGGACGGCAAGGTGTTGAAGACGATTCCGGTCAGCCTCGGCAAGCCGAAGACCCCGTCGTCCAGCGGCACGATGGTCGTAATGGAGAAGCTGCGCAAGACGGTCTTCGACACCACATCCGCTCCCGACCCGGCGGACCGCTACAAGATTGATATCGAATACGCACAAAGGTTGACGTGGAGCGGCCAGTACGTCCACGCCGCGCCGTGGTCGGAGGATGTGCAGGGTCGCAGCAACGTATCGCACGGCTGCGTCAACGTGTCCCAGAACAACGCCGCCTGGTTGTTCAGCATCACCAAGGTGGGTGATCCGGTAACGGTCAAGGGCACCGAGGAGAAGCTGCAGTACGGCAACGGCTGGACCGACTGGAGCCTGTCCTGGGACGAGTACATCAAGGGCAGCGCAATTCCGTACGAGGCGCCGACCGCGCCGAACCCCAGCCCTTCGGCCGAACCGAGCCCGAGTCCCTGACCGTCAACCGCGCCACGAACCGCGGTTGTCCGTCGGCTTTCCGGGTGGACCCCACTGACCCGTGTTGCTCTGACTGGTCGACGGCCTGCCCTGCGTTGGCGGGGCTGAGTCGGGCCTGCGCTCCGCGGACGAGGCCCGATGTGCCGCCGGGCACGGCCATTGCCGCCGGCCACATGCGCACCACCGCAGCCACGGCGCCCACCACAGGCGCCGCAACCTGTGCTCGACCATCGCGAGTCTCCACAATGGACATGGGGTACGGCGGCCGCGCCTCCGGTCGGCAGCGACCGCCGCACCCGGTCATTCTCGGCAGATTTGAGGGGGTCTAACTATTAAGTTAGTGCACTAACTTTGTGCCCGTCAATGGTCTGCGAGACAGTTGGCACACCAACTACCCCTGTGATCAACTGAGCGGGCCGACACGGAGGGGGTGTCTGTGGCCGAACTCCCCGCCTATTTGCGCATCGCCAATGGTCTTCGCGCGCGCATTGTTTCTGGCGAACTCGCGCCGGGCGACAAGCTGCCCACCGAGTCCCAGTTGATGCGCGAGCACGGGGTATCCCGGACGGTCGCCAAATGGGCGGTCGCGGTTCTCAAGAGCGAAGGGCTGGTCGAAGGCCGGCGCGGTTCCGGCGTCTACGTACGCAACGTGGGCCGGCTCGTTCGCGAGGCACACGGCCGGAACATGCGCGGGCCGGGGCCGACGTCACCGTTCGCCCGCGATGCGCAACGGGCCGGCCACCGCGCCCACTGGGAGCACCACAGCGAGCGGACTACAGCCGATGCCACGATCGCGGCCCGGCTCGCCGTCGAGCCGGGTACACCGGTCATGCAGACGCGGTACCGGTACCTCGCCGACGACGAGCCGATCCAGCTCGCCATGTCCTGGGAACCGCTGGCGATCGCCGCCGACACCCCGGTCGAGTGGCCCGAAGACGGCGCCGCGGTCGGCGTGGTCGCGCGGCTGGACACGATCGGCGTACACATCGACGAGTTCGTCGAGCGGGTCACCGCCCGTACCGCGTCCGCGGACGAGATCGAGGCGCTGCGGTTGCCGATGCGCGGTGCGTACGTGCTCGTCATCGCGCGTACCTACTACACCGCGGGTACTCCGGTGGAGACGGCGGACATCGTGATTCCGGGTGACCGGTACGAGCTCGTCTACCGCGTACCGGTCGACTGACCCTGCAAGAAAAGGGTGACTGAAGGGACTCGAACCCTCGACACCCGGGACCACAACCCGGTGCTCTACCAGCTGAGCTACAGCCACCACGCGAACGCGCCGACCAATGATAGCCGCTCCCCTACAGTTGCGCGGCGATGCCCTTCGCCGCGTCGACATCGGGTCCGGGTGGCGGCACGAAGACCGTCCGCCGGTAGTACTCCAGCTCCCGGATGCTCTCCCGGATGTCCGCCAGCGCGCGGTGCGCCAGACCCTTGGTCGGCTGCCCGAAGTAGACCCTCGGGAACCACCGCCGGCACAGCTCCTTGATCGACGACACGTCGATCATCCGGTAGTGCAGGTGTGCGTCGAGCCGGGGCATGTCCCGCGCGAGGAAGCTCCGATCCGTCGCGATCGAGTTGCCGCACAGCGGGGCGGTACGTGGGTCGGGCACGTGCGCGAGCACGTACTCCATCACCATGTCCTCGGCCTGCGTCAGGCTCACGATCGAGGCCCGGGACGCCGTCGTCAGCCCCGATTTCGCGTGCATGTCCCGGACAACCTCGGTCATCGTGTCCAGTACCGCGTCGTCCGCGTGGATCACGATGTCCACGCCGTCCCCGAGCACGTTGAGGTCTGGATCGGTGACCAGCGCCGCTACCTCGATCAACACATCCTTGCCGAGGTCCAGCCCGGTCATCTCGCAATCCATCCAGACGAGCAGGTCACTCACATCCCACAGCCTATGCGCAGGTTTCCGGCGGGTAGGGTCTGCTCGTGCGAAGCCCAGTCACTGCCCGGCAGGCGCTGGCCGTCGCCGGCGTGACCGGCGCGGTGGGGGCGTTCTATCTGATCTACGGCAACCGCCACGACTACTACGACTTGAAGATCTACATGAGCGCGATGCGCTGGTGGATCGACGGGAACGCGCTCTACGACTACGCACAGCCGGACGCCCTGCAGGGGTTCCTGTACTTCACGTACCCGCCGTTCGCGGCTCTGCTGCTGTGGCCGTTCGGGCACCTGCCTCTCGGAGTGACGATCGCCGCGTTCACAATCGGCACGGTCATCGCGGTCGCGGTCACGACGTACTGGCTCGTGGCCCCGGTCGCCGACCGGCACGGCGTGGGCAAGTGGTTCGCGGTGGCGCTCGCCGTACCGCTGGTGTTCATGCTCGAGTCGATCCGGGAAACGATCACTTTCGGACAGCTCAACATGCTGCTGATCGTGCTTCTGCTCGCCGACCTGCTCTTCGCGGTACCCAGGAATTCGCGCTGGGCCGGCGTGGGCGTCGGGCTGGCGACGGCGATCAAGCTGTTCCCGGGCATCTTCATCGTCTATTTGCTGATCACGCGGCGGTGGCGGGCAGCCGCCGTGGCGGCGGGCACGGCGGTGGGCGCGACGCTGTTCGCGGCCGCGGTGGCGCCGCGCGACTCGTGGCAGTTCTGGACCGAGTCGCTGTGGTCCACCGAGCGGGTCGGCCGCACGGACTACACGGGCAACCAGTCGATCCAAGGGCTGCTCGCCCGGCTCGTCGTCCCGGATCAACCGAACCGGTTGATCTGGCTGCTGCTCGTGGCGGCGGTGGCCGTCTTCGGACTCCTGCGCGCCCGCCGCGCCGCGGCGGCCGGCGACGAGCTCGCCGGCCTGACGCTCGCCGGCCTGGTCGCGGCCGTCGTCAGCCCCATCACCTGGCCGCATCACCTGTACTGGTTCGTTCCGGCCATCGTGATCATTGTCGACGCGGCCGCCGCCGAGCGCGGGCAACGCCGGCGGCTCGGCCTGTTCGCGCTCGCCATCGGGGTGTACGCCGTCAGCGCGTTCGGTGTCGTGTCGTTCATCGACTGGGGTACCGGGACGTTCCCGACCGATTCGGTGGGCCACTTCCTGCTGCGGAACGCGGTCGTACTGCTGTCGCTGGCGCTGATCGTCGCGTTGCCGATTCGGTCGCGGGCAGATGACGCTTTATATCACATGAGTCCCAAAATAGACAGATCTGTTCGTACGACCTAGATCGTCATATCCTAGATGTCAACGGGACAACGTCCCTCCGGTTAGACACCGTTCCCCCGGTGAGAGTGGCCCTCCGTGCCGACCGCGCGAGGGCCACTCGCGGTTGTCCCTGATGTCTCCGGGCGGAAGGCGTAGCCCGGACGAGAAGGTGGCCAGTCCAGCTCGAGGGTGACCGGCGGCCTGGGCCGTTTTACTACCGGCGCGGGAGCGGGGAGCACGAGCACCGGCTCGGCAGGCGGTGGCGGCGGTACCGACGAGCCGGCGCCGACCTCGGGCAGTTGGCTCGGCTCGACCACGTAGACCACCTGAACGGGTCGGACCGGCCAGCAGAGGACGACGAGCCCGCCGAAGAACAAGGCCCCGCCGAGGACGAGCAGACCCCAGGTGGTCGACGGCAGCCAGCCGACGGTGGCCGAGGCGCGCAACGTCACCTGTACCGGAGCGCTGCCGTCGGGGTTCATCACCACGAGCGCGAAGTGCTGGCCGCGCACCGTGGACGGCACCCAGTCCACAGTGTCCGGTATCGCGGCGCCGGTGGAGTTGGCCACCCAGAACCGCTGTGCGGTCGGTGCGGTAGCCGGAGCCGCGTCCCCGCCCACCGCCGCGGCGCGGACCGGGAGGTCGCCACGGGTCAGCTTCACGTCGGTGATCTGGGTGTGCGGGACACCGGCGAGGTAGCCGGCGACCGCGTTGGCCGGCGCGAGGCCGACGAACGCCGGGCCGGACTCGGTACGGGCGGTCACCCGCAGCACCGTCCCGCCCCCACGGGCGAACGGCATTTCCCGGCGCAGCAGCCCGTCCACGTCGGGGACGACCACGGCGTACCCGTCGGCGGCCAGTGGCTCGATCGGCGCGCCGAATGCGCCATCCGAACCCCGGTGCGCCAACGCCGTCCACAGGACGATGCCGGCCAGCATCACCGGCAGAGCCACCAGCAACAGGACCATCCCCGCGACGACGCGCACGACCCGCATCACGTAGGGAGCAACGAACCGGAATCAGTTGGCGGTACGGCGGGTACGGGCGAACGCCAGACCACCCAGTACCAGGCCGCCGAGCCCGGCCACCAGACCCGCGATGCCCAGCCAGAGCGCCGCCCCCGGCCCGTCCTCGTCGTCATCGTTGCCCGTCGGGGTGGTCGGGGCCGCTGCTCCTGCCGGTACGAGCTTCAGCACCGGCGCCGGGTGCTCCGGCTCCGCGCCGGGCTCGGGCGGCTCGATCCAGCGCACGACGTTGCCGTCGGAGTACGTCTGCAGCGCCTTGAAGACCATCTCGTCGACGTTCGGCAGTGGCCCGAGCGAGATCGGGAACTCCTGGAACTCGCCCGGTTTGATGGCAGCGGACTTCGACGCCGTCCAGGTGATCACCGAGACCGCCTCGGGCGACTTGCGCTGTACCGCCACGGTCCAGCCGGCCACCGGCATCGTGGAGACGTTCGCCACCGGCGCGTCCTCGGGCAGGAACACCTCGACCTTCGTCGTCGACGCGGTATCGCTTTCGGTCGGCACCCGGAACGTCAACCGGGCTAATCCACCCTGTACCGCCTCCTCCGGACTGACGGAGATGTGGGCCGAGGCCGGGTTCGCGACCGCCACCGCGCCGACGAGCGCGGCCAGCACAGCGGCCAGCGAGAACCGGAGGAGTCGCACGTGATACCTCCCAGCTACCTGATGGGCACGATGGCGGTGACGGATGCCTGGTCTATGTCGGACGTCCGCAGGGTGAACCTGAACTGCCAGTCTCCCGCGGTCGGCAGCGAGATCTGACCGAACGAGTGGTTGGGGGGGACCCGCACCAACACGACGTCGATCGGTTCCACGCCGGCCGAGGGCAGGGCGGCGGTCGCCTTCCACTCGAGGACGGTCTGCGGCTTGCCGTCGGCGGTGTACGCGAACAGGTGCAGGTCGTTCGGACCCACCTTGGCCTGGTCGATCTGGACCTGCAGCGTGTACAGCCCGGTGGTGAGCGTGTTGGTGTACCCGGTACCGCCGACCGTGCTGTTCGCCTCGGCGGTCCGGCCCGGGGTGGTCTGCACGAGCACCGTGGTCACGGCCAGGATCACGGCCGTGATGGCCAGCTCGACGCCCACCGCCCGGCGTACCGTTCCCGGTCGGCCCGCCGCCACCCGGTCCCGCACGAGCTTGCGCGAGAACGCGGCGACGCCCAGCACGCCACCGACGAGCGCGATCTTGAGCAGGATCAGCCGCCCGTACGTGGTGTCGATCAGCGCCTTCGGCGTACCGATCTCGATCAGCGCCTGGAGCGAACCCGCGATCAGCAGGATGACGACCGACAGGGCCGCCCAGCGCGCCCAGATCGGCAGGATCGCACCGAGTTCCTCCTCGGTAGCGTTCGGCAGCAGGAACCCGATGAGCATGACCAGCCCGCCCAGCCAGACGGCCATGCTGCCCAGATGCGCGAAGTCGGCGAGCACGGAGACCAGCGGTACCGGAGACGCCGCAGGGTGCCCGGAGATCGGGAAGGTAGCGAGTCCGACCACAGCCAGGATCGACAGCAACCCGCGGTCCGCCACGCTGCCCTGGCCCCGCAGCACCGGCCGCAGCAGCAGCGCGATCGCGCCGAGCGCGGCCAGTCGGACCAGCATGGCGGTACCGAACGGGCCGTCGAACACGTCCCGCAGGTCCGATCCGGTGACGCCGGCGAGCGAGGTACCGGTCGTGTACGGCGCCTGGAGCAGTAACCCCAGCACCGTGCTCAGCGCGACCAGCCCCACCCCCAACCAGGCCAGCAGGCTCGGCCCGCGCCGCGACAGCCGCGGCGGCCACAGGGCGAGCAGGACGAGTACCGGCCCCACGAGCAGGAGGAGGCCGGCGTACCCGAGGTACTTGGCGACCGGTATCAGCACGGCGACCACCGGATCGGTGCCCTGTTCGTCCGGCAGGTCGCCGGTGGCCGACGGCGCACCGACCGAGTACGAGAAACCGCCGCTGACCGGGTGGCTGTCCGCCGAGATGACCCGGAAGCTGACGAGGTAGGTGCCGTTGCCTCCGCCGGGCCGCAGCGGGATCGTCACCACGCCACCCGCGATCGTCGGCGCCTGCTCGGCCCGCTGGCCGTCCGGCCCGACGATCCGGATCTTCCCCGGTACCGCCCGAACCGCCTCGCTGAACTTCAGCGTCACGCTGTTCGGCGCGGTCGGCAGGATCTCGCCGGCCCCGGGGTTGGTACCGGTCAGCACGGCGTGCGCGCTCGCCGGCGCGGCGGCGAACAGCACGCCGGCGAGCCCGAGCAGGATTCCGGCGAGCCCGAGGAGAGCACGTCTCATGGCGGACACTCTGCCGTCAACGGGTCAGCGCCGCAGCCCTGGGCGGGGCGCCGGATGTTCGGCCCAGCGCCCACAGCAGCCCCGCCTGGACAACGGCCGCCAGGTGACCGATCTCGTGGACGATCGCCGTGGTGGAGTTCACGACATCGACCGCGCTGGTCAGCGCCAGGCACACGGCGAGCACGAGCGCGATCGGCACGTAGGCGCGGGCGCGGTCGGGCCGGTACGCCGCCAGCGCGAAGCCGACCGCCAGCGCCACATCGAACGACGCCAGCTCGCGGCTGGCGTGCGGCTCGCCGACGACGCCCAGCCCGCTCAGCAGTACCGGCAGCGCCAGTGCCAGCTGGGCCGCGGCCGCGACCGCGACCGCGACGCGCAGGATCTGCCGTTTCGACGCGGCGGGTGCCGGGAGCGCTGCCATCACGCGCTCGGTGAGGTCGGGCACGTCGGCCGGCGGTACCCGTACCGCCCGGGTGATCTGTTCGGCCTGGGCAAGCCACGATCGGCATTCGGAACACCCGACCAGGTGGACGTCCACCTGGCTGGCCGACCACTCCCCCGGCTCGTTGTCGAGCCGCGCCGACAGCGCCACCCTCACCTCGTCGCACGTCATGAACGGGTAGTCGGCGCGGCACCTCCTGCGGTTCCCAGATCTTCCGCGTACGCTCTGTTTCCGTGATCCCGGCTCAGCGTCACGGCCTAGTCCGGCCTATGCATTCCGGCCGGCAACCAATAGGCGACGATGTTTCTACGTGGGCCATGGCCGCGCGCCGGGGTGACCTCGCCGCCCAGGCGGCGTTCGTCCGGGCGACGCAGGCGCAGGTGTGGCGCTTCGTCGCGTCGCTCGTGGATCCCGCGTCGGCAGACGACCTGACCCAGGAGACGTACCTGAGGGCGTTCCGGGCACTGGCCGCGTACGAGGGCCGGGCCAGCGCCCGTACCTGGCTGCTCGGCATCGCCCGCCGGGTCTGCGCCGACCACATCCGGCTGGTGACCAGGCACCGGCGGCTTGCTGCCCGGCTCACGGCGGAGCCGACCACGAACGGCGGGGACCCGGCCGACCCCCTGTCAGCCGCCGACCTGCTGCACCGGCTCCCCGAGGACCGGCGGGCGGCGTTCGCGCTGACCCAGGTACTCGGCCTGTCCTACGCCGAAGCGGCCGAGGCCGAAGGAGTCCCGATCGGCACCATCCGATCCCGGGTCGCCCGAGCCAGGATCGAGCTCGTCGACGCCGTCCAGGCCGCGCTCGCGAGCTGAG
>Ga0075419_10002895_pt1 | contig 10997 bp, 8 predicted proteins | sample SoiMetdeltSBSDD3_FD_76900 | JGI IMG/M metagenome (GOLD analysis project Ga0075419, IMG submission 76900) | Bulk soil microbial communities from a Populus tree surrounding site in Tennessee, USA - Soil MetaG P. deltoides SBSDD3 | ecosystem: Environmental > Terrestrial > Soil > Tree plantation... | reverse complement strand
TGTAACCAGGCATCAGTTCCAAAGGAACTGTCAAGCGATAGAAATTCTTTACCTTCATTTGAAATTGATTTTCATTATGCGGACATTCCTGATAAACTTTATTTATACATCTGCCGGTATATCTAATTCCGATTTTGTTTTAATCACGCAAGGAACATTTCCCACTTCACGTGAGATCTACAAGCATATTAAATTGACAGTAGTTGAAAAAGGATTACAAGTTCATGGACCTCTATTGTGGACAGGAATCACAGAATTAAGCGAAAACGATAATTCTCAATTTAATCTTCCTGAAGAAGACTAATTCTTCGGCCATAACATAAACCAATGATGAGGTCTGTATCGAAAAATACATTTGACAACATCGCTACTCCGCAATCACTTTTATCAATGTTCCCTGGGGTACATTATCCGTCAATTGCATTCCATTTAGGATAGCATGCTCTTCCAACCTCGCACCCGGCACATTGTTCTGACTCAGAAATTTTGACAATGTCATCGCAGTGCCTACAGTTCTGATCCTGATTCGCAGTGGCTTTTTATTTATTTTGACAGGGTCAGTAAGTGGCTGGAAAGCTTGCATAGTATTACTGAAACTAGCCGAATAGTTATTGAAGTCATTAATCGTGGACACGCCGATCAGGTGATAAAAATTGCCGTTATATTGAATAATATATGAAAGGGTTCTCAACGCTGGCTGGCCTTGTTGTTGTGGTTGTTGGTCAGCAAGCAGGTAAATGGCGGGCAAACCATTCACGGTAATATTTCTTGTTTCCACCGGTACAAGTTTATATTGTTGAGTGATGTTATTAGCAGCTTCCTGCAATGACGCACCTTGTACCAGCATCAGCATCATCAATGCTTTTCCATCTTTTGACGCCAGTTGTACTCTTTGGGGCGTATTCTGGTAATTCCAGTTGGCAGGTATGGGAAATTGAAATTTCAGTACGGGATGATAGAACATATTATTTTCCCGGTACCCTTCCTTTGGATCTTCCCCATAGATCAATCCTTCTATTCTTTTCAAATATGAATTGCGATTTACAATTGGTGAATTTAGATTGAGCTTTTTCTTCCAATCGTCTGCCAACTTATTTACAGCTACATACCGGTCGGCAGGGTTTGGATGCGTTGAGAGGAATTCCGGAAGTTCAGCTGCTTCAGTGCCGGCTGATTGTCTTTCGAGGGTCTTAAAAAACAATGCCATTTGCTTTGCATCGTACCCGATCTTCGAGGAATATTCAACGCCAAGTTGATCTGCTTCCCGCTCGGCATCCCGGCTATACTTTAATAACAACAGCTGTGCACCGGTTGAAGCAAGTTCGGCAAACCGGGCAAGCTCCGGGTTAATGATAATGCCCGCAATAATACCCAGCTGTGCGAAAATTGCATTTCGCTGCTGGGCGACGGAATGACGATAGGAGATATGCCCGATCTCATGACCCAGCACACCGGCAAAATCTGCCTCACTGTTGAAATAAGCCATGATGCCGCGGGTAAAATATACATACCCCCCCGGTGTCGCAAACGCATTGACCGCTTCTGAATTTAATACCCTGAATGAATGTTCAAGTTTGGGGCGATATGACATTGCCGCCATTTGTTTTCCTTTTGAAATGATAAAGTTTTGAATGGCGGTATCCTCATACAATCCAAACTGTGCGATGATCTGTGGATCAGCTTCTTTTCCCATCGCGATTTCTTGTTCTTCCGACATAAGTACAACCTGTTTGCGGCCGGTTACCGGGTTTCTTGCACAATCTGAGAATATCGAACAGGTGGCTAATAAACAGCTGATGACAAGATACTTTTTCATACATGCGAGGTTTTGTGTAATGAATTATTATCTATTTCATATGCATAATAGATGCCATAATTCTCTTCAGCCAGCCTGGGTCTTGCCTTGCAACAATTATAATTATCAAAAAGTGTCGGGACAGATCCCTCCCTGTCCATTGTGTTCCTTATTCTTCAAACCAATAAAGTCTGCTCGAAGGCCGGCAATTAATTCGTTTGAGTCATTTTGATTACAGCACCTTTCTTGGATCGAATAAAAAACTTACCTTCTGCCTTGTGCAATTATTGAAAACCATATTTGTGACGGGAGCAACCGGCAACCAGGGCGGGGCAGCAACAAAAAATTTATTGGACAACGGGTTTCATGTAAAGGCATTAGTAAGAGACCCGGCTAAGTTGAACGCTCATGAAAATCTCCAGGTAATAAAGGGTGACCTGAACGATCCCGGCACCTATAAGGATCATTTGAATGATTCAGACGCCGTTTTTTGCAATTTGCATTTTAAAGAAGGCGTTGACAAAGAAGTAAAGCAGGGAATTGATCTTATCAATTCAGCAAAGGCAAGTCACATAAAATTTTTTATTTATTCTTCGGTTATTGGCTGTGATCTGAATACAGGTATTCCTCACTGGGAAAGCAAGTTTCAAATTGAGAATCATCTAAAGGCCTCAGGAATTGATTTTGCTATAATCAGGCCACCATCATTTTATGAGAATTTATTGTTTCACCAGGTGAAAAGCCGGGTACTAAAAGGCAAATTGGTACTACCAACACGTAAAGACAAAGTGCAACAGTTCATGTCTGCTGCGGATGTTGGTAGAGTTGCAACCAGAATATTTTCCGGGGCTGATAAATATCGTAACACTACAATAGACCTGGCTGCAGACCAGATGGATGGCGAAGGACTGGCTTTATTACTTTCAAAAGTCATGAAAAGAAAGATTACATATCAGCAATTGCCGATGTTAATTACAAGGCTGGTAATGGGCAGGGACCTTGCAAAAATGTTCCGTTGGGTCAATCATCACGATGTAATATTTGTAAAAGACATTGAATCATTCAAGAAACAATTTCAAGGAATGCTAAGTTTCGAAGAGTGGATCAAAATTCATTTTGGATAAGGAAGATGCAGCCTGAACTGAGAAGACAGAATAAAAATTGCTTAACCGGAAATAATATCAAGCACCCTCGTTGCCTGTAGTGTTTCTTCTTTTTATTTACTCGGCCCGGCTTGTAAAATTTATATCACGTGCATGGATCAAATAAATTTTTTAATTTCATCAGCATGCATTTCCGGCTTATCGAGCCACGGCAAATGGCCGCTGTTTTCGAATGGTATAAGCAACGCATTCCTAAGTTTTGTCTTGAAGCCTTGGGCTGTTTCGATCCCGCCAAATGGATCATCCTTGCTCCATAACAACAGCGTTGGTGTTTTAATACATCCTATTTCCTCATCAGACAACATAAATGATGGTCTAGCTTTACCAAGCGGATAAGCCTTTATGATCATACTGATCTCATTTACCTGCGTTCTACTATTATTGAACAAATTTAAATACCAGTTAATAAAAGCGGTGGTGATCACCTGATGTTCTATCGAATACCGGTGACCAAGCCCGATCATAATTTTTTTCATTATTGCTGCAGTTGTTGGCAAACGTGGTATGAGCCATCTCAACCCCGGTAATAACATTGGTATCATAAAAGATGGGACATGGGTGCCATTTATCAATGCAGGAGCTCCTTCAATTACCAGTTTGCTTATTCTTCCAGTCCTTTTAAGGGCATATAATAACGTAAGGCCGCTTCCAAATGAACTTGAAACAATAGGTAGGTGGGGTATCTTAAAATGATCCAGCACGGCATCAATTGTAGAGACCATAATGGACTGTAGCTGATCCCTGGAAAGATCTTTATAACTCGTTTTTTCACTTAGACCACAGCCAGGGCGATCTATAATTATATTTTTATAGCCTTGCAGATTTCTGATAAGAGGCATCCATATAGCTCCTGCAGCCGGCGCGCCATGCACAAATAGGAGAGGTGAACCATTTCCTGTAGTTAGTACCCGGATCCGTATGGATAGTTCCTTTATTTCGATGAAGTGTTCATCCACTTGAACACCGCAACTCTCAAAATATTTTTTTTCCGAGTTGCGATACTTACTGACTTTTCCTGAATTCATTATTAACCCTGGTGAAAGAAATTGGAATGGCTCATTTTACAGCATAATACCGTTTTGCACGGTTGTCAATAATATATTGAGCTAATTTGTTTCCCATCTCTAATCCCGTTTGATTATCCGTTTGAAAATGTATGCCTGCATAAAATCTTGAATCAGCACATTCCTTTGCCTTGCTTTTGAAAAATTCTGCATCGGCCGGGAAAAAATAAGCAAGAACAGTAGCCGCTGCAGAAGACGCAGTAGCATGACCGGAAGGATACCCGGGAAACGGAGGCGTTTGAAATAAAGGTGTAAATGTTGAATCATATTGAAAAGGTCGGATTCCCCAGTAAGCATATTTTGCGTCCATAATGGCTATAGCTGCATCATGTATTGTAACATGCAATATTGTATATATATGAGCACATGCCGGAGCATTTTTGTCAAGATGCAATTCAAACATTTTCTTACTGGCAAGCTCGGTCCAGAAATCCATACCGCTTAAGTTATGCCAGTATAAGGCAAGGTGATCGGAGATGAAATTTCTTTTGAAATCTTTAAGGGTTTTCATGTCATTGGAAAAATCAGGAGGGGCAGGAGGTCTGAACTGATTTCCTGATTTCAACACAAGGGGTTTAAAGCTTGCAGCTGTAATACCGACAGGGTAATCTCCTTTCCATAATTTGGGATCATTGTGCATGGTACCTTTCCATTGAATATCTGATCCATCTTTTTTTGCCTGTTCGATAACGAGGGCAGCAACCTGTTCTCCCAATTTCCATCCATTTTCCACATCACTTGGAAATTGTACACCGGCAGATATGCGTGATTGAGCCGCGTCTTTCCCCAACTTTAATATTGAATCAGCAGCTTCAGGAAAAAAATAGGCCAGTACGTGAGCAGCAGCAGCCGCAGTTACCGAATGTTCACAGGGATAGGAAGGTGTTACAGGCGAAGCGATAACTGGTTTTAATAATGGATCAACCTGGAAGGGACGTTTTCTCTGGTAACTATATTTCACCTTCCATGCTGCAGCGGTTGCATCATTGATAGCCATATTCATCCAGGCCATCGGTGCACGCAGGAACCGGCCAAAATTTTCAAAGGTGATCAATTTATAAGCCATTTCATTCCATCGGTAAGCTGGTGATCCCGCATCCCAATATTGTATCTGGTTCAAAATTCTTTCATTTTGTGTGGCAATCTTTTCTTTTATATCTGCTATTTCTTTTTGCGTTTGTTCTTTATTAGGCGGCGGTGGAACTTTTATTTGTCCCGCATCTTTCAATACCCAGGTTTTTAAATAAGATGGTTCAATTTGAGTTTGAGAAAATGCAGTAATAAAAATGCTGCATAATAAACCGGTCAGTAACAATGTTGTTCTGGACCGCAAGTAAAAAATAGTAAACATAGTTTTATGGTTTTCGTTTAGAGTGCCTACCAAAGGCATGAATTTGTTTCTTTAAAAACATTTTAATACCTGCTCAAAACTATTTTCTTTATTTAATAAAGAATTTGCTGTGCGGCTCAAAAAATTACTCAAGGGGTTCAAATGATAGAATGCTCAGGCAATAGAAGCATGAACCGGTGCATGGTGCTTGCGATATTGTAAAGGAGAAATATTATAATGTTCTTTAAAAACCTTGTCAAAGTGAGTAATATTTTTAAACCCGCTTTCCATTGCTACATCCATCACTGATTTTTCAGAACAAACCAATAAATGAGCTGCTGCCTCCAATCTCTTTTCAAGTAACCATCGTCCCGGAGCCATGCCATACGCCGCATGGAAATCCCTTTTAAAACTCGAAAGGCTCCTGTGACAAAGTCGGGCATATTCACTTAATTGAAGGTTATAAAGACAATTACATTCCATAATTTCTTTCAGATCATCCATATCAGTTAATGCAAGCCTGTAAAAAAAAGCTGTAAGTTCTTTATTATCCCTGTTAGCGACAATATTGAGAAGTAATTCTCTGAACTTTAGTTCTATCAGGTTTTCCGGAGGCTGAGTGGTAAGAGAAAAATAGGGAAGGACAGATTCGTAAAATGCGGTCATTATTGTTGTGGTTTGAACCGGCAAAATTTTATCATTAGAAATTATTGATAAATCAACCGGAGGAAGAACAGCATTATTTTCCCTGATGAACGACCGGATATATTCATCTGGTATATAAAACATCAGGGCGCAAAAAGAGTCCTCATCCACCTTTTCTATTCCCAAAGCTCCTTTTTTCACAAATACGGTTGAACCGGTATCCAGGTGCCAGGTGCGGTCACGGCTGTAGAGATTATGTCTTCCTGTAGTTACATAAAGAAAAATATTATGTTCTGACCAGTCTTCACCTTTAATAAAATCGGGCGGGCATTCGTTTATCAGGAACAATAATTCCTTGCAGGAAAACTGCCGGATCTCAACAGGATGTTGTCTCACAAAATCATAAAAGTTCAACATCAGGTAAACTTTTTATACTAATGCTAAGTTAGAAAAAAGTGTAGGGACAACCTTACATTCGTATTCATTTTTTGCCAGGATATCGAATCAATTTACCCCGTAACAAACACGGCCGATCGAAGTACTATGCGCCGGGTTTCAGTTCATTCAACCACTGCTGTGCAAACTTCCTCATACCTGTAACTGCCTCCTTACCACATCTGAAACATAATTTCCACTCTGCTGATTTTGTCTCATAGACCGGGTTCACAAATACGATTTTGTTTCCTTTCTGTGCTGTTTGTGCACTGAAATCAACAGTGGAAGAGAGATCAAGAAACTGTTTCAGCTGTTTCCCGATAATGCTTTTATAATCCTTTAATTCATTTATTCTTTGTTGTCTTTCCGCTTCCGAAGTTTTGCTTCGATTCATCTGCATGGCCAATTGTTTATCTACAGTAAATTCCGCGAATTTGACTTTAAAAGCTTCTACATCATTTTTATATAATTCTTTCAATGCCTTCACCTCGGTTATCTCTTTTTGCAATTCTTCTTTTGACTTTCCCATTTTTACATCTGGTGATTCTTCCATGAGTTTCAGCATTCCTTGCGCCGCTTCAAGCTGCGGGTCAAGCGTCTCTGCATAGATCTTAATCGTTTCCGGGGTCGACATGGCCTTGATCATTTGATCTGTCTTTTTCTTTCTTTCTTCTGACCATTTAGCATCATCCATCGGTGCGGCGCCACGGCGGCCAGTTGCATGCTTCTCAACATAAGCCATGTATTCTGATTGAAAGGCTGCGGATTGCACATAGTCCTTCACTACTTTTCCCAGGTTCATCATGGTTACTTCACGAACACCTGGGTCAAGTTTTTTACATGCATCGCGGACCTGCGCGGTATAACGTGGTAAGTCAAAGTCTTTTTTTGCGATCTGTTCAAGAGTCATCTGTTTGACTTCCTGAAGTGTGGTTCCCACATCGCTCAACACGTCATTTACTAATTTAAAAGCGACCAGGAAGAAGGCGGTGGTAAGCAGTAGCATCAGTTTCTTTTTCATAGTGTGTATAATTAAGGTGAAAGAAAAGAGTTCATTTAAAATTACAAATTCAATTGCAGGAAAATTTCAGACTGCCACATTTTATTAGATTAAAAACAGGTTGTCGCATTGTTTGTGGTTAAACTTTAACTGGTGCACGTAATAAATGATAACGACCTTGATTCAATAACAATTGCGCGGCTTATTCGTCATCGAAAGCGTTCTCCGTATCCAGAAAAAAATATTTAACGCTATGAAAAAAACGTTCTGTTAATAGATTTTCTCTCTGCCGGCATTAACACAAGGCGGCATGCATTATGAAACTTCTATGGTTTTTAACTAAAATCCATGGAGGAAATCAAATGAAAAAATCTTTACTCTCATTATTTGCTTTTTTCTTATCCTTTCAAATTTTCGCTCAATCAAACATCCGGATAGGTCCGCATACTACCGTGACTTATAATTCCGGTTGGTCAGTTCCGATGTCAAATTTTGCAACCGTAGAAGAGGGCCGGCAGATCATTCAGAATATTCTCGATGCAGTGGGGCGCACTGCAAATTTTGAAATTCGAACAGCCAATATCGAGAATGCGGCCGCCGTCGCATACGGTGGAAAAAGATATGTGTTGTACAATCCGAATTTTATCAATGCACTTGACAGACGTACCGGCAACAAGTGGGCATCCATCAGCGTGTTGGCACATGAAGTCGGACATCATTTAAAAGGCCATACAGTTTCAGGTCAGGGTAGCCATCCCGCGACAGAACTGGAAGCTGACGAATTCTCAGGGTTTGCTTTGCGTAAAATGGGTGCAAGTCTGGAAGATGCACAAGCGACTATGAAATTGATCGCAAATCAAAATGCGACAGCAACTCATCCTGGAAAATCCAGTCGACTTTCAGCAATTGAAAACGGCTGGGCGAGTGCCGATCAGCAAATGACAGGAAGAGATGTTGCGAAAACAAAACAGCCGACGAAACCTGTACAAACTTCTGGTGGAACAACAAGGTATCCGACCAGAACGGGAGGGTCGACCGGATCGGCAGTGTTGCAAACCGTTATCGATATTCTGGGACAAGTATTGTTCAAATCCGATCAGAATGGAAATAGTAAATACTATATGACTGACGGGTTGAATGTACTCAGGATGATCAATAATAATTGGTATACCGTGGGTAAACTGTCCAAACTAAATAATTCAAAGTATCCTTTCGCGATCTATGATAATGCGAATACAAGATTATTTGTAGATCGAACTGGAAATATTCTGAATAAAAATGGACAGTATCTTGGGATGCTCAAAGCAATCAAAGGATAGGAAAAGCATAAAAGAGTCCGCACATGCGGACTCTTTTTTTATTATTTAATTAGCAAGTTTCCTTCTAATCAAAAAGTACAGGATTCTCCTGCTCCGACGGAACGGGCAATTTTGTTCAATGGGCTGCTATCGTGATTACCCGTATTGCTCCATCTATTCCACACTCCTTAAAATGTTTTGGATTATTGATCTAAGCCCGTTAATCTGCAGCCCTAAAAATAAAAAATTGCTTAACCAGAAATATTATCCAGTACTCTCTCCATCATTTTTTTCAGCGCTGATGAACGTTGCAGGCCATAGATATATTCTTCTTCTGATCCGCCTGCTTTTAATTCAAATAGTTTTTTTAAGATCTTTTTTAACCCGCTGTTGTCACGCAACTTTTTTTCATCAGTAAGCAAAAGAATACTCCAGTTTTTCAAAACATACTGAAGATTAACTTCCTGCCAATTCTTTATTTGTAAAATGGCTGCCAGTTTTTTTGCTGCCAATTCTTCTGCCGGCTTACGTTTATTACTATACCGATCTTTCAAAATGGCTGCATAAGCGCGGCTGAGATCGGTAACATCAAACTGCACTGCTTTTTTAACAACGTTTAATTCAAGTCTTGATTCAGCCAGTTTTTTTAAAACAGTTGACGGCGTAAGATATCCCTTTACCGATCTTATCTTCTTCGCTTCCGTTGCTGCAATGTCCTTCTGCTCTTCGCGAATTGGACGAAACCCCGCGCGGTAATAGATCCAGAATGCACCCGAATGAATTCCATCGCTGTTATTTTTTCCAATCTGGTAGGGGTCGGTACTGAACCTCTTTAACCTGTAAACACCCTGGTGGATTTTTAATACCTGTTCAAAAATATATTGTGATTCACCACCACGGTAAGCGGGAAAAATATTAAGACCAATACGGGCACTGTCAAATAATACCCACGAGGCTGCATAAGCAACCGGCAACCCATTTTTAAATACTGTGTATCCCATATAACTGTCGATGGGATGTCTTCTCGCCGGTACCATACCCATCAGTGCGATTGAAAGTCCGCGGGGCAACTGGTAATAACTGATCAATTCTGGCGATGTAAATGTGATCGGGTCAATTTCACGCAAGTGTCGTACAAGTATCATCCTGCTGCATTCGATGATCTTTTCTGATGCTTCTTTATCAAGATGAACTTTCGGGGGATGTATGCCTTGTATCGGCGGACTTTTTTTCTTTTTTATTAAAGAACGATGATAGTAGGGAATGAATAATGAATCCGGCAGGCTATCAGGGGCTATGAAATCAATTTCGATATTTATTCCCATCGCATTCCAAAGTTCATCTTTTACTTCAGGACGAATATCGGTTTCATCAAAAACTGCAATTAACCGGTCAAGCAGCTCTTCTTCTTTTTTCATTGATTGTTTCAGCCATGATCGCCACCCTGCATTGCCATCCTGCATAATTTCCGACTCTACTTTTGGCATGACCACCGAAAGTATAGCCTGGATCTGCGCCTCACTTGCTTCAAAGGATTGGATGCGGATATTTTTTTTATACGTTGCTTTCATCCATTTAACCATTTCAAAACTATAGGCAGCACAAAGCTGTGTATTGGTGATACCGCTATTGTACAGGCCATCTCTTAGTTTCGTATGCGATTGAATATATAAATGCAGTTGCTGCAAAACAATTGATGACTGGGTATAAACAACCTGGTTATCGGGATACGCAATAAGAAAAAGTAAGAGGGAATGAAAAACCTGTACGTCTTTTTTGCTTGTCAGCTTTTCGTTGCTTATCGCTTTCAGCAAATAAAGTTTTTGAGATGAAAATTTTTTTCCATAGCTGTTGCGGATAGAAAAAAGTCGAGATACCAGCTTACCGGCTTTACTCATTTCCCTTTATTTTTTTAAACATAGAACTTATAATTCACTCATGATAGCATTGGCGTGAATATTTTTCAGCCGGCCAACAGACCGGCCTTGGTTATAAAACAAGGTTTACGGACGGAAAAGATAGATTGGGTATAAATGTTGTATGTCACGTTAATTAAATACCAGCAAATAAGTTCAACATGAAACAAAACGATCTTATAGGGATTGTCCCTCCACAATTTAAAGGACAGGATATAGAAGTAGATGCCGTCCAGGATCTGAAAACAGAGTCAGAGGCTCAGCGTTTGTATGATATAGCGAAAAAAAAATTGCTGAACGTAAATAATTGGAACAGGATCGCCGGAGCTGTCACCGCTCGGTTTCAGATCA
>Ga0075419_10002890_pt1 | contig 11004 bp, 10 predicted proteins | sample SoiMetdeltSBSDD3_FD_76900 | JGI IMG/M metagenome (GOLD analysis project Ga0075419, IMG submission 76900) | Bulk soil microbial communities from a Populus tree surrounding site in Tennessee, USA - Soil MetaG P. deltoides SBSDD3 | ecosystem: Environmental > Terrestrial > Soil > Tree plantation... | reverse complement strand
TCCTTGGCGTCTTGGCGAGAGCTAATTTCTTTCAGGTCCCAATAACCAGGCTGACCGTCGTAGTCGCACTCCCACCGATATTCAGCGTCTGGAACGTTTTCGCGCCCTCGACCTGATACTCCCCTGCCGTCCCGGTCGTTTGCTTGAAGCAGTCGAGCGCCATGCGCACACCCGTTGCACCGACAGGATGGCCGGCGCCGATGAGTCCGCCACTCGGATTCACGGGAATGCGGCCGCCGATCTCTATCTCGCCCTCTTCGATTGCGCGCCAGCTCTGGCCTGGAGCGGTGATGCCGAAGTGATCGATCGCCATGTACTCGGTGCTGGTGAAGCAGTCGTGCGTTTCGATGCCGTCCAGCTGCTCCACGCCCGCGATGCCGGCACGCTTGAACGCATCGGTAACCGCGCCGCGAACGTGCGGGAACACGTACGGCCCGCCTGCGCTCGCACGGACTTTCGCCTCGTAAGTGATCGGCGCAGTGCGATGTCCCCAGCCCTTGATGTACGGAAATACTGCGAGATCGATCCCCAGCCGCTTGGCGTGCTCGCGCGCACGCGCTTCGCTCGCGAGGAACACGATCGCGGCGCCGTCGGTGATCTGGCCGCAATCCTGCTTGCGGATGCGTCCTTCGATCGTCGGGTTCGCGCCTTCGTCCTGCGTGAAGCTGCGCTCATTGAAGGTCCAGCGGCGAGTCTGCGCGTTGCGATTGCGCCGGCCGTTGCCGAAGTTGATCTCGGCGATACGCGCGAGATGTTCCTGTTTCAGGCCGAAGCGACGTTCGTACTCGTCGGCGACATCGCTGAACACGCGCGGCCACGGATAGCGCACTTCCTTGTACTCGTGCCCGCTCCACATCGCAGGTCCGCCGATGTACTGCGCGGCCTGCTCGCCCGACACGTTGCGCATCTGTTCGACGCCGAGCACCGCCGCGAGCCCGTAGCGTCCTGCTTCGATATCCGCCGACGCCGCGAGCATCGCCAGGCTTCCGGATGCGCACGCGCCTTCGTGACGAGAGGCGGGAAGGCCTGCAAAAGCAGGATCAGCGGCAGCGAACAAGCCGCCGAGATGGCCTTGATTGCAGAACAGCTCCGCCGCGAAGTTACCGACGTGCGCGACCTCGACGTCCTGCGGCTCGAGCTTCGTCTCGGCCAGTCCCTGCAGCACCGTGTGGCGCATCATGTCGGCGATCTCCATGCCGTTGCGCGCCCAGTTGTCGGCGAAGTCGGTCTGATAGCCGCCGAGCAGGTACACCCGTGTCGTCATGTCGCATCTCCCGCGAGCGCGCGAAAGCGAGCGCTCGCTCGTACATATTCCTCTTCGAGCCGCTGCACGATGTCCGCGACCGGCTCGATCGCACGAATCACTTGCAGCCCTTGACCGCATGCCCACAGATCGCGCCAGCGCTTGTAAGCATCGCCGCTGCCCGTGTCGTAGTTGCGCGAGGCGGCAGAGTCGAGCGTTCGCGGATCCATCCCGCAGGCTTCCAGACTCGGTGCCAGCCACGACGCCGCGGTTCCGGTAATCGCAGCGCTGACGATCAAGTCGTCGGGCCCGCAGTCGACAACCATCTGTTTGTACTGCTGCACGGCACGGCTCTCCAGTGACGGCAGGAAACGCGTGCCCATGTAGACGAAGTCTGCGCCTGCAGCGATCGCACCGGCAATGCCGGCGCCGTCGGCAATCCCGCCGCCGACCACGATCCAGCCGTCGAAGAACTCTCGCACGGCGGAAATGAACGCGAAGGCGCTGAGATGACCGGTGTGACCGCCCGCCCCGGCTGAAATACACGCAAGGCCGTCGACTCCCGCTGCAGCCGCTTTGCGCGCGAGGTTGATGTTGACGACATCCGCGAACACCAGCCCACCGTAGTCGTGCACGACCTGCAGCGCCGGCTTCGGCGAGCCAAGTGCGGTAATCACGATCGGCGGCTGATGACGCCGCACCAGTTCGAGGTCATCGCCGAACCGCGTGTTCGTCGAGTGGGTGATGAGGTTCGCGACCCACGGCCCGATCGGCTCTTTGCCCGTCGCGCGCGCGACAGCGAGTCGCTCCTTGATCGTGGTCATCCACTGATCGAGTTCCTGGCTCGTGCGGCAGTTCGGTGTCGGGAACGCGCCGGCGATGCCGGCTTCGCACGCAGCGACCACGAGCTCGGGCCCGGAGACGAGGAACATCGGCGCCGCGAATACCGGCAGGCGCATTGGGAATGGCCAGGGACGACGAGGCGTGTCAGCGGGAGCGGCGCTCATACCAGCGAGAGCCTAGCAGCGTTCGATCAGCATCGCCGCTCCGACGCCCGCGGCGCCGCTCGTGACGACGAGACCCGTCTTTCCATCACGCGCTTCGAGCACATCGAGCAGCGTCGAGAGCAGGATTCCACCGCTCGCACCCATCGGATGGCCCTTCGCCAGATGGCCGCCGGCGACGTTCACGCGCCCGGGATCGACATCGCGATCGCGCAGGAACATGGCGATGGTCACGGCGAACGCTTCCATGAATTCGATGCAGTCGACGTCGCGGAGCTGCATTCCAGCTTGCTTGAGTACGCGATCCATCGCGTCCATTCCTGCCAGCAGCGAAGCATAGGGATCGCCCCCGCACTCGGCGTAGCCGACGATGCGTGCGCGTGCACGACGCGAGCTATTCGCTGCGCCGACGAGCGCAAGCGAAGCGCCATCGCAAATCGGCGGCGCGTGCGCGAACGTGTGGCGATGATCGAGCTGACGTCCGAGCGCCGCCGCATAGGTGTTCGCAAGCTCGCCGAACGCGGGCCGCATTGCCGCGAGACTGGCTGCACTCGTCTGCGGACGTACGCATTCTTCGACGACCAACGTCGTCCCATCGGGCCGCTTCATCGGGATTCGCGAGCGCGTGAGCGCCGGACTCGCCTCGGCCGCCGTCGCTCGCTGTTGCGAACGCAGTGCGCATGCATCGAGCGCTGCTCGATCGATCCCCTCGTCCTCGGCCAGGCGATCGGCCGCGAGCGCCACCGGGATATAGCGACTGCGCGCCGGCATCGTCGCATCGGTGTAGTAGTCGGCACCGTCCGCCATGAAAGGAACGCGCGACATCATCTCGACGCCGCCGGCCAGTGCATTGCGCACCTGCCCGGAATTCACCATCGACGCGGCCTGACCAATCGCAGTCAGTGCCGACACGCAATAGTTGTTCAGCGTATACGCAGAGGCTGTGTCAGGCAGGCCACTGTGCAGTTTCGACACCAGCGCGATGTTGCCGCCCTGGGCGCCGATCTGGCCGACACAACCGAGCAGCAATGCTTCGGCGCGCGCAGTGACTTCATCGTCGAGACGCGTATCGAGCGATTCGCACAACTGGTGAATGAGCTGCTGCGGCTTGAGTGCCGCGAGGCCGCCGTCGGCGCGAGCCTTGCCGCGCGGCGAACGCACGACATCGAACAGGTACGCGGTCCCGGCGGAGCTCATGAGTGCGGGCGAGCCTAGCATCCGCAAGTCTCGTAACGCAAGTTACACGGTCAGGTGCCGACGATGGATTCCGGCCGCACGCGCCGTCCAACTGTATTCAGGGTCGTTCATCGCAGGAGGGGATCATGCGTACCGTGAATTTCTTGCTGCCGACTGTCGCCGCCGCAACCATGAATGCAAGCGGCGCACTGGCCGCCCCCACCGTCAGCGAACTCTACGCCCAAGGAAAGTTTTGCTCGGCCACCGCGGAAGCGGTGTTTCGCGCGTGCAGCAACGAGTCGCTCGACGACTACTGGATCGGCTATGGCATCTGCATCAACGAGTCTGACGTACCCGACCGCAGCGAGTGCTTCGCCGACCTCGGCGAAAGCCGCCGCGAAGCAAGCGACGAGTGCGCGGCGCAGCGCGTAGCGCGCACCACGCTCTGCAAACAAGTCGGCGAGGGTCGCTACGATCCGGAATTCGAGGAGACCGACTTCGACTCGGACTTCAGCAACCTGACGAACCCGAACCCGTACTTTCCATTGGCCATCGGCAATCGCTGGGAGTACAGCAGCGCCGAGGAAACGGATGTCGTGCAGGTGCTGAACCGGACCAAGCTGATCGACGACGTGCGCTGCATCGTCGTCCGCGACGAAGTCTTCGAGGACGGCGTGCTCCACGAAGGCACCAACGACTGGTTCGCGCAGGCGAAGGACGGCACCGTCTGGTATTGCGGCGAGGAAACCGCGTCGTTCGAAGTATTCGAGGGCGATCGGCCGATGAAGCCGGAACTGGTCAGCATCGACGGCTCCTTCAAGGCGGAGCGCGACGGCGACAAGCCCGGCATCATCTTTCTCGCGAATCCCGTCCCCGGCCAGGTCTACATAGAGGAGTCGTCGCTCGGCAATGCCGAGGACGCAACCAGGATCCTCTCGATCGACTACTCGTACGGCAGGAACACAAATCTCGATCGGCTCGTACCGCCGCAGCTCGCGCAACTGCTGTGCAAGAGGAACTGCGTGGTCACGCGGAACATCTCGCCGCTGGAGCCCGGCGTAGTCGAACGCAAGTACTACGCGCCGGGCATCGGCGTATTCCTCGAGACAGCGCCGCAGACGGGCGAAGTCGTGCGACTGGTGAAGTGCAACTTCGACCCGCGCTGCTCGCAGCTACCGCATTGACGCGGCGCGCTTCAACGGCGCGCTGACGTCGATGCGCTTGCCGCCGACCAGATACGTGTGCAGGTCGGCGGCGAAGCGCTTCATCTTCTCCTGCAGCAGCTTGTTCCGACGCAGCAGCCAGTTGTAGCCGATGACTGCCGGAACCGCGACGAACAAGCCGATGGCGGTCATGATCAGCGCCTCGCCGATCGGCCCCGCGATCTGCTCGATGCTGGTCTGGCCCGACAGCGAGATCCGCTGCATCGCGTTGTAGATGCCCCAGACCGTGCCGAGCAGGCCGACGAAAGGCGACACCGACCCAGTCGTCGCCAGGATCGACAGCCCGGCGACCAGCCGATTGGTCACGCTCTCGATCGAACGATACAGCGACACGGTGATCCAATCGTTGAGCGAGATCTCCTGCGCCAGTTGGCCTTCGTGATGTTGTGCCGCGCGTATGCCGTCCTCCACCAGCATCCGGAAAGCGTTGTCGCGCCCGGACAGCGCTGCCATGCCGTCCCACGGATTGCCCGACGCCCAGAACTTCTTCTGCGCCTCCGCATACGACTTCGCGATCAGGCGCTGGTCCCAGAACCGCGTCAGGATCACGAACCACGAGGCCAGCGACATGAGCGACAGGACGATCAGCACCCCGATCGACAGGCCGTCGGCCTGCGCGATCAGCTGCAACAAGCCATCCGGACCGGTTTCCATGACTGCCTCCGCCGATTTACGACCACACTAGTCGTAATCACTATGACAGTTGTAGTAGATGCTACGCAAGTGCTTGCGGCCCTATGACACCAGGCGTAGGCTCACTGCATGGCCACCGCGAAACTGAGCAAGCTCGAACTGAACATCATGGAGGCGTTGTGGACGCGCGGCGCGTGCTCCATTCGCGAAATCCACGATGCCTTCCCGAAGCGCGGCCGCCCCGCCTACACCACGGTGCAGACCATGGTGTATCGGCTGGAAGCCAAGCAGATGGTCCGCCGCGCCAAGAAGATCAGCAACGCGCACATCTTCGAGGCCGTGATCAGCCGCGACGCCGCACACCGGCGCCTGGTCGACGACCTGCTTGGCCTGTTCGGCGGCCAGGCGCAGCCGGTGATGGCGCACTTGATCGAGTCCGGCAAGCTGACGCTGGATGACATCAAGGCTGCCGAAAAGACGCTGCGCGAAGCGACGCGCAAGGACCGCGACTGATGATCGCGTTCCTCCTCACCCACCTGTGGCAGTCGACTCTCGTGCTGCTCGCGGCGTGGGTGCTGGCGTACGCGTGCCGCCGCAACTCGGCCGCAGTTCGTTACTGGATCTGGTTCGTCGCTTCCGTAAAGTTCCTGGTGCCGCTCGCACTGTTGCAGCAGTTCGGCGATCGCCTCGGTCGCTCGCTTCCCGAGCCGTTGCCGGTCGACGCTGCACTGATCGAAAGCGCCAGCGCCGTTTTCGTGCCCTCGATGCCGCGGGACTTCGCGACTGCCGATGCCGCCGGGTCGTACGTCGTCGCAATCGGGGTCGCGATCTGGGCCTTGGGTGCAGCGGTGCTGTGCCTGCGATGGTTCCTGCAGTGGTGCTCGGTCCGGGCGCGCCTGGGCTTCGCGCCGGAAGCGTCCCTGGATCTGCCGGCTCCCGTTCGCCTCACGTCGAGCGATCTGCCGACTGGCGTCTTCGGCATTTTCCGCCCGGTGGTGATCCTGCCGCGCGAAGTCATGCACTCGCTGACGCCTGCGCAGCTCCGCGCCGTCCTAGCGCACGAGCTTTGCCACATCCGTCGCCACGACAATCTGACGGCGGCGATTCACCACTGCGTCCGGGTGCTCTTCTGGTTCTATCCACTCGTGTGGTGGATCGGCGCGAACCTGCTGCGCGAACGAGAAGCGGCGTGCGACGAACAAGTCATCGACGAAGGCCACGAGCAAGAGATCTACGCGGAATCGATCCTCAATGCGTGCCGGCTTGGCGTCATGGCGCGGCTCTCGACTGTCGCGGCATCGACCGGTGGCGATCTGAATCAGCGCCTGTCATCGATCATGAGCGAGGAGCGCGCCAAGCCGATCACACACGAGCGCTTCACGTTGCTGTTCGCGGCAGCGTGCCTGGTGGGCTTCGCACCGCTCGCGGCGGGGATTGCCGACGGCGCATTCCGCGAGGCATCGGACGCAGGTCCGGTGACCTTCGAGGCGATCACCCTCACGCCTTCGCAGTCAGGCTGGTGGCCCAGCGCGCGATTCGAGCCGGAGCAAGGACGGCTGGAGCTGAACAACTTCTCGATCCTGCAGCTGATCGTGTCCGCGTATCCCTGCTCGATCGTCAACGATCAGACGGCCGGCCTCGATCGCATTCGCTACGACATCGAGGTGCGCTGGCGCGCCGAGCATGGCACGAGCGAGCGGCACCTGTACCGAGCGGTGCTGCAGCAGATCCTGCAGAGCAACTCGAATCTCGAAGTCCACGTGCGGGACCTCCACTAGGTCAGTCGCCAAGGCCGGCGCGGCGCAGCCCCGCGACGTAGCGCTCAACCTGCGCGGTCTCTCTTAAATAGAAGAGACGCTTGCGCGCGAACGAGCACGAGAATCCCGGCTTGCGCCGCAACAGGTCTGCTACGGCGGTGGCCAACTCCTCCGGCCGCTGCAAGTAACCGAGCGCCGCGACGCGATGGGCGAACGCCCAGTAGTGGCAGTTCGGCACGCGCGTGGCTTTCGTCGCCCACTCGACTGCCGACTCGAATTCGCCGGCCAGCAAGTGCGCAAGTGCGCGGTAGGCGTAGCAAGTCCACCGTTGCGGGTCGTGCGGACTGAGCTGGATCGCCCGCTCGAAACACGGCATCGCTTCGCGAAAGCGGCCTTCGAACGCCAACGAATCGCCCAGCCCGCAATACACGACTGCCAGATTGGGATTGAGCTCGACCGCCGACTCCAGCTCGGCGATCGCATCCTGATACACCTTGCTTGCGAGCAGCGCGCGGCCGCAGGCGAAGTGCGTCATCGCGTCGCGCTCGTCCAGTTCCACCGCCTTGCGTGCGGTGGCGAGTGCATTGTCGAGCCGCTCCGGATTCGGCTCTGCATCGAAGTAGACCATCTCGAGCACTTCCGCATAAGCGAGCCACGCGTATGCCTGCGCCAGGCTGTCGTCCAGCTCGATGGCACGACGGAAAAAGCGCTGCGCTTCGAGATTGTCCGACGCCGTCGACTGATAGAAGTGCTTCATGCCGAGATGGAAGCAATCCCACGCGCGCAGCGCGGACTGCGACTTGCGTGTCGCACGCCGGCGCTCGACGCTGCAGACTTCCGGCTCGATCCGCGCTGCGATCGTGGCGACGATCTGGTCCTGCACTTCGAAGATCGAGTCGAGCTCGCGATCGTATTGCTCGGCCCAGACGTACGCGCCGCTCTCGGTCTCGACCAGTCGCGCTCTGATACGCACGCGCGTGCCAGCCCTGCCGACGCTTCCCTCCACTATGTAGTCAGCACGCAAGTCCGAGGCCACGCGTCGCACGTCGGCGCTGTGACCGCGAAACGCGAAGCTCGGTGAGCGTGCGACGACCAGCATCGAGCGATGCTTCGACAACGCAGTGATGATGTCCTGCGTGATCGCGTCGGAGAAATACTCCTGCCCGGGATCGTCGCTCGCATTCTCGAATGGCAACACTGCAACGGTCGGCCTGCTGCTCGACTCCGCTGCGTGCCCGATCGACGTTACGCGCGGCAGAAATCGATACCCGCGCCGATGCCGCGTCTCGATGAAGCGCGGCTGACGCGAATCGTCCGCCAGCGCCCGACGCAGCTCCTGGACGCACGCGACGAGCGCATCGTCGCTCACCACGGTGTCGTGCCACACGGACGCAAACAACGCCTGCTTCGGTACGAGCTCGCCCGCGCGATCGAGCAGCGCACCGAGCACCGCGGCCGCCTTCGGCGTCAGATTCACCTCCTGCAGCCCGCGCCACAACCGCCCGGTCGCAGGCTCGAAGCGAAACGGCTCGAAGCTCAGGGTTGCTTGCATCGTCGGCTCCTGCAGTGATGCACGGCGAAATCTCGGCGCATTTCCGGCACTCGCACGGGACTTCGCGCGCGCGGCTGCCTAACGTGGCGTCCATGCACACGAAGGTCGATGCGCGCGAGCTGGAGACCAAGGTCAAAGAGATGTACCGCGACGTGGCGACGAACCCGCGCGGTTACTTCCATTTCGAGATGGGCCGGGCGCTGGCCGAGAGACTGGGATACTCGCCGGCCGATCTCGACTGGGTGCCGTCCGGAGCCATCGAAAGCTTCGCGGGAGTCGGTCATTTCTTCCATCTCGCCGCGCTCCAGCCCGGCGAAGTCGTCATCGATCTCGGCAGCGGCTCCGGCATGGACACGTTCGTCGCCGCACTGAAGGTAGGTGCGGCCGGCCGCGTCCTGGGCATCGACATGACGAAGGAGCAGCTCGCCAAGGCCGAGCGCCTGCGCCGGCTGCACGATTTCCGCAACGTTGCCTACCTCGACGGGTACATCGAAGAAACCGGGCTCGAACCCGACACAGCGGATTGCATCATCTCCAACGGCGTCATCAACCTCGCCCCGGACAAGGCCAGGGTGTTCAAGGAAGCCGCGCGGCTGCTGCGAACCGGCGGGCGGCTCGCCATTGCGGATATCGTCACGGACCAGGAGCTGCCGGACAGCGTCGTCTGCAGCGCCGAGTTGTGGGCGGCGTGCATCGGCGGCGCCGCGCAACGTGAGCGCTATCGCAAGATGATCGAGCGTGCGGGATTCGAAGTGCGACGCGTGCAGGAAAACACCGAGTACCGGTTCATCTCGGATAGCGCGCAGGGAGCGACCCGCAAGTTCGGCGTGAAGAGCGTGTCGATCCTGGCCGTGAAATCAGGATGACAGGGCGTCGCGCAACGCCCGTAAGAGCTGCGCACCGTTGCCGCGCCATGCGCTGCCGTGCATGCACGCCATCGTCATCGGCTCGTGCTTCGCGAGTGACTCCAGCACCTCGCGGGTCTGCGGTGCGTGCGCAAAGTAGTCGAGCGGCTTGCGGAACGCTTCGCTCGGACCGAGGATGTCCGACTCCGTGAGCGCGACAGCGCCGTCGCCACCCTGCGTGAACAAGTCGCCGCAGAAAAACGTGCGCGTCGTCATGTCCATCGCGAGCCCGCACTCCCACGCGTGCGGCACGTGCGGCGTGTCGAACCAGCGGATGCGATGGTGACCGAGATCCAGCTCTTCCTTGTCGGCCAATACCTTCGGCAGGCGGTCGGCAAAGTCATTCACCGACGTCATGGCCGCCACGCGACTGCAAACCGGCACTGCATTGGGCGCGGCGCCGAGAAACTCATTGATAGCACCGCACTCGTCGGCTTCGAAGTGCGAAAGGGCGACGTACCTCAGCCGTGCGACCGGCATGACGGCGGCGATCGCCTCGCTGACGACGGGAAACAGCCGACGTAGCCCCGTGTGAAACAGGAACGGTGCATCGTCCACGACCAGGTACTGGTTGAAGCTGAATCCCGGCGTGCCGGGAATCGAGACGGGCGTATTGATCCGATAGATGTCCGCCGCGATCTCGTGGATGTTCGTGCCATGGGCGGTGTTGGTAATCATGGCGCGATACTACCCGCGCGCAGCAAGGCGCACGACCGGCGTCGCCAAAATGGTCGTCCGAACGTGCATCTGCGGAGCTCTGGCGTGCCGTGGGCAAACGCAAGGAGCGGCTCCTGGACACAGAGGTGCCGGGCTCCTCACGTCACGAGATGAACGAACATCTGATTGCGCACGGGCACTGGTACGTCGAGCTGCGCCAGCGCGCAAAGGATGGCCGGATGCTGATCGTCGAGGCGCGTCTCGATCTCGAGGGGCGTCGGGGGTCGCCGACTGGTGCTCGAAAGCACGCGCGACCATGCGATTCCGGGCGCCCGCGTGCAGCGCGAGCTGCACGCGGACGGTCTCGTTTGCACGATTGAGCTGTCGCTGCTCGAATAGGAAGTCAGCGGCCGCTAACGCAAGTCATCATGCTGCAGCGGCCCGCTCGTTGAAGCTCTCGAGCTGCAGCTGTCCCTCCTCGATTGTCAGCGTGGTCAAGGACGCCGGACCGATCTCGATGCGGGCGTACTCATCGATTCGCGTCGGCAGCACCAGCGACACCACGGAGCGGATCACCTCCGCGTGAGTGACGATCGCGATCGTCTCTTCACCGAAGGTCTGCTCCAGCTTGCGGAAGTGCGCCAAAGCGCGCGCCTGCACGTCGCGGACAGTGTCGCCGGCCGGCGTGCGCGATACCCCGCGGTACTTGTTCCAGCGCTGCCACTGCGGGTCGGCTGCCAGCGCCTCGAACGATTGACCCGCCCAGCTGCCGAAATCCACTTCGTCCATCTGCGGCACGATCCGCACCGTCGTGTCGCGCAGTGCGGCGATGATGCCTGCTGTGTGCCTCGCGC
>Ga0075419_10002888_pt1 | contig 11005 bp, 9 predicted proteins | sample SoiMetdeltSBSDD3_FD_76900 | JGI IMG/M metagenome (GOLD analysis project Ga0075419, IMG submission 76900) | Bulk soil microbial communities from a Populus tree surrounding site in Tennessee, USA - Soil MetaG P. deltoides SBSDD3 | ecosystem: Environmental > Terrestrial > Soil > Tree plantation... | reverse complement strand
TGCGCCGCCTTCCCTCGTCGCGAAGCTCCTCAGTCCAGGCGCCGCGGCGCTCCGCTCCGCTCAATGCCCACCTCGCTCCGCTGCGCGCCCTATGCGCCGCCTTCCCTCGTCGCAAAGCTCCTCAGTCCAGGCGCCGCGGCGCTCCGCTCCGCTCATGGCGCCACAGCGTAGCCGGCAGACCGATCAGGATTCGAGAAGCGGCGGTGGCCGAACGGGATCTAGCGTGGACGTGTTCCAACCGGACTGACGACTTCAGGAGTGACCATGTCATCGACCCAGGGAATCAAGACCGTACTGCACCCCGTCTCCGACCTGGAAGCGGCCAAGGCGGTGTACACGGCACTGCTCGGCATGGAGCCGCAGCACGACGCACCGCACTACGTCGGATACGAGGCGGAGGGCCAGCACATCGGACTGGTACCGAACGGTGGACCGCAGGGCATGACCACGCCGGTGGCCTACTGGCATGTGCCGGACATCGAGGCGAAGCTGGCCGAGGTGACTGCCGCGGGCGGCACGTTGAATGAGCCCGTACGCGACGTGGGCGGCGGCCGCTTGGTGGCCACCATCACCGACCCCGACGGCAACGTCCTCGGGCTGCTTCAGGACCGGTGAGCACCGACGACCTGCCTATGATCGAGGGCGACGTCGAGGTCCTCGAGATCGACGCGCTACCGCAGGGCCGGTAGCAGAGGAGACGGGATGAGCAAGGTGCAACTTGCCGACAGCCACGATGTGATCCGGGTGCATGGTGCGCGGGAGAACAACCTCAAGGATGTCAACGTCGAGTTGCCGAAGCGGCGGTTGACGGTTTTCACCGGCGTGTCCGGCTCGGGCAAGAGCTCGCTGGTTTTCGACACGATCGCCGCGGAGTCGCAGCGGATGATCAACGAGACGTACAGCGCGTTCGTGCAGGGCTTCATGCCGACGTTGGCCCGGCCGGAGGTCGATGTGCTCGACGGGCTGACGACGGCGATCATCGTGGATCAGGAGCGGATGGGCGCCAACGTCCGCTCGACCGTCGGCACGGCTACCGATGCCAACGCGATGCTGCGCATCCTGTTCAGCCGGCTCGGAAAGCCGCACATCGGCCCGCCCAACGCGTTTTCGTTCAACATGCCGTCGGTGCGGGCCGCCGGTGCCATCACGGTCGAGCGGGGTACGCAAAAGAGCGAGAAGGTGACGTTCACCCGGCTGGGTGGCATGTGCCCGCGCTGTGAGGGCATGGGCTCGGTCACCGACTTCGACCTGTCGGCCCTGTACGACGACTCGAAGTCGCTCAACGAGGGTGCGCTGACGATCCCGGGCTACAGCATGGACGGCTGGTACGGCCGCATCTATCGCGGCAGCGGCTTCTTCGACCCGGACAAACCAATCCGCAAGTTCACCAAAAAGGAAATGCACGACCTGCTGCACAAGGAGCCCACCAAGATCAAGGTGGAGGGGATCAACCTGACCTACGAGGGTCTGATCCCCAAGATGCAGAAGTCGTTCCTGGCCAAGGACGTGGAAGCGCTGCAGCCACACATCCGCGCGTTCGTGGAGCGGGCAGTCACCTTCACCACCTGCCCCGAGTGCGAAGGCACCCGGCTGACGGCGGCGGCCCGATCATCGAAGATCAAAGGAAAGAACATCGCCGACGTCTGCGCGATGCAGATCAACGACCTCGCCGAGTGGGTACGTGGTCTGGCCGAGCCGTCGGTGGCGCCGCTGCTCGCCGCGCTGGGCCACACGCTGGACTCGTTCGTGGAGATCGGGCTGGGCTACCTGAGCCTGGATCGGCCGTCCGGCACGTTGTCCGGCGGCGAGGCGCAGCGGACCAAGATGATCCGCCACCTCGGCTCGTCGTTGACCGACGTTACCTATGTCTTCGACGAGCCCACCGCGGGCCTGCACCCGCACGACGTCCAGCAGATGAACAACCTGCTGCTGCGGTTGCGGGACAAGGGCAACACGGTGCTGGTGGTCGAACACGAACCGGAGACGATCGCGATCGCGGACCACATCGTCGACCTCGGCCCCGGCGCCGGTACCGCCGGCGGCGAGGTCGTCTTCGAAGGCACCGTGAAGAGGCTACGGGCCAGCGGCACCCTGACCGGCCGGCACCTCGACGACCGGGCCGCCGTCAAGGAGGCGGTACGAACGCCCACCGGAATGCTGCAGATCCGCGGCGCCACCACCCACAACCTGCAGAACGTCGACGTCGACATCCCGCTCGGCGTCCTCGTCGTGGTCACCGGTGTCGCCGGCTCGGGCAAGAGCTCGCTGATCGACGGCTCGATCGCCGGCCGCGACGGTGTCGTCTCCGTCGACCAGACCCCGATCCGTGGCTCGCGGCGCAGCAATCCGGCTACCTACACCGGGTTGCTCGACCCCATCCGCAAGGCATTCGCCAAAGCCAACGGCGTCAAGCCGGCATTGTTCAGCGCCAACTCCGCCGGTGCCTGCCCCACCTGCAACGGCGCCGGAGTCACGTACGTCGACCTGGGCATGATGGCCGGCGTCTCCACGGTCTGCGAGGAATGCCAGGGCAAGCGGTTCCAGGCATCGGTGCTGGAGTACCACCTCGGTGGCCGCGACATCAGCGAAGTGCTCGCGATGCCGGTATCCGAGGCCGAGGAGTTCTTTGGCGCCGGCGAGGCGCGTACGCCGGCCGCGCACACGATCCTGCGTCGGCTAGCCGACGTCGGGCTCGGCTACCTCAGCCTCGGCCAGCCACTCACGACGCTGTCCGGCGGCGAGCGACAGCGGCTCAAGCTGGCCAGCAACATGGCCGATACAGGCCGCGTCTACCTCCTCGACGAACCCACCACCGGCCTGCACCTCGCCGATGTCGAACACCTGCTGGGTCTGCTCGACCAGCTCGTCGACTCCGGTACGTCCGTCATCGTCATCGAACACCACCAAGCCGTCATGGCCCACGCCGACTGGATCGTCGACCTCGGCCCCGGCGCCGGCCACGACGGCGGCCGCATCGTCTTCGAGGGCACGCCCGCCGACCTCGTCGCCGCTCGCTCCACCCTCACGGGCGAACACCTCGCAGCCTACGTCGGCACCTGACCCGCTCAACCGATGCGGAGGGCGGCGGGGGCGTGGGCCGGGACGGCTGGCTGGTTCGGCGCCACCGGGTCGATCCGGCGGTACGGCTCACCGAGCGCCGGCCGGGCGTCGGGCTCATCCCGGTTGGGCCAGAACGACATGGCCCGCTCGGCCATCGCCGTGATGGTCAGCGACGGGTTCACCCCGAGGTTCGCGGGCACGGCGGCGCCGTCGACCACGTGCAGCCCCGGATGTCCGAAAACGCGATGGTACGGATCGACGACGCCGGTCGCGGCGGATGCGCCGACCACGGCTCCGCCGAGGATGTGCGCGGTCACCGGTACGTTGAACGCCTCGCTGACCGACCCGCCCGGGATCCCGTCCAGCTCCTCGGCGAGCAGCCGTACCGCCCGGTTGCCCTCCGGGATCCAGGTCGGGTTGGGCGCCCCATGTCCCTGGGTCGTGGTGAGGCGGCGGCGACCGTACCACGACCGTCGATAGTGGACCGTCAGGGAGTTGTCCAGCGACTGCATCACCAGCGCGATGACCGTGCGCTCGGACCAGCCGCGTACCGATAGCGCGCGCAGCGAGGTCAACGGGTGCCGGGCCATCGTGCCGAGCCAGCGCAGCGGTCGCCACGGTCCACCGTCGGTCAGCACCGACTGCAGCAGACCCATCGCGTTGGCGCCCTTGCCGTACCGGACCGGCTCTATGTGCGTCCGCTCGTCGGGATGGAACGAGCTGGTGATCGCGACCCCTTCGGTGAGGTCGAGCCCACGCCGGCGAGCGGCCCGGCGGGGCACCGAAGCGCCCACAATGGACTCGGAGTTGGTCCGGGTCAGCGTGCCCAGCCGGGCCGACAGTCCACGTAGGACGCCGGTGGCTTTCATGCGGTGCAGCAGCCGTTGGGTGCCAAGCGCGCCGGCGGCGAACACGACGTGATCCGCCTCGAAGACGCGTCGCGTCCGTCGGGGCAGCCAGGCTCCGGTGCGTACCGTCTCGATGTCGTAGCCACCCGCGGCGGCCGGACGTACGGCGGTGGCCGTGGTGAGCGGGTGTACCTCGACCCCGAGCTTCTCGGCGAGGAACAGGTAGTTCTTCACCAATGTGTTCTTCGCGTTGTGCCGGCAACCCGTCATGCACGAGCCGCAGTGCCGGCAGCCGGCCCGGTCCGGTCCGGCACCTCCGAAGTACGGGTCCGGCACCGTCTCCCCCGGCCGTCCGATGTGGACACCCACCGGGGTCGCGTGGAACGTGTCGGCCACCCCCATCCGTTCGGCCACCGCCCGCATCGCGCGGTCCGCGGCCGTGTCCCGGGGGTACGTCGTGACGCCGAGCATCCGCTTCGCCTGGTCGAAGTGCGGCGCGAGCTCGTCCCGCCAGTCCGTGATATCCGTCCACTGTGGATCGTTGTAGCAGTCGGCCAGTGGCTCGTAGAGGGTGTTGGCATAGACCAGCGAGCCGCCGCCCACGCCGGCACCGGAGAGCACCATCACGTTACGCAGCAGGTCGATGCGCTGGATGCCGAAGCACCCGAGCCTCGGTGACCACAGGAAGCGACGGCTGTCCCACGAGGTCTTCGGGAACTCGTCATCGGCGAAGCGCCGCCCCGCCTCGAGCACCGCGACGCGGTAGCCCTTCTCGGCCAGCCGCAGGGCCGCGACGCTGCCGCCGAAGCCCGAGCCGATCACCACGACGTCGTACCGCATAGGCCACGCTACCTCACGGGCGCGGCGGTCTGGTCGTCCCGTATAGCCAGGCGTCGAAGAGCGGCCGGAGCGGTTTGCCGGACACGCGCTCGGCGACCCCGATGAACTCGGCGATCGTCGCGTTGCCGTTGCGCTTCTCCGCCGTCCAGGTCGACAGGATCTTGAAGAACATGTCGTCGCCGACGGTCAGCCGCAAGGCGTGCAACGCCATGCCGCCGCGCCGGTACACGGATCCGCTGAACAACCGGTTCGGTCCCGGGTCGCCGGGCGGCGTCTGCCAGATCTCCTCGGCGGCCGCGTTGTACTCGCAGTCGAAGGACGCCGCGACGGACGGCCCGCCCTCGCGCTCGTACCACATCCACTGGGCGTACGTCGCGAACCCCTCGTTGAGCCAGATGTCCTTCCATTGCCGCACCGAAACGCTGTCGCCGAACCACTGGTGGGCCAACTCGTGCGCGACCACCCAGGTACCGTCGCCGGCCGGCCGGCAGCCGACCGCGGAGGCCGGGAAGAAACCGGGCGAGTACGCCGGCCGGCTCTGCGTCTCGAGCGCGAAGCTGATGCGCGTCTCGTTGTGCACGATGCCGCCATAGGCGTCGAACGGGTACGCGCCGAACTTCGAGGCGAGGAAGTCGGCGACCTCGGGGGTGCGCGCGATCGCGCGGTCGGCCGGACCGTCCGGCAGGGCCGCGGCGACCGCGGTGAACACCGGCTTGCCGTTGTGCGAGGTCTGCTTCACGCGGTAGCGCCCGATCGCCACCGTCGAGAGGTAGCTGGCCATCGGACTGCGCTCGGACCACTTCCACGTCGTCCAGCCCTGGTCAGCCGGGGCGGTGCCCTCCGGCACGCCGTTGCTGACGGCCGTCAGGCCATCCGGCACGGTAACGGCGATCGTGTACGTCGCCTTGTCCATCGGGTGGTCGTTGACCGGATACCACGAGCTGGCCGACTCGGGTTCGCCGATCGCCAACGCCCCATCGGTCGTGTGCAGGAATCCCGTACCGCCCAACCCCGGGCGGCCGAACGGCTTGGGCACTCCGGAGTAGGTGACCTCGACGGTGAACTGCGTCCCGCTCGCCAGCCCGGTCGTCGGGGTCACGACCAGCTCGGTATCGGTCTGCGTCCACTTCGCGGCGGCGCCGTTCACCTTCACCGCGTCGGCCTTCAGAGCCGCGAGGTCGAGGTTGAATCGCGACAGGTCCGCCGTGGCGAGTGCGGCGATGGTCGCCGTACCGTTCAACTGGTCCTTGGCCGGGTCGTAGCGCAGCTTCAGGTCATAGTTCCCGACGTCGTAGCCGCCGTTCCCGTACCCCGGGAAATAAGGGTCACCGATGCCGTCCGCGCCAGGCTGGTAATTGCGGCTCGCCGGAGGGGTCGAACTCGGGGTCACGTCCGGGGGGCGTGGGCCGCCGACCGTGCAGCCGGCCAGGGCCGTCACGCTCAGCACGGCCGCCGTGGTCGTCAGGCGCCGTCGCCACATCTCGGTGCTCCCTTCGCGGACACACGGGTACGCAACACCGTACGTTCACCCGGCCACGAAATGGTCACGAAGTACCTGCCACGAGCCTCACCGGTCGAGGACGAGGCCGACCTTCTGGAACTCCTTGAGGTCGCGGTAGCCGGTCTTGGCCATCGCGCGCTTCAGGGCGCCGAAGAGGTTGAGCTGTCCGTCCGGTTCGTCGGCCGGCCCGTAGAGGACCTTCTCCAGCGAGCCGAGGGACTCGCCGGCCACGCCGAAGGCACCCCGCGGCAGCTTCGGGTGGCTGGCGGCGGAGTGCCACCACGCCCCACCGGCCGGTGCTTCGTCCACGAGGGACAGTGGCTCGCCGAGCATCACCGCGTCGGCACCGCAACCGAGTGCCTTGGCGATGTCGCCACTGGTCTGCACGTCGCCGTCGGCGATGAGGTGGACATACCGCCCACCGGTCTCGTCGAGGTAGTCTCGGCGCGCGGCGGCCGCGTCCGCGATCGCGGTCGCCATCGGTACCCGGATGCCCAGCACGGTGTCCGTGGTGGACCACTCGTCGGCGCCGACTCCCACGATCACGCCGGCCGCGCCGGTACGCATCAGGTGCAGAGCGGTCTGGTAGTTCGTACACCCGCCGACGAGGACCGGCAGGTCCAGATCGGCGATGAACTCCTTGAGGTTCAGCGGCTCGTCCACAGTGGACACGTGCTCGGCGGACACCAGCGTGCCCTGGATGACGAGGATGTCGACGCCGGCATCAAGGATCACCGGTGCCAGCGCGAGCGTGTGCTGTGGCGAGACCCGTACCGCGACCGTCACGCCGCCGTCGCGGATCTGCTTGACCCGCTCCCCGATCAGCTCCGGCCGGATCGGCTGGCTGTACGCCTCCTGCAGGTGGCGCGTTGCCGGCGCCTCGTCGTCGAGCGCGGCCAGTTCGGCGAGCACCTTCACCGGATCGTCGTACCGCGTCCACAGCCCCTCGACGTTGAGCACTCCGAGGCCGCCCAGCCGGCCGAGCGCGATGACCGTCTCCGGGCTCATCGTCGCGTCGGACGGGTGCGCGATACACGGGATCTTGAACTGGTACGCATCGAGCTGCCAAGCGGTCGAGACATCGTCCACGTCCCGGGTGCGCCGGGTCGGCACGATCGCGATGTCGTCCAGGTGGTAGCCCCGTTGTGCGGTCTTGCCCAAACCGATCTCGACCATGTCCCGCATGTGGCGCTCCACTGTAGACGGACCCCGTTCAGCGAGTGTGGTAGTTGGGCGCCTCGACCGTCATCTGGACGTCGTGCGGGTGGCTCTCCTTGAGCCCGGCCGCCGTGATCCGGATGAGGTTGCCACGCCGGTGCAGCTCTGCGACGGTCGGCGCACCGACGTACCCCATCGCCTGGCGCAGCCCGCCGACCAACTGGTGGGCCACGTTAGCGAGGGGGCCGCGGTACGGCACCTGCCCCTCCACGCCTTCGGGGACGAGCTTGTCCTCGCTCAGCACGTCGTCCTGCATATACCGGTCCTTCGAGTAGGACCGGCCGCCACCGCGGGCCTGCATCGCGCCGAGCGACCCCATCCCGCGGTACGACTTGAACTGCTTGCCGTTGATGAAGATGAGCTCGCCCGGGCTCTCCTCGCAGCCGGCCAGCAGCGACCCGAGCATGACCGAGTCGGCGCCGGCGACGAGGGCCTTCGCGATGTCCCCGGAGTACTGCATGCCGCCGTCGCCGATCACCGGTACGCCGGCCGGCCGGCACGCCCGTACCGCCTCCATGATCGCGGTGACCTGGGGAACGCCCACGCCCGCGATCACCCGGGTGGTACAGATCGAGCCCGGCCCGACGCCGACCTTCACCGCGTCGGCACCCGCGGCCACGAGCGCCGCGGCGCCGTCGTACGTCGCGACATTGCCGCCGATCACCTCGACCTCGGGCACGTCCCGCTTGAGCCGCGCGACCATCTCCAGCACGTTGCGGCTGTGCCCGTGGGCACTGTCGACCACAACCACGTCGACTCCCACGTCGACGAGCGACCGCGCGCGCTTGTACGCGTCCTCCCCGACCCCCACGGCGGCGGCGACCCGCAGCCGTCCGGCGGCGTCCTTGGTGGCGTGCGGGAACTGCTGGCTCTTCGCGAAGTCCTTGACGGTGATCAGTCCGCGCAGCCGGCCGTCCGGGTCGACCAGCGGCAGCTTCTCGACCTTGTGCCGGCGCAGCAGCGCGAGCGCATCGTCGGCGGAGACCCCGACCGGTGCGGTGACGAGCGGCAGCTGCGTCATGATCTCGCTGACTAGGGCTGATTTATCCGGAACGAACCGCATATCGCGGTTCGTCACGATCCCGAGCAACTTGCCCGCGCCGTCCACCACCGGGACACCGGAGATCCGGTACCGCGCGCACAGCGCGTCCACGTCCCGCAGCGTGTCCTCGGGCGCGCAGGTGATCGGGTTGGTCACCATGCCGGCCTCGGAACGCTTGACCAGATCGACCTGCAGGGCCTGCTCGTCTATCGACAGGTTCCGGTGCAGGACGCCGATGCCACCCTGCCGAGCCATCGCGATGGCCATCCGGGCCTCGGTCACGGTGTCCATCGCGCTGGACACCAGCGGGATGGCCACGCTGATCCCGCGCGTGAGCCGGGTGGCGGTGTCGACCGCGCTGGGCACCACGTCGGACTCCGCCGGCAGCAGCAGCACGTCGTCGAAGGTCAAGCCGAGGGGGAGCGCCTGCTCGGCGCCGGTGGTCACGGTTCCGATGGGCAGGTCGGTGGAAGAACCCACAGTGCGATCTCCTCTGGCGCGGTGCGTCTCATCGTACCCATTCAGACATCTGGCATCGGCCACGCCGGGCCGACGGTCGTACTGAACCAGGACTACCGTGGAGGCGTGCACGACGAGCCGATCGACCCGTTCAGCGGTGACCCGGCGGACCCGGCGTCCGACCTCGAGGCAGGGCCCGAGGACGACGACGACCTGGAGCCGCTGACCGCCGCCGAACGCCAGGACGTCCTGGAGGATCTCGCGGATCTGGAGATCTACCAGGCGTTGCTCACGCCGGTCGGCATCCGCGGGCTCGTCATCGAGTGCGAGGACTGCCACGAGCCGCACTACTTCGACTGGGATCTGCTGCGGGGCAACCTCAAGCACCTCCTCAGCTCGGGGCGCCCGAGGGTGCACGAGCCGGCGTTCGACCCGGACCCGGACCACTACGTGACGTGGGAGTACGCGCGCGGCTACGCCGACGGCGTCCACGACGCACTGGCCGAGAAGGCCGAAGACTGAGCTAGCTAGGTAACGAGCCCGGCGCGGAAGCCGGCGGCCACGGCGTGGGCGCGGTCCCGGGCGCCCAGCTTCCGGAACAGCCGCCTAGCGTGGGTCTTCACGGTGTCCTCCGACACGTACAGATCCCGCCCGATCTCGGCATTGCTCTTGCCGTCCGCCATACCGTGCAGCACCTGAAGCTCGCGCTCGGTGAGCGCTAGCCGCCGGCGGACGATGCCTTGGTTCGGCGTGGCGTCACGCTGCAACGGCACGACCGGCGTGCCGTTCTGCACGGTCGGGATCGACCGGCCGGGCAGCTGGGGTCCGGCGTTCGCCCGCAATTGGGCCGGCGTCGGCGCCAGCACCGGGCCACCGGCGATCGCCCCCGCGACCGCCGGCCGGGCGACCGCGGCGGGGCGCTCCTCGGGGCCCGGCAACCGCAGCAGCAACAGCGTCTTCGTCACCACCGTGACGAGATCCTGGTTGGCACCGCGGATCACCCCGCGCGCGCCGGCCGCCACTGCCGCGGCCGCGACGCGCGGCTCCTCGGGACCGAAGAGGACGATGGTCGCCTCGGGCGCGCGGGCCAGCACGCGGCGAGTGAACGCGACCGGATCCGGCCGCGCCAGCAGGGAGTCCACCAGCACCACGTCGGCGGGTTGCTCCGCGAGCCGGGCCAACGCCTCGGTCACCGACACCGCGGCGCGAACGCCTGCCGTCACCCCGAGCCGCTCGGCGCACGAGGCAATGGCCTGTGCCGCGACCGAGGTCCGCACACACACGAGGACCGTACGCACTTTGTCGTCCCCCTCTCCGTTCAGGGGAGAAGACCACCGAACCGTCTGATCATTACGCATGTTTGCCATCAAGCGCGGCGAAAACCTTCGAACCGGCGAAGCCGCGAGATCCGCGATTGATTGAAAGGTCACCGGGGTAAGAGTTGGGCCGTTACAGCGGTGCGCCCTGCGTGACGGTCGTCGGATCGGACGTGTTTGCGCACGTCAGGGCCTGTGCGGCGGCGCGTAGAAGGAGGGTGCAGATGGCTAACGTACGTAGGCTACCTGGACCGATCGCGGACATCTGGGACTGGCAACGACTTGGGCTTTGTCGGGGACGCGACAGCTCCCAGTTCTTCCACCCGGATGGTGAGCGGGGATCGTCGCGCAATCGCCGGGAGACGGCGGCAAAGACGGTATGCCGGAGTTGCCCGGTACGTGCCGAGTGCGCCGCGCACGCTCTCGCGGTACGCGAGCCGTACGGCGTCTGGGGCGGCTTCTCCGAGTCGGAGCGGCTCCGCCTGCTCGCCGTGGGCTGGGAGGACGCCGCCGACCGGCAGCGCCAGCAGGTGGACGTACGCCGGCTCGAGGCCAAGCTGGACTCCCGGACCCTGGCCGCCGCGAGCTAGCTAGCTCGCTGCACCTCCAGGTCGCTGCGCCTCCAGGTCATTGCACGGTCACGTCGATCGTGTCCCACCCCGTCACCCCGTCCGGAAACGGCGGCCGGCGGGCTTCGTCCTGTACCGCTCCCGTCGTGTCG
>Ga0075419_10002886_pt1 | contig 11011 bp, 10 predicted proteins | sample SoiMetdeltSBSDD3_FD_76900 | JGI IMG/M metagenome (GOLD analysis project Ga0075419, IMG submission 76900) | Bulk soil microbial communities from a Populus tree surrounding site in Tennessee, USA - Soil MetaG P. deltoides SBSDD3 | ecosystem: Environmental > Terrestrial > Soil > Tree plantation... | reverse complement strand
CAAAGCCGCTCAGAAAAAGTATGCTTCGCTGGTGAAATCAGTAAAAGGCGAAGTAGTACATGAAAATGCCTGGGGATTGAAATCACTGGCGTATCCGATCCAAAAAAAGACAACCGGTCTTTATTGGGTTATGGAATTTAGTGCGCCATCCGACTTCAATGAGAAGATGAAAATTCAGCTTCTCCGCGACGAAGCAGTACTTCGTCACCTTGTAACCAGACTCGATAAATACGCCGTCGAGTACAATGCAAAAAAGAGAAGTGGCGTAGCAACAGGAACTGAAAAAGCTGAAAAGGCTGAAAAAACAGTGGAGGCTTAAACTATGGCAAAAGCAAATGAAATAAAATATTTGACCGCCATTAAAAGCGACAAGCAGGTTAAGAAATTTTGCCGCTTTAAAAAATATGGCATCCGCTACATCGATTATAAAGATGTAGAGTTCCTGAAAAAATTCCTGAACGAACAAGGTAAACTTCTTCCCCGCCGCCTGACCGGTAACTCTCTGAAGTATCAACGTAAGGTAAGTGATGCGGTGAAGAAAGCAAGACAAATGGCGTTGCTACCTTATGTAACTGATCTGTTGAAATAAGCTTCGAGCTTCGAGCTAGGAGCTACGAGTATAGGAAATAAAACTCGCAGCTCGCAACTCACAACTCGCAGCCAAAAAATTCTATCATGGAAGTAATATTAATTCAAGACGTAGATAACCTGGGTGCAGTCAATGAACTGGTGAAAGTAAGAAATGGCTATGCCCGTAATTTCCTTATTCCCCGAAAGCTGGCAGTGGAAGCTAGCCCGAGCAATGTGAAGCAAATGGAAGAAAGGATGAAGCAGTTTAAAAAGAAAGAAGAGAAAATGCTTGCTGAGATCAACAGTGTAATTGCTAAACTGAATGAATCGCCGCTGAAAGTTGGTGCGAAATCAGGTACCAGCGGTAAGATCTTTGGAAGCGTAACACCTTTACAGCTTAGCCGCGCAATCCGTGAACAAAAAGGATATGAGATCGATCGCAAAAAGATCAGTTTGCCTGATGAGGTAAAAGAACTGGGTACTTATAAAGCTCATATCGATTTTGGCAATGGCAAGTATGCCGATGTAGATTTCGAGGTGGTGGGTGAGTAAGAAATCAACTAACTATTATTAGTAATCCTTCCGCCAGCCGGGAGGATTTTTTATTGGCATTAAATGGTTGGTTTTGGCAATGTTAAGGCCAGGGTCATCTACGAAGGAAAAATTTGGCAATATTATCAGGTAAAAACCGTTATTTTGTATTGTATTCGGTGCTCTTTACAGTTTCTCAAGTTCATGAACGTTTCGCAATTCGGTAAATGTTCATTGGTTACTGGTACTGTTGATCACTTATTGTTTTTAAAAATTTCTCAAACAAATGAACATTTACGCAGGAAATCTCAGCTGGAACCTGAAAGATCAGGATCTGCAAAATCTTTTCGCCACACACGGTGAAGTAAGCTCAGCTAAAATTGTTACCGACAAATTCACAGGCCGCAGCAAAGGATTTGGCTTTGTTGAAATGCCAAATGATGACCAGGCCAATGCAGCTATTGCCGCATTGAATGGTTCTGAAGTTGACGGCCGCAACATCGTCGTAAACGAAAGCCGTCCGAAACAAGAAGGCGGTGGCGGCGGTGGATTTAAGAAACGTAGCTTCGGTGGAGGCGGCGGCGGTGGCGGTTTCAAAAAAGGCGGCTACAACAAAGGTGGTGGTAGCGGTGGCTACCGTGACCGTGGTGGTTACAACAGCGATTATTAATAATCACTCCCGATAGCTATCGGGAATTCACTGTACATTTAAGTCTGTTCCGAGTATCGGAGCAGACTTTTTTTATTTTAACCAAACCAATATGCTTCAGCTTTCACCGGTTATCGCTGGTTGTATGAAATGGGGACAATGGGGAGTGAAATACTCAACCGCGCAATATTTACAGTTAATAGAAGATTGCATTAATAATAAGATCACCTCCTTTGACCATGCAGACATCTATGGTGACTATACCGTAGAAGAAGAATTTGGAAATGCATTGAAGCAAAAGCCGCATTTACGCCAACAGATGCAGTTGATAACAAAATGCGGTATAAGAAGATTTACTTCAAACAGACCAGAGCATAAGATCCATTCTTACGACACCAGCAAACAACATATCATTAGTTCAGCAGAGAGATCATTAAAGAATTTAACTACTGATTTTATCGATTTACTTTTCATTCATCGTCCCGACCCACTCATGGACCCACATGAGATCGCTGAAGCATTTCATCAACTGAAAAAAGATGGAAAGGTGCTGCATTTCGGTGTTTCCAATTTTACCCCGTCCCAAATGGAAATGATGGCAAAGGTCTGGGAGGTTGAATTCAATCAACTTGAGATTTCTGTAATTCATCTTGATCCTTTTCATGATGGTTCATTGGATAAATGCATTGAGTATTCAATACGACCAATGGCGTGGGGACCACTTGGCAGTGGTAAGCTTCATGCCGGTGAACCCGATGAAAGAAGCAGCAGAATAGTAGCGGTAGCAAAATTACTCGCAGAAAAATATAAGGCGACTGTGGACCAAATCTTACTCGCATTTGTTTTTAAACATCCTTCCAGGATCATTCCTGTTATCGGCTCAACAAAAATTGAAAGACTAAGATCAGCTTATGATGCTGCTCAAATAAATATTGAAAGGGAAGAATGGTTCATGCTATGGAGAGCAAGTAAGGGGCATGAGATTCCGTGAGTGGTGAATGGTCAATGGTCAATGGTCAATAATTAACTATACTAATCTATTTCTAAATTATGGGAAAGATCTTTTTATCAATTGCGATTATTGTTACGCTTCTGTTTGCCTGCACCGAAGCTTCTGATAATACGGAACCGGCTGATAAAATTTATTTTAATGCAAAGATCTGGACCGGCGATTCCACAAACGCATGGGCTGATGCCCTGGCAACAAAAGGAGATGAAATCATGTACGTTGGCAAGGATCATCAATCATTCAAAGGAAGCCAAACCGAAATGATCGATGTGGGTGGTAAGTTGATGTTGCCGGGTTTTATCGATAACCATACACACTTTCTTTCCGGCGGATATACACTTTCAGGTGTTGACCTGCATAAAGCAAAGACTAAACAAGAATTTATTTCAATACTAAAAGAATTTTGCGAGAAATATAAAGATGATCGATGGATTCTTGGTGGCAATTGGGATCATGAAGCATGGGGTGGCGAGCTTCCCGCCCGTAGTTGGATCGATTCTGTTACAGGTAATCACCCTTTATTTGTCAATCGATCAGATGGTCACATGGCATTAGCAAATTCTCTAGCCCTGAAAATTGCCGTTGTTGATAATAAAACAAAAGTTCCTGCAGGTGGTGAAATGCCAAAGGACGCAAGCGGCGAATTTACCGGCGTGTTTAAAGATGAGGCCATGAATTTGATCTATAAAGTTATTCCCGATCCCACAGAAAAAGAATTGGATGAATATTTGAACGCAGCAATACATCATGCCTTTGAAAATGGTGTAACCCAGGTACACGATATGGGTAGCTACGGCGGCTGGCTCGATCTTGCCACATATCGCAGAAATTATCAAAATAAAAAACTCGATCTGCGTATTTATTCCTTTGTTCCATTAAGTACATGGGCTAGACTGGATTCATTTTGCAAAAAAGAAGGAAAAGGTGATGACATGCTTCGCTGGGGCGGTCTAAAAGGTTTTATGGATGGTTCACTTGGCTCAACCACCGCATGGTTTTATCAACCATTTCTTGATAACCCAAAAAGTTCAGGGCTTTATGTAACCGATACAACAAAAATGCATGATTGGGTGTTGGCAGCCGATTCAGCAGGTTTGCATATTGCAGTACATGCCATTGGCGATCGGGCAAATGATTTTATTTTAAATGTATTTGAAGAGGCAGAAAATAATATTTTAAGAGATCATCGTTTTCGGGTTGAACATGCCCAACATTTAACACAACAGGCGATCCCACGTTTTGCACAACTACATGTAATTCCATCCATGCAACCTTATCATGCTATCGATGATGGAAGATGGGCTTATAAAAGATTGGATAATGCAAGACTTAAAGGTACTTATGCCTTTAAGAGTTTATTGGACACCAAAGCAAATCTCACCTTTGGTTCTGATTGGTTCGTAGCACCGTTAATACCCCTTGAAGGGATTTATGCCGCCGTAACAAGAAGGACCTTGGATGATAAAAATCCAACCGGCTGGTATCCTGAGCAAAAAATCTCTGTTGAACAGGCCGTGAAATGTTACACCGCCAATAATGCGTATGCCGGTTTCCAGGAAAACAAATTGGGAGTTTTGAAAAAGGGAATGCTCGCAGATCTTATAGTTCTTGACGAAAACATTTTCGAAATAGCTCCTGACCTGATCAAAAATGTGAAAGTGATCCGCACAATTGTAAATGGAAAACAGGTTTATGAAATTAAAAACTGATTAAAATTAGCCAGCAAACCATCATTTATTTTTTATAGTGCATCTTTATTTTTAATTAGCGAGTCTACATCCCTGTTCTGGTTAATACTTCGAAAATGGATGAAATAAGAATTTTGCTTGTTGAAGACGAAAAAAAAATCGCCCAGGCTTTGAAAACGGGTATGGAAGAGCAGGGTTTTTATGTAATGTTAGCTTATGATGGTACGATGGGCGAAAAATTCTTCAACAACTACAATTTTGATCTTGTCATTCTCGATATCAATCTCCCGGACATCAATGGTTATACGCTTAGCCGGATAATAAGACAGAAAAAAAAGAATATTCCTATCCTGATGTTAACCGCTTTGGGAACAGTGGAAGATAAGATCGAAGGGTTTGAAGCCGGCGCAGATGACTATCTGGTAAAACCATTTGCATTTAAAGAGTTGCTGGCAAGAATAAAATCGCTGGTCAGAAGAAGCATGAATGGTATTGTTGCCGGCAATATTTTACGCATTGCTGACCTGGAGATAAATCTTGACAACAAGGAAGTAACAAGAGCGGGAAACAGGATCTTATTAACCGCTAAAGAATTTCAATTACTCGAGTACCTTGTAAAAAATAAAAATAAAGTAGTAAGCCGTGCAGATATTGCGGGCAAGGTTTGGGATATTGGTTTTGATACCGGGACCAATGTCATCGATGTGTATATAAATTTTCTTCGCAAAAAGATCGACAAGGATTATCCCGTTAAGCTCATACATACACAGATCGGTATGGGATATATTATGAAAGAAGAGTAATGAAGATCAAATTCAAAATAGCACTGATATTTACCGTATTGGTAACGTTGATATTGCTGGTGCTGGGAGTCGCCATTTACTATTTCTCAGCATTGAACAGGCAAAACCAGTTCACACAAAGGTTAAAGAACCGTGCCCTTACCAATGCCCGCCTGCTGATCGAGCTGGAAGAAATGAATAAGCCCCTTCTTAAGAAGATCGATTCACTTACCATGAATTTACTTTTTGAAGAAAGGATCCTGATCTACGATAATAAGAACAACCTGGTTTACATTAACCGCTCTGAGATCACTCATCCTGCACCGCCAGACACGACGATGCTTAGTGAGATCCGTAAAAAGATAGAGTACCGTTTTACCAAAGGGGAATATGATGGCGTTGGTACCATTTACCATGAAAGGACGACCGACTACGTGATCGTTGCTTCAGCGATCGATCGTGTAGGGCGCATTGCGCTTTCGCAACTTAAAAAAATCTTGTTGCTGAGTGGTCTTGCCGGTATTATCATTACTATGCTCATCGGTTATTTTTTTTCTATTAACCTGCTTCGTCCTCTTTCACGTATTAATACAGAAATGAATGAGATCAGTTTTCAAAATATCTCGCGACGGATCCAAACAAATAACACAAAAGATGAATTGAACGAGCTTGCAAAAACCTTTAATAGTTTATTGGAGAGGCTGGAGACATCATTCAACAATCAAAAAAGTTTTATTGCCAATGCCTCGCATGAACTGTCGACACCATTAGCCGCCATTTCAAGCCAGTTGGAAGTAGCTTTGCTGCAAAACCGGAGCGAAGACGAATACAAAAAAGTATTGGGATCTGTGTAGGAAGATGTTGTGCATCTGAACAATCTTGTGAGAAAATTGCTCGAGCTTGCCAAAGCGGGTGCCGGCAAGGGCATCAGTCTTGAACCCATTCGCGTTGACGAGATCCTGCTGAGTGCCGTAGAAGAAGTGAATAAACTCCACCAGGATTATCATATTCATTTTTTATTTGATGAAATTCCCGATGACGAAGCCCTATGTTATGTTTATGGCAATGATGAATTGCTTTTCATTGCTTTTAAAAACATAATTGAAAATGCCTGCAAGTATTCGTCATCACATAAAGCATGGGTGAATATTGAGATCAAACCCCAAAAAAAGATTATCAGAATAAAAGATGAGGGCATTGGCATGACGGAAGAAGAAATTCAAAAGGTATTTGAACCTTTCTTTCGCTCAGAAAAAGCGGTAGACATTTCCGAGGGTCTCGGTCTTGGCCTGGCCATGTCTTCCCGGATCATTCGCTTGCATAAAGGTGAGATCGATATTGAGTCATCACCCGATAAAGGCAGCCTGTTCATCATCACGCTCCCCTCGATTTGACATTTTAATTGAGTTTTAATTTCATCTTAATTCCATTTTAATTACGCCGGGATATTTTTACTGAAATAAAATTATGGCCGAAGGGTTTAATAAAATAATGGCCCTGGTTGATTTTTCGCCGGCATCGCTTCACGCGGCAGAAGAAGCTTCGATGATTGCCTCTAAGTTCAACGGCGAATTACACCTGCTACATGTTACGCAACATTCGGATGCAGCATACCTTACTGCACCCGAAGCTTATTTTTTTGAAGTAGCAAAAGATGATAAAGAAACCGAAGCATTCGATAAAAGGAGTTTGATCAAGATAAAGAATGACCTGGAGAATCGTTTTGAAGTGAAGATCAGGATCCATGAAACGATGGGAAAGCTCTGTAAAACGGTAAGAGAATATTCCCGGGAGCTTCAGATTGATCTTGTTGTTCTTGGAACAATGAAAAAGAACTGGTTTAAAGAAGTTTTCTTTCAAAGTACGGTAAAAAATATAATCCGGGCCGTTGATTGTGAGGTATTGTGTGTGTACCCGGAATCAAACTCCATTCGATTAAAGAAGATCGTTTTACCGGTAGGAAACTTTGTTCCGAAAAAAAAGATCAGGCTTGCTTATGAACTGGCCAAAAAATTTGCGGCGAATGTTCACCTGATCTCGCTAAACAGCAACGGAACAAGCCTCAACAGCGAAGAAACAAAAGTATTGATGACATCCTATCAATACCTGAAAGACATTATCAATATTCCGATTGAATGCAGAACAGTGCAAGGTAATAATCTTGCAAGAGCCACATTGGATTATGCAGAGAATATTGGTGCGGACCTTATATTAGTAAATGCCGGAGCGGAATCACATTTCAAAAATGCTGTATTGAATAAATGGGCCGGAAACATTATAAATCATTCATCAATTCCTGTATTGTGTGTTCATGCTATCAATGAAGAAACAAGGCAATACAGGGCATAATGATAAAATTAGTTTTTTGGTAGCAAGGGCTGATTTCGTATGTTCTCAACGTTCCCTTTGTGCAAAGTGAATACAAAAGCAGTATGTATTCACCAAAGAGCCGTTCGTCGGACGGCTCTTTCTTTTAAGACACACTACAAACAATTGCCGATCTTATCATCATCAATCCATCTAAGGCATACGCAAATGAAATCCGTTTTAATTTTCCACAGCCGTTGAATACAGGGGTTTGATAAATAGATGTTCACAACAATTAATTTCATTTCAAGTGCCAACATCTTTATTTGGCAGGGCTTTTGACTTTCTTATGTCCCAGGAACCAACACTTTCTTCCACTCCATCTAAGAAAAGTTTTCAACGATTTTTATTCTTGGCATGATTATTCTATCAGTTCAAAAAATCAATTTTTAAAACGCACCTTATGTCCAATACACTTTACAACATTCTTGTACCAGTTGATTTTACCAGCAAAAACAAATGGGCGATAACGAAAGCAATTGAAATGGCAAACCAGATGGAATGCAATATTCATTTGGTAAATATTGTAAAGCCGCCGTTATTTAGCTCCTTTACTCCTTATGAATCGCATGTTGACAGGCTGAATAGCTATGATCAGCTTAAAGAGCTGGCAGTATCATACTCAAACCAACTTTGCGGCAACGGGAAAATTGAGATCAGTTTATTAGAAGGAAATCCTGTAACCAAGCTTACAGAATATATCCACGATTTTGAAATGGATATGGTCGTGATGGGTCTGTCAAGTAATTTATTGCAAAGGCTCACGTCGTCAATTTCAGTGAGCCAATTGGCAAGGACTACTAACGTACCCGTACTTGCAGTAGGTTCAAAAGGACTGTTACACCATTTCAAGAAGATCATTCTTCCGTTATATGATGAATTATCCCTGCGCAGGATCCGGATGGCGGCGGCACTTGCACGTAGTTTCCGATCTACTATTTATATGATCACCTTGCGTAATGGAGATAATACCCCGGAAAAAATTATCGACGAAGGCATGGATATCATCCGAAGCATTCCAAAAGTTTCAGTACAGGGGATCATTCTTGAAGGACATGATCTTGCAGAATCAACGTTTGCTTTTGCAAAACGGATCAATGGTGATCTTATCATGTTCAACCAGCCCGAAGAAGACAACAGGGTAAATGGATGGTGGAAAAAAATCACCAATAAAATCTTTTCTTATGGCTCAGAGATACCTGTGATGACAATGAGCAAACAGTGATAGAGTCATAAAAGAAGCGTCCCGATAAGTCGGGACGCTTCAATTTTTAATACCTGAATAAATATTTCCCCGGCAACAATTCGATCTCCAGGCGTTTTGCAGAATAATATTCGCCATCAAGGTGGGTATCCATCGGTTCCTCACTTGTTATGATCAGTCGTTTGGTTCTGAAATGTTTGATAAACGGAAGTGACAGGTGTTTTCCTTTTTCGATCACAGGCAACCAGCGAAGCCGTCGTAAAGGATTTAGTTTATCGACAATTACAACATCAAGCAGGCCATCATTAATCGCCGATGATGGTGCAATATGAAACCCTCCTCCTGCCCGGTGCCCGTTCATTACACTTATCAATAATCGCTCACCCTCCATGTTATATTCATAAGAAGCAGCCTTGTACTTTTTGGAGGTGTAAAAAAATACTTTTTGAAGAATGGTCCCCATAAACGCTGCTTTGCCCGCCTTTTTCTTCTTTTTTCCCGTTAAGCTTTTTGCTACGGCGCCTTCAAACCCTATACCTACACCATTGAGAAAATATTTTTCGTTGCATTTGCCCGCATCGATGGGTTTTGGCGTTGCGGTTAATGCAATTTGTAACTGCTCCTCGAACGTTTTGTTTTTGAACAATACTGCATGAACATCATTTCCGGTTCCTCCATCAAAAACAACAATTGGTAATTTTATTCCCGGGTATTTATTAAAGAAAAAATTTATCGTGCCATCTCCGCCAACGATCCAGGCATCAGTAAAACGATTGAAGTCTGCCGGCCATTCGGAAATAAATAACGTGTGCGGGGTGGCTTTGTCATGGAGCTCACGGGCAATTTTTTTAGCAAGTACAACAGCCTTGCCATTGCCCGCAAGCCTATTGCAAACGATCGCAATATTTTTTCCAGATGGCATCTTTGTTATTTAAAGATGCAGCTAATAAATCATACTGGCAAAATTGTATCGCAGATATAATTACCTTAGGGCCTGCGGATCGGGATCCGCCCAGGGCGGAGCCTGACCAGTAAACAAATCAGTTTTAATTGTTATAATATGAAACGCAGAGATTTTATAAAGAGCAGTTCTTTTGCTGCCGCAGGAATAACATTCCTGCACTTTCCTGTATTTGGAAAAAATGCCCCCAGTAATAAAGTGATATTAGCCGTAATGGGTATAAATAGCCGCGGTGCTTACCTGGCGGAAGAATTTTCTAAACTTGCAAATGTTGAAATAGCTTATCTCTGCGACGTGGAAGAAAAAGCAATTGCAAACGGGTTAAAGCCATTCGACAATGCTGCAAAAAAACCAGCAGTAATAAAAGACATTCGTGAGCTTGTGAATAAAAAGGATTTTGATGGGCTACTGATCGCTGCTCCGGATCACTGGCATGCACCTGCCGCAATACTTGGTGTTACTCATGGCAAACATGTGTATGTTGAAAAACCCTGCAGCCATAATCCGCACGAAGGTGAGCTGCTGGTGCAGGCAATGAAAAAATATCCAAAGCAATTGATACAAATGGGTACCCAGCGTCGTTCGATGCCCAACCTTATCAATGCAGTAAAAGAAGTAAAAGAAGGAATAATTGGCAATGCCTATTTCGGAAAAGCCTGGTATGCTAATAATCGAAAATCTATCGGCTTTGGAAAAAAAGTTCCGGTACCGTCAACGCTTGATTTTAATTTATGGCAGGGACCTGCGCCAAGAAAAATTTACCAGGATAATCTTGTTCATTACAACTGGCATTGGTTCTGGCATTGGGGCACTGCTGAGACCTGCAACAACGGAACACACGAAATAGATATGTGCCGCTGGTTTCTCCATGTTGATTATCCAACAAAAGTAACCTCCGCAGGAGGCCGTTACGCATTTAAAGATGACTGGCAAACACCCGACACACAGGTAGCCACTTTTGAATTTGCAAATAATAAATCGATAACATGGGAGGGACGAAGCTGTAATAAAATGAAAGTGGAAGGCGCCAGCCGCGGATTCATCATTTATGGTGATAAAGGCACACTGGTGAACTATGGCAATGATGACTATAAGATTTTTGATGCTGATAATAAGCTGGTGAAAGAAGTTCAATCAGCTGCAAAAAATGACGGCACCAATACAGTAAGTGCAACAGGCAATTTAGACCTGTTCCATTTCAACAATTTTATAGATGCCATTCGTGGAGAAGCAAGGATCAACGCCCCGAT
>Ga0075419_10002883_pt1 | contig 11018 bp, 10 predicted proteins | sample SoiMetdeltSBSDD3_FD_76900 | JGI IMG/M metagenome (GOLD analysis project Ga0075419, IMG submission 76900) | Bulk soil microbial communities from a Populus tree surrounding site in Tennessee, USA - Soil MetaG P. deltoides SBSDD3 | ecosystem: Environmental > Terrestrial > Soil > Tree plantation... | reverse complement strand
TCGACTCCCGGCCCAACGCCCTGCTGGGGATTCTCCTGCTGCTGGGCGCGATTCTGCTCCGCGCCGGATCGGAACTCGCGGCCGAGCTCTTTACGATGCGGTTCTCGATGATCGTGGCGCTGGTCGGGGTGGTGGTGTATTACCGGGGGATGCAGCAAGTCCTCGCCTGGTGGCTGCCCTTTTTCCTGCTGGTCCTCGCCATTCCGCTTCCCGAGCTGGTGACCAGCACCCTGGCCCTCCCGCTCCAGTTTCGCGCCTCCCGCATGGGCGCCGCGCTGCTCGAATGGCGGCACATTCCGGTGCGGCTCACCGGAAACATCATCGACATTCCGGGACACCGGCTCTTCGTGACCGAAGCCTGCAGCGGGCTCCGCTCCCTGACCGCACTGCTCAGCATCGCCTTCCTGATGGGCGGACTCTGGCTCACCCGGGTGTGGGCCCGCGCGCTGCTGATCCTGCTCGCGATTCCGATCGCCGTCGCGATCAATGGCATCCGGGTGTTCCTCACCGGATTCCTGGTCTATTTTGTCGATCCCAAGATGGGCGAAGGCTTCATGCACCTGACCGAGGGGTGGCTCCTCTTCCTGGTCTCGCTGATTCTGATCGGCGCGGCCGCCGCGCTGCTGGCGTTCCTCACCCGCCCCCGGACTCCGAAGCCGGAGGTCGCCACCGGTGAAATCTGATTCGGCGATCCGGCCCTGGCTGCCGGCACTGATTCTGTCGATCGGCTGCCTCGGCCTCCTGGGCTCGAAGCGGCAGGTGGACATGCCGCTGGCGCTGCCATTGAACGAGGTGCTGCCGGATACGCTGTTGGGCCTCGCCGGCAAAGACCGGGTGGTTCCCCCGGAGGAACGAAAGATTTCCGGGGTCTCTCAGTATGCCTTCCGGGTCTTCGGCGGCGACACCGGCGCGGTCCGGGTCTCGATCTACGTCGGCTATTACGAGTCCCAGTCCCAGGGAAAGACCATTCACTCGCCCAAGAACTGCCTGCCCGGCGCCGGCTGGGAGCCGGTCGAGTCGAACCCGCTGGTGGTGGATGCCGCGGGCTACCAGTTTCCGGTGAACCGGTATGTCCTTGAAAACAAGGGACACCGCGCGCTGGTGTATTACTGGTACCAGGGTCGTGGGAGAGTTTCCGCGAACGAGTACCTGGTCAAGTGGGAGCAGGTGAGAGACCGGGCCCTGGCCGGGCGCAGCGACGAGGCCCTGGTTCGGATCATGGTGCCGGTAGCTCCGGGACTTTCTCTCGCCGGAGCTGACTCGCTCGCGGTTGAAGTCAGCCGAGCGATTATCCGTCCGCTTTACACCAGCCTTCCGGGATTTCCGTCCCGGCCAACTCCATTCCCTGCTTCCGGTTCCTGATGCAGCAATTAGCACGTTGGGGTACCGCTCCATCGAAACCGTAGAGATGACGCCACAAGGATAAGCGATGGGATGAGGGTGACAGATACCAGGCAAATGTAAAATGTTTTACAGTAATATCTTAGTAGACAAGCCCGGGCGTCCAATTTCTAGCATATGTCTTGCTTACTGACAGTGCGATGGGTGCCCACCACTCGGGAGCGTTCCAATGAAGCTCGAGGTGGCGCGACCCATCGGCCAAGTGCTGATAGCTGTCTCCCTGTTCCTGTTCCTCGTTCCGCTGGTGAACGTCGGATTACAGGTGCTCCCTTGGAGACCATCGGATCAGAACTGGCGGTTCGGCACCCTGGGGTTCCTGCTGGGCGCCATTACGCTGCCGACGCTTGGTGTGGGGCTCCTGGGTGTGGGTGGATTGCTTCGGGAGAGCAGAGGCACGGTGCGGCTGACTTTCGCTCTGGCGTCTCTCCTTCTCGTAGCTGCAGCGGTCGGGCTGGCCGATTTTCTCATCGAGGGACGCGCGCTCAAGGCCGTCGCGACTGAACCCCGCATGCTGAGGCTGTTCCAGGTCGAGTTGCGCCGCACAACCCTGGTCTCGGTTGTAGCAATACCGGCCCTTGCGGCGCTGACTTTTGGGAGCTATAAGGTGCTGAAGGAGATGCGCTCGATCGCAACAGAAAATCAAGGATCCAGCCCGCTGATTCGGGCCGGACAGCGTTGAACGGTAGTTGTAGACTGAACACGGACGTGGGCGCCCAAGCGGGATTTGTCTGACCCTCATCGATCGAAGGAGTACGCACATGAAGTTTCTCACCCGCGCCATGGTCGCCGCATGCGCCGTGTCCATGGCCGCAAGCACGAGCGCGAAGGCTGACGTTCCCGACATCGGCACCGTCGGAAGCTCGTTTGTCCTCACGGCGGCTTCGACCGGCACCATGACGATCACGTTCCTGTTTGCCCGAGCGGAGTTCACCAACAACCTGGTGCTCTTTACCTCGTCCGGGACTGGTGGAGCGGGCGGCACCGCTGCGCCCACCGGTGGGACGACCTACACCAATCCGCTCATCAGCGTCGTGGGCAACTATCCGCTCCCCGGCGTCGGCGTCCCCATTTCGATCAACATCAACGTGGTCGAGGGCCAGGTTCTGCTGTTCGGTATCTGCTCCTCGGGCGGCACCGGCAGCGTCAACGCCGCGTGCACCGCGCAGGGCGCCGGCTACCGCGCCTACTACATGGGCCAGGCGTCGAACAACAACGACAACGCGCTCCATTCTGTGATTCTGACCGCGGCCGAGTGGAACACCGCCGCCACCCTGTCGGGCTGCCTCGCGGAATCGCCGCCCTGCTTCCTGGCTGCGGCCGGCACCACCGTCGTCGGCTTCGAGGATCTTCCGAACCTGGGCGATGCCGACTTCAACGACCTGGTGTTCTCGTTCACCAACACGTCGACCATTCCTGAGCCGGGCACCATGGGTCTTCTCGCCCTCGGCCTGGTTGGTCTCTCCGGCGCGGGCCTGGCCCGTCGCCGCCGGAAGTAATCCGGTCTGATTCGCCCTGCCGGTTCCGGCAGGTAAAAGCGGGGGGTGAGTTTCTCACCTCCCGTTTTTGTTTCCCCCGAGCGATCTTGCAGGATGGCCGTAACCATGAACAACTATCCTCGGACTGCCCTGGCGAAGCTCCCCATGGCCGGCGTGGTCACCTACCTGACCAGCCTGGCCCTGCTGGGACCGGCGTTCTCGCCCCTGATCGGAATCTGGGGAGAGGCCGCCAACGTGGGCAGCGTCATGTGGCGGTTCGGCCTGTACGGCCAGCTCGCCATCGTCCAGTTCTATTTCTTCACGGCCCTGGCACTCGCAGGCCTCGCCGCCGGCGCGCTGGGTCACCGCAAACTGCTTCTGGCGCTCGGGGCCGCGGCAACCCTCCTGACCCTCCTCCTCGTCGCAGGGGGCCCGTTCTTCGCACTCGACTATCTGCAGCTCAAGAAATCCATGAGCTCGATCGCGTTCGTTCCCTTCAAGACGACGGCCTTCAAGGTGGTGGCCATGGCGATGCTCGGTGTCCCCGTGATGGCGTTGATCGCGATCAGCTCGATACAAGCCGCCCGCGCGCTCAGGGGTGACAAGCGGCTCAGCAGGACAGGCCCGGGATCGCCCGTCATCGGCGGCCGGACATAGCTCCGCCCGACCTTCGCTTGCGCTTTCTCGTCGTCGCGCAACCGAACGGGTGGGGCGGCACCGAAATCAATTCGACGCTCATGATCGATGCCCTGGGCTCCCGGGGGCACCAGGTCGATCTCTGGGAAATCCCCTCCAGCGGGTCGCGGCACTATTCCACCCGCTGGCAGAATCGCCACGGCGCCCTGGTCGAGCTCAAAGACCATGACGCGAGCGGCCTCCGTGCCCGGCCATGGTGGACGGCCCGCCTCACCCGAAACGCTCCGTCGGTCATCGTGCTCGCGAAGGGGTATGTCCACACCTGCTTCCCGGGTCTGGACCTGGCCGCCCGCAGGCTCAAGATCCCGGTCGTGGTCATCGAGCACGAGCCGGCCCTCTTTCCCGCCGATCTTGCACGGGTGGGACCGCTCACTTTCCTTCGGGAATGGCTGACGCCGGGATACCGCCGCCTTCAGCTGCAGCAGGCTCTGGCGGCGAGCCGAATCTCGGTGAGCGACATCACCGATCGGGCGCTCAACGCCTTTCTGCGCTGGACCAAGCAGGAACGGAGCGTGATCCACCCGGGCATCCGGTTCGACGACTTCCGGCCCGATCCCGAAGGCGGACGAGCGGTGCGGAGCAAGCTCGGCATTCCCGGGGACGGATTGGTCTTTGGCGCGATCGGCCGGTTCCACCCCAAAAAGCGCTTCGACCTGGCGGTCAGGCTCTTCGCCCAGGTCGAGTTTCCCGCTGACGCCTGGTTTGTGCTTGCCGGCGGCGGCGAGGAGCGCCCCGCGCTCGAGGCGGTGATCGCGGAGCTCAAGATCGGCGACCGGGTCAAGCTGGTCGATTGGGTCGATGGCACCGAGCGCCGGGCTCATCTCTCGGCACTCGACTGTTTCGTGATGGTGAGCACGCTCGAAGGGCTGGGCATGACGCTGGTCGAGGCGCTTGCCTGCGGGTGTACCTGCATCGCGACGGCCTGCGGCGGGCCCGAAGAGGTGCTCACCCACCCCTCGCTCGGCCTGCTGGTCCGGGAGGGCGACTGGGGCGCCGTCGTGGCGGAGATGGCGCGGGTGGCGCTGATGCATCGTCGTGGCACACTCTCCCAGGGCGCGGAGGAGCGCCGGGCACTGGTGCGGCGGGAGTACGACTCGGAGACCCAGAATGCCCGCTACGCGGACCGGCTCGAGGCGATCGGGCGGCGATAGCAATGCCTCTCTCGATCGACGTGGTCATCCCGACCTACAACCGATCCGTGCTTCTGGAAAAGGCGGTTCGGAGTCTGCTGGCGGCACCGGTCCCGGAAGGGCTCATCCGCCGGATCCTTGTCGTCGATAACAACTCGACCGATTCGACTGCCTCCACGCTCAGGAGACTTGCCGAGGCGAATCCCGGCGTCGTTCTGGCGATCAGGGAGCGCCAGCAGGGACGCTCCGCGGCGCTCAACGCCGGGATTCGCGCAGCCAGCGCCGAGCTCATCGGGTTCATCGACGACGATGAAACCGTCACTCCGGAATGGTACTCGGCAATCTTCGCGGCGATGGGCGACTCGGATCTCGATTTCATCGGCGGTCCCGTGGTCGGCGAGTGGGAAGTCGCGCCTCCCCCATGGCTCCCCGCCGGACTGCCGGGCGTGCTTGGACTGGTCGACGGAGGCCGTGAGATCCGGCCTTTCGACGCCGATTATCCGGGGATTCTGATGGGAGGGAACTGCGTCATCCGGCGCGGGGTCTTCGACAAGGTCGGGCTCTATTCGACCGAGCTGGGAAGAACGTCCTCGGGCCTGCTGTCCGGCGAGGATCATGATCTTTACCTGCGATTACTCGGCGCCGGAATGCGGGGCAGCTATCGGCCGGATCTCGAGATCCGTCACTTCATTCCACGCAACCGTGTCACCAGAAAATACTTTCGGTCCTGGTGCTTCTGGCACGGCGTCTCGATGGGGAGCTGGAGCCGGACCCACCGGGAGCCGGTTCCTCATCTGGGCGGGATTCCCCGTTACAACTTCGGCGCCGCCCTCCGGGGAATGATGGCGATGCTGAACCGCTCGCCGGGGGAGCGGTTCGGCGGGGAGCTGGAGCTCTGGAACCTGGCGGGAATGCTCTACGGCAGACACTTCGCGGGGCGGAAGAAGCCCTCCGGGCCGAGCTAGTGGCGAATGTCGTGAGGTTTGTTGATCCACAGATGGCACAGATTTCACAGAAAAAAACCCAAGCGTTTGCTTCTTGTTGTTGCTTTGATCTGTGACATCTGTGAAATCTGTGGATTCCACAGGTTCTGACGAGACAGTCTATGTGAAACTGGTGAGGCGCCGTTCGCCGGCGGGCTAGCTCGCGACTGGCGTGCCGGGTGCGGTGCTCGGCAGGAGATTGAGGCTGAGGCGAGGCTCCAGGTCCACGGTCCCGCGTCCCAGCGGCGAATGTGCCACCTCGATATGGCAGGTGGAGATCGGCCCGGTGCAGAGCACCTGGTCCTCTCCGGGACGGAAGACCAATGGCTCCAGCGTGTAGGTTCCTCGCGGGAGGCACATCCGGAGACTCAGACGGAGGCGAACGGTGCCACGCTCCGGGAGCGCGATCTCGGCGAGGCGCGTGCTGGTCAGGAAGACCTCCCTGCCGCCTTCCAGCGCGCGGATCCGGATTCCAACGCAGTCGAACGTGCTCCGGTCGATTCCGGTGATGACCGCATCCAGCTCCACCTCTGCCTGCTGCCCCCACCAAAGATTGTGTCCTCCGAGAATCCGGCAGGCACTGAGGCGAATCGGTGACCCCTGGTCCTTCGACCCCTCCAGATTCATCCCGCCCGACAGATAGGCATCGATGCACTCGGAGACATCCCCCTGGTGCAGCACGACTCCCTGCTGGAGCAGCAGCGCCTTGGTGCAGAGGGAAGCCACCCGATCGAGCTGATGGGACACCAGCACGACGGGGATCCCGCTTCGCGACATCGCCTGGATCCGGCCGAAGGCCTTTTCCTGAAAGCGGAAGTCTCCCACCGAGAGCACCTCGTCGATGATGAGCACTTCGGGATTGAGGTGCGCCGCGATCGAAAACCCGAGCCGCGCGTTCATGCCGCTGGAATACCGCTTGACCGGGGTATCGATGAATTCGGCGATCCCCGCGAACTCGACGATTTCGTCGAATTTCTGCCGGATGAGGGCCACCGGCATTCCCATGATGGAGCCCTGCAGGAAGACGTTTTCCCTCCCGGTCAGGTCCTGGTGGAAGCCGGCCGAGACTTCGATGAGCGCGCCGATCCCGCCCCGCTCCGCGGCGACGCCGCCGGTGGGACGAAGGATTCTGGTCAGAATCTTGAGGGTGGTGGACTTGCCGGCGCCGTTGCCTCCGATGATCCCGAGCACTTCTCCCGGCTGAACCTGAAACGACACGTCGCGCAGAGCCCAGAAATCGTTTTCGCGGGCCCGGCGGGTCGCCTCTCCCCGGCCGAACAGCCGGCGACCGACGGCGGGAATCAGGTCGCGGAGGCTGTCGTGGATCTCGCCCCGCCGGAAGCGCTTCCAGACGTGCTCGAAGAAGACGCCCGGAGATTCGGCCGGGGGGCTCACAGGTACTCCGCGAAAATGAACTCCAGCCGATGGAAGATGTGCAACGAGACCAGGAACCCGAGAATCGCCCACGCAGCGGAATATCCGAGATACCAGGGCTCCCAGACCACGATCAGCGCCCCGCTCACCGTCACCGTCTGCTCGGTGATGGTGTGGAGCAATCCGTGCCCGCCCAGGGAAAGCCGGACTCCTTCCAGGATCGGGGCCAGCGGATTCAGCATCATCAGCCGGGCGCCGGTGGTCCCGAGCATGGACGGCTCGATCAGCACCGGGGTGAAGAAGATTCCGAAGGTGAGCAGCAGCTGCACGATGTATTTCACGTCGCGAAAGAACAGATTCGCGCAGCTCAGAAACAATCCGGAGGCGGCGGTGAGCGCCACCAGCAGAAAGGCCAGCACCGGCAGCCAGACCAGGGCCGGAGTGACGTGCACCCCCAGAAAGGGGAGGGCGATGGCGAGCGCCACCGCGGCGATCAGGCTGTCGAAGAGCTGTGCCGCGATCGATGCGAGGGGTAGCACCTCTCTCGGAAAATAGATCTTGGAGACCAGGTTCACGTTGGCGGTGAGGCTCGCCGTGGCAAACCCCAGCGCACCGGCGAAGAACGCCCAGCACACCGCCTTGGCCGCCATGGCCCCGAAGTCGGCGGTATCGAGGGCTGCCCCGGTCGACCGGACGATCACCAGCCGCACGATCAAACCGGCGCCGACGACCATGACCGGCATCAGGATGGCCCAGCCGAATCCCATCACGGCCTGCTTGTATCGGATGCGGATGTCGCGCAGCGCGAGCTGATAGAGGAGCTCCCGGCTCTGCCACAGCTCGCCCGCGGCCTCGGCCACACCGGCCACGAAACCGGTGCTGGTCGAGACCGGAGGGGATTCCGGAAGCGTGTCTTCGGCCCGCGGCACGGTCATCGGGGAGACTTTTTCTCCAGTGATGGAACGCAATTACCTTGATGCGTGAGCATAGTAACGGCCGTGATCCCCTGCTACAACGCGGCGGCATTCCTCGCCGACGCGCTGGAATCCATCCGGGCACAGACGCTTCCAGTCGCGGAAACCCTGGTGGTCGATGACGGCTCGACCGATGATTCCATCGCGATCGCCGCGCGGTTCGGCGCTCGGGTTCTCTCGACCGGAGGACAGCGTGGTCCTGCTACCGCACGCAATCTCGGTGCCCGGGCGGCCGCCACGCCCTACGTGGCGTTCCTCGATGCGGACGACGCCTGGCTGCCTCCGCATTGCGAAACCTTGATCGCTCTGCTGCAAGCCTCACCCGGGGCGGCCGCCGCCTTCGGGCGGATCCGGCAATTGGAGCCGGGGGGGGACATTCCGATCCCCCGGCGCAGAGCGATCCTGAAGGAGGCGGCGCTTCCCGAGCTCCTGATCGACAACCCGATACCGCAGTCTGCCACGATGGTGGATCGCGCGAAATTCCTGGCCGCCGGAGGATACCGGGAAGGAATGCGCCACGCCGAGGACTACGAGCTCTGGCTCCGCCTGGCGGAGCAGCACCCCATCGTCGGGTCCGATGCAGTCACCTGCCGGTATCGTATGCATCCCGACCAGGCCACCGCGGCGATTCCACTGATGCTCCAGAACGCCTGGGAGGCGCGGCTGGATTCGCGGGCAAGACTCCAGGCGCGGGGCAGGTTCGATGCGGATCACTCACGCATGCTGACCCTGGCGCTCCAGGAGGATCTGCGTCGTGCCTGGGCATCGGCTGATGGCGCGACCCTCACGCTCCTGCTGCCATTTGCCGGCCGGCTGGATGAGGGGCCCGCGCTGGAGCGAAGCATTCGGGCGCGCTTGCGCGCGCTTCCGCTCCGGCGGCTGTGGCTCGCGGTCAAGTCGGTGAGCCGTTCGGTGCTCCGGCAGCCGCCCTCCCGCTGAAGCGCTGCTCCAGCTCCGACACCAGCTCCCGCATCTGCACTGCCGTCGCGAGGCGGCCCCGGGCCTCCCGATTGCTCCGATCGAGCATGTCGGTTTGTGCGTGCCGTTGGTCGTAGAGCCGCTCGAGAATTCCCGCCACCGCAACGGGATTGGCTTCGAACACCATCTCGGCGCCTCCTGCTTCGTTCAGGAGACGCCTGCATTCACCCTCTCGGTCGACGAACGCCACAATGGGCCGCCCGGCCGCGAGATACTCGTAGAGCTTGTTCGGCACCTGCAGCGGCTGGTGCTGGGCAAACAGCACCAGAGCATCCGCCTCGAGCATTTCGGCCCGAACCTGATCGTGAGGCAGCCAATCGTCGATCCGGACGATCTCCGAAAGCCCGCGCTCCGCGACCAGAGTGGAGACGGGGCGGCCCTGGAACTCCCGGCACCGCCCGATCAAGCGCACGCTGAGATCTCGCGCCCCTAGCTTCCGCTTCTTCACCAGCAGCGACACCGCGTCCAGGAACGAGAGGGGATCGCGATTCATGTACAGGCTGCCGGCATGGAGCAGCGTAAACGGACCGTCACCAGACACGCCCGGCGGCGCCGGTGTCGCAGTCCAGTCAGGGATGCCGTTCCGGATCAGGATGAGCTTGTTCCTGTGGTGCAGGGGGAGCCGCCCGCTCAGCAGCTCCCGCGCCGCTTCGGTCACGGTGACGAGCCCATCGGCACGCCGAAGGGCCATGCGCTCCATTCTCGCGTCGATTTTCCGGATGAAGCCGTTCTGCAACTCGGTTCGGTGGGTCCAGGCATGATTCCATGGATCCCGGTACTCCGCAACCCAGGGAACCCGGAGCCGGCTCCGCAACAGGTATCCCGCCACCTGCAGGGAAAACGGCGGGGCGCTGGTATAGAGCAAATCCACTCGGTTCCGTCCCGCCAGCATGCCGGCCCGGATGAACGGCCGGATGAGATGCTGATCGGAATCCGGAAGCGAGAGGACGGAGAGAGCCGTCCGACGAAGGAAGCCCGGCGCCGTTGGGGGTTTCCCGGGATCTACCGGCCCGGCCTTCGAGGAGGGTGCGGAGAACGGGCCTGCAAGCGAGAGCAGCCGGTGACCAAAACGATGTCCGACATCCACAGGAACCAGCCGGAACCGGTCCCGGGCAAGCGGGCCGGGATCGTAGGGAGCACCATCGGCCCGCTCGGTCACGACCGTGACATGATGGCCGGCCTGGAGCAGGGCCTCGACCACGTTTCGTGCCCTCAGGGCTCCGACCTCCGGATGGGGAGGAAAGGCTTGAGCCAGGAGCAGAACCCTCATGCGGTGACACCCGAAATGCCCGGCGGAGCTTCGCGACGCAGCATGGCTCGAACCGCGTCCAGCTGATCTCGCGCCGCGAGCACGACGGTGAGTACCGCGGCCACCGCGCCGACGATCACCGACAGCCACAGCTCGGCCTGGGGCGGGAAGCTCCCCTGCACCAGCCGTCGGAAGCCGAGCACACAGACGCTCATGACCGCGACCGTCAGGAGCGCGTGTCGGAAGGTTGCCAGGAAGGTGCGCAACCGGATGTTCAGGGTCTGGAGTGTCGCGCGCAACGGCATGGCCACCAGGAACGGATAGGCCGCCGCCCATGCCAGGGCAATACCGGTGATGCCGCCGAGCCGTCCGCCTATGACGAACGCGACGGGAAGTATCAGGAGGTTGAGCAACGCCGTCCGCATGGCGATACCGGTCTTTCCCGTGGAGCTCAGGAAGGTGACGAGCGTGACCGATACTGACTGAAGCACCGCGTAGAACACCAGGGCACGAGCCGGAGGGATGGCGCCGGCCCACTGACTCCCCAGCACGACCGGAATAGCGAGATCGGCCACGAGGAGAAAACCGAACAATGGCGGGAACAGCACCAGGCTCAGCAGGCTCAGGATCCGAAGCATGTAGTGCCGGAGGGCCTCAGGTCGATCCCGGAGGGAAGCAAAGAACGGAGATACCGCCGCGATGACCACCGTGGTGAGCTTCTCTCCCGGAAGTGAAGCGATGGTCCACGCGACGTTGTA